>Ga0102937_1000445_pt1 | contig 18660 bp, 15 predicted proteins | sample SalPonR2_B_D1_MG_FD_78213 | JGI IMG/M metagenome (GOLD analysis project Ga0102937, IMG submission 78213) | Salt pond soil microbial communities from South San Francisco under conditions of wetland restoration - Salt Pond MetaG R2_B_D1_MG | ecosystem: Environmental > Aquatic > Marine > Intertidal... | reverse complement strand
GCGCCGACCTCGTCGGCGATCCGGCGGAACGGTTCGGGGTCGAGCCGGCGGGGATAGGCGGTGGTGCCGGCCACGATCATCTTCGGCCGGTGCTCGAGAGCCAGGGCTCGCACGTCGTCCATGTCGATGCGGTCCTCGGCTCCGGTGCCGTACGACACGAAGTTGTACAGCAGACCACTGGCATTGACCGGCGAGCCGTGGGTGAGGTGCCCGCCGTGATCGAGGCTGAGCCCCAGCACCGTGTCTCCCGGTTCGAGCAGGGCCTGGTAGACGCACATGTTGGCGTTGGCGCCCGAGTGCGGCTGCACGTTGGCGTGGTCGGCGCCGAAGAGCGCCTTCACGCGATCGATCGCCAGCTGCTCGATGTCGTCGACGATCTCGTTGCCGCCGTAGTAGCGCTTGCCCGGGTAGCCCTCGGCGTACTTGTTGGTGAGCACCGACCCGGTGGCAGCCATCACCGCGGGCGACGTGAAGTTCTCGCTGGCGATCAGCTGGATGCCGGTCGTCTGGCGCTCGACCTCACGGACGATGAGGTCCTGCACCTCGGTGTCGGGGTCGATGTCGGAGGGAAACGGCATGGTGGGTCCTTCGGTTCGGGTGGTGGCGTGTGGGGTGGTGGCGTGTGGGGTGGTGGCGTGTGCGGTGATGGAACCAGTCTGGTTCAGAACTCGTCCTCGAGTGCCGTGAGCTGGCCGACGCGGCGGGCGTGACGACCGCCCTCGAACTCGGTGGCGAGGAAGGTGTCGACGATCTCCTCGGCGAGACCCTCGCCCACGACGCGAGCACCGATCGACAACACGTTGGCGTCGTTGTGGGCCCGCGCCATGCGCGCCGTGTACAGGCAGTTGCACAGCGCCGCCCGCACACCACGCACCTTGTTGGCGGCGAGCTGCTCGCCCTGGCCGCTGCCGCCGAGCACGATGCCGAACTCGGCCTCACCGTCGCGCACGGTGCGACCCACGCCGGCGCAGATGGCGGGATAGTCGACGGACTCGGAGGAGACGGTGCCCTGGTCGTCGACGTCGTACCCCTGCTCGCGGAGCCGGGCCGCCAGGTGCTGCTTGAGGAGGTAGCCGGCGTGGTCGGATCCGATGGCGATACGGGTCATCGTGGAGCGAGTGTACGACGACCGGCCGCTGGGATGCAGTGACGAAACGTCCGTCACACGATGGGCACGGCACCTTCGCTTGTGGCGGCTGCTGCCGTCGTTCCTATGGTGACGCCCCGTGACCCTCGACCCCCGCACCCCCGTGATCGTCGGCGTCGGCCAGTTCCTCGACCGTGAGAGCTCCCTCGCCCGGCCCGTCGACGCCCTCGAACTGATGGAACAGGCCGTCCTCGCAGCCGCCGGTGACGCCGGTCTCGACGGACCGCCCGCAGCCGATTCGGTGCGGGTGGTCGGCCTGCTGTCGTGGCGCTACGGCAACCCGTCGCGCCTGCTCGCCGACCGGCTCGGCATCGATCCGGCCGAGGTGGCGGTCACCACGTGGGGCGGCAACAGCCCGCAGATGCTGGTGAACCGGACGTCGCTCGACATCCTGGCCGGCCACCTCGACGTGGCCGTCCTGGCGGGCGGAGAGGCGTGGCGGACCCGGATGCGGGCCCGCAGGGAGGGCGTGGAGCTCGACTGGCCACGTGCCGATCCGGCGGATGAACCGACCGTGATCGGCAACGACTTCACGATGAGCCTGCAGGAGGAGATCGATCGCGGCATCGTGATGCCGGTGCAGGTGTATCCGATGTTCGAGTCGGCGATCCGGGCCGCAGCAGGACGGACGGTCGACGACCACCGCCGGCATCTGGGGCACCTCTACGCCGGCCTGAGCGAGGTGGCCGCCGGCAATCCTCACGCCTGGTCCCGCGAGGCCAGGACGGCCGAGGAGATCACCACCGTCACCGACTCCAACCGGATGATCGGCCTCCCCTACCCGAAGCTGATGAACTCCAACAACGACGTCGACATGGCCGCGGCAGTGATCCTGTGCTCGGTGGAGGCGGCCCGCCGGCTCGGTGTGCCCGAGGACCGCTGGGTGTTCCCGCTGTCGGGTGCCGACTGCCAGGAGCACAACTTCGTGTCGCACCGCGACTCGTTCCACCGTACGCCTGCGATCGAGATCGGCGGTGCCGCCGCGCTGGAGCTGGCGGGCGTGGGCATCGACGACGTGTCGGTGATCGACCTGTACTCGTGCTTCCCGTCGGCCGTGCAGCTCGGCGGGCAGTCACTGGGCGTGGACGTCACCGCCCGGCAGTGGTCGCGCACCGGCGGGCTCACGTTCGCCGGAGGTCCGTGGAACAACTACGTGATGCACGCCATCGCCACGGTGGTGCAGGATCTTCGCGAACGCCCGGGCGAACACGGGCTGGTGTGGGCGAACGGAGGGCTCGCGACCAAGCACTCGTTCGGGGTGTATGCGACGACCCCACCCGAGCACGGCTTCCGTCACGCCGCCCCGCAGGCCGAGATCGACGCACTCCCCCGCCGTGGCCTGGCTGCGTCGGACGAGGCCGCCGGCACCGCCACCGTCGAGTCGTACACGGTGATGTTCGGACGTGACGGCGAGCCGGAGCAGGCGATCACCTCGTCGATCCTCGACGACGGTCGCCGCGCCTGGGGGACCTCTGCCGACGTCGACGTCACCACGGCGATGACCGACGGCGAGTGGGTGGGCCGCGAGATCGTCCTCGACGAGGCCGGCACCATCCACCTCCCCTGACAGTCGGAACCACCCCAAACCCCCGAAAAATGCCCGATCCGTAGCGCGTGGCGCCACGAACGAGGCATTTTTCGGCTGCTCGGAGGGGCGGGCCGGCGACGGTCAGCCGTCGACGACGTCGTTGCCGGCGAGCGTGCCCTGGTCCGGGCAGTTGTCGGAGAGGTACTGCTCGGTCGACGGAGCCTGCGCGGCGGTGACGAGGCTCGGATCCTGCGAGATGGGCGGCACCTCGGCGGAGAAGACGTCGACCGCCGCAGTGAGCAGCGGGTCGACGTCGGCGGGCGCATCGACGGTGATGTCGGGATCGTCGAGCCCGCGCTCCGCCAGGGTGGCGAGCCAGAGGTCCCCGAGCGCATCGGTCTGATCGGCGGACATCCCGGCCTGCACCAGTTCGTCGAGGGCACGCTCCGCGCGCCGGCCGAAGGGGCCCACGAGGTCTGCCAGCAACACGTCACGTTCGGGCTCCAGCACGGCGGGCAGCGCTGTGTCCATGTCGCCCACGGCGGCCACCACGGCCGGGGCGGCGGCCACCTCGGCTCGGCGAGCCGCTGCCGGGTCGGCCGCCAGGTTGGATGCCAGCGCGAGGGCTTGGAACGTGCCGGCGAACTCGCTCCAGGCGCGGCAGAAGTCGTCGCCGCTCGCGATGCCCGGCACTCCCGTCTCGGGCACCGTGGGGATCACGGTGGTCGAGGTGGTCGCCACGAGCGTGGTCGTGGTGGTGGAGGGGGCCACGGTCGTGGTGGTGGTGGTCGCCGACGACGACGGCGAAGCCGGATCGGCGGCCGAGTCGGGCGTCGCCGTTCCCGCCGACGATCCACTCGACGTGTCGCCTCCGTCGTCGCTGCTGCAGGCAGCGCCGGTGAGTGCCGCACAGGCGAGCACGGCCGCGAGCGCGCGGCGGCCTGTTGCGGTGGCGAGGCGGTCGGCGCCGGCGGCTCGATGCGACAGGGGCACCACGACAGTGTGCACGCTCGGGTGGCAAGCTCGGCGTCATGGCCGAGCATCCTCCCCGCATCATCCTCGACTGCGATCCGGGGCACGACGACGCACTGGCGATCGTGGCAGCAGCCGCATACGGCGAACTCGTCGGCATCACCACGGTGGCGGGAAACGCCCCGATCGAGGCGACCACGCACAACGCCCGGGTGATGCGTGACCTGCTGGGCATCGGGGTGCCGATCCACGCCGGCAGCCCCCGACCACTCCTGGCGCCACCGCAGTTCGGCGCCTTCGTGCACGGAGAGAGCGGCCTCGACGGGGCCGACCTCCCCGAGCCCACCACGCCCCTCGACGGCACCGACGCCGTCTCGTTCATCATCGACACCTGCCGGTCGACGGAAGGGATCCGGCTGGTTCCGGTGGGCCCGCTCACCAACATCGCACTGGCTCTGCGGGCCGCACCCGACCTGGCGCATCGGATCTCGGGCATCTCGTTGATGGGTGGCGGCACGTTCGGCAACCGCAACACCCACGGTGAGTTCAACATCTGGGCCGATCCGGAGGCTGCTCGGGTGGTGTTCGGCTACGGCGGCCCGCTGTCGATGGCCGGCCTCGACGTCACCTACCAGTTCCAGGCGACGCCGTCGCGCATCGAGCGCATCCGCGCCGTGCCGGGCCGGCTGGCGGCCCTGTTCACCGAGCTGCTCACGTTCTTCAGCGACAACTACGTGTCACGACACGACCCCGGGGCGATCGCCGGTGCAGCGGTGCACGACCCGCTCGCCGTGTTCGCCGTGACCCATCCCGAGCACGTCTCGCGGGTGTCCCGGCACGTCGACGTGGAGACCCGGGGCGAACTCACCCGTGGCATGACGGTGATCGACGAGCGACGTCTGCTCGGGCGTCCTGCACCGAACTGTGACGTGCTCACCGGCGTCGACGACGATGCCGTGTTCGACCTCCTCCTCGATGCCATCACCCGCTTCAGCCGCTGACCCCCATCCGGTGGTCGGCGCGCACCGCTCGTTTGCGTGACGGAAATGTCGGGAGGGGCCAAAGAAACTGCAACGCAAACGACGAACGTCCGCCCTCCTCATCCGTTTGCGTGACGGAAATGTCGGGAAGGGCCAAGAAAACTGCAACGCAAACGGTGGTGGAGGTCGGGGTCGTCGGGCCGGACCGCACGTCCGTACTGTGCGGGCATGCGTGCAGCGGTGATGCGGGACTGGCAGCTTCGGGTCGACGACATCGACATGCCCGCGCCGGGAACCGGCCAGGTGCTCACCCGGGTGCTGTCGTGCGGAATCTGCGGCAGCGACCTCCACCTGCTGGAACACGGCGAGGAGTCACGACGACTCAGCGACGAACTGGCCGCCGACGATCCCGACGCCGGTCCGGGCATGACCATGTTCGATCCGGCGGGCGACACCGTGATGGGACACGAGTTCTGCTGCGAGGTCGTCGACACCGGGCCCGGCGTGGAACACCTCGCCGTCGGCGACGTGGTGGTGTCGATGCCCGTCGTGTTCGACGACACGGGCGTCCACGGCATCGGCTTCTCCAACATCTACCCCGGCGGATACGCCGACCACATGGTGCTGAACGAACTGCTGGCCACCAGAGTGCCCGACGGCCTCCCCCACCGCATGGCGGCGATGACGGAGCCGTTGGCGGTCGGCGTCCACGCCGTGGCCAAGTCGGGGATCGCCACGGGCGACTCGGCGCTCGTGATCGGGCTCGGCCCGGTCGGCCTCGCCTGCATCGCGTCGCTGAAGATGCTCGGCATCGGCCCGATCGTGGGCGCCGACTTCTCCCCCGCCCGCCGACGTCTCGCCGAGCACCTCGGCTGCGACGAGGTCGTCGACCCGGCAGTGGAGCGCCCCGTCGAGGCGTGGCGTCGCATCGGCGGAACCACCTCGCTCGTGGTCTTCGAGGCGGTCGGCGTGCCCGGCATGATCGAACACACCATGCGCATGGCCCCCAAGGGCAGTCGGATCCTGATCGTGGGCGCGTGCATGCAGGAGGACCGCATCCACCCGATGGTGGGGATCGGCAAGGAGCTGTCGTTGCAGTTCGCGCTCGGCTACGAGCCGCACGAGTTCGCGGCAGCACTCGACGCCATCTCCACCGAACGCGTCGACCTGGCGCCGCTGATCACCGGCATCGTCGACATCGACGGGATCCCCACCGCATTCGCCGATCTCGGCAACCCCGAGGCCCACGCCAAGATCCTGGTCGAACCGTCGAGCTGACCATTCGTCGGTTCCTGCGGTCGGGCCCACCTCGCGCGGTGCGACGGCCACTGCCGGGCTCCCTACAGTGGCGACGTGACCGACGATCGCGCCGACCTCGACGACCCGCCATCCGACGCCTCCGACGCTTCGGTCGGCTCGGGCTCCTCGGGCGGCTCGCCCCCGTCCGACACCCCGGGCGAGACCGGCCCACCCGACACGTTCCCACGCCAGTACGCGCGCACGCAGCGCTTCACGCTCGGCGAACCCCGCAACATCAGCGTCTCTCCCGACGGCCGCAGAGTGGTGTTCCTCCGCAGCAGCGCGGGCGACGACCCACGGAACGCACTGTGGGTGACCGACACTCGCAGCGGTGAGGAGCGCTGCGTCGCCGATCCGCGCACGTTGCTCGCCGACACCGACGACCTCGACGTGCCGGCCGAGGAGCGGGCGCGTCGTGAACGGCTGCGAGAGAGCGGCGGTGGCATCACCGCCTACGCCACCGACGAGGCGACGCTGGTCGTCGCCTTCGCCATGAACGGCCGGCTGTTCGCCGGCGGTCTGCTGTCGGGCCAGGCGCGCGAAGTTCCCGTCGACGGCCCCGTGTTCGACCCCCGCCCCGATCCCCCGGCGCAGCGGATCGCCTTCGTACGCGGAGCCGACCTGTGCATCGCCGAACTCGACGGCACGACCCGGGTACTCGCCGGCACCGAGTCCGAGCACGTCAGCTGGGGCAGCGCAGACTTCGTCGCCGCCGAGGAGATGCACCGGTACCGGGGCTACTGGTGGAGCCCCGACGGCGCCACGATCGCCGCCTGCCGGGTCGACACCTCCGCCGTGCAGACATGGACCATCGCCGACCCGGCACACCCCGCCACAGGCGCCACCACCGTCCGGTACCCGGCGGCCGGTACGGCGAACGCCGACGTCACCCTGCACCTGTTGGACCTCGATGGGGGCCGTACACCGGTCGACTGGGACCGCGACTTCTTCCCCTATCTCGCTGCAGTGGAATGGTCGGACAACGGCCTCGTCCTGCTGGTGCAGTCACGCGACCAGCAGGGCACGATGGTGCTGCGCGTCGACACGGACGAGTCGGCCACCCGTGGCGAGACCACCGTGCTCACGCACGACTTCGACGACTCCTGGATCGAGTTGGTTCCCGGCACACCGACCCTGCTCGAGGACGGGCGTGTCGTCACGGCGGCCGACCGCGACGGGGTCCGCCGGCTGCTGATCGACGGCGAACCCGTCACGCCCGACGACCTGCAGGTGCGCTCGGTCGCCGGAGCGACCGGCAACCGGGTCCACTTCCACGCCAACCCGGTCGGTGACGCCACACAGATGCAGGTGTGGAGCTGGAACGACGCCGACGGCGCCGTGGCGACGACCTCGCGGCCGGGGGTCCACACCGCCGCGGCCGGTGACGACGTCTCCGTGATCCGCTCCGCGATGCTCGACGGCCCGACCGTCACCACGATCGTCGCATCCGGCCGCGAGCACCGCATCACCTCCCACGCCGAGACTCCGCTCGTCGAGCCGAACGTGCAGCTGTTCACGGCCGGAGAACGCGAGCTCGCCACGGCCGTGCTGCTCCCTCGCGGCCACGACGGCTCCCCCCTGCCGGTGCTGCTCGATCCGTACGGAGGGCCGCACGCCCTACGCGTGCAGCAGGCTCGCAACGCCTTCCTCACCTCCCAGTGGTTCGCCGACCAGGGTTTCGCCGTGGTGGTCGCCGACGGGCGCGGCACCCCGGGCCGGGGCAGTGACTGGGAACGAGCCGTGCACCACGACCTCGCGACGCTTCCACTCGACGACCAGATCGACGCGCTGCATGCCGCCGCCGAGCGATTCGACGTGCTCGATCTCGATCGGGTTGCGATCCGTGGCTGGAGTTTCGGTGGGTACCTGGCGGCTCTGGCCGTGCTGCGACGTCCCGACGTGTTCCATGCGGCCATCGCCGGTGCGCCGGTCACCGAGTGGCGGCTGTACGACACCCACTACACCGAGCGCTACCTCGGGGACCCCGCCGACCGGGCCGACGACTACGACGCCAGCTCCCTGCTTCCCCGAGCCGCCGATCTCAGCCGACCGCTGTTGCTGATCCACGGCCTCGCCGACGACAACGTGGTGGCTGCGCACACACTGCAGCTCTCCTCTGCGCTGCTCGCCGCCGGGCGGCCGCACGAGGTGCTGCCGCTCGTGGGAGTCACGCACATGACCCCCCAGGAAGTGGTGGCCGAGAACCTGTTGCTGCACCAGGTCGACTTCCTCCGGCGATCATTACCCGCGGCCGCCGCCGGCGTGCAAGGGTGACGGGGCGATGAACCAGCGACTGGCAGATCTGTACCGGGGGGTGGCCGTCCACGCCACCGCCGACCTCGAACACCAGGCGGCACTCGAGTTGCTCGCACTGGTGATGCTCGCCGACGACAAGATCACCGACGACGAAGTCGATCTCGTGCGAGAGATCAGCAACGAGTGGCGTGACGACGAGGCGTTCGAGGAATACCTCCGCCCGGCGATCGAGGAGGCCCGCCGAGCGATCGAACGTGAACGAGTGGTCGAGTTCCTCGACTCGATCGACGGGCGCATCAGTTCCCGTGTGCTGCGTTCGGCGCTGTTCTCGGCCGCCCGCGACGTCGCCGGTGTCGACCGGCACGTGTCGCCGGAGGAGGGCACCATCCTCGCCGACGTGGCCGTCCGGTTCGGCTGACGCGGCCGAGATGGGCTGACGCGGCCCCGGACGTCAGCGGCGCCGGCCGAGGGCGATGCGGTCGTGGCCGGCCAGGTCCGGGCGGGTCTCCACCTCGCGGTACCCGGCCGACTCGAACAACTCCCGCACGGCGGGACCCTGGTCGGCGCCGATCTCCAAAACCAGCCAACCGCCAGGGGCCAGGTGTGCCGGAGCCTCGGACACGAGGCGTCGGATGTCGTCGAGGCCGTCGGGACCTGCGAACAGCGCCGACGCCGGTTCCCACTCGAGCACCGACGGATCGAGATCGGGTGAGCCCTCGGCCACATAGGGTGGATTCGACACGATCGCGTCGAACGCCACCCCGTCCGGCAGCGCCTCGAACCACGACCCGGGTTCGGCTCGTACGTTGGCCGCCTTGCGACCGATGCCGGCAGTGTTGGCCCGCGCCAGGTCGAGGGCATCGGGGTCGGCGTCGGTGATCCACACCGTGGTGCCGGCCAGCGGCAACTCGGCGGCGAGTGACAACCCGATCGCTCCCGACCCGGTGCCGAGATCGGCGACCGTGCGGGTCGGTCCGATCCCGGCCAGCTTGTCGAGCGCGGCATCCACCACGAGCTCGGTCTCGGGCCGCGGGATCAGCGCCCGACGGTCGATCGCCAGCTCGATCCGGCGGAAGCTCCACTCCCCGAGCACGTACTGCAACGGCTCACCGCCGCGGACTCGGGCCACCATCGCGTCGAGGTGCGCCACCATGCGGACCGTGGCCGGTTCGCGCAGCCGGTCGAGGAACTCGTCGCCGGAGGTGGCTGCCGATGCAACCTCGCACAGCCAACGAGCGTGCTGACGGTCGCCGATGGCCGCCGCGGTCTGCTCCCAGAGCTCACTCCACGTCACCGTCTCGGACGAGCGGCTCATTCCCCGCTTCCCTCGGCGAGCAGCCGGGCCCGTTCGTCTGCGGCGAGCGCGTCGACCACCATCTGCAGGTCACCGGCCATGATCGCCGCCAGCCGGTACGCGGTGAACCCGATCCGATGATCGGTGACCCGGTTCTCCTTGTAGTTGTAGGTGCGGATCTTCTCGCTGCGGCCGCCGCCGCCCACCTGCGAGCGGCGCTCGGCCGACACCTCGGCGTGCCGCTCCTGCTCTGCCCGCTCGGCCAGCCGGGCCCGCAGCACCTGCATCGCCCTGGCCTTGTTCTGCAGCTGCGAGCGCTCGTCCTGCATCGCCACCACCACCCCGCTGGGACGATGGGTGATGCGCACCGCCGAGTCGGTGGTGTTCACGCTCTGACCGCCCGGGCCGCTGGCGCGGTACACGTCGACGTCGAGGTCGCGTTCGTCGATGTGCACGTCCACCTCGTCGGCTTCGGGCAGCACCGTGACCGTCGCCGAGGACGTGTGCACCCGGCCCTGACTCTCGGTGACCGGTACCCGCTGCACCCGGTGCGGGCCGCCCTCGAACTTGAGGTTCCGCCACGCCGTGTCACCGCGGACTTCGAAGGTGACCTCGTTGAGGCCACCCATCTCGCTCGGCGACGACGACAGCGTCGTCACCTTCCAACCCTGCTGCTGGGCGTAGGCGAGATACATCTCGTAGAGGTCGCGGGCGAAGAGGTTGGCCTCCTCGCCTCCTTCGGCACCACGGATCTCCATGATCACCGCCTTGCCGTCGTGCGGATCGGTGGGCAGCATCAACTCGCGCAGCTCGTCCTCGATCCGCTCGAGTTCGCGTGTGGCCTCGTCGACCTCGGCGACGAGCATCGATCGCTCGGGCCCGTCGGCTCCCTCGAGCATCTCGCGGGCTGCGTCGGCGTCGGCCTGTCGGGCCCGATGACGGCGGAACGCCTCCACCACGGGGCCGAGTTCGTTGTACCGCTTCGAGAGGCGTCGTAGTTGGCCGGGGTCGGACAGCACCTCGGGGTCGGAGAGCTGCTGTTCGAGCGTCTCGTACTCGTCGAGGACGTGACGCAGGCGCTCCAACATGGCGAGTCGAGGCTACTGGCGGGCGGCGTCGCCGCTCACCATCAGTCGACGGCGACGACCTGCACAGGATCGCGCAACAGCGACGCGAGGTCGGTGGTGATCCCCACCAGATCCCGCCGCGGCACCGCCACCGTCACCGGCTTCCCGCTCGCTGCCTGCACGTCGGCCACGAACGGCACCAGGTCGACGTCGATCCCGACCGAGCACACGACCGCGATCTCCGAGCCGTCGTCGGTGACGGCCCGAGCCACGCAGGGCACCACCTCGGTGAGGTTGCGTCGCGGCACGGGCGGTTCGGCGGGCTCGAGGTCGGCCGCTCGGATCAGCGCCGGGTCCTGTTGCAGCCGCCACCGCAGCGCGCGCTCCTGGGCGAGCCGGTTGAGAGGATGTTGGGGCGCGTCGGGGGAACGCACGGCCGCCACGGACTCGACCACGGTGGCGAGGGCCTCCACCGTGGGGATGTCGCCGTGCAACAGGGCGAAGGCTTCGCGGTCGTTGGCGCCCACGCCGACCTCGAGCTGCACACCTGACGGCCGCTCGACCGGCTGTGCTGCCGTTCCGGCATCGATCGGGACGGCGCCGAGCGAGCCGCCGTCGATCGGTCCGACGTCTCCGAGTTCGGCGAACAACCCGACCGTCGGCTGGTCGACGACACGGCACACCTCGAGCCCGTGCACCTCGCCGAACACCACGCCGTGTTCGATCGCCGGGATGGCGCCCGCTTCGGCGATCACGTCGACGAGAGCGAGGTGGTCGGGATCGGGCGTCCCGGGCGCAGGCAGCGGTTCGCCGACCACCGGGAGCAGGTTGCGCCCCTGGGCGAACCAGACGTCGATCGGGTAGCGGAACCGAGCGGCCCGCCGGGCGAGGAGGCCGGTGTCGGACTCGGCGATCAGTGACAGCGACGTGGCGTCGCGACGGATGGCCCACGCCAGTGCGCCGCCGAGCGATCGATGGGCGGCACCGTCGACGAGCACCCAGGCTGCGTCGTCGACGACGAGTGCGGCCCCGGACGGGAACGGCTGTGTCTCGAGCCCGGCGCGGGCGCCGGCGTCGAGGCCCAGGTGGTCGCCGACGAGTGCGGCCAGCTTCAGCCCGAGCAGCCGGGTGCGCTGCTGGGCCTGCTCGGGTGCGTTCGGATCCATACCTCCGACGCTATCCAGTCGATCCCACCCGAAAAATGCCTCGATCGTTGCGGCTGGCGCAACGATCGAGGCATTTTTCGGGGTTTTCGAGCGGGTGGACGCCCGCTGGACGTCAGCTCTCGTCGGACGATGCGGCAGCGCCCTTGCGCTGGCCGTACCGACGGTTGAACCGCTCGACGCGGCCACCGGAGTCGACGAGCTTCTGCTTGCCCGTGAAGAACGGGTGGCACTCGTTGCACAGTTCGACGGTGAGGTCGCCCTGCACCGTGGACCGGGTGACGAAGCTGTTCCCGCAGGAACAGCGCACCGTCGTGGCGGTGTACTCGGGATGGGTGTCGGTCTTCATGGGGATCCTTTCGTGGACGGCTGAGCGGGCGGCCCCTGTGGCCCCGATCGTCGTCCGAGATCGACCTTCCACGCTACCGACGAGCCGCCATCACTCCACCTCACCGCCCCGTCAGGGCGGAGCAGACCACGTCTGCGTGACGCTTCCGTCGGGACGGGCCGACATTTCCGTCACGCAAACGTGGTTCGGAGCCTCACATGGAGGGCTGTTTGGCGATCTCGGCGAGGAACTCGTCGTTGGTGCGGAACGTCTTCAGGCGGTCGATGAGCAGCTCGAGGCCGGCGGCCGCACTGCCGTCCTGGGCGAGCCCCGACAGCACACGGCGCAACTTCCACACCTGCTGCAACTGCTTGCGGTCGAACAGCAGCTCCTCGTGCCGCGTCGACGACGCGTCCACGTCGATGGCCGGGTAGATCCGGCGCTCGGCCACCTTGCGGTCGAGACGGAGCTCCATGTTGCCCGTGCCCTTGAACTCCTCGAAGATCGCCTCGTCCATGCGGCTGTTGGTGTCGACCAGCGCCGTGGCCAGGATCGTGAGCGACCCGCCTTCCTCCACGTTGCGGGCCGCACCGAAGAACTTCTTCGGCGGATACAGCGCGCCGGCGTCGATACCACCGGAGAGGATGCGGCCGCTCGCCGGAGCGGCGAGGTTGTAGGCGCGGCTGAGGCGGGTGATGCCGTCGAGCATGATCACGACGTCCTTGCCCTCCTCGACGCGCCGCTTGGCGCGGGCGATGGCCATCTCGGCCACGTGCGTGTGCTCGTCGCTCGGACGGTCGAAGGTGGAAGCGACCACCTCGCCCTTCACGGTGCGGCGCATGTCGGTGACTTCCTCGGGCCGCTCGTCGATGAGCAGCACCAACAACTCCACCTCGGGGTTGTTCAACTCGATCGACTTGGCGATCGTCTTCATGATCGTGGTCTTGCCGGCCTTGGGCGGAGACACGATGATGCCGCGCTGGCCCTTGCCGATCGGCGACACGAGATCGATGATGCGGGCCGTCATGTTCGCCGGATCCTTCGGATCCTCGAGGGTGAGCCGCTGGTCGGGGAACAGAGCGGTGAGGTCCTCGAAACGGGGACGACGCTTCGCCTTCTCGGGGTCGCCACCGTTGACGGTGTAGACCTCGAGCAGACCCGGGTTCTTCTCGTTCCGCTGGGCGGGCCGGGCCTTGCCGGTGAGGTGATCGCCCTTGCGCAGGCCGTACTGGCGGGCGATCTTGAGCGGGATGTAGACGTCGTCGCGCGACGGCAGGTAGCCCTTCACCCGGAGGAAGCCGTAGCCCTCGTCGCGGATGTCGAGATAGCCCTCCACATCCTGCGGCTCGGTGCTCTGTGGCTGACCGTCGCTGTCGAGCAGCTCGAGGTCCTCACCCTGCGGACCCTCCTGCTGACCCCGATTCTTGCGGCGGCGACGACGACGCTTGCCATCACCCTGCCCGTCGCTGCGACCTCCGCCCTGGCCTCCCTGGCCTCCCTGTTGGCTGCGGTTGCCGCCCTGCTGGGTGCGGTTGCCGCCCTGCTTGCCGTCGCCCTGCTTGCCCTCTCGCTGGTCGCCCTGCTTGCCCTCGCCCTGCGTGCGGTCTCGCTGGTCGCCCTGCTTGCCGTCTCGCTGGTCGCCCTGCTTGCCGTTTCGCTGGTCGCCCTGCGTGCCGTCGCCCTGCGTGCCGTCGGTCTGCTTGCCGTCTCGCTGTTCGTCCCGCTTGCCCTCGCCCTGCTGGCGATCCTCGGCGTGCCGGCCCGAGCGGTCGGCGTCCTGGCGGCGATCGGAGCGGTCGGCGTCCTGACGATTCCGGGCACCGGTGGTCGCACCGCCGCGCTCGGCGTCGCGTCCCTCGGCGCTGTCACCCTGCTCGGCCAACGCGAGTTCCCAGTCGGCCGCCGGTTCGTCGACGGTCGCCTGGCCTCCGGGGGCCGCGCTCGTGCCGCCGGCTTCACCGTTTCCCGAGGTACTGCGCCGGGACGCCTCGTCGGAGCTCGACGCACCGGTGGACGGAGCCGTCGACACCGACGTCCCGTTGGTGCCGCCACCATTCGACGAGCCGGTCGTGTCGAGGATCTTGTCGATGATGTCCGCCTTCTTCAGGCGGGCGCTCGCCTTGACACCAAGCGCCTTGGCCATCTCGAGAAGGGTGTCTTTGTCCTTCGATTCGAGCATGGACTGTTCGAGTGCCGCTCCGGCCACGATGTTCCTCTCTTCTCACCGGCCGTCCGGCAGGCGAGGGTTCGAGCACCAGGGGGAGGGGGTGTGCAGGCGCGGATCGCGCTCGACGAGAGATCCCCTGGAAAGAGTTCGCACACGACCGAGAATTCGGGGTGCGGCCCGGACGAAACCGAGCACACCCAACGCTAGCCACTCGACCATGCGTTGCGCAACGTCATCGACGAAGCGCCTCGCGGCTCGGCGAGGCTCACCGGGTGAGCGACTCGACCAGCGCCTCCACCGCAGCCAGGTCGTTGGCCACCGTGCTCGTGCGTTCGTCACGGTCGAACAGGTCGGCCAGGTGGGCCGGCAGCTCGGGACGCTCGCCCGTGGCCTGCTCGACGGCGTCGGGGAACTTGGCCGGGTGTGCCGTCGCCAGCGTCACGACGGGATGGTCGTGCGGGTCCAGCCCGGCGAGCAGGGCGGCCGCTGCCGTGCCGGTCGCCGAGTGCGGGTCGAGCAGCATGCCGGTGGCACGGCGGATCCGACCGATCTCGGCGAGCGTGGTGTCGTCGTCGAACGACGCAGCCCGGAAGGTGCCCTGCACGAACCGCTCGCGCTGGTCGGGTTCCACCTCGAGACGCCCCACCGCCCGGAAGCGCGTGAGCTGCTCGGCGGTGAGCCCACCATCGCGGCCGTTCATCTCGAACAGCAGCCGTTCGAAGTTCGACGACACCTGGATGTCCATCGACGGGCTCAGCGTGGGCACGACGTCGCGGGTCGACATGTCGCCCTCGTTCACGAAGCGGGTGAGGATGTCGTTGGTGTTCGACGCGACGATGAAGTCACGGATCGGAGCCCCCATCTCGCGGGCGATCCAGCCCGCCAGCACGTTGCCGAAGTTGCCGGTCGGGACACTGAACGTGACCGGCTTGGCGAACGTCTCGGCAGCCACGACGTAGTAGACGATCTGGGCCATCACCCTGGCCCAGTTGATCGAGTTCACGGCCGACAGCCGGTTGCGTTCCCGGAACGGGGCGTCGTTGAACATCGCCTTCACGAGGTCCTGACAGTCGTCGAACGTGCCCTCCACGGCCACCGCGTGGGCGTTGGGCTGATCGACCGTGGTCATCTGGCGACGTTGCACCTCGCTGGTCCGGCCCAGCGGATAGAGGATCACGATGTCGACGTTGGCGCAGCCGGCGACGGCGTCGATCGCGGCGGATCCGGTGTCACCACTGGTGGCCCCCACGATCGTGACCCGCTCGCCGCGTTCGGCCAGCACGTGATCGAACATGCGGCCCACCAGCTGCAGCGCGACATCTTTGAAGGCGAGGGTCGGCCCGTGGAAGAGCTCCTGCACCCAGAGTTGGTGATCGAGCTGCACGAGCGGCACCACCGCTGGGTGGCGGAACGTGCCGTACGCGTCGGTGCAGAGACGGGTGAGGGTGACCTCGTCGAGATCGGGCTCCACGAACGGCAGCATCACCTCGACGGCTCGTTCGACGTAGGTCGTCGCCGTGGTGGCACCGAGCGACGGCCACGTCTGCGGCACGTAGAGCCCGCCGTCGGTGGCCAGTCCGGCCAGCAGCACGTCGGCGAAGCCGAGTTCGGGGGCACTCCCGCGGGTGGACACGTACCGCACGGCGTCAGTCCCCGATCACCCGGAGCAGCCCGCCGACGCTGCGCACCACGTCGAGACCGCGCAGTTCCCGCACGGTGGCCTGCACGTCGGCCTCGCGCGCCTCGTGGGTGATGAACACGAGCCGGGCGTCGGGCCCGTTGCCCTCCTGCTCGGCCACACGGATGCTCACGCCGTGCTCGGCGAACACACCGGTGACGGCATGGAGCACGCCCGGTCGGTCGGCCACGTCGAGGCCGAGCAGGTACTCCGCCGACGTCTCGTCGATCGGTCGCACCGTGGCCGGCGACAACGCACCGAGCGATCCATGGGTGCCGTTGCGGAGATTGATCGCCGCGTCCACCACGTCGCCGAACACGGCACTGGCGGTGGGTGCACCGCCGGCGCCTCGGCCGTAGAACATCAGCGAGTCGACGAAGCCACCTTCCACGAACACCGCGTTGAAGCTGTCACGGACCGACGCCAACGGATGATGGATCGGCACCATCGCCGGATGGACCCGCACGCTGATGTCACCCGACTCGACGTCCCGCTCGACGATGCCGAGCAGCTTCACCACGTAGCCGAGCCGGTGGGCGATGGCGATCTCCGATGCCGTGATCCGGCTGATGCCCTCGTGGTAGACGTCGCCCGCCACCACCTTGGCGCCGAATGCCACCGTGGCGATGATCGCCGCCTTGGCGCCGGCGTCGAATCCCTCCACGTCGGCGGTCGGGTCGCGTTCGGCGTACCCGAGCCGCTGTGCCTCGGTGAGCGTGGCGGCGTAGTCCGCCTCCCCACCACCGGCGACGGCGTCGGTCATCTTGGTGAGGATGAAGTTGGTGGTGCCGTTGATGATGCCGAGCACCCGGGTGATCGGCTCGCCGTGCAGGCTCTCGCGGAGTGCACGCATGATCGGGATGCCGCCGGCGACCGCCGCTTCGAACAGCAGGTCGCGTCCCGCGGCATCGGCCGCTGCATAGAGCTCGGCGCCGACGTTGGCGAGCAGCTCCTTGTTGGCGGTGACGACGGGCTTGCCGTGCCGGAGAGAGTCGAGGATCAACTCACGAGCCGGCTCGATGCCGCCGATCGCCTCCACCACGAGGTCGATGTCGGGGTCGGCGACGACCGCATGTGCGTCACGGGTGAGCACCCCGTCGGCGAGGACCACTTCCCGCGGCGCCGACATGTTGCGGACCGCGACGCGGGTGACCTCCAGTCGGATGCCGGTGCGCTGCTCCACCATCGCCCGCTGGGCGTCGACGAGGCGCACCAGCGCAGCCCCGACGTTGCCGCACCCGAGTACACCGATCCGGACCTGTCGCACCTGCTCGCTGCTCACGGGAGCGAGGCTACGGGATGGGCCCCGCCACCCCATGCGCCGTTCGCCGACGGCGGCCCGGTGCCGGTCCGGTGCAAGGTTGGGCATGTCGGTCGGAGCACCGGTACCTTCGCCCCATGCACGATGCCGAGCAACTGCGCCGGGCCGGCGAGGAGTTCCGCGTGATCGTCTCCCAGGTGGGCGACCATCAGTGGGTGCTCGACACGCCCTGTGACGGCTGGTCGGTGCGGGATCTGGTCGGCCACGTCGCCGCCGGGAGCGAGATGGTGGCGGCGCTCGCCGACGGCGGCACCCGCATGGACGCCATCGCCGTGCTGGGCATCGACCATCTCGGTGACGACCCGCAGGGCGCTCTCGCCACGGCCCTCGAGCGCCAGGCCCTCGCCTTCGAACGTCCCGGCATCCACGAGCAGCTGTTCGCGCATCCCGCAGGCGACATGCCCGGCGCCCAGGTGCTGTCGTTCCGGATCGGCGACCTCGTGGCCCATCAGTGGGACCTCGCCACCTCCATCGGCGTCGACGACACGCTGGATGCCGACCTCGTGCGACAGGCCTGGCACGACATCCAGCCGATGATGCCCGTGCTCGGATCGCTCGGCGTGTTCGGCGCCGGACCGAGCGGCGCCGTGGCCGTCGACGCACCGCTGCAGACCCGGCTGCTCGACGCGATGGGACGCCGCCCCTGAGCCCCTCCCTCGCGATCGGGGGTCGAGCTGCTGCTCTCGTTGCGCTGCTGACCGTGGCAGCGTGTGTCTCCGACGGAGGCGGCTCCACCGGGACGACGACGGCAACGACGCCGAGTGAGCCGACGGCCGGTGACGGGACGTCGTCGACGACCGACGCACCTCGTGCCGAGACGCCGAGCGACACACGCACCGACGCCCCCGACACCACCTCCGATCCCGACCCGTCCGCGCGCATCTACGACTTCTCGGCGATCGGGCCGGTGGTGCAGGGCTTCGTCGACGACGCCGGGCTGAACGGCGCCGGGCTCGTCGTCGTGGAGGCCGACGACGGCATCGTCCACGAGGCCTACTGGGGCGAGTTCGGCCCCGACCGGATCTCGTTCATCGCGTCGTCGAGCAAGATGATCGCGGCCGGCGTCCTCGCCCGGCTCGACGACGACGGGCTCCTCGATCTCGACGCACCGGTCGCCGACGTCGTCGACTGGGGAGCGGCCCATCCCGACGTCACCCCCGCACAGCTGTTGTCGAACAGTTCCGGCCTGCCCGGCCTGCTCAGCCCGGTGGCCGGAGTGGCGCACCGATGTGCGTTCCTCCCGGACGGCACGCTGCAGGAGTGCGCCGAGGAGGTGTTCACCACGCCGGCCGACGACGCCGCCACGGTGGCTCCCGACACCGAGTTCCGCTACGGCGGGGCGCAGTGGCAGGTGGCGGGTGCCGTCGCCGAAGCGGCGTCGGGCCGGTCGTGGGCCGAGCTGATCGAGGACATCTACGTGGAGCCGTGCGGCCTCGAGAGCCTGGCGTTCGACAACCACT
>Ga0102937_1000436_pt1 | contig 18743 bp, 22 predicted proteins | sample SalPonR2_B_D1_MG_FD_78213 | JGI IMG/M metagenome (GOLD analysis project Ga0102937, IMG submission 78213) | Salt pond soil microbial communities from South San Francisco under conditions of wetland restoration - Salt Pond MetaG R2_B_D1_MG | ecosystem: Environmental > Aquatic > Marine > Intertidal... | reverse complement strand
TAGGAAATCAAAGCCAAGTTATTATTAAAAAAAGAGCTGTCAATGTTATAGGAGTTATCAATATGAACCTTTTGATTGTTGATATAACCTCTTTTGATAAGATAGAGTTAGGAGACAAAGTAACTTTAGTAGGAAAGGAAGGAGACCAAGCAATTAATTTTTCTTCTTTTTCAAGCAAGGGTAAAGAACTTAATTATGAAGTTTTATCAAGATTGCCTGAAAAGATTCCTAGAAAAATTGTTAATTGATTCTAAAGATTTATTAAATATTATTTTTTCTTGATTTTATGAAAATTAAAAAACAAAAAAACAAACCAAGAAAAAATAAATCTAGAGAAAATAATTCTGAAGTTAAATTTAGATTAATTGGAAAAACTATTTATTTTCCAGAGCAAGGAATTTTAGCAGTTGGAGATTTACATCTTGGTTATGAAGAGATGTTAAAATCTCAGGGAGTTATGGTTCCTTTTAATCAGGTAGAGATTGTTAAAAAAGAACTAGCAGACATTTTTAATTATATTCAGGAGTGGAAAGGTCAATTGAATAAGGTTGTTTTATTAGGGGATATAAAACATCATTTTAGTTTTCAAAAAGGAGAAAAATTTGAAGTTAGGAAAATTATGACTTTTTTGGAAAAATATTTTGACAAGGAAAATATAATCTTAATAAAAGGGAATCATGAGAGATTTGAATTAGATAAGAGGAAACATCATGATTATTATCTTGTTGATGCAGGTAAAGATAAAAAGGAATATATAGCCTTTTTACATGGTCATAAAAGTTTTCCTGAGATATTTAATAAAAATGTTAAATCAATAGTTATGGGACATTTACACCCCGCAGTTTTACTTGAAGATGAACAAGGGATTAAAAGAGAAAAATACAAGTGTCATTTAGTTGGTAGATATAAGAATAAAAAAATATTTATTTTGCCTAGTTTTTTTCCTTTGATAGAGGGCTCTGAAATAGATGAAATGGGACAACAGGGAAAAGAACCTTCTTTTATTCCACTTAAAGATTTGAAAAATTTTAATGTTAATATTGTAAATTCAGATGATTTGAAGGTTTATAATTTTGGAAAACTTAGGAATTTTAGAAAATAGCTAAATTTTAATTTGTGAATTTTGTCAAGTAATGGTTAAATGCTTCTTTTATTTCATAATTATCAATTGAATCTCCATCTAAATAAAGAAGAGAAGAGTATCCATTTCTTTCTTTTGAATATGCAGAAAAAATTCTTGGATTGTTTAAGTATTTTTTAATTTCAGAAGTTATTTGTCTTGGTGTTTTTGATGTAGGAATTTCAGCAGATAATTCTATGGGTATGTTATTGCCCTTAAGATATTTATAATATTCATCTGATTCTTTTTTATTTTCAAGAATTCTTAACTCTAAATCTCCTTGTTTTTTAGACATTACTGCAAATCTTTTGTCTTCTTTTGTTTCCATTTAATTTTTTAAAAATTAACTTCTGGTTTTTTCTTTTCTGATTTAGTTATTTCTAAATATTTTTTTTGTTTTTTACCAAACATTCCCGCAAACATATTACCTGGGAAGGTTTCTCTTAAATTATTATAAGTTAAAACAGAATCATTATAATGTTGTCTTGCATATGCTATTTTATCTTCTGTTGTTGTTAATTCATTTTGTAATTGTAAGAAATTTTGATTAGCTTTTAAATCTGGGTATCCCTCTGCTATTGCAAATAAATTCTTTAAGGCAGACTGTAATTTGTCATCTGCTTTAACTTTATCTCCAATGCCTTCAGATTTCATCATTTCTTTTCTTGCATCTGTTACTTCTTTTATGGCTTCTTTTTCATGTTTTGCATAACCTTTAACAGTTTTTACAAGATTAGGGATTAAATCAGCCCTTCTTTTTAACTGGACATCTATCTGGCTTAAAGAATTATCAATCCTATTTTCAAGAACCTGGAATCTATTATAAAATGAAAAAAATATTATTGCTATTAAAACTACAAGGCCTATAACAATCCATAACCATAACATATTTTTTTGAGGATTTTTATATTTATAAAACTATTGTGTATTCTTTATTATTGAATCTATTTTGTTTTTTATTAAGGGATAGGTATGTTTGATATTTTTATATTCAAGGAATTTCCTTATTGCAGATTCTAATTCTAAAGAATAGTTGCTTTTTATATAATCCTTGCCTGATTTTCCTATTTTGAATTTCATCTTATCTGCATGAAGTATCAACCTGCATATTGTGGGAGCTTTTATTGTATTCTTGTTTAGGATATTTATTTCTTTTTTTCTTATATCATCAATGGCTTGTTTATTATATATTTTGTTTTTATCTATGTCATAAACAAAAGAACTTGTTGATAAATCACAGCCATTAAGAAAATTTTCAATGTTTTTGTTTTTTTGATCTTTTAGAAAATAAACATGTGAAAATTCAATAATATCCATATCAAAATCAGGATACTTTAGTTTCGTGCTCCCAAATCTTGATTTTGATTGTTTTTGGAATTTTTCTGCTTTTTTATTGAAATTTTTGTCTTTTATTAGTATATCAAGGTCATTTATGGGAAATTTATAATTATACATTACTTGAAGTATAGAATCTCTTACAAATCCACCTATTATATATGATTTGTCAAATAAGGAATATGTTTTTTGAAAATCTTTTTTTGGATCTTTAGAAAGAGAATCAAGGTTTTTTATTATTCTTTTTTTAAATTTCTGATTTTCTATTTCTTCCATAATGGATAAATAAAAAGGAAATTTATAATTATTGTTATGTTTTATGAGAATCTTAATCATATGTGAATTATTTTTTCACAATAAATCACATCTTAGAAATATTTTTAAATGGGTGTGAATAATATATTCATAACTAAATTAAACCTTTTGAAGGTTATGGAGACAAAAAATGACAGATACAATAGATGTAACAGGCAAAGATAACTTTGAAAAAGAAGTTATTAATTCAGACAAACCTGTTTTAGTTGATTTTTGGGCTCCGTGGTGCCAACCTTGCTTAATGATGGCTCCTACTTTACAGGAGTTAGCAAAGGATTTAGGAGATAAGCTTAAGATAGTAAAACTTAATACAGAAGTTGCTGAAAATCAAGAGCTTGCTTCAAAATATCAAATCATGAGTATTCCAAATATGAAACTTTTCAAAGATGGAAAAGTTGTTAAGGAAATTGTTGGTCTGCGTCCAAAAGAATCATTAAAACAAGAACTTGCAGATGAAGTAGATATTTAATTTATTTTTATTTTTTTTAATCAGAACAAAATTTTTTGGTTTTTTAAAAACCAGGAGAGTAAAATGACAAATGAAGAATATGATTTAATCATAATTGGTGCTGGTCCAGCTGGGTTAACAGCTGGTCTTTATGCAGGAAGGTATAAATTAAACACATTAGTACTTGGAAGTCTTCCGGGAGGAATGATTACTGAGTCTTATAAAATGTGTAATTTTCCTACTTACAAGGAGATTTCAGGTGCTGAATTCACTCAAAAAATGATGTCTCAGGTTTCAGATTTAGGTGTTAAAATTAGTCCTGAGAATGTTAACAATATTGAAAAAATACAGAATAATGCTAAAACTGAATTTAAGGTGGAAACAGGTTCAAAAGTTTATTCAGGTAAAGAAATTATAATTGCAACGGGTTCAGATAAAAATAAGTTAAATATTCCTGGAGAAAAAGAATTTCTCGGGAGAGGGGTAAGTTATTGTGCTACTTGTGATGCTGGTTTTTATAAAGACAAGATTGTGGGGGTTATAGGGGGAGGAGATGCTGCATTATCCTCTGCATTATTAATAGCAGAATATGCAAAAAAAGTTTATATTATTTACAGGCGGGAGGAGTTTAGAAAAGCAAATGCTTCGTGGATAGAACAAGTTGAAAAGAATGATAAAATAGATTTTATATTTAATGCTGTTCCCGAAGAAATTTATGGAACTAAAGATGAGGGGGTAAAAGGAATAAAACTAGAGGATGGTAGAAATATAGAATTAGATGGTGTTTTCGCAGAAATAGGTTCTACTCCTGAGAAAAAAATATCTCGGATGTTGGGTGTTGAAACTAATGACAAAGGATATATCAAAACAAATAAGAACCAGAAAACTTCTGTTGAAGGAGTTTATGCTGCAGGAGACATTACAGACAATCCTCTTAAACAAGTAATTACAGCTGCTGGACAGGGAGCTGTTGCTGCTCATGTTGCTTATGAGGAGATCACTAAAAATAATTAAATTTATAACGAGGCAAAAAGAAAAATGGCTTTAGAATATAATTGGTTAGGACCTGAAAAAGTATTGCAAGTTTATGATTCAAAAACAGGAATGAAAGGAATAGTTGTTATAGACAACACTAAAAAAGGTCCTGGAAAAGGAGGAGTTAGAATGACTCCAGATGTTTCTGTAGAGGAGGTTGCTGGTCTTGCTAGAGCAATGTCTTATAAAACTGCTTTAGCTGATTTGCCTTTTGGAGGTGCAAAAGGAGGAATAATTGCAGATTCAAAGAAACTCACAAAAGAGGAAAAAGAAAAAATAGTTAGAGCTTATGCCCGTTCTTTGAAAAATTTAATTCCTGAAGAATATGTTTCAGCTCCTGATATGTATATGGGAGAACATGAGATGGATCTTTTTGCTAATGAAATAGAGGGAAAGGAATCTTGTACAGGAAAATCAAAATCCCAGGGAGGGTTACCTCATGAGTTAGGTTCAACTGGGTGGGGGGTTGTTCAGAGTATTAAAGTATATGCTGATAAATTAGGTTTGGATTTAAACCAATCCAAAATAGCAATAGAAGGATTTGGAGAGGTTGGGGCAGCAGCAGGAAGGTTTTTATCTGATCTTGGTGCAAAGATTGTTGCTGTTTCTGATTCAAAGGGAACAATTTTTGATAAAAAAGGATTAGACTTAGAAAAATTAGATGAAATAAAAAAAGAAAAAGGTTCTGTTATAAATTATAGAGATTATGAAAAAGGAGGAGGTTCAGAAATTTTAGAAAACAAAGATTTGTTTGGATTAGATGTTGATGTTTTAATTCCAGGAGCAAGACCTTATGTTATAGATGAAAACAATGTTGATAAAATAAAAGCAAAGATTATAGCAGAAGCTGCTAATATTCCAATAAAACCAGAATTTGAAGAGAAACTTCATAAAAAAGGCATATGGATAATCCCTGATTTTTTATGTAACGCAGGAGGGGTCATTAGTTCTTATGTTGAATATATTGGAGGAGGAGAAAAAGAAATGTTTGAGATAATTACAGAAAAAATAAATAAAAATTCTGCATTAGTATTAGAAAGAGCAGAAAAGGAAAAAATTTCTCCAAGAAAAGCAGGGATAAATATTGCAAAGGAGAGATTAGAAAATAAAGAGTAAAATGGTTCAGTTTTTTAAAAAGAAGTGTTCATATTGTGGAGAAAAAATAGAAAAAGGAAAGGAGATTTGGGAATATGTTAAATTACCAGAATTTACTACCCTTAAAATAAAACCTTTTTGTTCAAAAGACCATGCCCAATTATTTAAATTAAATATTGTTGGAACACCTGCAAGGAGTTCCTGCCCTAATTGTAAAGAATAAAATGGTCACTTTTGCTTGTAAAAAGATTCCAAAAGAAGATTTAATTAGATGTTCCTTTGATTTAAATAAGACTTCTTATAAATTACTTATTTATTTATTAACTCAGAAAAAGCCCTTAAAAATTAGTGATATTTCAGAAGGCATGGGTTTAGAGAGGAGTTCTGTGCAAAAAGCACTAGGAAAATTATTTGAAAAAGAATTAGTCATAAGAAGTCAAAAAAATTTAGAAAAAGGAGGATATATTTATTTTTATCAAACAAAAAACAAACAAGAAATAAAAGACAGGATGAAAAAAATAATCAACAACTGGTATGAAAATACAAAAAAGGAGATAGAGAGACTTTAATTCTTTGGAAAGTCTTTTAAATGATTTTAATTTTTTTATTAGATGAAAGAGAGGAGCATACTTTTTGTTTGTAATGGAAATGTTTTTAGAAGTATGAGTGCAGAATATTTATTTAAAAAATATTTAAGAGAAAACAAGATTTCTGGTTGGAAGGTTGGTTCGGCAGGAATAACAGCAAGACCTCAAGATATTAGGCTAAAAACAATTGATATTCTCGAGGATTTAGGTGTTAAAAAAATAAAACACAAACAAAGAAAGCTAACAAAAAAGATTCTTGATGACTATGATATAATTGTTGCTATGTCTACAGATCATTTTGACATAATTAAAAATAAATTTAATTACAAAAATGTTATTTTATTTAGTGAACTTGCTGAGAATAAATCAATTCCAATACTTGATATTGATGAAGAAATAAAGAATAGAGATATAAGGAAACTTAAAAGAAATAAAAAATCAGTAAATAGAAAAATTTCTAGAACAATAAAGTATATTGAAAAGAATATTCCTAATCTGTTTAAAAATGCCTCTGAAAGATATTATTTATTTGTTGATTTTGTAAATAAAAAAATTTTACATAGAAATGGTTTTCCTTTTATTAAGCTATATGAAACAAAAAATACAATAACTTTTATGTCTTTAGATATTCCTTCAAAAGAAGATGGGCACATACTTATTATTCCTAAAAAAAGATACGAGGATTTTTCAGATATTCCTAAAAATGTTTTAAGTGAATTAACATATTCAATAAAAAGAATAGGGAATGCCCTTAAATTAGAACATGGAGGCTATAATGTATTGCTTAATAATGGAAGAGATGCAGGACAATATATTTTTCATTCACATTTTCATATGATTCCGAGAAGAAAAAAAGATGGTATTGAAATAGAAGAATGGATTAATAAAAAAATGTCTAAAAAAGATTTTATTAAAATTAATAAAAATATTAAAAAGAAAATAGATTCTGTAAATGTTTAGTTTTTTTCAATTATTAAAAATAACTTTACTTTAATGAATATATATTCATTACCAAAAGATTTATAAATATTGAATATGTATTCATAATAACTAAATAAATTATCTGTTTCAATACAGATACAAGGAGGATAAGATGCCAAGAGGAGACAAAACCGGACCAGAAGGAAAAGGACCAAGAACTGGAAGACAGATGGGATATTGTTCAGGAAATGATAGTCCTGGATACACTGTTTCAGGAAGAGGTCTAGGAAGAGGTTTTGGCAGAGGATTTGAAAAAGGATTCAGAAGGAATTCAGAGATTAATCCAAGAGGAGAGCCAAGACCAAGAGACGGAAGAGGAAGCAGGAATTTTTTAAGAAATTCTGCTTCTTTTAATTACCAAAACTCTGAAGAAATTTTGGAAAAATTAGGGGATATAGAGAAAAGATTAGATAATCTTGAAAAAGAGTAAATCTAATTTTTTCTTTCCCTTTTTGTTTTTTAAATTAGAGAATAATTTATTAAATGGAATTTTCTTAATATAAAAATGCCAAGACCAAGAATCCCAAGAAAAGTATCCTTTCATCCAGAAGCAACTTATTTTAAACCAGTAGGTGTTCCTTTAGGAGAATTAGAGCAAGAGGTTTTAACTCATGATGAAGTGGAATCCATAAGACTTATAGACCATGATAAAATAGAACAAAATGAAGCATGTAAAAAAATGGGTATTTCTCAGGCAACACTTTCTAGATTACTTTCTTCTGCAAGACAAAAGATTTCACAGGCATTAGTTCATGGAAAAGCAATTAAAATTTATGAAGGGGATATTGATTTGGATTTTGATAAAAATAAAGAGGTTATGAAGAAAAAAAGGGGTAGAGGAATGAATAGAGGAGGAAGGAGATATGGGAGAAGAATTAATAAAAGAAAAAAAATATAAACACAAAATGGAAAAGAGGAAAATTTATTTATTTAGGCATGGAAAAACTTATTATAATGAAAAAGGGATTTTTACTGGTTGGAAGGATTCTAAACTTACTAAACAAGGAATTAAAAATGCTAAGGAAGTTGCTAAAAAATTAAAAGATAAAAAAATAGATGTTGCAATACAAACTTCTCTTTCTCGTTCTAAAGATACCTTGAAAGAAGTTCTTAAATACCACCCTGAATGTAAAAAAATCTTAGAAGATGACAGAATGATTGAAAGAAGTTATGGGGATTTGGAAGGATCAAGTCATGATTCTTTTATTAAAGAAATAGGAAAAAGAAGTTATAATTTAAGAGTTCATGGTGATGCTATTGAAAATCTTTCTCAAGAAAAAAGAAAAAAAGTAGAGGAATTTTTAGGAAAAAAAGAATATAAAGCTATACATAGAGGTTATAATGTTTCAGCACCTAATGGAGAAAGTTTTGCAGATGTTGAAAAAAGAGTAAAAAAGTTTATTTCCTGGTTAAAAAAATATATGAAAAAAAATAAAGTAAATGTGGCTATTTCTGCTCATGGAAATTCAATAAGACTTTTTAGAAAGATTATGGAAAAGGCTTCAAAAAAAGAAGCAATAAAGTGGGATATTCCTTATGATAAATATTTTGAATATGATGTTAAAGTTAAGAAATAGATAAAATGAGTAATAATATATTATATCCTTTATTAGCAGGAATTATTGCAGCTTGTGTTACAACAATTGGAATATATATCATGAATAAATATTCTGGATGGGGGAAGAAAAATATTGTTTATTTCATGGCCTTTGCTGCAGGAATTTTAATTCCTATATCTTTTTTACATTTAATACCCAAATCTTTTGAAATGAGTTCTTATGCTCCTCTTTTTTTGCTTGGAGGATTTTTATTATTACATTTTTTAAATCGTTTTCTTGATTTATTTGTTTGTAAACACTCTGAAACTTGTGATCATAAATTTGGTTTAATTCCTGCTATTGGAATAGGATTACATTCTTTAGTTGATGGGATTATTTTTTCTGTAACTTTTACAGTTAGTGTTTTTACAGGAATTATTTCTGCTATCGGGATGATTTTACATGAATTACCTGAAGGAGTTATTTCTTTTATCTTTTTGCATAAATCAGGTTATTCAAAGAAAAAATCTTCTTTATATGCATTTTTAGCAGCAGCAATTTCAACACCTATAGGAGTATTAATATCATGGCCTTTTATTAATAGTGTAAGCCAGTCTACATTAGGAGTACTTGTTTCTTTATCTGCAGGAGCATTAATTTATGTTGGTGCAACCCACTTATTGCCTCATGTTGAAGAAGAGCGGGGGAGGTATTCTTTGCTTGCTTTGGGAATTGGGATTTTAGTTGCTGTTTTAATAACTATTTTATAAAATGGATAAACAAGAAAAAATGAAAGAATTGCAGGATAAACTTAAAGACATTGATACTGATTTAGCAAAACAAGCAAATAATCTTGTTATGGGTGAAGGAGATATTAATGCAGATATTGTTTTTATAGGAGAAGCTCCTGGTTTTAATGAAGATAAACAAGGAAAACCTTTTGTTGGTCGGGCTGGAGGCATATTAGATGATTTACTTGAAAGTATTAGTATGAAAAGAGATGAAATTTATATAACAAATATTGTAAAACATAGGCCTCCTAGAAACAGAAACCCTACAATAGAAGAAATTAAAATATATTCTCCTTATTTAGATGAACAATTAGGAATAATTAAACCAAAAATTATATGTTGTTTAGGGAATTTTGCTACAAAGTATATTTTAGAAAAGTATGGATTAAAAGATAAAATAGAAGGAATAACCAAAATTCGTGGGCAGGTTTTTAAGATTTCTACTCTTTCAGGGATTGTGAAAATAATTCCTTTGTTTCATCCAGCTGTTGCAACTTATGATCCAAACAAACTTGAAACATTAAAAAAAGATTTTGAGATTTTAAAGAAAGAAATAGAATGATAAAATGAGATTAAACAAAGGATTTTATATTTTGGTTATTAATGTTAAAAAACCTGTTAAAATAAAAATTGGTTTTTTAGGTTTTATTGAATTTTCTAAGGGAAAGTATGTTTATATTGGTTCTGCTATGAATAATTTAATTAAAAGGATTAAAAGACATATTAACTCTTCTAAATTAAAAGGAGGTCAGGATAAAAAACACTGGCATATTGATTATTTGCTTTCAAATGATAATGTAAGAATAAAAAATATTTATTATAAAGAATCTCAGGAAAAACAAGAGTGTTCAATTGCTAAAAAAGTTAAAGAAGAATCTTTTGACGAAATTAAGGGATTTGGTTCTTCTGATTGTAAATGTGAAAGCCATTTGTTTAATATTTTAGAGGATAGATTAGGAAAGATTATTAAAGGTTTCAATAAAATGAAACTTTAATTTTTGTCTATTTTTATTATTTTTATTAGTTTCAAAAATATGAAACTATTTATAGAAAGATTTAAAAAAGAAATTTTATTTTATTGGTTTATGAAAAAGAGTAATTTGATTGCATTGATTGTTTCGGGAATTTCATTTATATTATTAATTGTATTTTTAAGTTTATTACTTGGAGAGCATTTACAAGTAAAAAGTTGTGGTTGCCCTCATATGGTTAGTCAGAATTTTATCTTATTATTTATAGTCCTTTCAATTATTTTTGTAGGGGGGTTGATTTATTATCTTTTATCTATTCAGATAGAAAAAAAGGAACAAAAAGTTAAATTTAATGTAAATATAATAATGGAATTTTTAGATAAAAATGAAAAAAAAATACTTAAACAATTAGATAAAAACAAAGGAGAAATGCTACAATCAGATATAAAAGGATTATCTAAATTAAAAAAACACAGGGCAATTAAAAAATTAAAAGAAAAGGATATTGTGTTTGTAGAAAAAAAGGGAAATAAAAATAAAATAAAATTAAATGAAAATTTTGAATTAAAATGAATAAAAAAAGTATTTTGCTTTTTGTATTTATATTTTTTCTGATGTTTGGAAGTTTAAACTTAATTTCTTCTCAGGAATCTGAAAATATTTGTGGGGTTTATTTTACTGGTGTGGGGTGTCCTCATTGTGCTGCAGCAGATCCAACCATTCTTCAGGATTATACTAAAGATTATAGCAATTTTATTGTTATTGAATATGAAATATATCAATTATCTGAAAATGGAAAGGTTTTTCAGGAATATATTTCAAATGCTAATGCTCAAAGCGGAATACCACAAATACTTATTGGTGAAGAAAAGGAAGTAGGAGAATCTAGTTCTGGGGGAGGTCCAACAACCACCTGGACAAAACAACAACTAGAAACTCTTGATTATACTAGGTGTATGAAATCTAATGGAAAAAGCATTGCTTTTGAAAATCTTAATTTAGAGAAACTTCCAGGAAAACCAAAAATTTGGAAAGGCGAAAGGATTCTTATAAAAAAAGATAGCGAGGAAACCAATAATGGAACAATTACTAAATGGGTTTTCCAGTGGAATGATAATTATAAGGGAGATTTTTCTAGTAATTACTCTTCAAATGAAACCCTTAAAAGATTATTGAATTATAATATAGAACAAACAATTTCTAATATAAAATATGATGATATTGAACCTGCGGGTGTGGCTTTGTCAGGTCAAAAGATTAGTTTTGATAATGCTATTGAGTTTCAGACTATTTCTGGTTATGTTCAATCAAAACAAGAAAAACTAACTCTCACAAAATTACTTTCATTGGCTGCTGTTGATGCAGTCAATCCCTGTGCATTAGCTGTTTTAACCCTGATGTTGATTGCCATTTTAACTTATAATCCAAAGAATAGAAAAAATTTACTTTTAGCAGGACTTGCTTTTGCAACTTCTGTTTTTATTATGTACTTAATTTATGGATTAATAATAATAAAGTTTTTTCAATTAATACAAGCCCTGACTTCTATAAGATTAATATTATATAAAGTATTGGGGGGCTTGGCTATTGTTTTGGGTATATTAAATATTAGAGATTATTTTGTATATAAACCAGGAACTATTGGAACTGAAATGCCAATGAAATTACGTCCAAAAATGAAGAAACTTATTAATAAAGTTACATCACCAAAAGGTGCCTTTGTTATTGGATTATTTGTAACAGTTTTCTTGCTTCCTTGTACTATTGGCCCTTATGTTATAGCAGGAGGAATACTTTCTGCTTCTGCACTAGTTAAAACAATCCCTCCATTATTACTTTATAATTTAGTTTTTGTTTTACCAATGATAATTTTGACTTTCTTTGTTTACAAAGGATTTGCAAGAGTGCAGGATATTTCAGGATGGAAAGATAGAAACATAAAGAAACTGCATTTGTTTGCAGGGATTATTATGTTTTTATTAGGAATAGCAATGGTTTTAGGTTGGGTATAATTTAAAGAATATTTTGAATCATAATAATTATTATAAATCTCTTTTTTTATTTATTCTTATGAGTCAGCTATATTATCTAAGAAAAGGCGGAATAGGGCATAAAGATGATGTCATAAGAGAGATGTATTTTATTGGATTGGAAAATAAACCTATTAAGGAACTAAAAAATATTTATAACGAATTAGTAAATAATTATTCCCAACATCTAATGGTTGATGATGCTTATTTAGATAATATTAAAAGAAATTTATTTGAAAAAAATAATTCTATAAAAGAAAAAAATAGGTCTTTGGAAAATTTATCAGAAGCCCTTAGACAGGTTCATTCTTCAGCCAGTATAAAAGAATTAGAAAAACTTGAAAAAGAGTTGGGTTTTGACTTGAATCTTAAGTTCTAATTTTAATCTTTGTTTATAATTAATTTTTTAGATAGAATTATATTCATTAATTCCTTTAACAGCATCTTCTACAGGGGAGGGAGATTCATTTATTATTGTTAGCTCTTTTTTAGGTGTTTGTTTTTCTAAATCTTTTAGTAAATCTTTCCACTCTTGTTTTTCAGTTATTTTATGATGCTTTTCTCCTTTTTCACCATAGACAATTCCTGAAAAATGACAGTGCCAGTTTTTTTGTGGAAATTTTTCTTTTATTTTTTTAATGTTTATTTTTCCCTCTCGTGCAAGAATATGTGCAAAATCTATACAAAAACTGCAATCAGTATCTTTTACTAAGGAAGAGATTTCTTCAATTGAACCAAAAACATTTATTTTCCCCATTGTTTCTGGAGCAAGTTTTGTTGTATACCTTTCTTCTTGGATTGTTTTTTGCATGTCTTTTATTTGTTCTTTAATAACTTCATAAGTTTGTTCTTTTGTTGATTTTCCATAATATCCTGGATGAAATATAACATGACTGGCTCCTAATAATGTTCCTGTTTTACAACAACTCAAAATTCTTTTTTTGCTTTTTTCTATTTTTTCTTTTTCAGCAGAATTTAGATTTACAAAATACGGGGCATGAATACTTAATTGTATTCCAAGTTCCTTTGCTTTATTCCCTATTCTTATGGCCTCCTCCCTGGTTTTAATATAAACTCCATAAGTGAAAGCAATTTCACAGGCTTTTATTCCTTTTTGGGCATATTCTTCAAGAATTTTTTCTGCAGTTTTAACTGACCCAAGTCCTGCAGGTCCGAATTTTATTTGAGGTTTTTCCATTTTTATATGGTGTTTTTGTTTTTTATCAATCTTTTGTAAAAAGACAAAAGATTATTATCTATTTTGTTCCAGTTCATAGGTTTTCTTGCTTGTAAGTCTCCATTTTCTTTTATTTTTTTTATGTCTCTTTCTTGAGTCATTCCTGTTTCTGTTCCATAATAAACTATTTTTGGTTGATTTATTGAAAATTGTATTCTTGCTGCTTTTTTTAGTTTTTCTTTATTGTTATTACATTCAAACAAAAATCTATTCATGTCGTGATTGTCTAAGAATGTTGGAAGAAAATAATCTTTTGGAAATTTTTTGAAATGTTTTTTTAGTTTCTTGTTCAATTTTTCTTGTTCAATTGATCCTTTCTTTGTAATATGTTTTTTTATTATTTTTTGAAACCCAAAATCTAAAACACCATCTAATTCTTTAATGTATTCCTTGAATAATTTGTTGTAATTAATTTTTATAAAGAATCTTAAGAATTTATTTTTTATATTTATTGTTTTTAATTCACTTAATTTTATTCCTTCTATCCAAGCTTCTCCTATTAGTACTGCTTCAGGAAAATCTTTTTTTATTTTTTTTCTAAATTCTCTCCAAAATTTGTGTTTTGGGCCTATTACATGATCAAGTCTGAATCCATCAAATCCTAAACTTAACCAATATTTTGCTGATTTTATTATATGTTCTCTTGCAGGAGGATAATCCAAATTTATTTTTGGAAGTTCCTTAAAACTCAAGAAACATAAATATTTGTTTGGCCATTTTTTGAAATAAAACCAATTTTTGTATTTACTGTTTTTATTTTTTTGAGCATCTTTGAAATAAGGATGTTTCCATGAACAATGATTTGGAACAAAATCAGCTATAATTCTCATCCCTTTTTCATGCGTTTTTTTAATTAACTCTTTTACATGAGTTAAGTTTCCAAAATTAGGCTCTACCTTAAAAAAATCTGTTATATGATATCCATGATAAGCACTTGTTTTATAAAAAGGAGAAATCCAGATTGTGTTGACACCAAGTTTTTTAATATAAGGAAGTTTTTTTATAATCCCTTTTATGTTTCCCCCTATAAAATCATTTTTATTCCAATTATTTGATTTATAACCCGCAAACCTATCAATTAAAATTTGATAGATAATAGCTTTTTTAAACCATTTAGGAGTTTTCATAAGAATATTAGAAATATTTTTTATATAAAGTTTCTGATTTTTTGTAATTATTCTAGTTTTTTATGACAAAACCACCAGTCATAACAATCATATTCTTTTTGTCTTTTTTCTGCTGTTTCTTCATCTCCAGCAGGAGGGATTATTACACTGTCTTTAACAATTTCATTTTCAGGCCAATTAGCAGGCATTGCAACTTCATTTTTATCTGAAATCTGGAGAGCTTTAACACTTCTTACAATTTCATCAATGTTTCTCCCTAATTCTTGAGGATAATAAAGTATTTGTCTTAGTATTCCCTTATCATCTACAACAAATACAGCTCTAACTGTATTGTTTCCTTTTCCAGGATGAATCATTCCTAAACTTTGTGCAATTGCCCCTCTGTCATCAGCAATTATTGGAAATTCTATTTTAACATCTAAATTTTCTTTAATCCATTGGGTCCATTTTATATGTGAATGAACCTGGTCTATACTTAATCCAATTAGCTTTGTATTAAGTTTTTCAAATTCTTTATACTTTTTTTGAAAAGAAACAAATTCAGTAGTACATACAGGAGTGAAATCCCCAGGATGACTAAATAATACAAACCATTGTCCCTCATAATCATTAGGAATGTTTATTTTTCCTTGTGTTGTAGTTGCTTTTATTTCAGGAAAATTACTTCCTATTAAAGGCAGGTTAAAATTATTCTCATTCATTTTTAATCACTATTATAAATTATGCTTATGATTATTTAAATGTTTTTAATAAGTGAATAATAGTGGGAAATAAATTCACAACTAAGATTGGATTATCCTAGAGAGATTTTTATTGATAATAAAAATATTTAAAAACAACAGCTTATTAATTATTATAAGTTACTGTTAATTTGATTTTTTAAGATGATAAAAGAGGATAAAAAAAAGAGAAATATTAGAATATTTTTTATGTTTGTATTTGTTTTTATCCTATTATTTTCTTCATTCGGTATTTCAGGACAATATCAGGAAGACAATGAGATAATCTCTTTTTCTATTTTTGAATTGAAACCATTTGTTACATGGTTTGATGGTCTTTTTAGGATAACAGGAGATTCTCTTGCTATTTCGGAAACTTCTAATTTATCTGGAAATGAAACAAATCTAACAAACCCAACTAATTTAATAGATGATTTAAATAATTCAGATAATGATACATATATTAACGAGACCAATTCTTCTTCAACTAATAATAGCAATACAGACGAAACAATAGAAGATACAAAAGAATTGAGTGAAGAAGAAATAACTATAAAAGCAGATGGTGAACATACAATTGAATTGAATAATCCTTCACCAAGCGGCATTAATGAGGTTTCAAATTCTCCTTTATTAAATGTAACAGTTACAGATCCAGATAGCGGGGAGGTAAATGTAAGTTTTTATTGGTATTTTGAGGAGTTTGGATTGAAGAGAAGTTTTTCTAAACCAGCTGGAGGACATATTAATTCTGTTCATGTAGATGACAAATATTTGTATTTGGGAGATTATAATTACGATGAAAAAGGAAGTGTTTATGTATATTACAAGGAAAATCTATCTTTAAAAGAAGAGTTAAAAGAAGCAAGAGGCAATGAAGTTAATTCTATATTTTCTGATGAAAAATATTTATATGCAGCAGATAGTGATATAGATGGATATATTCAGATATATTATAAAAATAATTTTTCATTAAAACAGGAACTTAGTCCAAGCCGAAGAGTTTCAGTAGTATATGCAGATGATAATTACTTGTATGCAGGAAGAACTTATGATGAGGATGTTAAAGTATATAACAAAACAGATTTTTCTTTAAAAGAAACCCTTAATCATCCAAGTGACTATGTTTCTGCAATACAAGGAGATAATGATTATTTATATGTGGGAGAAGAAGGCTATGAAGGTGGAAGTGTTTATGTATATAATAAAAGCAATCTTTCCTTAAAAGACGAATTAAATCATACAAGGGGTGATGTTTCGTCATTAGATGTTGATAATAGTTATATTTATGTAGGGGATTATGATTATGATGGATATTCTCAGATATATTATAAAAATAACTTTTCTTTAAAACAAGAAATAAGTACTGGTAAAAGAGTCTATTCCTTACATTCAGGCAAAAAATATCTTTATTTAGGATTAGATGACGGATATATAAAAATATATTATAAAAATAACTTTTCTTTAAGAGAAACATTATTAGACTCAGATTATGGTTTTCTTTCACTTGATGGAGACCATAGATATTTATATGCAGGAGATAATGAAGATGCAGTTTATACATATTATAAAGGAAGTAGGTTAATAAATTCTTCATCAGGGGTCCAAGGTAATGATTTTGTTTCTTATGAATGGACTGGTTTGAATTATGGAACAAACCATGATTGGTATGTTAATGTTACTGATGGAACAAATTATACAATTTCAGAAATATGGAACTTTACAACTAATTTTCTTCCTACTGTCAGTTCAAGAGATACATATCCTAATAAAGCTGATTTTACAAAAAATATAAAATTTAATATTACTTGTTTGGACTTTGATGAACAAGGAGATATTACAGCTCATTTGAATGTTTATAATGATTCAAGTTTTTATGATTTTACAAGTAAGACTGTTTCAAATGATACAGAAACAATGATTTACAATCTTTCCTACTCAAATACTGCTATGGGAGAAACATGGACAGGAGAATATTGGTGTGAAGATTCCCATATAAATGGTTCAAGAGAAAATGACAGTGTTAATATTAATAGCCTTGCTCCTAACCAACCATTATTGAATAATCCTTCACCAACAGGGGCGGAGGATATTCCAACAACCCCTACATTGAATGTTACAGTTACAGATCCAGAAGGAGACAATATGAATGTTAGCTTTTATAATCTTGAAGATGATTCACAAATAGGTACAACACAAACAAACATAACTAATGGAAGTTATGTAAATGTTACTTGGTCGGGTTTAAACTTGGGGACAACTTATAACTGGTATGCAAATGTAACAGATGGAGGGATAGTTACACAATCCGACATATTTAATTTCACAACAACTTATAATTTAACTTCCTGTGAAACAATAACTTCTTCTGGAAGGTATGAATTACAGAATAATCTTACAAACATAGATGGAGACTGTTTTATAATAAACTCAGAAGATGTTATTATAGATGGTAATGGCTATATGTTAATAGGTGATGATGATAGTAGCGGGGAAGGATTTGAAACAATAGGAAACAATAATATCACAATAACTAATTTTTTAGAAATAAGCCGTTTTTATCATAATGTTGAATTAGAGGATTCAGATAACAGTGCAATATTAAATAGCAATATTATTAATGGTTATTCTTATGGAATATATCTTGATACTTGTTCTAATACAACTCTTATAAATAATACTATCGGTCTTACTAAAAGTACTACGTCTGATTTATATATTATTAGAGGGTCAAATCATTTAATTTACAATAATGTGTTTAATAGTTCAAGGATATCTTTTTCTGTTACTGGTTCTCATTCTTGGAATAATTCAGTTGCAGGGAATTTATGGACAAACCCTATTGGAACAGGATTTTCTGATACTTGTAATGATTCAGATTCAGATGGTATTTGTGATTCTTCTTATGATGTTTATAATGATGTTTCTGAGTGCAATTCAGATAATTGTGATTATCTTCCAAAAGCTTCTGCATCAGGTCAGTCTATTCAGTATACTATCGATTCTTGTACAAGTATATATAACCCAGGAGTATATACATTAACACAAAATATAACAGGAGTTGATGAGGATTGTATTGTAATAAAGACAGATAATGTTACTATTGATGGTAATGGTTATGAGATGGAGGGGGATGACGATAGTTATGGCTCAGGTATATATTCAAATGAAAGAGATAACATAATAATTAAAAACTTTAGAAATATAAAGGATTTCGAGACAGGAATAGATATTTTTGATGCAGATTTAGGTCTTTTGATTGAAAATAATAAATTGACCTCAAATTATAATAATGGGATTTATATTGGTTCTTCAAATAATTTTGAAATAATTAATAATACAGCAAATTCCAACACCTATGGTATTGAGTTAAGTTCGTCTTCAAATGGTATTGTTTTTAATAATACTGCTAAT
>Ga0102937_1000430_pt1 | contig 18798 bp, 20 predicted proteins | sample SalPonR2_B_D1_MG_FD_78213 | JGI IMG/M metagenome (GOLD analysis project Ga0102937, IMG submission 78213) | Salt pond soil microbial communities from South San Francisco under conditions of wetland restoration - Salt Pond MetaG R2_B_D1_MG | ecosystem: Environmental > Aquatic > Marine > Intertidal... | reverse complement strand
GTATATCGATGCCGCAGCTGGAGCCGGAATTAAGAGAGTTTTTTAACAGCAATGTTTATAGGGAGGTATATCAATGATATGTACTAGCTGCAAACAAGATAAACCAAAAACTTTTTTCTACGAACGATACACTGAGTGCAAAGAGTGTCAAAGAGAGAAGAGGAAAGAGAAAAGACGCAAGAAAAAAGCTACTACCAAGTCTAAGTCTGTCACTATAGAGGCTGAGACCGTCAAAATGAAGCCATCCTCCGAGGTAAACCCGCCCGAGGCTCCTACCGCACCCTCAAACACTTACCTGCCCACAGAGGCCTCCCAGGCATCTCAAAAGATAACAAAAAACAGAGAGGATTATATACTAGAGAAGTGTAAGAGACTTAACCGTTGTAATAATGGGAAGGTTCTTAGAGAGTATCAGGCTGAAGCTAGAAATCAAGCACTGACTATTGATGAGGATGTGGAATTTTTCAAATACTTAGATGCTCTAGAGGTTTACTTAGATAGTAGTAGACACGACAATCTTAAGGCAGAAGCTAAAAAGATCTTAGATAATGTGCGTGATAGAGCGTCTTAAGGGAGATACTATGAAGATTATAAAGTATAATAAAGAAGAAGCCTGTAGACTGTTAAAAGGAGAAGAATGTCAAAGCTTCTTAGAGGACATAGAAAAACTAAATCTTAATCGTCTTAAGCAGCTTAAGAACATAGCTTATGTAGTCATGCAGCTAAAAAGATTCAGTAGGGAAGAGATAAAGACATTATTAGGGTACACTATGAAGCTAATAGACGAGAAGAAGATATAACAAAGGAGGGTGCTTATCATATCAAGAGAGCAACAACAGCATGTTGAAGCTCTCGCTAAGGAATACAAAACAGCAAGTAGAAAAGATAAGAGTAGATTAGTAGAACAGATCCTGCGATACTTTGAAGGTAGAATAGTAGGATCAATGTGTAATATAGAGAATTACGCTTTTTATATTCAGTGCGCGAGAGTTAGAATCTTTACTGCGCTAGAAAAGTTTGACCCCAGCAGAGGGGTATATTTCACTGTGTACTTGCTGCTGTGGCTTAGAAAAGTTAACAGTGATTATAGAGCGTCCCAAAATATGATCGGGCATAGCAGCAAGGCTATCAAGTTTTTTGATATAAGTACATCTGGCGACGAGTGTGAGTTAGAGGCAAAAAACACGGGCATAGATAGCGATGTATTAGAGGATTTAAGAAAAGTTCTTACTAAAGAAGAGTTTATATATACTCGTATGAAGTACGAAGGGTACTACAATAAAGATATAGCAAAAGTACTAAAAATACGCAGAAGGGACGTTTCAAACGTCGCATACACTTCTAGGATAATGATAGAAAGATACATGAAAGGATTACTATGAACAAAAAAATACTACTAGTATCAGATCGGAGTAAGTTCAGTACTAAAGATGTTTATGTTGGGTATTGCAACGCTCTAACAGACTTAGACGTTAACTCTCAACACACCTCCAGTCACGGGTACATGTCCCTCTACCCACCGGTAACACACTTCGATTACTACCCTCTTCACGATTACTTGTCACTCTACTCAGCAGACACATGCTTCTGTCAGATTATAGCTAAAGCTCTTATCCCCGAGAATAGAATCACCCATGTACTGTTTATATCCGGTATAGAGATACCTTGTTACGTTTATGAGACTTTAGATACTCACGGCATAAAGGTGGGAGTAATAGCTACAGACGACCCCCACTCATCCATGCCTATTTATGAGGATCGTAAGAAGTATTTAAAGTACTGGTTTAGTAATGAGAAGACGTTAGCTCACAGCGGAAACACTATATGCCATTATCTTCCAGTGGCAGCAAGTAATCATGTACCACTGTTCGATAATGGAGAAGTACCAGAGGAGTATAAGTCCGATGTTTTATTTATAGGTAGTGCCTACCCTAACCGGATACCTTACCTTGAGGCGGCGGCTAGGTGGTGTAAGAGTGCTGGGAAGAGGTTTATTTTTGCAGGACACACATCATACGTGATGCCTAACTCTATACTTAACGAGTGTAAGATATGCGGCACAATAGATAACCAGGAGACGCTTAAGTACTTGCAAGGAGCCAAGTGTACTATAAACATCAGCAGAGACATCGCATGGCACCCCTACCTCCCCTACAACGCAAGACTATGGCATACTACTCCTTATTCTGCGAATCCACGTATGTATGAGGCAGCTATATGTAAATGCCTCCAGGTAGTGTATGATGATCGCCCTGAGTACCGTGAGTGGTTAGGTGATGACGCAGTCTACTTCCAAGAGAAGTCAGATCTTGTAAATGCGATAAGATACATATGTGAAGACATGGAGGATGCTTCTCGAGATACTATCGTTAATAGGGTGTACGATAAAGTTCTAAGTGAAGGTTGTTATATCCATAGGGCTATGAAGATGCTATCTATCATACGCACTGTAGATAATAAAGAAGTAAACGATAAAATGGACAAGGATTTCCAGGCTATCTAATAAAAAGGGGAGGCTACTAAAGCCTCCCCTTTCTTCCTTCCTTAAACATCTACTACACTGCCTGAAGCGGCAAGTAATACTCTGTACCATTCACTTTTATAATAATTCTGTGAGATTGGCTAAAAGATGTAGAGGTACCTACGTCTTCGTCCGCGTATATAGCTAATGTAGCCTTACTATTACTAGTATTTACTGCATATATCTGTACGCAGTCTGCAGGGGCATCTATAGGCTGTGAAGGAGTCTCTTTTAATGATAATACCCCAGACCCAGATGAATCAACAGTTGCCTCATTTATTCTGATATTACCCAAACGATCTATTCTAAAAGCCTCCGGCGTCGAAGTACCGTTATGCGTAGAGAAAACTAGATCTGTAGGAGCCCCGCCGGAAGTAGCCCCAGAAGTCTGTATCGCTTGTATACTTGCGCCTGGAGCCACATTGTAAACCCCGCCTCCCAGGATGCTAGTTCTTCCTTGAAATGTTATGGACCCCAATTCTTCTCCGTCAACTGTAGACAGGTGAAGGGAGTCATTTATATTGGCGTGTGTCTTTCTTAGCACAATATTGCAAGCGTCGTTAGTGGTATTGTATGAGTGCATGATAAAGTTAGACGCTTCGCTGCTTCTTATTTTAAAAGCCTCTACTCCAGCCCCTTTGTAAAAGTCGAAGTCTGTTTCATCCGACGTAGTAGCGTCGCCAAATTTAACACTATCTGTAGTAACTTTAAGATCAGAAGTAGATACAGTCTGTCCGCTTGAACCACCTACCAGCACTTCATTCTCTACAGGCGTACCGGTCACGCCGCCAAAAGATCTTATGGCAGCGCCTCCTTCCATGTTAAGCCACTTCGAAGTAGCGTTGTTATAGTAGGCAATATGATTGTTGGCTAATGAGGTAAAGTTAGTATCAGTCATTCCGTCGAAAGTATCTATGTCTAAGTATTTAAGAGACGTGCCGTCATACCCCCTGAAACGATTAGACTGATAAGATATTGCCCCTGCCACGTTGGCGGGCGTATCGGCATCAATCTTTAGATAACTAGAAGCGTTTAAAATAGGGCTGATAACGCTTGAGGTTGCTTCGATAGAAGCAGCTTCTATCGTGCTTAAGTCAAGGCTAGTGGCTGTTATAGTGTTTATATTGGCGCTTGTGCTAGAAACTGAATCCGCATTTATATTAGATACAGACAATGTCTCAGAGCCCTCATCATAAGTAAACCCAGAACTACCAGTAATACCTCCCCCACCTCCATAGGCTATGCGATCATCGCCTACATCCGTGTTAAAGTTCTCTATGGCATAATCCAGACCAGCTTTAACGGTATCCGCCGCCAAAGGCACTTCGGTAGTTGAGTACGATATCTGCCCAGCCGACATACCTGTGATGCCAGTAAATGACGCAGGTATAATCTTACCGTCGGCGTCAGCTGAGAGCATTTCTGCGTTAGCTAGCGTAGGGCTTACAACACTAGAGAAAGCACCAGTCGCTCCCAGATTAGCTACATCATAGAGATTACCGCTATCGTCAGTATACACTAGTCTTTTGTTAGCGTCCTTTTCTATAGCAATCTTACCGGGCCCCATGTAACTCTCTATCTCTGCCCTTGTCTTAACAATTCTTTTGATATTCTTATTAGACATTCCATCCATCCTTTATGGTGTAGGTAACACATCGCCTTTATATGTTATGTCACCGTTTACTGATAATCCGCCGCCTACCGATACTTCGCCCAATACAGTTATATTACCTGTTACAACCAGGTCCCCATCGATAGTCATACTTCCGTTTATTGTCTGGTCGGTGTCTACTCTTACGTTACCCGTAGTTCTTGAGTCCCCAATAACTACATCTTCTTTACCAGAATTAAAAGAATTCTTTGATCGTGGTTTGTTTATGCCGTATAGTTTATTAGCCATATTAACCTCACTCTAAGTTGTCTTGTATCTCTTCATCATATGCGCCATATGTATCTGTCCAATCTGTACTACCTTCATAAGTATCCTGTATGAAGTAACGTTCTGTATCCGCTGCATTATAGATAACTGCTTGGATGTTTACTCTGTTTCTGTTGGAGTCTGTAGGTATATCTTTTGATATCTTTTCTACGATACAGTATAGCTCCTGTCCAGCGGTTTGGTGTGGCAAAGACAACTTGAACCGTTTACTTATGTGCCAGTCCCTTCCTAGACCATACGGTATGTCGAAGCGTATCCTTTTACGATTCTGCCAATACAACCAGTTATAAAGATAGTAGCCCGCCTCCTCATCTCTGTAAATCAAGTCAAGCTCTGTTCTTTGTTTAGGAGCCTCATTAATTATTTTATACTTCAAAAACAGGCCGCGAGCTAGATTCCATAAATCTTCTTTATATCCATCGCTTAGCCCAGTACCTGTGACATAGCTTGGATCGAAGGTCGATTGGTCAACATTGTTTACCTGCATGTTCTTGTCGTACTTCCTTGTGGCTACATTATAATCATAGTAAATTGTAGGCTCACAAAAGATATCTTTATAGTCATTGGGGGTGACTGGGCTTATCTTGCCTATTATTTCATCTAATGTAATAGTAGTGTAGGCGCTATCGTAGTCAGTGAGCGGGTTAACTATACTATCTATTGCATCGTATCCGTCATTTGTCTGGTAAGAAGCTAAGAAAAACTGCTCACATACTTTCTTCTTTAGCTTGTCCGTATAGGCTTTAGATTCTTCTGTTATGACATTACGGAGTTTTAGACTTCTCTCATAAGCATACCCAGGGAAGTTAAACGCGCCTTGCTCGCCGTCGTTTTTAATTAAAGCACTAGCAGTCCTTCCCTTACCCCACCCTCCTGAAGGTGGAGCAACGTTAAGCTCACTCCAGTTCTGACGGTAACATATATCTTCTAAGAAGGAAATAGGATTGTCTATAAGAGACTCCGATTCGTCTGTTCTTCCTTGGAACGGGAAATAGATAACAGGGTTAAGGCGCGTAGCACTTCGTGCGGTTAGAGACACTTGTCTTATGTTTAAATCAAAAGGCAAGCCAGTACCGGAGCCCGTGGCTATTTGTACTATAAAGAATATACCTAATTTTCTTATAGTAGCATGCTCATCTTTGCCCCCAGGGATCTCCATATTTTTAATGCCTCTTCTTATACCGGCAGCCCCGTCTCCAACACTTGAGATATACACAGGCACGTCATCATAGAAGTCTTGATCGTTATCGCTATAGGACTCTCCTTGAGGTATATCACCACCCGTCCAGTACTCTTCTAAAAAGTTATTAAACAAACCACCAGAGTAGTCCCCTTGAGTACTAACATTATTATTATAACACCAGTGTGCAGGCTTACCGTTGATAAAGGTATAGTAATTATCTCCTTGGCGTGAGTCTATATCTTGGCCTAAGTCTTCATAAATCCTTCTGACACCTCCCCAAAAACTCTTAGCCCTTACAACCATATCGATAGTGCCTATGCGTCCAGAGAAGCCGGGGCTGCCAGGCGCGTAAAGTGTGTTGCCGGTAGTAAAAGCATCGGCAGCAAGATTCAGTGACAGAGAGTCATAATCTAAATCTCTAAGAGTCTCATAAGGAAAATCGAACTCTAATGCGTGTATAGCGTAAACCGGTCTATTTGTACCCCCAAGATTAGCGACACTGCTTTGCGTCTGGCTCCATTTCAAGTACGTACTCCACTTCCTATCCTTAATCAGGTTAAGGTCAGCAGTAGTAGGTGTAGAGTCAATCGAAGAGTAAGGTGGCACTGTTACAGACGGAGAAGTATTGCCTTGACCGTTTCGGGTATAGAGACCTTTACCGTTCTTTTGTAAACCGTCTGCTAGAAGGAACTCTCTAAAACCATCGTCTTCTTCGCCTGCTGGCTGGCACCACAAACTTAGGTCTGATACATCGTCTTCTATAAATCCTCCCTGGATCTCTATATTACCATACGACACTATAGTTGATATGTCTTTTTCTATATATCTTGGATCTATAGTTATCCGGGTGTTGTCTGAAGACGCGTCTAATGTTACTCCATAAGACGGTAGCGGTACATAGCGTGCCTCTCCAGCAAGCACTCTATCATATAGCTCTCCAGTGATGGGGTTGTAGTCAAGCCTAAGGTCCGTCTCGCTGTTGTATATAGTAATGTCATCAGTTATTATATTACCGCTAGCATCTGTAAACCCAGCCGTCTGAGCAGTCTCCCCATCGAAGCTGAGCCCCACAGAAACTAACTGTACCCAGGAGTTGTCGTCGAGTGATGCGAACCACTCTGATACAAGGTCAGCGGATGCGTATGTATCAAACTCAATCTTAAGTACGGGATAATCTCTATAGTTTAGAAGATCCGGTGCTTGGGGATTGAATTGAGACGGGACTCTATCAGGACGCCACTCTATGCTTTCTATCTTTCTATACTGTCCTTGGCCTCCACCGCTCACCACATAAACATAATGACTATCAGTAAGATCTAAACCAAGGGCAGCTGTGAAAGCCGCAGTGTCTGCTATAGTAGTAGTCAGACCTACTCTGACATATATCGTATCACCCAAATACTCTATGACCGGTAAGCTCTTTTGATCGTTAGGTGTTAAATCACTACCTAGTACCGTAAGATCTACTATTGATTTTTCCTCTTCAGTCCTTATGAAAGCACTTCTATCTACCGTACCATAAGCTACAGGTATCGTGGTGCCTGTCTCTTCTACAGTAGCTGTAGGAGATGTCTCGTTAGACACGACAGTGGATATATTGGCCTTCCGTTTGTCGTTTGGTATGTTTATCCTTATATTATACTCTGTCTCAGAAAAACTCACAAAACTTACTATACCGCGATATATAACGGTTTGTGTTTCGTTTTCGGTATCGAACTCTATAAGCTCTGCAGCCATACCCTCTAAGTAGATATCATTGTCTTCTAAAGTCTTCCAAAACAACACAGTATTATCTAAGTCAACAGAAAACCCTCCGAAGCTATTAGTATTACCGCCACGCCTCATGTCGCATGACAGACTTATACGGGAAATAGATCCACGCACTACTGGACCGGCACGCCATGGGTCGGTAGTGAAATTAACTAAAGACGTACTCCACCTAAATTCATCATTTGCTCCAGGCACCTCATAGAGGCCTATAGACGTAGAAGTGTCTGAGTCCATACTGTTGTTAGCTATGAACGTATCGTTTGTAGATATGCGTATGCCGAACTCTAAGTTATCATGCTGGGCCATTATGAGACCTTCCTAAATTTTAGACTCATATTAACATCTTTATATTTATTGTGTACCGTTTCTATAGTTTTTTCAGCCAGCTTACATAAGAACCCGGCGTTGTCCCCGGCCTCATACCCGAAGGGGAATGAGTTCTTAGGCACCTGCATTATGAACGGGCTACTCCTAACTGTTCTTCTTAGCTTATAAATCAGCTGACCAGCCGCCTCTTCTGACATATATAATTCAAAAGAAGTGTTCCTGCTATCGCTATCACTACCCCTATTTGTCTTATAGACCTCACCGCCTATAGTAGTAGCGCTATATATCTCATAGGTTATTTCAGGCTTAAACATGCGTCTCGGGAAACGTATGTTCGCTACATCTGCTATAGTAAGACTGCCAGGCTCTACACAGTCTAGTGTAGAAGGTTCTGACTCTTCACTAAAGTCATTCATAACAAGAGTCATAGAAAACTTGTGGTAGAGGTATGGACTCGATACCTGGCCTTGGTTAGTAAAGTTTTCTATAGAGCACGTGAACTCAGTACCTGTAGGAAAATTAAACCCAAAAGGATACATACCCCAGGTAGAGGGAGTAAATAATTTTACTTTATTATCTCTACCGTGCTCGTTCCAAAAGCTTGTCAATTGACCAGCACGCTCAGGGGTGGTCTCTAATATAAAAGTAGACCTTACATAATCATACTGTTGTCCAGCATCAAATATACCTATCTCTCCGTCAGTCCTATCGGCTATATAAAAAGGCATCACTAATTCAGTGGTATAGCCGTTGTTTATAGTGTCTATGTAAACACGGCTATCGCCGTCCAAGTTCTCAAAGTATGCTAGCTCTCTCATGTTGTCCTCACTATCACATCACGAGGCATAATCTTATTTATTACGGTAGGGGTATTAGGTAAATCAACTGAAGATACCGAAGCCTCTGGCTGTAAGACTTTTAATGACGCGGGGAAGGGCGTAGCATCCCCTTCCAGATTAATTATGGTATAAGGACTATCAGACCCCACGCCTACAGATGATGGGTTAGCCTGGGCCCCCACGCCCGCCACATAAGTATTATTGTTTGGGATAGTGGATAAACTAGTAACACTCGGCTCAGATCTAATATACCCTAGACCAAAGGAATGGATACCCTCCGTGCCGTTATAGGTACCTACCGCAAAAAACCTTTCGCCGTCTGCGGTGCTTGCTATCCTATCGTTAGTGCCTGATATGGGTACAGAATCTTCTTGGGTAATAGTGGAACCGTCAAAGGAGAAAGCTACCAGCGCATTATTCCAAGAGTTCATCTGACAGAACTTAGAGTTAGACCCAACTACTTTCCTGTTGCTTCCGGTAGATATTGAGTCTAAAAATGTTATTTGGGGTTGATTGATTCCGTCCGTGGTCACACGGTACAGATAAATGTTTCCAAAAGCTGTTAAGAATATGTAGCTGCCGTCAGAACTAAAATTAATATTTTGTGCGTCGCCAGCATTTATACCCTCAACGACACTTAGATCTCTTGATGTATTATTTTTTAAGCCGCTGTAATAACCTACTATGCCACTACCGTCATATTTAACTCTGCTTGTATACATAGTATCACGACCAAAATCAGAACTTACAGTCGCAACATACCCCAACCTACTACCTGCTATCATTCTCGTTCCGTCTGGTAAAAGGCTGCCAGGGACATCTAATTTTAAGGGCCCGGTGGATCCTGGCGTAGTAGGGTGTGTTGCCTGTTCACTTAACTGTATACCATCAGCATAGAGGTTAGTAGACGGAGTCACTACGAAGGGCTTTATATAGTTTCTCGCGAGATTACCACTATACAGCATGTATAGTATTTCGCCGTTATAAGTTGATACCAGCTTAATGAGGTCTTCCGTCTCATTGTCTCTAGAGGATCTACTCTCATATCTTACGTTCCAGCTATAGGTAGAATAAAGATAAACATCATAATCAAGGGTACTCACTTCTGTGTTCAAGTATATTATACCCTCATCAGCCACAATATTACTTGACTGTAGTACACCCAGAGAAGTTATGTTCTGCTGTGCTAACCCTATATAGTCTAGACCTGTATCAAGCGTTAATATCTGAGAATACTCTTGAGGAGAACTATTATAAACATTGCATATAACGTATCCAGAACTAGCGTCGTGTGTGATACCATAGACATTGTTAGAGGTTTCATAAGACTTATCAAAATTAAGTTGAGCCATTATTATTATCTCCTTTTATGCAAAAGCACCTGTTATGCGGCTCGTATCTATTACACCTCGCTCAAAGACAGCCTCCACTCTACGTGCAAAGCTATCCAACTCATCTGTTATGTTGCTTACGGCTCTATCGTCGGCAGGGCCGTTGATAGTAATAGACGGTGAAATATTAATATTGTTACCTACGGAGCGCCCCTCATTAAGAGCATCTACACCTTCTCTGCCCAAGGCTCTAGTAGCCCTGGCGTTAAGTATAGCCTCTTGACCATCTTCATTAACCCTTACCGTAGCGTTAGCACCCTGAGGGAACCCACCTTCCTGGAAGGACTGTTGAGAGATCTTAGCTATCTGCACACCTCCAAAGGCTATAGTGGCTGCCGCAGCTGCGGCACCAAGAGCAGGGCCTACATACGGAATGGATGCAAGGGCATCGTAGGCCCCCATAGCAGCGCTGAATGTATCTATAGTAGTTTGTACAATCGCCGCTGCCTTGTATAGCTCACCGAACTTTTTAGACTCCTTAGTGGATTCACCGTAGGCATCTTTTTCCATCTCAGCTCTAGTCTGGAAGTAACTGGCCCAAGTGCCTGCTATACTAGATACACCCTCAGCAGTGTTCTTTTTTATTTTATCTTGTGTCTCTTTGTTTAGTAATTGTACTCTCTTTTGATAGTTCTTCTCTACTAATGCTTTAGCTTCTGCGTTACCTTCAACCTCTGCTAGCTCGTCGTCTTTCTGTCTCCTTAATAGCTCCAATCTATGATCGTACTCAGATGATATTCTCTCACTATCTAACTGCTCAAGCTCATATGCTAAGTCTGCATGCTCACGCTTCAACTCTAATATCTCATTAGCATGTTCAATCTCAAGCTCGCGTTGTTCTTCTAACTGTAATCTCTTTGCTTCGTCTTCTTCTTCTAGTCTCTCGTTGTTAATAAGTAAAAGCTCTAAAGATAGTTGTTCCTCTAGTGCTAGCTTAACCCTATTAAACTCTTCTGAATCCCCCAGTTCTTTCTGGAGAAGTTCTTTACGAGTATCATACTCATCTATTGCTTCTTGTGATCTACGTTCGTACTCATCCTCTATAAGCTTAAGACGCAGTTTACTTGTCTCTTCTTGTATATCTAAAGCAGTATCGGATATAGCTCTTTGTTGCTCCTCAGCTAATAAGGCCATATCTTCTCCGTACACTTGCTTTATTCTATCTATTATCTCATCTACCTTTACTATTTCGCCATCTATTTGTATGTCTCTGCCTAATCTGTCTGCTTCTTCAAAAAGCATCTTAGCAGCAGCTATAGCGTCCTCTTTATTATTTGTGAGATTCTTGCGCATCTTAGTGAAAGGGTCTAAGTCTATATCTTCAAACTCTTCTTGTAGGCCCGATAGTTCAACCTCCCAACCATCCAAGTTACCGAAAAAATCATCCATAAACTTGTTAAGATTTTTAACTTCCTCTGACACTTTACCAGTATCGACAGATCTGCTTCCTGAAGCGCCACCACCTCCACCTGCACCCTCTACATTAGGAGAGACTTCTCTGCCTTCAAGTCTTTCCAGTATCCTGTCAAGGTCCTCTAAATCCTTCGACATTACGTCGAGGCTACCTTTTCTGAAGGCTTCAATCTCGCTGCTCCAACCTTCGGGTAGAAAAGATTTGGGTATTTTACTTAGCAGCTCAAATATACCTACCACGATACTATCTACCAACACTATCAGACCTTTTAAGCTAAGGCTAAGAATGTCTATAGGGTAAAGGACTAAGTTAATAGCCTCCGCTAGTACTGTACCTAGTACTTTAGATCCTTGCTCCAGGTACTCAAAGACGCCTGAGTCCACTATGTTATCTAAAGTGTCAGCGAACTCTCCCATAGCTTCAGTCACTAAAGCATTACCTATGTTCTCAAAACCCTTAGATATCTTGCCCTGAGAAGAAATTAAGGCTGCTCCATTATCTTTGGTAAGGTCCTCCATAGCCCCGCCTAGAAGCTCTAGCTGACGCCTCTGTACCTCTATCTCTTCGTTTGTTGTGTTTAAGAAAGGTATGAGAGCGGAACCACCCTCACCAAAAATTCTTTGAGCATACGCACTTCTCAAAGTCTGGTCTTCAAGGTTTCTTAGCTTTCTAGTTACTTCTTCAAAGAGGTCACTAGAGTTTTTAAGATTACCGTTGCTATCAACTGTGTTTATACCGAGGGCCTTGAACGCGTCTTTTGCTTCCCCTACACCTTTTGCAGCATCAGCTGCATTCTTCTGTAGAGCCTTAAATCCTGGCTCAAGCTGCTTCATAGAGCTGCCAGCAAGGCCTAGTTGAAAGTTAAGTGTGTCGAATTCTTGTGCAGTAAGACCAACTCTTTGAGAGGCTTTATCTAACTCGTCTGCCAACCTAGCGGTCTTCTGGGTAAGTTGTAGGAACTCTACACCAAGCTTAGCAGCTACTGCCGCGAAAGCAGCAGCAGTACCTAGAGCTGCTACCATCTGTGGGCTCAGCCCCGCAAAGGCTGTAGATAGTCCTTTTGTAGCAGCACCGCTATCTATGATACCACCGGTAAGTTTTGATAAAGCCCCACCTACTTTAGAAGCGGACCCTTGTAGGTTTATAAGCTTTTCATTACCTTCGCCAAACTCTTGTTTCAGGTTCTTGAAGTTTTGTGTGATCTGCTTACTAGCAGGCCCCACATTGTTAACCATATTAGCTACGATGTTAAATGCTAGATTTGGCATGTTTACCTCTCGTGTTTTCTATATGCCTCTTAGACTCTTTAGCGTAGTGTGCTTCATAGTACTCAGCCGCTTTAAAGAATTTTTCTGGGTAGTCCTTAAAGTCTACAGAGACATTGTATTTATTAACGCGGTTATAGTATACGAACCAATTGGTGACGCACTCCGGGATTAACCTAGCAGGGCACGCCCAATACCTGTATACCTTACCGTTGTGTTGCTCTACGAAAACCGGAGACGACGGTGTCGAGCCGTCACAGCCCCTTGATCTAGCAAGGTCGTCGGTACACTTACTACAATCGAATGAAGTAAATGCACCTGACGAGTATCCGGCTACAATCCTAAACCCGTTTTTTCCTCTTCAGATAGTTTAGAGTTAGCCAGTATAGCAGTATACAAATCCCTTGTCAAAGGGATAGGCAGTCTTTCCAAGCAATCTTCAGATATCAATCCTTCGCCATCTGTAGTAAACTTTATCTCATTATCTTCCATGTCTCTAAAGTTTACCCACCCTACTAAACACCTTTTAACCACGAACTTGGACGTCTTGTAGCTGTTATAAAACAGATTGTTGGTCTTCTTATTAACTAACTCTTTTGCCAGTTTATCTTTAGATAAGTTTTTAAACTTTTTCAAATCTATGCCGTCCAATATCTTATTCTCTTCAAAGAAGTCAAGCAGGCGTAGATTATCTTCGTTAGACAGCGGCTTATACTTGAATACTGGCCACTGCTCTTTAGGTAGAATCTCTTTTACCTTATCTGGAGTGTAATACACAATAGACCTGGGTACCATACCAAAATACCCTTTAAGAGCCCTCATCTTTGACTCTTCAGGGTTAACGTCAATAACTTCGTTTTCTTTTTCTAACTGCTCGTTGACTTCTGCTTTACGGGAGCGTTTGGTAGGTGTGGTTTTAGTGTCACTTTTCTTGCGTGGTGCCATCTTTTGTCTCCTTAAAAAAGGGTTGTGTTAGTCACTTAAACTAAAGTGATCCATCCTCGACGTAGTGCTTCGTTTACATCTTCAGCAGTCTGTCGGACTCTTTGGTTACGCAGATACTCTTTAGCTATCTTAGCTTTAGTCTGCGGGGTTAAGTAAGGCTTAGCCAAGTCAGGGTTATCCTTTATCATCTCGGCTACGTCCTCTTTTTTAGAACGTTTATGCATGGTCTCTCCTTTGAGGAGGTAAATAAAAAGGCGACGTTTATTGCGCCGCCTTTTGAGGCCCATCATAGGCCACCCTTGTCGGGGTTAATTATTATCCGGACACACCTTGTAGCAAGTAGAAATCGTCATCGTCCGGCGCGTTCACACTCTTAAAGGTGATAGACTCAGTAACAAGTCCGTTCCTGTCTCCATCTTGTAACGAGTTAACTACCTGCAGCTTCTTAAAGTAGTATACAAAGTTTGAAGTAGCAAGCGTAAAGTCGTTTAAGTTAGAGTCTGGGTCAAGGTTCTGAGCGTACCAGTTACGGTCTGCATAGGTAGCTAAGTACGGGTCTATAGTAACCTCGGGGTTTCTATTTACAATATGTGCGCCTTTATACCCTGACTCATCGGAGGGGTCAATCTCCATCTGAACATCTAAATTCAGATTCATTGTGATAGAGTTAATGTCCAAGTCAGTGTATCCGCCGCCCTCTACAGTAGCGTTGAGTACTGTGTCGGGAGTAGTAGTAAGGATATTGTCAGACCTGAAAGCAACAGCTCTATCGTAAACGTCTGCTATTTGCCCCGTGAATGTAAAGTCTGCACGTTCGGGGTTACCCACCTGGTCCAACACAAAGCTTACGGTACCAGTACATCCGGAGAGCTTCACCACTCTTTGCCCTGGACTAGAGCACTCACCAGTATCAGCAATCTCTATAGTAAGGGTACTACAAACCGTAGAGTCCGTAACCCATGCCACACCTGCTACCATCTCGTCTTGTCTCATACCGCAGGCTTTAAGAAGCTTACCGTAACTAGGCACCACGCTTAAATCTGCAGTATCCCCTACGGCGATGTCAACACTCATGGAGCATGTAGCCATCTGTTTGCCAGGGACGTCTGTGAGCTTACTGAAGTTAAATAAATTCACCGGACGCTCATATCTATCGATAGTGGCGGTATAAGCAACATTATATGCCGGTATGTTGTAATCAGTCTCAGTTAAGGTCTCAGCAGTGTATTTGATTGACTCTGCTTTAGCCCCAACGAATTTTCTTGAAGTTAAAAAAGACATAAGTTTTCTCCTGTTCTGTGTCTCTATAAAGATAATGGCATTGTTTTAAAAATTATGCCCTGACGGTCGGGTCTTCCCTTAACTGTTGATATCTTATGGATAAGGTTATAGTTACACCACAAGAGGGCTTATTAACTTTAAGCCCAAAGGGCCTACTTCTTACGATCTGGGCTAAGAAGCAGGTACACTGTCCATCAGGGTGCTCTAGACCGAAGTGCTCCCCTATAAGCCTCTCTATGTCTTGTATCATGGCGTCTTGGGCATCAGCTGGGTCATTAGTGTTTAAAAAACAATGTAGTAACACTTGTAAGTCTTTTTGTACTCTTCTAAAAGTAGCGCCGTTAGTATCAAAAGAAAGTGTGACCTCATCACCCATCACTAGCACGATAGATGGAAAGTTTTTCATCTGCTCCATGGACGGTGTGACTTCATGCACATCTACTACATCGTAGTTATACCCTCCGCTCTTCTTTATCGTTCTAAGCTGGTGGAACAGGGCTTCCCTGATACGCCTACGTGCTGAGGGTTTTTTACTCACTGCATTCATCTAGTCACTCTCTCTTTTATTTCCATTAGCACTCTCATCTGCTCATTATGATTAGCTCTTTGTATCTGCTCTATTGTATTTATACGTTTTGTATTAGAGTAGATGGTGCTTTTCATAGAGCCGGTATCAGTAGACACAGAGAGCGCCCATGCGATGGTAGCTGAGGCTATACCAAGCATAGCAGCTATCCCAATAAGCATACTTCTATAGTAAGCCTTCTGGCTCATAAACTCGCTCCTGCACTCACTCTTCTCATGGTCTATTAACTCTTCTAGGTTGTCTCGTGTGTTCATTGTCGCTCCAGGATCTCTAGCGCTGCTTCTTCTATGGTTTGTATGAGGTCATGCTCTACAAACTGCTCCCACTCTTCATTTATGTATAATCTCTTTGGTATATCAGGCGTACCATACTGATGGTAGACGATATACTCTACGTCTGACCCTGCAATTAGTTCTAGCGTGTCTGCTGCCTCCACTACTTCTACATCAAAGGAGTCTCTTAGAGTCCCCGTCTGTACATTAAGTCCTGGCCTCCCACTCATTTGGTCATTACGTATAGAGTCTTTAAAAGCCTCTAACTCAGGCCTTACTTTATATTCTACCAGCTCATTAAGCTTACCCAGCTCATTGAGTTTTTTTATTACGTCATCGAGTCCCTCTATCCTTATGCCACTAGCCATACATGCCTCACGCAAGCATAGTTAGTCTACGATAAGGATCAAGCATCATCCTTACCTCTGCCTGAAGCATAGCGGGGGACCTATCGCTTCTTCTTATAGTCTCGCCTTCTCTAGATGTGCCACTATTCTCAAAGTCATCCCTGTGCTGCTGCATATACCTTATCTGCATCTCAGTAGCCTCTACTATATCAGGGTATGACTCACACAAAGCCCTGGACTCTATGCCGTCTATCTGCCCAGTCTCTCCGGTAGCTATTTGATTGGTTAAGTCTTGGTATTCTGTAAGGGTATCATCTATGTAGAACACGCCTGTAAGAACCTCTATAGTAACACTAGAAGCATCAGCGCTTATTACCTTACCCATAGCCCCTGAGAGGTCGGCTATCACATAATTGCCCGGAGTGAAGTTATTATCTATATCGTATATCGAATTAACGGGGTGATACGCCATACCGGCACTGTACACTATCTTTAGAGCCCTCTTAGCGTTAACAAAAGCTATATCATCCATAACTACGGTATCTTGGTCTGTGCCTATGAAATAAGAGTCGGGGTGTACAGTAGTCTCAGTACCGTCAAACTCACCACTCTGGTCTGTTGAAATGGAGGTGATGGACCAGATAGGTGAGGTATAGGTTTTATACTCGTACTTATCATATATAGTATCGAAGTACTCAGTTCTATCTTTTATGAATATTTCTTTATCTAAGTATCTTTTTACATTAGCTGACACACTATGTATCCACGCCTGGACCTGTCTTTGTGCTGTGACGGTTAGTCCTAAGGAGTGCTCCGGATCTATATGAAATAGCATCCTCTCTACAGAAGTCAGAGGCTCTATGCGGGTAGTATCAGTTAAGCTCTTTTGTATGGACATTGGTTACCTTCGTATTACGAAATATTTAAAATTCCTTCAGAGTTCCATTGTATAATGAAATCCCCTGCAGAAGAACTTTTATCCGTACCGAAATCGACATAACAGATAAGGTTGGAGGTAGATGGGGTACCTGTGGACTTATAAATAACAGCACCTCTCGCGGTGATAGTAGAGCTAGCCCATGTTACATCCTCTGCATCGAACACACCCTCATTATCCGTGTTGTCTTGTGTTATTTGCTTACCTGTCAGTGTCTCACCACCCGCAGTATATCCGGTCCCAGACGCCTCGTTAGTGATATCACTAAAGAACTCGTGTGAGTCCACGTTAGGGGTGTACGAGCTAGTTACTAACGCCACCTTGATAGTGTCATTATCATAATCAACATTAGCGTTAAGTAAATCGGTCTTAGCAGAGTTGTATACTGCGTTTGGCATTATATCCTCCTTAAAAGGGAGGGGGAGAGGTTATCTCCCCCTTTAGCACTTACTTGTCAAATACAACGTTAGAAGCGTCATCGGTAGGCTCACTCTTAGCACCAGTGAGGACCGCGACGATACCAAAGTCACACGCGTCGGTAGCTACAATAGACTTTGCTGCTACATACTTCCCAGAAAGACCCTTAACATCAAGGCGTGCTATCTGTACCGCTTCATCGTTATCGGAGTCTACTTCAGTAAAAGCTGCTCCAGTGAGAGCGTCCCAAGTAGAGGGGGCAGTAGAGTTATCGTTTGACACTACGAGAGTGACATTATTCGTACCAGCGGCAGTACCGCTATTAAGTATAATGAGTGCTTCATTAAACCCACTCACGTCAACGCCGAGCCCGGAAGCATCAGCAGAACCGTTATAGGTAGTACCTGCGCTGAACTCACCAGCAGGGACCAACTGTACGGTATTAGTTTTCTCAGTAATTTTTGAAGCCATATTTAATCTCCTATGGTAATGAAGGGGGAGAGGTTATCTCCCCCCAGTTAAAAACTTATGCAGAAATCTTAGCATCTTTAATGACACTAAAACTATCCTCACGACGCAGTCCAGTGTCGTAGCTACCGAAAGCAGCAATGAGCACTTGGTTCTGTTTGAAAGGAGTAGCAGCCTCCTCAGACACGCGGATCTCCATACCACCCCAAGAAGCAAGAATCATCTGGCTCCAGTCACCGTAGACAATGTAAGAGCAGTTATCAGCCGAACCCTTCGAAAGGTCAACAGGTACTAAGGTAGAAGTATAGAAAGGATAGCCAAGGAAGTTAGATACACCAGCGTTAGAGAAACCTTTTAAGTAGTACTCACCACCAGTGTCGCCAGTGTACTGGTTAATCTTGCTCTGACGGAGAACCTTAGCGATCTGAGGAGAGGTAACATACGCCAATGAGCCCTCAAGCGTATCGCTCTTCTCAAGCTCATGCACCAAATTATCCATGTCATCCCAGTCCGGCAGTGCGCCGTTAGTACCAAGAGCAACAACATTGATATCGTCATGGTTAACAACACCCTTAGGCTGGTCATTAAGACCGGTACCGTACAGAGCTGCCTGCTCAAGCTTCTTAGACATAGACTGTCCGAGCTCTTCGCGAATAAGTGCCTCCACTCCGATAGGAGTCTGTTTGATTAACTCTCTAGACAAAGTAGTCCAAGCGCGTAAGTAATGGGGGCGCAGAGAGATCTGACCAATCTTCATGCTAGACTCAGTAGCAGCATCTTCGCTTCCACCCCAGTAAGCAGTGTTGCCGCTGGTTACTTTATTCATTGTGATCTCACCAGCTCCGAGGCCAGACAATCTACGTACACCTACTTCGTTTAAGATGGGGCGTCCAGCT
>Ga0102937_1000423_pt1 | contig 18956 bp, 13 predicted proteins | sample SalPonR2_B_D1_MG_FD_78213 | JGI IMG/M metagenome (GOLD analysis project Ga0102937, IMG submission 78213) | Salt pond soil microbial communities from South San Francisco under conditions of wetland restoration - Salt Pond MetaG R2_B_D1_MG | ecosystem: Environmental > Aquatic > Marine > Intertidal... | reverse complement strand
CGGCCCGGGCGCTTCCTCCGGCCGCCGCACCAGCAGGATTCCCCCGCGCTGGTACAGCACCTCGATCGGCTCTCCGAGCCCCTCGAGGTCGTGCACCTCGGTCACGGCCAGCTCGCCAGGCTGCGGCGGACGTGCCGGCGTCGGACTGCGCCGGTACACGCTCACGCTGGGCAGGTCCACCGAGTGCCGCACGGTGGGCGCGCCGATCTCGTGGGCCATGGTCGCCGCTTCCTTCACCGGACCCTGGAGCAGTTCACCGAAGGTGGGCACGACGAAGCGCACGATCAGGAACGCGTGCAGCACCGCGAGCGGCGTGATCGCCCGCCACAGCGGGCCCCGCCGCCACACCATCACCCCACCGGCCCACGCCAGGACCCCCACGATGCACGCCAGCGCGTACAGGGCACCGAACACGCCGGACGCTTCGCCGAGCAGGGCCTCGAAGTAGGGGTCGTCGAGCCGGGCACGGATGCTCTCCACGGCGAAGGGCAGCGCGAACAGCACGCCCCACAGCAGAACCGGCGGCACCGCCAGCAGCCAGCGCGACCGCAGCGCCTCGCGGTGCCTCGCCATGAGCACGAACAGCGGCGTCACCCCGAGCAGCACGTAGTGCGGCAGCTTCGTGTCCGACAGCGAGAAGAACACGATCACGAAGGCGATCCACAGCCACAGGAAGCGTGCCTGCTCGTCGCGGCGGGCCTCGCCGATCTTCCCGAGAGCGCGCAGCAACAGTCCGGTGTGCGGCAACACGACGACCAGCAACACGGGCAGGTAGTAGAACCAGCTCCCCCCATGGCCCTCCATCGGCGACGAGAAGCGCTCCACGTTGTGACGCATGAAGAACCCGTTCCAGAAGTCCCAGCCGTCACAGGCGAACATGACGACGTACCAGGGCGCCGCCACCGCCACGAAGACCAGCCACCCGCGCGGGTCGAAGATGCTTCGCACCCAGGTGCGCAGGTCGCGGCGCCAGGCGAAGAACAACAGCGAGGTCGCACCGGGCACGAGCACGGCCACCGGACCCTTGGTCAGGAATCCCAGGGCCATCCACAGATAGATCCGCCAACGGCCGGGCGAACCGCCCTCGATCCAGCGCCACATGTCGAACATGGCCAGGGCCAGCCACAGGTTCAGCAGGGCATCGGCGATCGCCGCGCGCGCCAGGGTCATCGTGCCCAGCGTGGTCGCCATGAGGATGCCGGCGAAAAACGCGGTCTCGGCGCCGTGGCGCGGCCTCACGAAGCGCACCAGGGCCACCAGCCACAGCGTGGCCGCCACCGCCGAGGCCAGCCGGAACCCCCATTCGTTCACGCCCACCAGGAACACGAAGACCGCCTGGGCCCAGTAGATCAGGATCGGCTTGTCGTAACGGGGTTCGGCGTTCAGCTGAGGCGCGACGAAATCGCCCGTCTCGAACATTTCGCGGGTGGCTTCACTGAACGCGCCCTCGTCGCGGTCGAAGAGGGGCGGCGTGCCCAGGTCGAGGAAGAATCCCACCAGCACCGCGAGCACCAGACCCGCGACCCACTCACGTCGCACGGGACTCCGCCGCCCGATCGCCCTCGTGCCAGGCCTCGTCGGTGCTGCCTTGCTCCGCGAGGTCGGTGACTCGTGTCGCGTCCTCCTCGCGCACCACGTACGAATGCACGCCGGGAGAACTGAACCACGTCCGCGCGACGAGTTCGGTGACCACTCCGGTCGTCACCAGCTGCACCGATGCGATCAGACAGACCACTCCCACCAGCAACAACGGCCGGCCTCCGATGTCCTCACCGCCGATGAACTTCACCCCGGCCAGGTAGGCGAGGATCAGTGCCCCCACGCCGCCGACGGTCAGGCCGATCGCCCCGAAGAAATGCCCCGGCATGGAGCGGTAGTGCAGGAAGAAGTGCACGACCAACAGATCGAGCAGCACGCGCGACACCCGCGAGATTCCATACTTCGACCGGCCGGCCTCGCGCGCGTGGTGTTGGACCTCGAGTTCGGCGATGCGCCGCGGCGAGGTGGCCATGGCGGCCCAGGCGGGAATGAATCGATGCATCTCTCCGTACAGACGCATCTGACGCACGAGCGACGCGCGGTAGGCCTTCAGGCTGCAACCGTAGTCGTGGACGTCGACGCCGGTCACCCGGCGGATCAGTTTGTTGGCCAGACGCGACGGGACGCGGCGCAGCCAGAAGCCGTCCTGCCGCTGGCGCCTCCAGCCGACGACCAGGTCGAGATCCTCGTCGATGAGCTTGGCCACCAGCCGCGGGATGTCCTCGGGATCGTTCTGCAGGTCACCGTCGAGGGTCACGACCACCTGCCCACGCGCTCGATCCAGGCCGGCCTGCATGGCAGCGGTCTGTCCGAAGTTGCGCTGCAACGACACGACCTTCACGTGGCCGCCGTAGCGTCGCTGGACGCCGCGTGCTTCTTCGAGGGTGTGATCGTTGCTGCCGTCGTCGACCAGGACCAGTTCCCAGCGGAAAGGTGCCCGCGCCAGGGCCTGGTGCGTGTGCTCGGCCAGACGAACGACGTTGTCCTGTTCGTCGTACAGCGGCACGACGACACTGACGTCGGGGCGGGAGGTCGGCTGCGTCGTGCGGTCCACGTTCGTTCCGGGCTGGTGCGTGCGAGGTCGCCGGCAGCTTAGCGCATGGACCGGGCGGTCGCTACGGGCGGCTCTCGGCGGTCGCCACGCGCCCCGGGAGCATCAGCGCCAGGGCAGCAGCGACCACCGACACCGCGAGCAGGAAGAGATGGAGGTTCACCGCGGCTTGCACGGCCTGGCCCCAGGGAACACCCAGCGGCCGCAGCACCGCCAGCACCCCGGCCTCGTAGGTGCCCGCGCCGGCGAATCCGTGCACCGGGAGCACGCTGGTCGCCTCGCCGGCAACGGCGGCCAGGGTGGCGGTCGGGACGGCCACGTCGCCGAGCCGGACGAGGAGCCAGGTGTAGGCGGCCAACTTGCTCCCCCAGTGCACCAGACTCCACACCTGGGTCCCCAAGACCGCCCGCCCGTCCCCGGGCAGTCCCTCCCGCAGGGTCGACAAGGTTCGCGCCGCGAAGTGCGGTGTCGCCCACGGCCGCCGGAGCAGCGACCGTGCTCCCCAGGGGCCGAGCACGACGAGGACGGCGCCGATCACCGACAGGGCCCATCCCACATGGGCCACGCCCAGGGTCACCATCACCACCAGACCCAGCGACAGCACGTCGAGCAGGCGCAGCCACAGGAGCGACGCCACCGTCGGTCCGATGCGCAGGCCGAAGGTCTGCTTCAGGAGAAGCGGGAACCCGACCTCGCCCGTCCGCATGGGCAGGATGTTGTTCGCGGCGTTGTGGATCGAGACGATCCGCAGACAGTGCCAGGGGTGCTCGCGCACCGGCGATCCGAAATGCGCCGCCAGCCGCTGGGCCCGCGCGAAGTACCCGATCGCGGTCAGGCCCACGACGACGAGCGCGTCGACGGGCGTCACGCGACTCCACGCGGTCAGCACCTCGACCCAGCCGACCTTCCACTGGACCCCGGCGACCAGACCCACGAGGAGGACCAGGGCCGCCACCCACCGCCAGTGCATCGAAGCGCGCCGCACGAAACTCTCCTGCGAGAGGAACGGGTCTCCGGCCGGAGACGCCGGAGCGGACGGGAAGTGCGGCGAGAATGGGGCAGAGCGCTCAGGCGGTCCAGACCGAGAGCCGCTTCAGCGAGCCGTCGGAATCGTGGGCTTCGTGCTCGGCGGCCAGAAGCGCGGCTCCGACGATCCCGGCCAGATTGCGCATCGCGGCCGGCACGATCGGCGCTTCGGTCTCGAGCAGGGGCATGAACCGCTCGGCCTTCTTGCTGATGCCGCCACCGAAGACGATGAGATCGGGCGAGACCAGCGACTCGTAGGTCGCGAGCACCCGGTTCATGCGCTTGGCCCACTTCGGCCAGCTCAGCTGCTTGCGTTGCCGCACGGCGCCCGAAGCGATCGCTTCGGCTTCGTAACCCCGGATCTCGAGGTGACCGAATTCGGTGTTGGGAACGAGGCGCCCGTCCACGAACAACGCGCTGCCGATCCCGGTGCCCACGGTGAGGACCAGGGCCACGCCGGTGTGGCCGCGACCGGCGCCGAACTGCATCTCGGCCAGGCCGGCCGCGTCGGCATCGTTGGCCACCACGAAATTGCACGTGGCGTGGTCCTCGAAGAGTTGCACCACGTCGACGCCGATCCAGCTCTCGTCGATGTTCGCGGCGGTCCGGACCACGTGGTCACGCACGACGGCGGGAAAACCCACGCCGACGGTGCCGCTCCACTCGAAGTGGGCGACCAGCTCGCCGATCATGGCAGCGACGGCTTCGGGGGTCGCCGGCTGGGGAGTGCGCAGGCGCATCCGGGGCTCGACCAGCTCACCGGTCGTGGTCTCGACGACCGCTCCCTTGATGCCTCGGCCCCCGACGTCGATACCCAGGATTTCCATGGGCCGATCCCTCATGGGGAAGAGTCCGGGTCCTGTGACAGGAGCCCTCGCCGACGAGACTAACCAATCCGACACCGCGCCGGCCAGCGATCCGCCCCCACGCCGCCGGGAAAGCTGGGGACGAACCTGGGGACGAAGGCGGGAAATTGGTTCGTCTATTGATCACATGACCTACCGTCGGCCCTCGTCGCGGATCCGGCGGTGCACCTCGGCGTTCTCGACCCAGGGCTCCCGCCGGAAGTAGTCGTCGGTCATCCCCTTGACCTGGCCGGACAAGATCAACAGCGCCAACAGGTTGGGCACGATGACCAACGCGAGCGCGATGTCGCCCAGCGCCCAGGCCACCCCCAGCGGCGCGACCGCCCCCAGGAAGTGCATGATCACGAACACCACCTTGTAGGGCAGCACCGCGCCGTGGCCCAGGAGGTAGTTCGCACAGCGGTCGCCGTAGTAGCTCCACGAGATCGCCGTCGACACCGCGAACAGCAGCACAGAGGCCAGGACGATGTAGTGGCCCCAGTTGCCGAGCGGCGACAGTCCCCGCTCGAACCCCCGCATGGTCAGCGGCGCGCCGTTCTCGGGCGCACGTCCCCACAGGGAGGTGTACTCCTGCCCGCTGGTGTCGAGCGCGACGCCCGTCTCGGTGTCGATCGTTCCGTTGAACGGAATGGCCAGGTCCGCATCGACGAAGAATTCTTCCACGGGAACGTTGTGCCACGCGAGGCGGTAGGTCCCCGGGGTCATGTACAGCGGCGCGCCCTCGGTGACGTCGATCCGGGCCGGGGGATCGCCCACCTCCGGCCGTCCGCTGTCGGTGATCAGCAGGTACGCGCTGTCACCACTGTTCAGCGTGATCTCGGTCGGGAACCGGTCGCTCCACACTCCGGTGGTGATGATCACGAGCGCGGTCATGGTGCAGATCACGATGGTGTCGATGAAGGGCTCGAGCAGCGCCACGACGCCTTCGCTGACCGGTTCGTCGGTCTTGGCCGCGGCGTGGGCGATCGGGGCCGAGCCCTGACCGGCCTCGTTGCTGAACAGGCCGCGCCGCACCCCCCACATGAGCGTCACCAGCAGCGCTCCGGCTCCGGTTCCGGCCACGCCCGCCGTGGGATTGAAGGCCTCGGTGAAGATCAGACCGAAGGCGCCCGGGATCTCGGTGGCGTTCATGATCAGGATCAACAGCGCTCCGGCCACGTAGATTGCCGCCATGACGGGCGCGAGGATGCTCGTGACCCGACCGATCCGCGTGATCCCGCCGAGGATCACCGCGGCCACGACACCCGAGGTGACCAGGCCGGAGATCCACGGCGTGATCCCGAAGGTCGACTGCATGGTGTCGGCCACCGTGTTCGCCTGGATCCCGTTGCCGGTCAGGAAGGCCGTCAGGCCCAGCAGCACCGCGAAGAACACGGCCAGCGGCTTGCCGACCACTCCCAGGCCCCGCTCGATGTAGTACATGGGCCCGCCGGAGACGGTCCCCTCCCACTTGTGGGGATCCTTCTCGTCGGGCGCGTCGACGTGACGGTACTTCTGCGCCAGCGTCACCTCGCAGTACTTCGTGGCCATGCCCAGGAAGGCAGTCACCCACATCCAGAAGACCGCACCGGGGCCACCCCAGTGCAGTGCCAGCGCCACGCCGGCGATGTTGCCGATCCCCACCGTCGCACTCAACGCCGTGGTCAGCGCCTGGAAGTGGGGCACGTCGCCCGGCTCGTCCGGATCGTCGTACTTCCCGCTGGTGACGGCGAAACCGTGGCCCAGCCGCCGCAACTGGATGAAGCCCAGCCGCACGGTCAGGAACACGCCCGTGCCCAGCAGCAGGATCACCATGAAGGGCAGCTTCTCGCCGCCGATGGTGATGCCCAGTTCGACGACGTACGTACGCAGGAAATCGATCAGAGCTTGCAGCAGGTCCATGGGACTCCCAGGGCGAGGTCCGCGCGGGGTCGGCGCGACGCAGTGAGCGAGACACGACGGGAAAACGGCGATTCCGGAGGATCGCCCACCGCGCTCGGGGAATCAAGGGCCGGTCGGCCCGCCCCTCACTCCACCAACGTGGCCTTCCGCGTGATCGTGGCCCCTTCCGCCCGCAGGCGCAGCAGGTAGGTCCCACTGGCCACCGCGCGCCCTGCAGCATCGCGGCCGTCCCAGCGGACGCTGTGCAGACCCGCACCGCGAACACCGTCGACCAGCGTCCGGACCCGTCGTCCGGCGAGGTCGACCACGTCGAGCACGACGGATCCGCTGGCGGCCAGCTCGAAGGCGATGCGGGTGCTGGGATTGAAGGGGTTCGGTACGTTCGGGTGCAGACGCACGCGCCCGGTGGCCGGCACCGATACGCTCGTGGCCAGACGGAGATCGGCCACCCGCGGCGCGTGGTCGCTGGCGACGCCCGTGTCACTGGCCTGCAAGCCGTAGGTCGACAGGGTCTCGGGACGCATGGTGCGCGTGTCCACGACGAAGTGCTCGACCACCGGCGCCACGCTCTCGGTGACGAAGACGAAGTCGAGGATGCCCGGATAGAAACTGCTGAAATCGTTGCGCCAGGTGTAGCCCACGCGCCGGTCGGTGTGTGTCGAGCGACGCAGGTCGAAGTCGCTCCCGTCCCAGTCGGGTGCGTGGTCGGGACCGAAACGGCCCTCGTCCTGGATGTCGCCCGTGAGGATCGTGTCGAGCTGCTGGCGCCAACCCACCAGGTTGAAGTCCCCGGCCGCGACGATCGGCGTCGCGTCGGGGAGATCGATGTCCCCGCCCGGCGTCTGCGCGTCGCGGACGAAGGCGATCAGGGCATCAGCCTGTTCCTGCCGCTGCTGGTCGGCGGTGCAGCACGAGAAGTGCGCCGCGATCACGAGGAGATCCCCGTCACCGTCGGCCGGTTCGAGATCCAGCAGCGCCGCCGTCAAGCGGCTGCCCGGCAGGACCTCCCACGAGGCGAGGATCGGAGAGCGGCTGACGATCACGTTGCCGGAATCCCGCTTCACGGCGTCCCAGCTCGAACCGTCGCCCGCCGGCAGCAGCGACTGCACGCGACTGGCGGTCTCGGCGGCGTCGTGGTCCCACAGTTCGTTGAAGACCCACACGTCGGCGTCGATCGCCCCGAGAATACGCGCGTAGGCCTGCTCGGTGCCTCCGCGGTCGAACAGGCCGTTGTTCTGCACGTTGTACGCGGCGATCCGCACGTCGTCGTCGGCCAGGCGTCCCAGGCCGATCGCCGGGTCGTCGGACGCCGCGGCGACGATGGTGGCCGTCATCGCACCGGCGTCGGGAACGTGGTCCCCTCCACTGGTGTCCCGCAGCAACAACTTCACCTGCGACGACGGGAACACCGGCTGGCCGCCGATCTCGGCGTCGAGCCGCAGGGCGATCTCGAATTCCGTGTTGCTCACCGTGGGGGCCAGCAACAGCCCCACGTCGGGGTGTTCGATCGAGCTGCCCCGGAAGCTTCCGCTGCGCTGCCCGAAGTCCCACACAAGATCCGCGCCGATCCCCGCGTAGGAGACGCCCGTCGCGGGGTCGTCGTCGGTGTCGAGGTACAGTCGGATCGACTGCTGTTCGTCGCCCTGGACTTCGATTCCCGTCTCGAAGCGCAGGAAGAAGAAGCGGTCGTCGTTGGTCGCCCACACGCGACCGAAGTCCACACCGTTGCCACCGTCGCCACTGGCGTCGGTCGCCGCGACGCCGACCGCGGACCAGTCGTCGAATCCACCGTCGAGGACGATGGGCGCGGCGAGGGCCGAGGTCGTGAACAGCACGGAGCACACCGCGAACGCGGCGCGGCGGATCGAGGTCGGGAGCATGGGAGGCACCTCGGAAGGAGCGGGACGAAGTTCCGGCAAACAGTGGATTCTATCGTGTCGGAGGGATCGAAGTCCAGGCGGGCGCGTGCGTGCCGCCGTTCCGGGTCGCGGCGACCCGTCCCTTCGGGCGGCATCGGCGATTCCACACGCGGCCGGGGAGGACCGTCGTCACCGTCCCCCGCGCGCTCAGCCCGTGGGCTCCGGGCCGGTCTCTCCCGACAGCGACCGACCACAGGCCTGCTCGAGATCGGCCAGGAACTCCTCGCGGTCGCGCGGGGAGATCAACAACTCACTGTTGATGTTGCGACCGGTACGGAACACCACACGCAGCCGCTTCAGCGACCAGGCGGGGGAGCTGACCGGAGAGTGCGACCACTCCACCCGGACGATCGAGCCGAGCACGATACGGTAGCGGATGAGCCCGCTGCGTACGATCAGGACGTCGTCGTCGATCGTGTAGCGCACCGGCCAGGCGAAGCCCCGCAGCAGGGCCACCACGAGGGCGGTCGTCCCGCCGAGCAGTAGCCACATGGACGTGGGCACGGGACGCACGTCGTCGTCGACCAGGATCAGGATCCAGGGCACCACGAGGGCCGCGACGACCAGGGCGACGAGCCAGGCGTCGTAGGCGGTGGGGTGGGTGCGGGTCAAGCGAACCTCCACGGTGCGTCGATGCACGGTCAGTGTATCGTACCCATGGCGGAAGCCAAGCCCGGTCACGTCCCCTGCCGGCCCGCGTAGATCCCCCCGGACCACGGAGCCACCGTTGACGCGCCGGAGACGTATCGTGCTGACCGTGCTCGGGATCTTCGCCATCCTGTTCGTGGCCGCGATCGTGTTCGTGGTCGTGCAGGTGAACACGCTGCTCTCGCCCGAGGTCCGGCGTGAGCGGACAGTCGACGAACTCGTCGAGCGTGGCGTGCCGCGGCCGCGAGCCCACGACATCCCCTTCTCCACCGCCACCCTGCGTGCCTACGCCACCGCCGACGCCTTCGATCGTGAGCGTCCACTGGTGGTCTTCGTCCACGGCTCGCCGGGCGACTGGACCGACTTCGTGAACCAGCTGGCCGATCCCGAGCTTCGCCAGGCCGCGCGCCTGGTCTCCATGGACCGCCCGGGCTACGGGGGGAGTGACTTCGGAGATCCCGAGGCGTCGCTGCGACGCCACGCCGCGGCCGTCGTCGCCGTGGTCGACCACTTCGGAGCCCCTTCGCAGGGTGCGGTGCTGGTGGGCCACTCGATGGGCGGACCGATCGTCGCCCGCGTGGCGATGGACTCGGGTGAGCGGGTGGCCGCCGTGGTCAGCGTGGCCGGCTCGGCCGATCCGTCCCTCGAGCCCACCCACTGGTACCAGGAGGTCGCCGCCTGGTCGTGGGTCCGCCCCCTGCTGCCCGCGATGCTCGACGTCTGCAATCAGGAACTCCTGCCGCACCGCGCAGAGCTGCGCGCCATGGCGGACCGCTGGTCCTCGATCCGCTGTCCGGTCTTCGTGGTCCAGGGAGGCGAAGACGTGCTCGTGCCCGCGGCCAACGCGGACTTCATCGCCGCGCGCGTGCCCTCCGATCTGCTGCGGATGCGGGTCGACCCGAGCATGAACCACTTCGTGCCCTGGTCGCACCCCGAACGCATGCGCGACGCGATCCTCGACGCCCTCGCGGCGGGACAGGGTCTTCGTCACGCAGGTTGAGCCGATATCAGCTGCCCCGCGGCACGTAGAAGCGGCCGTGGGCCGGACTCGTCCGGGCGGGACGATAGTGCGTCTCGATCGCGTCGAGCACGTCCGGCGTGAGATCGACCCGCCGCGACCACTCGTTGAACTGGATCACCGCGAATTCACCGGCCACGATACGGGCGACGAGGTCCTCGTCGTCCCGCGCACCGGTCCGGACTGCCTGCCCGAAGTTGAAAGTGTCGACCTCGAAGTCCCGTCCCGCCCAGTGCGCGAGCGCCAGCGTGGAGCAGAAGATCGGACCGGGGTGGTTCTCGAGGAAGGCCAGGTCGGCGCGCGCCGCCGCGAGTTCAGCCGGCCGCTCCCGGAGCTCGGTCCGATCCTCGGCCAGGCGCGCCGGCAGCGCGAGCAACACCGTCAGCCCCACCGCGATCGAGGCCACCGCCCGCACCGCGTCGTGCGTGTCCGGCGCCGAGCGCACCGCTCGGGCCAGGTGGTTCACCCCGAGCGCGGCGAGCGCCGAGGCTGCGAAGACGGCGTCGTAGACCACGTTGTAGTTGATCCCACCGCCACCGGCGAAGACGGCGCCGGTCAGGAGACCGATACCGCCGACCAGCGCGAGGAGGTCGACCCGCGGATCCCGCCGACCCAGCGTCACCGTGAGCAGGCCAGCTCCCAACACCGGCGCGAGCGGGACCAGCCAGGCGGCGATCATGTTGGCGGCGCGGTAGGCGACGAAGGTCCGCGCGTGACCGAGGACGCCGGCGAAGAGATCGCTGCCGTGGGCCAGGAACATCGCGAGCACGCCCACGGCCACCAGAGCGACCCCCGTCGACACGAAGCGCGGCGCCTGTGCCCGGCGATGCCACAGCATCCAGACCACCAGGGCGAGCGGAACGGCCACCAGGTTGTGTTTCACCGTGCCACCGAGCACGACCAGCACCAGCGACCCGAGGCGTGCCCGGGGGTCGTCGAGCCGGCGGACGAAGAGGGTCAATCCGAGGAACTGCAGTGCGTGTCCGAACAATTGTGGATCGTTCATGGCCACGTACTGGTCGTAGTGGACGGTGACGAGACCCAGGGCGAGCACGGCGGCGAGGACTCCGATGGCCCGGCAGGCAGCGATCGCCGAGGCGATCCGACCGACACAGACGACGACCACGATCAGCGAGACGAGTGCCACCACGCGGCCCGCGACGAGCGGATCTCCGAAAATCGCACCGAGCACGGCCATGACCAGGAAGGAGGTCGGCGGGTAGTTGTTGAACACCGGGGCGCCGGGCTCCGGGTACAGGTCGCCGCCGTGCATCACCGTGTCGGCGTGCAGCGCGTTCCAACCCTCGTTGTAGTTGCGGCTGACGGGATCGCCGATCGAGACCACGGGTTCGACCAGCGTGGCGACGGCACACAGGGCCAGGAGGGCGACCGCCAGGCGGGTCCAGCCGGAGCGCGGCATGCTGTTCCTTCGACCCGATCCGGCGGATCCGGGCGCGTTCGCACAGAGACGAAGGGCAGAGGGAGCATCGAGTCCACCGCTCCCGATCACGAAGCGTAGAGCATAACACGGGGCATCTCCGGAGCCGGCGTGTGGATCCGGCGACAACGGATCGCCTCTCAACCGTAGATGCGGATCAGCCAGTAGATCCCGCCGACCACGACCAGCCCCGCCACGACGGCCAGCGCGATCTTCCACGCACTCCACGGCCGGTCGCCCTGGACCTCGCCCGTGGCCGCGTTCACCACCACCTGGTAGCTCTTGCCCTTGTAGCGGTAGGCGAGCATCCACACCGGTAGCAACAGGTGCTTGAAGGTGGCGGTGTCGAAGCGCGACCGCAGGCTGGTGATCTTCTGCACGTCTCCACCGATGCGCCGGCGGGTCTCGGCCTCGACCGCCTCGCGCATGCGTTGCTGGCCGGTGTGGAAGCCGTCCTCGAGCGGAACGTCGTAGGTCCGGGCGAGGAAGCCGGCGAGCAGGCTCTCTTCGAAGGGAACGCAGCGGTCGAGGGGCCAGGGTTCGAGTGCGCGCAGACGCTGCGACGGCAGACCCAGCCCGGCGACGACCAGGACGTCGTCGAAGAAGCGCTGGAAGTCACCCGATCGCGGCGACCAGCGCGTCTTGCGGACTCGACGGCGGTTCTTCCCGCTGCCCACGGTCACCCAGTAGTGGTCGCCACGCATCCCGGTGTACTGGTTGCTGGTGAGGCTGTCGAAGGTCCAGTAGGGCAGGTACACGCCCTCGAAGCGCCCCTGCACGCCACGCTTCTTGAAGTCGTTCGGGGCGAACCAGAGCTTCTGCACCCACCGCGCCAGGTTCTTGCGGGCCGTCTTGCGGTCGACCCCGAAGGGCAGCATGCCGTCGACCGGGATGCGACCGTGCGCACGATGGGCCGTGCTGCTCTGGATCGGGACCCCGCAGTAGGGACATTCACTGCTGGTCAGCGTACCCGTGAACTGCACGGTGGCTCCACAGGACTCGCAGTCGATCTCGCGCAGGTCCGACTCGGTGCTCGCCGCCGCCTCGGTGCGCTGCGTGGCCTGGCCGCGAAGGACATCGTCGAGGTCGCGTTCCTCGATCTCGTGCTCGGGATCGAGATCGATCTCCTTCGTGGCCCCGCAATACGGACACTGCAGCTGCTGCACGCCGACGTGGAAGCGCAGGTCGGCCCCGCAGGACTCGCAGGGGAACAGACGCCCTTCGTCTTCGGGGCGCGTGGTCGACGCGTCCGTGCTCGACGCCGCGGACGCTTCGGGCAGCGGGGGGAGATCGCGCTCGGCCATGGTCGACCCTAGGATTCCGCCGGCGGCGGGGGCGGAGGCGGCGGCGACACGAAGTGCGACGCCAGTTGCGGGACCTGGGCGGCGGCCACCCAGCCCGGCATGCCCTGTGTCCACACCAGCGTGCTCGACGTGACCTCGCCCGAGGCGATGCCCGCGGCCATCCGGTTGGTGTCGAAGGGTCCTCGGCTCTGACCCTCGACGGCCACGTACCAGGCAGCCGGCGGCGGAGGCGGCGGGGCGGTCGGCTGCTGCTGCGCACCGGCCCCCATGGGCATGCCGCCCATCATCTGGTTGGCCATGGCGAAGCCCATGCCCAGGCCCATGCCCTCGGCCGCGCCGCCCCCCGAGGGGTTCTCGGCGGCGGCGGTCATGGCCTGGCCCATCTGGTACTGCTGGAAGCGCTGCATGTCGCCGATCACGCCCATCTGGGTGCGCGTGTCGAGTGCCTTCTCCACTTCCTCGGGCAACGAGATGTTCACGATGAACAGCTGCGGCAGGTCGAGTCCGTACTCGTCGTCGACCTGTTCGAGCACGGCCTGACGCAGCTTCTCGCTCATGGCCGTGTAGTTGGCGGCGAGGTCGAGCGCGGCGATCTCGGACTTGCCGAGCATGTCGGCCAGCGTGGTCGCGATCATCGAGCGCAGCAGCTCGTTGATCTCGCCCGTCTCGAACACCCCGTCGGTACCGACGAGCTCCTTCAGCAGTGCCTTCGGCTCGTTCGCGCGCAGGGCGTAGGTGCCGAAGGCCCGCAGGCGGATGGGCCCGAACTCCGGATCGCGCAGCATGATCGGATTCGGAGTACCCCACTTGAGGTCGGTGATCTGCCGCGTGCTGACGAAGTAGACCTCGCTGCGGAAGGGGCTGTCGAAGCCGTACTTCCAGCCCTGCAGCGTGCTCAGCACGGGAAGGTTGTCGGTGGTGAGTCGGTAGTTGCCGGGCTCGAAGACGTCGGCCACCTCACCGCGATGGACGAAGATCGCCATCTGTCCCGGACGGACGATCAGCTGGGCGCCGTTCTTGATCTCGTTCTGGTAGCGCGGGAAGCGCCACACGAGCGTGTCCCGCGTGTTGTCGATCCATTCGACGATGTCGATGAGCTCGCCGCGGAGCTTCTCGAACAGTCCCATGAGGGCTCTCCCGCGATGGAGTGTCTCGTGCGCGGAGCGCGGCGAGGGTAGGCCGGGGCGCGGCGGCGGTCAACGCGCGGGCTCAGTCCCAGCGCGATTCGTCCTCGCGGCGGGTGAACTCGACGGTGCGGCCGTCGGCCATCAGATCGCGGATCCGTCTCGGCACGCCCTCGCCGTCGAGCTCGACCAGGCCGATGCTGCTGCCGTTCAACAGGCGACGGCCCGACGGCGTGCCCTCGGGCTTGCGCGGGATCACCCGCATGCGCCGCCGCCGCGTGAACCAGTTCAACGGCGATCGAGGCGAGTACAACCAGCGGTTCGCCCGGTCCAGACGGTCGAGCAGGGTGGACGGGAATTCGTTGCGCACCCCGCTGCTGCAGATCTGCCAGATGTCCGGCCCCCGCTCGCGGCCGCGGAGCTCGACGTCGTACACGAACGAGTAGTGAACGTCGCCCGACAGGATCACGAAGTTCTTCGGGGTCCGGCGGTGGCGAAAGATGTTGAGGATGGCGTGCGCCGCGCCCGGGTGCGCCATCCAGTTCTCGGCGTCGACCATCAGCGGCTTGCCCAGCCACGTGAACACCCGCTGGATCGCCTCGATCAGCTTCACGCCGAACACCGGTGCGGGCGAGACGAGCAGCACGGCCGGCAGGTCGCGCAGGGTGCGCTGCATGTCCGTGAGCGCCTCCCAGTCGAGCAGACCCGACGGCTGGCGCGCGGCGACCTCGCTGCGCCAGCGGCGAGTACGGCTGTCGATCACCACCAGCGGAGGCGAGGTGGGCCACTGATAGTCCCACTGCTCGAAGCGCAGCAGACGGTGGATGAGGTCGTCGTGGCCATCGGTGCCGGGCCGTTCGAGGATTGCGGCGATGGTGTCCACGAGGTCGTCGTCGAAGATCTCCGGGCGGTTCCCCCAACCCTGGTGGACGGCGTAACCGATCAGCGCGTTGCCGATCACCCGGCGCGAGAAATCGTGCCCGTAGGCGATCTCCTCCCACTCGCGGCTCAGGTTCCAGTCATCGGTCACGTCGTGGTCGTCGAAGATCATCGCCACCGGCAGGTGCGCGAACACCCGGCGCACGGCCGGCAGGTGACGGACGAACTCCTCGATCACCTTCCGCTCGGTGTCGTACTCCTCGCGGTGCTCCGGATCGAGACCCGACGGTGGATCGAGGTCGACCCCCTCCCACCCGACCGGCGACCAGGCGAGCAGGTACATGGCGAGCACCTCGCCCAGCGTGATCAGATGGTTCTGCGCGCTCGCGCTGGTGAAGATCGGCTTCTCCACGCCTCCGAACAGGATCTCGACCAGGGCACGGTTGTGTGGCCGGCTCGGCAGCAGTCCTTCGCGCCCGTAGTAGGTCTTCGGATGTCGATACAGCGCGTCGGCGTCGTCCAGATCGGGAGCGCCGGTCTCGGGCAGGGGCTCGGTGGGCAGACCGAGCCGGGGGATCAGCTGGTGGATCGCCCACAGCAGCGGACCGGCGACCTCGTCGGCGTAGACCTGATCGCCGGTCAGGACGACGAACGAGGGCCACGGGGGCGGATCGTTTTCGGCCCGTCGCGCCTTCGCGAGCATCGTGTCGACGGCAGCGAGAGCATCGCCGCCCGGATGGTGCGGCTTGCGGCAGGACCCGTGCAGGAACGATTCGACCCGCGCCGGGATCCGGAAGAAGGGCCGGTCGTGGCCCTCGTGGCAGAGGTCGGGCGCCCAGTCGCGCGCGGCGTGCCACTCGTCTCCCGCATCACCGGCGGGTCGGAGGTGCAGGTCGTAGGCGACCCACGCGTCCGTCGGCAGGGGATCGTCGAGGGCGAGGTCGATCAGGACGTAGTGGAGGTGCTCGCCGGCGCGCAGGATGCGGAGGGAGCCGTCGTCGAGTTCGACACGTCGCGTGTCCGTCGTTCCCTCGGGCTCGAGCTCCACGCGGACACGGACGGGGTCGCGGGTCGCCAACCACAGACAGACGCGATCGGGCGTGACGCGCCGCAGGATCGGTCCGGCGAGGACCAGGGGTGGAGTGTGTCGGTTCAAGATCGGATCCACGGGGCGGAGCCAGGAGCCGCGTCATCCTACCCGTCCTCGGACGCGGTTCCAAGCCGACGGATAACGACGACACGCGCGACCGGGGCGGGGATTCAGTCGACCACTGCCCCCACGGTGACGATCCACCCCAGCGCCAGCAGCGAGGTCACGAGCGCCGTTCCCAGCCCGAGGACCAGCGGACGCGGTCCGATCGCACGCAGCGATCGCAGCTTCGTTCCCAGCCCCACGCCGGCCAGCGCGATCAACACCAGCAGCTTCGCCACCTCGCCGCCGTCGCGGGCCAGATCACGACCGACGAGATCGCCCGCGGCCTCGACCCAGCCCACGGTGTTCACGACCGCGAGCAGCAGGAAGCCGACGACGAAGCCCGGAACCGAAGCACGGACCCGTCGCGACCAGGAGCCCGACCGCACGGAGGCGGCTCCGCCGTGCAACCACCCCACGACGACGATCACGAAGCCCATGAGCGCATTGCGGGTGAGCTTGACCGCGGTGGCGACCTCTCCCGCGGCGTCACCGCGCGCGAAGCCGGTGGCGACGACCTGCGACGTGTCGTTGACCGCGGTCCCGACCCAGGTACCGAAGGAGGCGGAGGTCATGCCGAGCAAGTCGCCGAGCACGGGGTAGACGAACACCGCGATCGTGCCGAACAGGGTGTTCACCGCCACCGCGTACGAGAGTTCTTCGTCGCGCGCGCCGATCACGGGGGCTGTGGCCGAGATCGCCGAGTTCCCGCACACGGCCGTCCCGACGCCGATCAGCGTCGACACCCGCCGGCTCACTCCGAGTGCCCGACCGGCGAGGTGGGCGACGAGCAACGCGACCGTCATGAGGACGACCACGAGGACGACCGCACGCGCGCCGATCGCACCGACTTCCTGGAGGGAGAAGCGCACGCCCAGGATCACGATCGCGGCACGCAGCACCGTGTGGAAGGCGAAGCGCACCCCGGGTTCGAAGCTCGGACGCCACGGAATCAGCCGCCGCGCGAGCAGGCCGAGCCCGACGGCGAGCACGATCTCGCTGATGCCGGCCTGCAGGGTGGGCGGCAGCAGGGCGTGTGCACCACGGGCCGCGGCGGCCACGGCCAGGGCGAGAAGGACGCCAGGGAGGAGAGTGGGGCGGGTCACGTCGTCGACGCCGCGTCTAGTCGTGCCTCGACAGCACCGTCGGACCCGGCACCAACAGCGAGCGATCGAAACACAGCGGCGAGACCGTCGTCGATTCCGCCGGAGGCGACACGTCGGCGGGCTGCAGCCGTCCGAAGGAGATCGCATGGCTGCGCACCCGTGGCAGCAGCACGCTGCCGTCTCCCAGTCCGAGCGACTCGCACGCGAAGCCCCTGACGTCGAGATCCTCGGCTGTGTACGGCCCCTCCGGCGCATCGGCCGACGCTGCCCGCAGGCGGTCCCGGCTGGTCCAGAACAGCCAGAACCGTCCGCGATACCGGGTCAGCGTGGGCGACTCGGCGACCGGGCCCGCCGTGACCAACAGCGGCCGGCCCCAGTTCCATTGCTGCAGGTCGGTCGATCGCGCGGTCGCGATGCACTGCCTTTCGTCGTGCAGACGCACGGTGACGAAGAGGACCCACTCGCCGTCGTCGTACCACAGCATGGGATCGCGGAGGTCGTCGCCCCACGGCTCGCCGGCACCCCACAGCGAGAACGACGGATCTCCCTCGAGCACCATCGGTGTCGGCTGCCACGTGTGCAGATCGTCGGACACGGCCGACAGGATCCGCTGGACGTTGTGTGCCTCCGCCCCGGGTCGGTACACGACGCCGGTGTAGAACATCCACCACCGCCCGTCGTGACGGACCACGTGCGGGGCCCAGGTCTCGGTCTCGGCCACGGCGGGCTGTCTCAGATCGATCCGCTCGTGGGCCGTCCACTCGGCCAGGTCCGGCGAACTGGCGTGCTCGAAGTCGACGCCGCCGCCCGAGGACCAACCGGCGCCCGGCCGGGTGGCGAAGAGGTGGAAGCGATCTCCGTCGTGCACCAGCGCGAAGTCCTTGAGCGACGAGCGATCGGACGGACGGTAGGACAGGGGCACCGACGACGTGCAGAACGGCGCCGGCACGAAGTGCGAGTCGACGAACGGCGACGCGGGGTCGTCGTCGGCCGAGCAACCCGTCAGGACGGATACTGCGCCCGTGACGAGAAGTGGAAGGAGGGAGGCGGAGCGTTTCAGGGCGTCCTCGTCGCAGGTGGAAACGGATCAGGAACGCTACCACAGTTCCCGGAATCGAGCATCTCGACATCCGTGACACGACGGAGGCCCGGGACCCGTCGGGGTCCCGGGCCTCGACCCTTCGAGTGCGCGAAACGCTACATGTCTTCCTCGGCGATGCCCATCCCACTGCGGTCCGGCCCCTCCGGGACCTCGGGCGGCTCGTAGGGGTTGCGCTCGATCTCGGCCAGCATGTGTTCGATCGCGGCCTCGAGCTGCGGATCGACACCCTTGGCCAGTGGCTCGGGATCGGCGACGACCTCGATGTCGGGCTCGACGCCGTGACCCTCGATCCCCCACGTACCGTCCTTCTCGAAGTACGCGAAGCTCGGTACCGAGAGGAACGCGCCGTCGATGATCGGCCGGCTGCCGGAGATGCCCACCAGACCACCCCAGGTGCGCTCGCCGATCAGCTTGCCCAGTCCGGCCTGCCGGAAGTAGGCCGGGAAGGCGTCGCCGCCGGATCCGGCCAACCCGTTGATCAGCATGCACTTCGGACCCTGGTGGCTGTCCGGCGGCCACGGGAACGACCGGCGCTCGCCGTCGCGCGTGGCCCAGTAGTTGGTCCGCGGGCGGTTCAGCAGCTCGATGAAGCGCGTCGGGATCTGACCGCCGCCGTTCCACCGCTCGTCGATGATCAGCGCGTCCATGTGGCGCTGTCCGTAGAACTGGCGGAAGAGGTCGTTCTGACCCCCGCGACCGGTGTTCGGCACGTAGATGTAGCCGACCCTGCCGTCGGTCGCCTCGTACACGCGCTGTCGCTTCTGCTCGATCCAGTGGCGGTAACGCAGACCCGAGTCGCTCGACACGGGCTCGACGAGCACCTCGCGCGCGTCGTCGTCCAGGCGGGGCTCCTCGCTCACGGT
>Ga0102937_1000413_pt1 | contig 19138 bp, 17 predicted proteins | sample SalPonR2_B_D1_MG_FD_78213 | JGI IMG/M metagenome (GOLD analysis project Ga0102937, IMG submission 78213) | Salt pond soil microbial communities from South San Francisco under conditions of wetland restoration - Salt Pond MetaG R2_B_D1_MG | ecosystem: Environmental > Aquatic > Marine > Intertidal... | reverse complement strand
GGATCGATCTGTCTCCGCTCATCGCGATCATCGCCATTCAGTTTCTGATGATTCTGATCGGCGTACATTGAGGCCGGGCCGGTCCGTGGGCCCGGCTTTCGGCAACGGGCAGATCGAATCGGACCGTTTGAATGCAAACTGTCTGGACACGGGTCCACTACGGAAGGAAGTTGCAAGCCCCGCCCGGCCGAGAGTAGGATTGAGGACAATCGGCTGCCCGGCCTGCACTTAACCCACCACTATACTCACCGCTATCGATGGAGAAACAAGAATGCGTCCAATCAATGTGATGGCCTTGCTGCTACTGGCTGCCGCGACCGCAGTCCCGGCACTGGCTCAGCAATCGCAGGAGTTCGGCGATTACGAGGTGCACTACAACACGCTCAACACCAACATGCTTTCTCCGGAAATCGCCAGCGTCTACGGAATCCAGCGCGCCGGCACCCAGGCGATGCTCAATGTCACGGTTCTGCAAAAGGACAACCGCGAGCCAGCCGAGGCCCGCATCACGGCCACGGCCACCAATCTGACGGGGCAGCGGCGCGATATCGAACTGCGCCAGATCAACGACCAGGGCGCCATCTACTACATCGGCCAATTTCGTATCCACAACGAGGAAACGCTGAATTTCAACGTCGAAGTTCAGCCGGAGAACCATGACGGCGCGCCGTTTCAATTACAGTTCAGGCAGCAGTTCTTTACCGGCTGAGGCTTTCGCCCGGGTAGGTGACCCGGGCTGCCGGGCCGTCATTCATCGGCTGCTGCCCGGTGCTTGCGCCGCATGAACTCCCGGTGAGGCACCCCAAGCAGATCCGACAGACGACGGACGAGATGCTCCTCATGACGATCCAGACGGCCGTCTGCGAAGCTCACCTTCCAGAACCACTCGACCAGTTCGCCGCGCACATCCGGCGCAAGCTGGGTGCGCAGCTGGTGCGTGAACTCATGCAGCGAGTGGGTCTCGCGCTGTATTCGGACCGCCTCCTCGATCAGCGCCTGAACTTCGCCGGCGTCGAGTTCGAATTTCCCGGCGATCGCCTGTTCGATCACGCGCCGCTCGCTGTGGTCGATGCCTGCATCGGCGACGGCCAGCTCCAGAAGCAGAACTGCCATCGCCCGAGGCAGCGCCTGCTCGTCAGGCTCGGATTCGTGACGGTGGATGATCTTTTTCAGGTTTTCGAGGAAGTTTGGCATCAGGTGTCTTGGTTTACGGATTACGGAAGCAGGATAATGATGGCGTCGATTCGCCCGGTGGTTTGCAATCCAACCCGGGTACCATACCCGAATGACACCGGAACGAAAGCAACGCATCATCGACACGGCGTGTCGGCGGCAGCCGGACCTGACCGTCTTCATGGAGCGGGTGCACAAGCCGCACAACCTGGCCGCCGTGCTCAGGACGTGCGATGCGGTCGGCGTCATGCACGCCCATGCCGTGCCCGGTGATCGAGGTCTGCCGGCGCTCAACCACACCGCCCAGGGCGCCCAGCGCTGGGTGGGTCTGACCCGGCATCCCGACACTCCTAGCGGCCTGGGCGAGCTCAGGCGCCGCGGATTCGCCTGCGTTGCTGCGCACTTCTCCGATCGCGCGATCGATTTCCGCTCGGTCGACTACACGCGGCCGACTGCCGTTGTGCTGGGTACCGAGAAATTCGGCATCAGCGACGAGGCGGCCGAAGCCTGCGACCAGCACATCGTCATCCCGATGCTCGGCATGACCCAGTCGCTCAACGTATCGGTCGCCTGCGCGCTGATCCTGTACGAAGCGCAGCGACAGCGCGCCGACGCCGGCATGTACGCCGGCCATGACCCGGAGCAGACGCCGTGGCGGGACCTGATCGAGGACTGGATCGCGCGCGACCTGGCAAGGCGGAAGACGCCTCTTCCCGAATGAGGGCACCGGGCCGGTGCGGCGGCTTTTCAGGTTCAAATTCAACTTCCAAAACCATTTCGCCCCGCGCTGCGCGCTTGCGGGCGAGTGACTTTTGTCGGTTGCAACAAACGTAACCAAAAATGCGCTTTACAGGCGGCAGCTGGCGGCGGTGCTGGTCGGAGCGGGCGGGGGTTTGGTGTCAGGTGTGGGGCCTTGATTGCGGATCTTCTTGTCCGTGCAGAGTGTTCGTCTTTGGCTTACGGGTGACGAGGAGATTCCGGCTTCGCTGGTTATCGAAGCGGGTTTGTCTCGATCCTGCCCACACTGCAGTTTTGGGGTGCTGAAGCGGGATTCAGTTCCGATGCGGTCAGGGAGGTTCGGGCCTGATTTCGGTCAGGATCCTTGTCCGGCGGCGGGCGTTGCCGGAACATTCGCTGGATTCTTGTCGGGGGCTTCCAGCGCCGATCGAGCCCGGCCCATCGGCGCGAGACGCGCCTCCCACAAAAAAAGAAACAGAAAAGACCAGACGGCGGGCGGTGACGGCAGGAACGATGAAGCTTGTCAAGCCACTGACCCCACTCATTATCTCGATTTGGAACCCACTTCAGCATCCACTGAGTCTTACAACACCCCGCAATCCCCACGACCCCGCTCCGATAACGATCGAAGCCGCAATCTTCGGATTGCCCGGGAGCCAAAGCGGAACAAGCCGGACGGACAAAAATATCTCGAGCCGACGCCGCAATCAAACACCTAACCACCCGTCCCATCAACCCGCAGCGCAACCCTCTGCCGCCTGTAAGAAGCGCTTTTGCCTACTTTTCAGGCGCTTGTGAAAAGTAGGTCGCCAGCAAGCGCGAAGCGCGTGGCGAAATGAAGTTGAAGTTGAATCTAAAAGTCGCCCACATCAGGCGATGGTGCCCTCATCACCGCGCGGCGAAATGGTTTTGGAAGTTGAATTTGAACCTGAAAAGCCGCCGCACCCGGCCTGGTGCCCTCAAGGATAAAGAAGCTTCCGCTCCCAACCCCCGTCACCGACGGTGAACAACACCCGCTCGTGCAACCGAAACTCCCGCCCGTACCAGAACTCGACGCGGTCGGGATCGACCCGATACCCGGACCAGTTCGGCGGTCGCGGGATGTCGCGACCCTCGTATTTCGCTTCCAGTTCGGCGACCCGTTCGACCAGAGTCTGGCGGCTGTCGAGCTCGCTCGACTGCTTCGAGGCCCAGGCGCCGATCCGGCTGCCGCGGGGGCGGGACGCGAAGTAGGCGTCGGCCTCCTGTTCCGTGACCGGATGAGCCCGACCCTCGATCAGCACCTGCTGCTCGTTCTCGCGCCACCAGAACACCAGCGAAGCATGCGGGTTGTTCGAAAGCTGGTGTCCCTTGCGGCTCAGCGTATTGGTATAGAACACGAAGCCGGCGGCATCGTAACCCTTGAGCAGCACCACGCGCCCGGCGGGCCGAGCGTCATCGCCGGCGGTCGAAAGCGTCATGGCCGTGGGTTCCGGAATTCCGGCCTTGACCGCCTGGTCGAAACCCGTCTTGAACCGCTCGATGATTTCTTCGTTCAATCTCACTGCAACAGTTCCTCGTATCCGGTCCGGTAGTCCGGATACTGTAGCGCAAAGCCCGACTCGAACAGTCGATTCGCATCAACGCGTTTGCCCTGGCCGGCATCGTCCGCGGCATCGACCGGTCCCGGCACGCCCAGCCTTTCGGCCAACCACTGGAGCACCTCCCAGCGCGGCGCCGGACAGGCGTCGCTGGCCAGGTAGAGCGCTTCGGGCCGCTCGATTTCAAGCAGATGAGCCAGCGCTGCCGCGCAGTCCTCGGCGTGAATCCGGTTGGTCCAGACCGGGGGATCGCGTCGGCACTCGACCGGTCCGTTGCGCACCGTTCGCACCAGGTATTCCCGGCCCGGCCCGTAGATGCCGGAGAAACGAATCACGATGCCGCCTGCTTCGGCCGCAACGCGCTCGGCCTCGAGCAGGATCTCGCCGTTGAAGCGTTGCGGGTCGGTCGGCGAGCCCTCGTTCACCCAGGACCCGTCGTCCTGGCCGAACACGGCGGTGCTGGACACCATGATCAGGCGACCGGCACGCACGCGCTTGAACAGCGCTCGCATGCCGCTCAAGTACGCCTTTCGGTAGGCTTCCGGCGTGCGTTCGCCGGGCGTGGCGGTGTAGATCACGGCGTCCCAGTCGCCGCGCACCGCATCCAGTGTCGAGGGATCCGAAAGGTCGGCCCGGATCGGGGCGATACCGGCCGCGAGTCTCGAGACATTGCGTCGCAGCCCGTTTACCCGCCACGCGGCCAGACGGCCTGCCAGCCGGTTGCCCAGGTCGCCGCAACCGGCGATCAGCAGGCGACGTTCGTCGGACGGCATCAGGCTTGCTGCGGTTCGGGTTCGGGCTGGGACCCGCTGCTTTCGCTGCCAGAGGGTGGTCCACCGCCGCCGCGATTGGGCGGAGCGGGCAGCGTGCGCAACCAGATCAGCCACACCACCAGCGCGTCGAGAATGATCAGCGCCTGCCACAGATACAGGTGAAACCACTCGAACCAGGTCATGCTCCACTGACCCATATAGAACAGACTGATGATGCGCACCAGGTTCAGCGCCTGAATCGCGACGAAACCGATCGCGAAACCGATCAGCTTGTTCTTGAACGGTGCGGGAAAGGCGAAGATCGCGGCGAACAGGATGATCAACGCCTCTACGCCGTTGCAGCCGGGCTCGATCGAGACCGCGAATCCCGACTCCAGGTCGCGTATCACCTTTCCGGCAGATGCAACGCCCGAGTCGAACAGTTCGATGATGTTGACGCTGATCCAGGCCAGGCCGGAGGTGAACGGGAGAATCACATGTTGCTGGACCGGCTGGAGCACCTCCAGGGTGAACAGCGATATCAGCAGGATCAAGAACACGACAAAAAAACGAACCATGACGAACCGCACCTTTCCTCGACCAGCCTTATGGTACCCAATACCGATCCACGCCGAATGACTTCAGGCGTGTGCGAATGGACCCAGTGCCGGACGCAACGCCCCCGCCCATGCGTCCCGTTTCTGCTCGAAACGCAGAGCCGCGTGGGCCGGACTGGTCGACGGCAGGCACACCTGATCGATTTTGCCGAAGCGCGCAGGCAAGCCCTGCACCACGTAGCGGCGGAAACTCTTCTCCGCAAGTCGACCGTTGAATGCCAGCAGCGACAAGTCGGGGCAGGCCTGGAACAACCACCCAAAGTCGTTGACCTCGATGGAATCCGGCTCGACCTTCTGATCAAGACTGCCGCTGCGCCGGCATTTGCCGATCACGTCCCACAACGCCACCCCATTTTTCCGCAGTCGCTCGATTCGCTGTTCATAGGGCAGCGAAGACGGCATTCCAAGGATTTCGGCCATGATCGGCCAGAAAGCGTTGCGAGGATGCGCATAGTAGGCCTGCGCCTGCAGCGATCTGGCACCCGGCATGCTGCCGAGCACGAGCACCCTGGCCGATTCGGCGTACACCGGCGCCAGGCCTGTCAGTAGCGGGTTGTCCTGATTTTCATTTTGCATACGTGAATCCTAACCTCCTCGCGCACGCAACCCGCCGACTTGCTTCTTGCCAGGCAGCGTGCGATTTCATGTAGCATCCAGAGCATCGAGCAACGGCAGATTGTCCGTGGAAAACATTTTCCTGATTGGCCCGATGGGTTCCGGCAAGACAACGCTGGGGCGAAGAATCGCGCCGAAACTCGGCTATGACTTCATTGACCTGGACGAGGAACTCGAAAAGCGCTGCGGCGTTGAAGTGGCCGTTATTTTCGAGATCGAGGGCGAACAGGGATTTCGCGAGCGCGAAAGCGGCTTGCTGGCCGAAATCGCAGCCCGTCGCGGACAGCTTATCGCCACCGGCGGTGGATCGGTGCTCAGCGAAGCCAACCGCGACGTCATTCGGACCAACGGCACCGTGGTCTGGCTCAAGACCTCGGTCAGCCAGCAGATTCATCGCCTGGAGCGCGACAAGCGCAGACCCCTGCTGGCCGCGCCGGACCGGCGAACGCGCCTGACCGCGATGGCCGAACAGCGCAATCCGATCTACGCATCGCTGGCAAACCTGGTATTCGAGTCTCAGAATCGTCCGCTCATTCAAATGGCCGGCGCGCTTGAACGTACAATTCGTTCCTTCCTGGAAAACGAACAAGAAAGCAGATGCCAAACCTCGAACTGAGTCATGCCGCCGGCTGCTGTCCGATTGTGCTGAAACGCGGTCTGCTGGGCGACTCGAATTCGTGGCGCAAGCATCTTTCCGGCACGATCCTGATCGTCACCGACCGGACGGTCGCGGGGCACTACCTGCAGCGACTGGTCCAGACAACCGCAGAATTCGCGCCAGCCGAACTCGTGCTGCCGGCCGGCGAGCAGGCCAAAACCCTGGACAACTGGCATGCGATCCTCGAAAAACTCGTTGCCATCGGCGCCCAGCGCGATGCCACGGTGGTCGCGCTGGGCGGCGGGGTGATCGGCGATCTGGCCGGCTTCGCCGCGGCCAGCTACATGCGCGGCATCACCGTCGTGCAGGCCCCGACCACGCTGCTGGCCCAGGTCGATGCCGCGATAGGCGGGAAAACCGGATTCAACCTGGAAGCCGGCAAGAATCTGGTCGGCGCATTCCACCAGCCCGGCGCAGTGATGGTGGATGTCGAGACGCTTGCCACGCTCGACGAACGCGATTATCTCGCCGGCCTCGCCGAGGTTGTCAAGTACGGCGCCATCCGCGATGCATCGTTCATCGATTGGCTGGAAAGCAGTATCCAGCCGCTCTTGCAACGCCGCGCCGATGTGCTTGAAATCGCCGTTACGCGCTCGGTCCAGCACAAGATCGCCGTCGTTGAGGCCGACGAACGCGAATCCGGTCAGCGCGCGCTGCTGAATTTCGGCCATACGTTCGGCCATGCGATCGAAACTGCCACCGACTATGCTCGCTACCGCCATGGCGAAGCGGTTGCAATCGGCATGCATCTGGCTGCGCATCTCAGCGCCCGACTCGGCATGATTGCCGCCGAAGACGCGCAACGTCTCACCCGGCTGCTCGGTTCGCTGGGCCTGCCGACGAATCCGCCGCGCGACGTCGAGGCGAAGGAATTGCTGGCGCACATGCGCCTGGACAAGAAAAACCGCGGCGGCAGGATTCGTCTGATCCTGCTGGACGCACTCGGCGCGGCCAGCATTCGCGACGACATCGAACCCAATCTGCTTATGGAGCTGCTTGAATCATGACCTCCCCCATCCCGGCCAAAATCAACGACAGTCGTTTCATGCGTGCGCTCAGACGAGAACCGGTGGACCGCACCCCGATCTGGCTGATGCGCCAGGCCGGTCGATATCTCCCCGAATATCTGGCCACGCGCGCCGAGGCCGGCGATTTCCTCACCCTGGCGGGTACGCCCGAGATGGCGGCCGAGGTCACCTTGCAGCCGATCCGGCGCTACGGTTTCGATGCGGCAATCCTGTTTTCCGACATCCTGATCCTGCCGCACGAAATGGGGCTTGGGCTGGGCTTCACGCCGGGCGAGGGACCGAAATTCGAGCGGCCGCTGCGCGACCCGGCCGCGATTCATTCCCTGCCGCGGCTGGATCCGAATGAGGCCACCGGTTATGTAATGGACGCCGTACGCCTGATTCGCCGCGACCTGCCGGAAGACACGCCGTTGATCGGCTTCGCCGGCAGTCCATGGACGGTCGCCACCTACATGATCGAGGGCGGCAGCAGCAAGGACTTCAAGCTGGCCAAGAAAATGCTCATGGAGCATCCCCAAGATGCCGATGCGCTGATCCGGCACCTGGCCGATACCACTGCCGACTACCTGCTGGCCCAGGTCGAGGCGGGTGCCAACGTGCTGATGGTGTTCGACAGCTGGGGGGGGGCCTTGTCGCCGGCCATGTTCCAGCGCTTTTCGCTCGCCGGCATGCAGCGCATCGTCGACCGGATCCGTGAAGTGTCACCGCACACACCGGTCATCCTGTTTGCCAAGGGCTGCGGCGGCATGCTCGAATCGCTGGCCGACACCGGCTGTCAGGGACTGGGCGTGGACTGGACCACCCGTCTTTCCGATGCCAGACGCCGGGTCGGCGACCGGGTCGCGCTGCAGGGCAACCTCGACCCGGTCGTTCTCACAACCAATCCGCAGGTGATCGAGCAAGCCGCGACCGACGTGCTGGAGGACTTCGGGCCGGGCAGCGGCCACATCTTCAACCTGGGCCACGGCATCACCCCGGACGTGCCCGTGGAACACGTTCAGGTGCTGGTCGAAACTGTACGCCGGGTCAGCCAGCGCCAATCCGGCCAAGTCGGGCGAAGCGAACGTCCATAAGTGCGCCGATCAGGCGCGACTCGGTCAGCGGTGCACGCAATCGGGGCACGCCATCCAGTGCCCCGGCGGTCTCGTCACCGAGTTGCCAGCAGCTCACACCGGCATCGCGGCAGGCCTGCACGAAATCCGGCCGCAACCGATCCTTGCGGTAAATCAGCGCATCGAAGTCGCGTCCTTTCGGCGATGACGAAGGCACCGAAGCGGTCAGTTCCAGCGACCAGCGCCGGGCCAGGCGCAGCACTATACGTCGGTCCGCTGCCGGCAGGGCCACCGCCAGGCGCAGGCCTTCGAGCAGCGCCGGCGAAAACGGCGACTGGCGGCGCATGCCAGGCAACGGAAGAAATACGCTGAAGCGGCTACCGCGACCCGGCTCGCTGTCCAGCGTCATGCGCCCCTTCATGGCATCGACCAGGCGCTGGGAAATCGCAAGCCCCAGCCCCGTGCCGCTGTGCTTGCGGGTTGATGCCGATTCGAGCTGGGTGAAGGGCTCGAACAGTTCCGCCTGAACCTCGCTATCGATGCCCGGGCCGGAATCGCTTATCGCAAGCACCAGGATCCCGGCAGCGTCGAGCCTGGCGTCGAGCTCCACCCAACCCAAGGCGGTGAACTTGATGGCATTGCTCACCAGGTTTCCCAAGACCTGTGCGATGCGATCAGCGTCTCCGATCGCCATCAGCGGCAGGTCGGCGGAGATCCGCAGCCGCAGATCCAGGCCGCCGGCAAAGGCGTTTGAAGCGTGCAGGTCGATGACGCGTTCAAGCAGCGGTACGACTTCGAACGGCCGTTCTTCCAGTTCGACCCGACCTGCCTCGATGCGCGACAGATCCAGAACGTCGTTGAGTATTCGCTGCAGCTGGCGCCCCGACCCGCGCATGGTGCGCAGCATGTCGAGCTGCGCCGGATCGTTCCCGCCCTGCTCCAACAGCTCCATCATGCCCAGAAGTCCGTGCAGCGGCGTGCGAATCTCGTGGCTCATCGTGGCCAGAAACTCCGACTTTGCCTCGCTGGCTTCGCTGGCCTTGCGCGCCAGCTTGCGCACATCGAGTAACAGGCGTGCATTCTCGAGTACCTGACCGGCAGTCTGGGCGAACAGATCCAGTCGCCCGCGCATGACCTCTTGCCGGTCCGGGCCAAGTTCGGGCAACCAGACCGCGGCCAGCGGACCGTGCTTTCCACCCAGACGAACCACCTGCCCGGGCTCGTCTCCGGCAACGGCGGCATCGAATCGAGCCCGCGCCGGTGGCGGCTCACAGTCGCCGAAAGACCAGACATCTCGCGGGAAATCGGCCTGAAGGAAGCCAACCTGACATTGCGAGACATCGGTGAGCTGCATGATCGCCTCGCCTATGGTACGCGCCAGGCTCTCAGGCTCCAGGCTCCGGTTCAGACGTTGCAGCAACTCGCGCTGGCGATCGGCCAGTTGCTGTTGCGCCTGGGCACGGCGCAATGATTCGTGCCTCCTGCGCCGCATGAGCAGCGTACGCCAGCCGCTTCCGGTGACCGCCAGCGCAATAACCGCATAGGCGATCCAGGCCGGCGCGGAACGCCATGGCGGCGGGGCGATGGTAAAGGCCACCCGATCGCCGGCGCGGTTCCAGACGCCATCGACGTTGGCGGCCTGAACCTCGAATTCGTACGGGCCGCTGGCCAGGTTGCTGAAAAAGCGGGTCGTCTGCCCGACCAGTTCCTGCCACTCGTCATCCCAGCCCGAAAGACGGATACGGTAGCGATTCTGCGACGGGTTGATGTAGGACAGCGCCAGAAAACTGAACTCCAGCGAATTCTGTCTCCAGCCGAAATCCAGCGCAGTTCTATCACTGCTTCCATTCAACCCGATCAGCCTGTCGCCGGCGCGCACCGAGATCAGATGAACCGGCGGCGGCCGCGGTGCCGGCTGAATCTCGGATGGGTCGACCAGCAGCAGACCGTCGTTGGTGCCGGCGGCAAATCTGCCGTCATCGAGTTCCACCATGGCGCCGGCGTTGAACTCCGATTGCATCAGGCCTTCACGTCCCGAGAACAGGCGAAATCTTTCGGTCTTAGTATCCAGCCGCGCCAGTCCGATACTCATCAACAGCCAGAGATTGTCTGTCCGCGGCACCAACGACTGAACACGACCGGGGGGCAGCCCGCTTCCGGCTGTATAGCGCTTTTCCGGTTGCAGCGCGCCCCCTGTCAGGCGAAATGATTCAAGCGTGGAGTCCGCGGCAATCCATAGGCGATCACCGTGGAACGCAAGCGTTATCAGGGTCGCGTTTTCCGGCCGCCAGGCCTCGACGAAGGCACCGTTTTCGGCCTGGCGATATAGTGCGTCCGCACCCAGCAGCCACCACCCGCCGTCTGGCCCGGGCACAATAGTGCGAAGCGCCGAATCGGAAATTCTTCGATTCGGCCCGGCGTCGGCGCCCCATCGATCAATCACCTGGCCGGACGCATCGAGCCGAAGCAGGTAGGCGCTGTCGCTACCCAGCCAGATACCACCGTCGCCGGCCGGCGCGGCAAATTCAAACGGGTCTTCCTGATCGCCGCCACGCGCGATAACCCTGCGCACCGTTCCAGTGCCGAGATCACTGCGCACAAGACTGCGCCTGTCCAGCGACCAGACCGCGTCATCATCTACCACAAGGCCGATGACTTCCTGGTTCTCGGCGTCCAGCTTGATGCCTGTTGCAAGCGACGCTCCCGTATCCGGATCGAGTCGATGAACGCCGTAATTCGCGCTCCCGATCCAGAGCGAGCCGTCCGGCCCTGCCGCAATGCTGGTTACGCGTTTGATCTGATCATCATCGACGCGGGGCCGGACGGGATGAAAGCCGCGCCAGCCCGGGGGCAGGCGGGCAACACCTTTGCCGGTCGTGCCAAACCAGACCTCGCCTTCGGCCCCGGCCACCACGTCGGTGATCTGAACCGTCGACAGGCTCGCGGACTCGGGTCCGAACTGAACCGGATTCGCCTGTCCGGTGGCTGGATCGAACAGGTTCAGACCGCGTCGCATACCCAGCCAGAGCTTGCCCTCATCGGCCGGCCGGGCCACATTGACCGAAACGCCCAGATTCCACGACTCGATGATCTCGGCGTTAGCGCCGTCATCGGCAGCCAGATCGACATGCAGCAGACCTTCGCTGCCCGTCACATAGGCACGATCGGGCCCGGCGAACTGGATGGACAGGAATGCCGGCAAGCCGGTTTCGCCCGACGCCAGCACCGAGGAAAAACCAAACGGTTCGTCGGCTTCGACCCGCCACAGGCCATTGGTGCGAAGCAGCCACAAGCGACAGGACTGATCGACAACAAGTTGAAGCCCGAAACCCGTATCGGGCAGGCCAAGCTCTCCCGGTTCGAAGTGTCTGGCCGCGCCGCTATCGGGATCGATGCGGACCACGCCGTCGGTCGCATAGGCGCCCCAGACGGCGCCATCGCAGGATTCCTGCAACGACCAGACGTAATTGCCGCGCAAGGGCCCACCGTCACCCACGTTGGCCCAGTGGTGCTGGACTTCGATGCCGCGAATGCGCACCACCCCTTGCTCCGATATCGCGGCCCACACGTCCCCGTCGGCCGCGGCCATCAAGGTCAGGATGTTGTCTCCCGGCAAGGAGCCTGGCCGGTCCGGATCGCGTCGAAGCACGTTAAGGCGGACGCCCTCGTGGCGCACCAGCCCACCGCGCGTTCCAATCCATACATAGCCGGCGCGATCCCGCACGATCGCCTCCACATCCGGGTTGGGCAGGCCGTCTGCGGTCGTGAGCCAATCAGCGACGGCGACCGGCAATGCCTGCAAGGGCGAGCCGATGAGAGACAGAAGAATCAACGGAATGAGCCGATTCACCGCATGTCGAATGCGTTGAACGTCGTGCGCCGATCTGATCCTCAGCCCCAATCCCATGCCTTGAGAATAGCCGAATCGGCGGGCGCTGCCAATGGCGCCTTGCAGCCCGTCCTGCAACCGCGACGGGCTGCGCCGACGAAATCAGGCGGTGATGCGGTCCACCAGGCGGGTGACGTTGGCCGGTTCAGCCAACCGTGCCAGGCCCGCCTTGAGCGTGGCGTCGGCTGAATGGCCTTCGCGAGCACCGGGACACTGGATCGAGAAACTCACATTCAGGGCCATCGTTCGCCCCGGGAAGCGGGCCGGATTTCGCGCCAGGTGTTCGCGCAGCCGAGCCCGAAGCTGCTTGGCGCCAACCGCCGGCGTCGCCATCAGGATCATGCTGTAAACGGCGTCGTCGCTGCGCCCGACCGTATCTTCGACACGCACCTCGCGGGCCAGCACGCGTTCCAGGTGACGCATCATGGACTCCGCCCAATTCAAGCCGTGGCGCGAAGCGATTGCGTGGTAGTCGTCGAGTTGGGCATGCAGAATCGAGAACTCCAGCCCGTGTCGATCGTGGAAGCTGCTGATCTGTTCCAGCCGATGCACAAGGCCGTTGCGGGTGCTCTCGATGTTGGCCAGACAGATCGGCTGTGATCTGCTGCCTGGTCGAGCAACGGAGAGGTTCAGATAGGCCTGCACAGGCTCGACGAGGTCGGAACCTGAAAATGGTTTGGGCACCAGATCGTTGGCACCGACATCGAGAGCCCGACGCCGGCCCGCCTTTTCCTCGACGCTGGTCACGACCAGCACCGGCAATGCCCGGATCCGACCGTGCTCAGCCTCGCGGATTCGGCGGATCAATTCGATTCCGTCGACCTCGGGCATCATCAGGTCGGTAATCACGACCTTGATTGAATCATCCTGCTGCAGCAGCTTCCAGGCCTGCTGGCCGTCCTGTGCTGCAACGACATCGAAGTGTTGACACAAGAAGCGCTTGGCGGCAAAGCGCATCAAACGAGAATCATCGACGAACAGAACTCGAGCGGATGCGCCGTTGCGCCGACTGGTCTCGTACATTCGAAAATCCTCCCAATGCCCGTTTTCGATCGCGATTGCCATTCACTGCTGACGGATCGCCGGATGCAGGCCGACAACTGCTCATGCCGGTGTCACGTCAAAAGAAATACAATAACGATGCCATAATGTATAAAGCAACTGCAAGTAATTGATCTTGCGTAAGACCGGGCCGGATTTTCGAGCCCGCTTCGGCATCGGAGTGACACGAAACGTCACATTCGGACCGATCCAAACAGGTACCAATGTCTTGAAACTAAAACTTTTTGCGGCCGCAGGCCTTGCAGCAATCGCAATGGCCGCATGGCTGTTCTGGCCCAAAGGCGGCCAGCCGGGCGGCAACCGCATCGAAGCCGACCCGGTCGAGCGCGGCGACATTACGCGTATCGTGTCCTCGGTGGGCTCGGTACGGGCCTTGAACACGGTGGAAGTCGGTTCGCAGCTTTCCGGGCAGGTCATCGAACTGTTCGCCGATTTCAACACCCCGGTCGAATCGGGCGACCTTCTGGCCCGGATCGACCCCCAGACCTTCGAACGCCGCGTCCAGGAGGCCGACGCCAACCTGGCCGTGGCGCTAGCCAACGTTGCCATCCAGGCCGCCAGCATCCAGCGCGCCGAGGCCAACCTCAAGGCGGCGCGGCGGGAATTCGAGCGCCAGGCGTCGCTGGTCGAGAAGGGCAGCGTGTCCGAGTCGGCACTGGACGCGTCCGAAGCCGCTTACCAGTCGGCGCTCGCCGAGGTGGCGATTGCCCGCGCCCAGCACCAGAACGCGAACGCGACCGTGGCCCAGAGAGAGGCAGCGCTCGAAGCCGCGCGCATCGACCTGGAACGCACCGAGATCCGCTCGCCGATCAACGGCGTGGTGATCGAGCGCGCCGTCGATATCGGCCAGACCGTGGCGGCCAGTTTGCAGGCGCCGATCCTGTTCACCATCGCCCAGGACCTGACCGAAATCCAGATCGAGGCCAGCGTCGACGAGGCCGATATCGGCAGCGTGCGCGAAGACGCCGAGGCCAGCTTCACCGTGGATGCCTTCACTGGCGACGAATTCCGCGGCCGGGTCGCGCAGGTTCGATTGGCGCCGAACGAGGAAGGCAATGTGGTGACCTATACGGTGGTGATCAACGCGCGCAACCCCGATCGCCGCCTGCTGCCCGGCATGACCGCGAGCATCGACATCGTCACCGGCCGGGTCGACGACGCATTGCGCGTGAGCAACGCCGCGGTGCGCTTCCGGCCGCCCGAATCGATGAAGCCCGACGCGCCCGACGCGTCCGGCGGCGGTCCCGGCGGGGGCCGGAATCCCGGCGCCGAACTGGCCGAGACGCTGACCGAGATCGGCGTCGACGAGACCACCCGCGAGACCATCGCATCAGACATGCGCGAGGCGTTCGCGTCCATGCGCGGCATGTTCGCCTCGGGCATGGACCGCGAAGCCATCCGCGAGCGCATCCAGGCCATGAGTCGCGAGGTGCTTGCGCGTCACCTGAGCGCCGGGCAGGTCGATCAGCTCGAAGCCCTGCAGCGCGCCCGCGCCGAAACCCGGGCGGCGGTGCTGTACCTGGAAGGCGACGGCAAAACGCTTCAAGCCCGCGCGGTGCGCCTGGGCATCAGCGACGATCGCTTCACCGAGGTGGTCTCCGGTGATCTTGCCGAAGGCGACCGCGTGGTCACGCGCGTCAGCATCGCGGAAGCGGACTGATCGTGGCGATGGCGGGCCGATCCGCGCAACCGCTGGTCCGTTGCGTCGACTTGTGCAAGGACTACCGCATGGGCAACAACGTCGTGCCCGCGCTGCGCGGCGTCGACACGCAGATTCAGCCCGGTGAATTCGTCGCCATCATGGGCCCGTCGGGCTCGGGCAAGTCGACCTTCATGAACATGGTCGGTGCCCTCGACACGCCGACCTCCGGGCGGCTGGAGATCGCCGGCCGCAACATCGCCGAGCTCGATTCGGACCAGCTCTCGGCGTTGCGCAACCAGACCCTGGGGTTCGTGTTCCAGCAATTCATGCTGCTGCCCAGGACCAACGCCGTGGACAACGTACAGCTGCCGTTGATGTACACGCGGATGAACGCTGGGGAAAAGGACCGCCGGGCGCGCGCCGCGCTCGAACGCGTCGGCCTGGCCGAGCGCATGGATCACACGCCGTCGCAGCTATCCGGCGGCCAGCAGCAGCGCGTCGCGATCGCCCGCGCGCTGGTCAACGATCCCAGCATGATCCTGGCCGACGAGCCCACCGGCGCCCTGGACACCGCCACCGCCGAAGACATCATGGGCCTGTTCACCGACCTGAACCGGGAAGGCGTCACCATCGTGCTGGTCACCCACGAAGAGGAAATCGCGGCGCACGCGCGCCGCACCATCCGCTTCCGGGACGGCCGGATCATCGAGGACACCGCCGGGTCGGAATTGCGCGCGGAGACGAACACATGAAACACGGAATCGATCCGGCGATCAGCACCGCCCTTGTCACCGACGCCGCACTCACCGAAAAGCCCGGCCTGCATCTGTCGGCCAGCCTCACGATCGCGCTCAAGGCGATACGGACCAACGCCGTGCGCAGCTTCCTGACCATGCTCGGCATCATCATCGGCATCGGCGCCGCGATCGTGTCGGTTTCGATCTCGCAGGGCGCCGGCCAACAGCTGCAGGAACAGATCCAGAGCTTCGGCACCCATGTGCTGCAGGTTCGACCCGGTTCCAGTTTCTTCGGCGGCCGCTCGCGCGGCGCCGGTACCGCACGACCGCTGACCGATCGCGACGTCCAGGCCCTGGGCCAGATGAACGACGTCATCGAAGCGGTGTCCGGGCGCGTCTCGGCGCAGGTGACCCTGGTCAACGCCGGCAGCAACTGGCCCACTTCGGTGAGCGGCGTGGGCCCGGACTTCGCCCGCATCGAGAACCGAGATATCACCGCCGGCCGGAACTTCAGCCCGGCCGAAGTGCGCGCTGGCGACAAGGTCGCCATCATCGGCACCACCATCGTTGACGAGTTGTTCGGCGGCGGCGATCCGATCGGCGCGAAGATCCGCATCGACCGTACGCCGGTCACGGTCATCGGCGTGCTGGCCGAGGAAGGCGCATCGTCGTGGGGCCAGGACCAGGACGACACCGTCTGGATGCCGCTGGAAACGGTGCGCACGCGCATCGCGCGCACCGCCGACAGCGTGCCCGACGACGCCGGCCGGGTCTACATCAAGGTCTGGGACCACCTCGACGTACTCGACGTGCAGTCCGAGATCGAAAACGTGCTGCGGGTCAGGCGCAATATCCAGCCGGGCGCCGACGACGACTTCGCGCTGATCAACTTCGCCGAATTCATCCGCGCGCGCAACCAGACCGAAAGCCTGCTGGGCTTTCTGCTGGCCGCTTTCTCGGCCACCTCGCTGATCGTCGGCGGTATCGGCATCATGAACATCATGCTGGTCTCGGTCACCGAGCGCACCCGCGAGATCGGTCTGAGAAGAGCCGTCGGCGCGCGCCAGCGCGACGTGCTGACCCAGTTCCTGGTCGAGGCCACCGTGCTCGGCCTGCTGGGCGGCATCCTGGGCATGGCCTTCGGCATGGGCGCGACGTATCTCGCCGCCGGCCTCGGCGACTTCCCGGTGCTGATCAGCCCCTGGACGCTCGCCGGCGCGGTCGCCATCGCGATCTTCATCGCGGTGTTCTTCGGCTACTACCCCGCCCGCCGAGCCTCCAGGCTCGACCCGATCGAGGCGTTGCGCTACGAATAGCCCTACTGCCGGATCGCCTCGAACTCGAACCGCAGCGCGACCTCGTCGCCGACCAGGCCGTTGCTGACCGCGTAATCCATGCCCCAGCGGCTGCGCTCGATGGTCGTGCGCGCCGAGACGCCAAGCGTTTCCTTACCGTGGCCGAACGGATACTTCGCGCGCTTGTTGATGGTCACGTCCAGTTCGACCGGGTGGGTCTGGCCCAGCAGCTTCAGGGTGCCGGCCAGCGTTCCGCCATCGCCCTCGCCCGGCGTGTATCCCGTGGCCTCGAAAACGATGACGGGATGATCGTCGACGTCCAGGAAATCATCGTTGCGAACATGCTTGTCGCGTTCTTCGTGGGCGGTGAATACGCTGGCCGCGTCCACCTCGAACCGGCCTTCGCTCAACTCTCGCGTTTCCGGATCGTAGCGGAAGCTGCCCCCGGCTTCGCGAAACAGGCCGATCTGATGCTGGTAGCCGATGTGCTCGACCTCGAATGCGACCGAGAGATGCTCGGGGTCGATCTTCCAGTCTGCGGGCTCGGCGTGCGCCGGGCCCCAGCCGACCAAAAGCGCGGCGGTGCCGACGAGCAGTTTTTTTTGAATTGTCCATTTCAGTATCTGCATGAAAACCTCCTGAGTTTTTGATCCATGTTCCTCGGGTGCCGTTTTTTCGTTTTCGTTGGCCTACCGGCGTCATTCGCAATCAGCGATGTCCACCCGCGCGATGCCGCCAAAGCCAAAGCGTATCGCGCCCGAATGAATGCATCAGCGCAGCAAGCGAAAGCGCCAGCGTCGACTGCGCCAGCACCGCCGGAAACCACGGCACAAGCGCGACGGCCAGCACGATGCCCTGGGCGACGCAAACTCCCTTGCGCCAGGTGCTGGGCGGCAAATCTCCCTGCAACCACGGCAACATCTTTCCGGCCAGGACGAAAACATAACGCATGCCTCCGATGACCAGCACCCACGGCCCGGCGCGGTCGGCCAGCAGAACGGCGATGCTCAGCACGAGGATCAACAGTGCGTCGATTTCCATGTCGAACCGCGCGCCGAACCGGCTGGCGTCGTCGACCATTCGCGCCAGCCAGCCGTCCAGCCCGTCGAGCGCGATGGCGGCAAGTGCCAGCGACGCCAGCACCACACCGTGGCGCTCGACGATCTCCGGCGCCACGAAGACCCCGGCCAGCACGGCGACCAGAACGGCCCGAACCAGCGTGACGCGGTTCGCCCAGCCGAAATCGCTGCGCCGGGCGATCCGGATTCGACCAGCCGTCCAGTAGCGGTAAACCAGTGCTGCCAACGCCAGGTAGGCGGCCACCGATCCGGTCACCCATGCCAGCGGGGTCGCCAGCCCGGCGTGCAAGGCCAGGGCGATCGCGAGTGCGGCGGCAAGGCCGGCCAACAGATCCAGCGCGACCGGCCAGCCGGACTGCGACGTATTGTGCGACGTATTCGACGACACTGGCTCTGCCTCCCGCATATCGAAGCTGTGTGACCAGCGAACCCGTTCAACGGCCCACGTTCCGAGCGGTTTTGGAACGCTTGCACGCAACGCTGTTGCGTTTGGATGACAATACCGCATGATGAGTGAACAATCATGAGCCAACCGCCGCGAATTTCCCGCGCGTTCTGGGCCATCGCACCGGGAATCGGCGAACTGCGTGAGCAGGCGCTTGCCGAACCGGGCGCCGGCGAAGTGATGGTGCGCGCCAGGTTCAGCGGTATCAGCCGCGGCAGCGAGTCGCTGGTGTTCTCCGGACGCGTACCGGAAAGCGAGTTCAGCCGGATGCGCGCGCCGTTGCAAAAGGGCGAGTTCCCGTTCCCGGTCTGCTACGGCTACGCCAGCGTCGGCGAGGTCGAGGCCGGACACGCGTCGCTGCTCGGCCGGCCGGTGTTCTGCCTGCATCCGCACCAGGACCGCTACGTGGTGCCGGCATCAATGGTCGTGCCGCTGCCCGAAGACGTACCGATGGCGCGTGCAGTCCTGGCGGCCAACCTCGAGACCGCGCTCAACGCCGTCTGGGACGGCGCGGCCGGACCCGGCGATCGCATTGCCGTGGTCGGTGGCGGCGTGGTCGGACTGCTGACCGGTGCGCTGGCCGCCGCCATCCCCGGCTGCGCGGTGACCGTCGTCGATATCGATTCGATTCGACGCGCACCGGCCGAAGCGCTGGGCATGGCCTTCGCCGAGCCGGTCGACGCGCCCGAAGACTGCGACCTGGTATTCCACGCCAGCGGCCGCCCCGAGGGCCTTGATACCGCGCTGCGCTGTGCCGGGCTGGAGGCCTGCATCGT
>Ga0102937_1000412_pt1 | contig 19175 bp, 17 predicted proteins | sample SalPonR2_B_D1_MG_FD_78213 | JGI IMG/M metagenome (GOLD analysis project Ga0102937, IMG submission 78213) | Salt pond soil microbial communities from South San Francisco under conditions of wetland restoration - Salt Pond MetaG R2_B_D1_MG | ecosystem: Environmental > Aquatic > Marine > Intertidal... | reverse complement strand
TACGAGATTGGCGTAGGCGCCGTCCTGCTCGATGCGGCGGAGGGCATCGAGTGCGACCCGACGCGCCGTGCGCGGCGTTGCTTCGGACACGCCGGCGCGACGCCGATCCGGCGGCCGGTCCTGTCGCTGCCCGCCGTGCCGCTCCCGTCCGCCGCCGTTCACGCGGCACCCAACGGCTCGTCGGGGCGGGGTCGCGCACCGCGGCGCCAGTCCTCGAACGGCATCGCCGGCTTGCCCTCGGGCTGCACGGTCACCGGAACGAGTTCGCCGTCCACGAGACGCGCCTCGTGGATCTTCAGCCGCTTGCCACGGAAGGCGGTCCATGCCCCACCGACGCGGATCAGCCGGTGGATCTGCTCGACGGGCTGCGCCCAGTCGATCTCGAAGTCGGCGGCGGTGAACTTCTTCGCGTAGAAGGGCTCGCCGACCTGCGGCTCGGGATCGTCGATCCAGTCCTCGAGAGGGCGCGACAGTGTGTCCACGAGCAGCTCGGTGCCCACGTCCACCAACGCCTCACGCAGTTCGGCGGCCGTGGTCTCGGCGCCGATGGGCACCTCCCGCCGGGCGAAGACGCCTCCGGTGTCGAGGCCCTCCTCCAGTGCCATCACGCACACGCCCGTGACCTCGTCGCCGGCCAACAGTGCTCGCTCGACCGGAGCCGCTCCGCGCCAACGGGGCAGGAGCGAGAAGTGCAGGTTCACCATCGGGATCACCTCCAGCACGTGCGGCCGGATGATCTGTCCGAATGCGACCACCACGCCCAGCTCGGCGCCGTCGCGTTCCACCGCCACGACGACGTCGTCGACCGAGTGCGACACCGGGATGCCGAGCTCGGTCGCCGCCGCCTTCACCGGGCTCGGCGACGTGCCACTCCCCCGGCCCCGACGCTTGTCGGCCCGCGTCACCACGAGCACGATCTCGTGGCCGGCCTCCACCAGTGCCCGCAGCGGCGGCACGGCCATCTCCGGCGTGCCCAGGTAGACGAGCTTCACGCCGCCCCCACCACGACAGCCGACGCCGAAGACGGCCCGGCAGCCGGGCCGGAAGACGGCGCAGGAGAAGTTGCAGGCGACGTCACGTGCGACGTCACGACAGACCGAGTCGGCGCCGGATCGGGGGACGAGCGGCCTGGCGGGCGGCCTCCTCCTGCATCCGGCGGTACTCCTTCAGTGCTTCCTTGCGCTGGTCGCCCTCGAGGCGGTCGAACATGAGCACCCCGTTGAGGTGGTCGATCTCGTGCTGGAACATCCGGGCCTCGAGTTCGTCGGCCTCGATCTCCACGATGTCGCCGTCGAGGTCCACGCCTCGCACCAGCACCAGCTTCGGTCGCAGCATCTCCACGTAGAGGCCCGGGATCGAGAGGCAGCCCTCGTCGTAGGCCCATTCGCCGTCACTCTCGACGATCTCGGGATTGACGATGGCGAGTGGCTCGTCACCGAGGTCCCACACCACCACCTGCTTCTGGACGCCGATCTGCGGGGCCGCCAGTGCGAGACCGTTGCCCGTGTCGACCAGCGTGTCGAACATCTCGTCGACGAGGCGCACGATCTTGCCGTCGACGTTCTCCACCGGTGCGGCTCTGGTCTTGAGGACGGGGTCGCCATAGGTGCGGATCGTGTACGACATCCATGTCAGGCTAGAGCCGGTGTCGAGCGACCAGTACTTCGAGCAGCAACCGGACGTCGGGTCCGACCCCGTCACCGTCGACGTCACGCTGCCCGAGGTCGCGTTCACGATGACCACCGATCGGGGCGTGTTCAGCCGGGGTCACCTCGACACCGCCACCTCCATGCTGCTGCGGGCCGATCTTCCGCTGGCCGACACAGGCGACCTGCTCGACCTCGGGTGCGGTGCCGGGCCAATTGCGTTGGCGATGGCCCTGCGGTCACCCGCTGCCAGGGTGTGGGCGGTCGACGTCAACGAGCGGGCACGCTCACTCACCCGCCGCAACGCCGAGCGCAACGGCATCACCAACGTGCAGGTGGCCGCACCCGACGACGTGCCGGCAGGGGTCCGCTTCGCGACGATCTGGTCGAACCCGCCGATCCGGATCGGCAAGGACGCGCTGCACACGCTGCTGTCGACGTGGTTGGCCCGCCTCGACGAGCAGGGCACAGCGGCGCTCGTCGTGCAGAAGCACCTGGGCGCGGATTCGTTGCAGCGTTGGCTCGACCAGCACGGCTACCGCACCCGCCGCCACTCGTCCAAGGCCGGCTTCCGGCTCCTCACGATCGAACCGCACACCTCGGATCGGCACGGGGCCGAGCCCCACCGCTGATGGACGCCCTGCCGCTCGCCGACATCCGCGGCGCCGCCCGGATCATCGCCGCCGAAGCCGTCCGCACGCCCGTGCTGACCTCGCCCGAACTCGATGCGCTCGTCGGCGCATGGGTGCACGCCAAGGACGAATCGGCACAGCGAGCAGGTTCGTTCAAGTTCCGTGGTGCCTTCCACCGCCTGTCGAAGATCCCGACGGGAGAGCGCCGACGCGGCGTCGTCGCCGTGTCCTCCGGCAACCACGGCGCCGCCGTCGCGTGCGCGGCGAGCGTGCTCGGCATCCCGGCCACCGTCCACGTGCCCGACGACGTCGCTGCGGCCAAACGGGCGTTGATCGAGCGCTTCGGCGCGGAGATCGTCACCTTCGACCGTGCCACACCCGACCGGGAAGCGCCGGCGCGCGCCCGTGCCGCGGCGACCGGTGCGACGTTCGTGCACCCGTTCGAGGACCGCGACGTGATGCTCGGACAGGGCACGGCGGCACTCGAGCTCCACGAGCAGGTCGGTCACCTCGATGCCCTCGTCGTCCCCATGTCGGGAGGCGGGCTGATGGCCGGATGCGCGTCGGCCGTCTCGCAGCTCGACCCCGGATGCGAGCTGATCGGAGTGGAGCCCGCCGCCGCGGACGACACGCGGCAGTCGTTCGCCGCCGGTCAGCGCGTGCGGATCGCACAGCCGTCGACGATCGCCGACGGGCTCGCCGTCACCTCGCCCGGCCCCACGACCTTCGCGATCAACCGCGAGCTCGTCGCCGACGTGGTGACGGTGACCGACGAGATGCTGATCGACGCCATGCGCACCGCCGACGAGCTGCTGCACCGACGGCTCGAACCGAGCGGCGCCGCGGCGCTCGCCGCCGTGCTCGACGACCGGCACCGCTTCACCGGCCGGACGGTGGGTGTGCTGTTGTCGGGCGGCAACATCGACGACGAGCGATTCCGGGAACTCCTCACAGCTGCCAGGTGATCGGGTGCAGCGGATCCGGCTCGTACGAGCAGTACAACCCTGTACGCACGTGGCGACGCAGGTGCCCGGCGACGGCAGGGTGGTACTCGGCCAGGCGGTCGAGCGCATAACGGATCGAGCGGGTCACGCTGCCGCGGGCCCGCTCGCCGGCGTCCGACACGGTCCGGTCACGTCCCCCGAGGCCGACGGCGCGTGTGAGTTCGGCGACCAGGTACTCACGGTCGCGCTCGGCCAGCTCGGCCCGCGCCGGGTCGTTGCAGGCCCGGGCATCGGCGAGGTCCTCCTCGATGTCGGCCAACCGCCGCTTGTAGGCCGCCTTGGCCGCCTCGTCGAGCACCAGGAGGCCGGGCGACCTGCCCACTGCTCCCGGTCCCCCACCTTCCTCGGCGGTGACCATGTCGAGCGCATGCTGCTCAGCGCCGGGCCGGGCGAGGAGGCGCTCCACGTGGCGCAGGCCCTTGAGGTCACGCACTGCGACCGACTGGTCGCCCCAGGCCACGATCCGCTGATCAGCGTGCCGGGTGAACGTCGCCGTCGACGGGGGCGAGTGCAGTTCGTGGTCGACGGGCGCCACATCGCCCTCCAGGAGCAGGCGGTCGACCCGCTCCGCCCAGAGGACGGCGCCGTAGGAGGCAAAGGTGCTGCGGGCCGACTCCCACTCCCGGCGAGCGGCGTCCGTGCGTCCCGCGTCGGCGTGCGCCTGAGCCAGCACCAGGCGGGCCTTGGCCGTCTCGTACGGGGCGCCGACGTCGACCAGGTCGGCGACTGCCCGGGTACTCGCCGTCGCCGCCTCGTCCGGCTCTCCCGACAGCAACGCCAGACGGGCGGCGGCGAGTGCCGCGGCGGCACCGAGCATCGGCCCCCGGTAGGTGCCGGCGATGTCCCGGAGTCCTGCCGCGGAGCGCTCGAGTGTCGGCAGATCGGTTCCCGCATGGGCCACCTCGGCCTGTGCGTCGAGCAACGGAGCGAGCCGGAGCGGGCCGAAGGGTGGGCGCTCCTTGGACGGGATCTGGTCCGGGCGCTCGATGGCGTCGGCGAGCATGGCTGCGGCCTCCTCCACGTCGCCGTGTGCCAGGCGGACCAGGGCGAGTCCCGGCTGGGGCGACCAGGCGTGCTCGTGGGCAGCGAGAAAGGCCTCGTCCGCTCCCTCCAGGTCGCCGGCGCGCAGACGGACGTTGCCGAGTTCCACCAACGGCCACCCGAACTCCCGTCGCATCCAGGGGCGGAGCTCGTCACAGGCGGCCACCGCCTCGCGTTCGGCCTCCTCGCAGGTGCCGGTGACCCGGAGGATCTCGGCGCGATGGACACGACACCGGCCGTGGATCCCGCCGATGGCCAGTCCGTGGCGCCAACGCTCCATCACGTCGGTCCACTCGGCGGCCAGGTCGTGGAGCAGGAGTCCCTGTGCCGCGCAGATGATCTCGCAGTACATCATCCCCGTGGTCAGCGGATCGGCACCGCCCGACATCAGGAGTGCACCGACCTCGTCGAGCAGGACGAGTCCCTCCTCGACCCGCCCCTCGAAGATGGTCAGGCGGGCGACGCACGTACGACCGATGACCACCGCGGGCACCACGTCGAGGCGTTCACCGATGGCGATGGCGCGGGTGGCGTTCGTCTGCGCCGCCGCCATGTCGCCGCACATGAACCGCTCGTAGGTCCGCACCATGGCGACGATGGCGTGGGCCGGATCCTCGTCGACACCCTCCAGCAGGCGATCCGCTCGTCGCATCCAGCCGCGGACCGGCGCCATCAGCCCGGTGTCCATCATCAGGTACATCGCCACCATCGCCGCCGCTTCCGCCGCGACACGGGGCTCGTCCTGTTCGACCATCAGCCGATGCAGGTCCTCCCACGCCTCGACGGCGCCCTCGAAGTCGCCGGCGGCATACGCCGACTCGGCACGCACCCGAAGATCGTCGGCCATTTCCCCCACGTGTCGCATTGTGACACCGATTGTCGCGCCATCAGGGTGTCGGCTCGGTCGAGCCGGCCATCGACAACCAGAGGAGACATTCATGCACCTGTCCAAGACCGACGTTCCCGTCCGGATCGACGCCCCCGGCGCCGTGGCGCGGCAACAGACCGACTTCGGTGCCGCCTTCGGCGTCATGGGCGCCGAGTACTTCAGCATGGCCGCCGGCGCCGACCTCGCCCCGCTGTTGGAGGGTCTGCACGGCGACGTCTGCAACTCGGCGCACTGGGGTTATGTGATCAGCGGCGACGTCACCGTCACCTACCAGGACGGATCCACCGAACAGTGCGTCACGTCCGACCTCTTCCACTGGCCGGCGGGACACAGCGTGCGGGTGGAGGAGGACGCCGAGCTGATCCTGTTCAGCCCGCAGTCCGAGCACTCACCGGTGCTCGATCACATCAAGACCAAGCTCGGAGTCTGATCCCGTCGGGCGTCACGGCGCAGCGGGTCGATCAGACGCGGGGCGGATCGACCTCGATCCGTACCCGCGAACCGGGCGGACGCTCGGTGGCGTTCAGCACCCGGCCGAGCGTGGCCCGGTCGCCGGCGCGGACGAGGAATCGGTCGCCCGTGCCGGTGTCGCCGACCTCGACACCGGGCGTATCGGCCACCTGCGCCGCGATCTCCACGGCGCCGGCACCCGACACGACGGCGAGCGCCGCGAACGGGGGCAGCGACAGCGACCGTCGCCGGGAGCGTTCGGACTCGACCAGTGCAGCCGGGTCGCCGGCGGAGATCGCGGCCATGAACTCGTGATCCGGCGAGAACGTCTGCACCAACACCTCCGGGGCCAGCCGGCCGGCGCGGATGATCAGCGACATCGCCTGCTCGGTCGCCCGGAAGCGGGGTGCCAGCAGCTCCGAGTCGAACTCCAGGAATGCCACCACGTCCGCGCGTGGCACCCGGTGGAGCACGGCTTCGGTCCCCACGTACACGCCCGCAGGAGGCGGCGTGCCGGCGTCCTGGCCGGTCACCGACGACACCGGCCGGTTGGCGGCCGCTTCGAGCTCCTCGCGCAGCCGGGTCACGCCGGGCCGCAGATTGGCGAACCGGGACGCACCACACTCCTGGCAGACCGGCGGCCGCACGGTGCCACACCGTCGGCACGCCAGCCGGCGGTCGTCGTCGAGGCCGACGGCGGCGTCACACTGCTCGCAACGCAGGAGCGCCCGACACGACCGACACGCGAGCACGCGGGCCCGACCGGTGATGTTGCTCACACAGACCACCGTGCGGTCGTGGTCGCGTAGACGCTCGATGAGCGGCGACGTGAGGAGCGACCGTTTCCAGGGGTCCTCCTCGGTACGGTCGACCACGACCACCGCCGGCCAGCCGGCTCGCTCCCGCTCGCGGGGCGGATGCACGACACCCGTGTCACCTGCGTACAGCTCGATGGCCACGAGCGACGGAGACGGCGACACCAGCACGAACGGAACTCCGGCCCGGCGGCATCGTTCGACGACCACGTCGCGGGCGTGCCAGGTCGGTGTGCGCTCCTGCTGCAACGTCTCGTCGTGCTCGTCGAGCACCACGGCTGCGGCGAGACCCCGGCACGGTGCCCAGGCCGCAGAGCGGGTCCCGATCACGACGTCGACCCCGGCCGCGGCGTGCGCCCAGTCACCTGGCATCTCGGCCACCGAGAGCCCGGCGCTGCGTAGCCGCACCGTCAACGACGTCACGGCTGCGTGCTCGGGCACGACGACCAGGGTCGGGCCGCACGCCACCGCCGACAGCACGGTCGGGAGCACGTCGGCTCCCGGTGGGAGGCGGAGCACGCCCCCGCCGGACAGCAGCAGCGACGAGGTCGCCGGCGACAGCGGCCCCGGAGATGCACCCGTTCGCCGATCGGTCGGAAGCATTCGTACCGCGCGGTGCGGAGATGCTGCGATCAGGAAGGGACGCAGCCGCCGAGCCGCCCACCACACGGACGCCCACTCGCCGATCTCGATGACGTCGGCGCCGGGACCGTGACCCGTCACCTTGGCGACCGGCTTGAGCGACCGCCGGTCGAGGCCCGGTGACGTCTCGGACGCGAGGGTGAGCACCCAGCCTCCGACCCGTCGTCCGTGCAGGTCGACCCGCACCTTCGTGCCCACCCCCACCTCGCCGGAGAGCTCGTCGGGGACGAGGTAGTCGAACTGTTTGTCGAGCCCCGTCACGTCCGGCAGCACACGGGCGACCCGCTCGGTCACCGATGTCCCGCCGGCACGGTCGGAGGGGGCGCTGTCAGAGGCCGACTGCCGACGTGAGGTCGTCGAGGCGGCTCAGCTCCTCCCAGGGGAAGCCGGACCGTCCGAAGTGGCCGTACGCGGCAGAGCGCTTGTAGATCGGACGCTTGAGGTCGAGGTCGCGCACGATCGCCCCGGGACGCAGGTCGAACACGGCGCGCACGGCCGACTCGATGGTGGCCGGGTCGACATGGGAGGTGCCGAACGTCTCGACCAGGATCGACATCGGTTGTGCCATGCCGATGGCATAGGCCAACTGCACTTCGCACCGGTCGGCGGCTCCGCTGGCCACCACGTGCTTGGCCACCCAGCGGCCGGCGTAGGCGGCGGAGCGGTCGACCTTGCTGGGATCCTTGCCCGAGAAGGCACCGCCACCGTGACGGCCCATGCCACCGTAGGTGTCGACGATGATCTTGCGGCCCGTGAGACCGGCGTCGGCGAACGGGCCACCACGCACGAACTGGCCGGTGGGATTGACGTAGATCTCGTAGTCGTCGTCGGCGAACCGCTCGGGAATCACCGGGCGGATCACCTGGTCGATGAGGTCCGGCCGGATCACGGTGTCGCGGTCCACACCCTCTTGATGTTGCGTGCTGATCAGGATGCCCTTCAGCGCCACCGGCCATCCGTCGTGGTACTCGTAGGTGACCTGGGTCTTGCCGTCGGGACGCAGGTACGGCACCTGTCCCGACTTGCGCACATCGGCGAGCCGCTCGGAGAGGCGGTGCGCGGTCCAGATCGGCAACGGCATCAGGTCGTCGGTCTCGTTGCAGGCGTAGCCGAACATCATGCCCTGGTCGCCGGCACCCTGCAGGTTGAGCAGGTCCTCGCCGGAGGTGCCCGAGCGGACCTCCTCGCTCGAGTCGACACCCTGCGCGATGTCGGGGCTCTGCTCGTCGATCGACACGATCACACCACAGGTGTTGCCGTCGAAGCCGTAGAGGGCGTTGTCGTAGCCGATGCCGTTGATCGTCTCGCGGGCGATCTTGGGGATGTCGACGTACGCCGACGTGGTGATCTCGCCGGCGACCACGCACAGGCCGGTCGTGAGCAGGGTCTCACAGGCGACGCGTCCGTCGGGATCCTCGGTGAGGATGGCGTCGAGAACGGCGTCGGAGACCTGGTCGGCCATCTTGTCGGGATGGCCCTCGGTGACGCTTTCGGAGGTGAACGTGTACGTGCTCATGCGGACGAAGATCCTGTCAGTGTCGAGTGCGGATGGCGACGATGGTGTCGATGACGGCCCGAGCGACGTCTCGCTTGCTCGCGAGGTCGATCTCGACAGGCTCCGCGTCGGGCCGCAACAGCGTAACCGCATTGGTGTCGTGAGCGAAGCCCACACGAGGTGCGCCGACGTCGTTGGCGACGATCAGGTCGAGCCGCTTGGTCGCCAGCTTGGACGTGGCGTTGGCGACGAGGTCGGCGGTCTCGGCGGCGAATCCGACCAGCACCTGACCGTCGGGTTTCGCCGCGCCGAGCTCGGCCAGGATGTCGGGCGTCGGTTCGAGCACGATCTCCGGGATGCCGTCTCGCTTCTTCAACTTGCCGGTCGCTGCGGCAGCGGGACGGAAGTCGGCGACCGCGGCCGCCATCACCACGACGTCGCTGCGCCCGGCAGCGTCGGTCATGGCGGTGCGCATCTCCTCGGCCGTCTCGACGGCCACCACGGCGACGCCGGCGGGAGCGGGGAGCGAGACCGTGGACACCAGCGTCACCGATGCACCGCGCTCGGCGGCCTCGGCGGCCACGGCGTACCCCTGTTTGCCCGAACTGCGGTTGGCGATCACACGGACCGCGTCGATCGGTTCGCGTGTGCCGCCCGCCGACACCACGATCTCCACGCCGTCGAGGTCGCGGGGCCCGAGGACGCGCTCGACTGCTGCTGTGATGGTCGCCGGGTCGGCCAGCCGGCCGGCGCCGACGTCACCGCCGGCGAGGCGTCCCGACTCGGGTTCCACCACGTGCACACCGCGCCGGCGGAGCACGGCGATGTTCTCCACCACGCTCGGGTGTTCCCACATCTCGGTGTGCATGGCGGGGCAGACCACGACGGGTGCACGTGTGGCGATGAGCGTGTTGGTGAGCAGGTCGGTGGACAGGCCCATCCGGTACGCGGCCAGCAGACGGGCGGTTGCCGGGGCGACCAGGATCAGGTCGGCGCCCTGGCCGATGCGCGTGTGCGGAATGGGGGTGGTCGGGTTGTCCCAGAGCTCGGTCTGCACCGGCTCGGACGCCAGAGCGCTGAGCGTGGTGCGGCCGATGAAGTGGGCAGCGCCCTCGGTCATCACGGGCACCACGTGGGCGCCGGCATCGACCAGTCGACGGCACACCTCGACCGCCTTGTAGGCAGCGATGCCACCGGTGACGCCGAGCACGATTCGCTTTCCCTCGAGCATCGAAGGACCTTCCCCCACCTCTCGCCCGGCCGGCCCGCTGATCCGCTGTCCGAACCGGTGTGACCGACCCGTCGGATCAGGCCGTGCCGTCGGTCGAGTCGGCTCCGGCCTCTGCTGCGTCGGCCATTGCCTGGGCCTCGGCCTCGGCGTCGAACTCGACGTCGTCGACGGCGGGCTCCTCGGGCGCCTCGGTCCAGACGATCTTGTTCTCGGAGATCTCCTCGAAACCGATCGAGAGCGGCTTGCGGGCGACCGACGACACCTGCGGCGGGATCATGTGGCCGAGGCCGTCACCGAGCTGGTTGAAGTACGAGTTGATGTTGCGCGCCCGCCGGGCGGCAAGGGTGACCAGGGTGAACTTGGAGTCGACCTTGTCGAGGAGCGCCTCGATCGGCGGGTTGATCATCGTGTCGTGTTCCAGGGCCATAGTTGGAGCAGCCTATCGGTGCTTCACTGCGCCCGGGCGTGGTCGATGATCGCCAACATCTCGTCGACGGTGGCATCGAGGTCGTCGTTGACCACGACGTGGTCGGCCAGGTCACGGCCGACCGGCTCTTCCACCTCGGCCTTCTTCAGGCGCGCATGCACCTTGTCGTCGGGGTCGCCCCGGCCGCGCAGCCGGCGCTCCTGCTCCTCGCGTGAGGGCGGCAGCACGAACAGCAGCAGCGCATCGGGATGCAGGCGCTTCACCTGCTGCGCCCCGTCGACCTCGATCTCCAGCACCAGGTCACCGTCACCGTCGCGCAGGGTCTGCGGATCCGGCACCGGACTCCCGTAGTAGTTGCCGAGGAACTCGGTCCACTCGAGGAAGCCGCCCGCGGCGATGCGCTGCTCGAACGAGGCGGTGTCGGTGAACACGTAGGCGTCGTCGGACTCCGACGGCCGCCGGGCCCGCGTGGTCCATGACCTGCTGAGACGCAATTGCGGGTCGCGGCGCACCATCTCGCCGACGATCGTGCCCTTGCCCACGCCACCGGGGCCGGAGACGACGATGATCACGGACGACGGTGGTCTCAGTTGCCGAGCAGCTCGAGGAGCTTCTGCTTCTGCTGGCCACCCAGGCCCTGCACGCGCCGGTTGTCGGCGATCTCCACGTCCTCCATCACCTTGCGGGCCTTCACCTTGCCGACGCCGGGCAGCGACTCGAGCAGGGACACGACCTTGAGCTTTCCGACGTTGGCATCGTCGGACTCGAGCGCCTCGGCCAGCGACATCGAGCCCATCTTCAGACGGGCCTTGATCTCGGCGCGTGCCGCGCGGGCCTCGGCTGCCTTGGCGAGTGCAGCCGCCCGCTGCTCGGGGGTCAACTGTGGGGGTGTTGCCATGGGATCACGCTAGCGCAGTGATGTCGGACACGGCGTGCATGCCGTGTGCTTCGATCCAGGCCGTGAGTTCGTCGCGTATGCGCTCGCACGCTGCGGGTTCGGCGAACGACGCCGTGCCCACCTGGACGGCCGACGCCCCGGCCAGGAGCAGCTCGACGGCGTCCCAGCCCGACGCCACACCCCCCGCTCCCACGATCGGGAGACCGGGGAGCGCCTCGTGCACGTCGTGGACGGCGCGGACGGCCACGGGATGGATCGCCCGCCCCGACAGGCCTCCTCCCCCTGCCCCCAACGCGGGTCGCAGGGTTGCAGGGTCGTAGGCCAGCCCCAGCAGCGTGTTGATACAGGTGACCGCCTCCGCCCCGGCGTCGGCGACGGCTGCGGCGACGTCGACGATGCGGTCGGTGTTGGCGCTCAGCTTGGCCCAGCGGGGCCGGTCGCAGGCGGTGGTGGCGCGCACCACGTCGGCCGACAGCGCGGCATCGTGGGCGAAGATCGAGCCGCGGCCCTCGAGGTTCGGGCACGACAGGTTCACCTCCACGGCCACCACCTCCGCCGGGGCGTCGGCGAGCAGTTCGGCTGCGGCGCGGTAGTCGTCGACGCTGCGGCCCCAGATGCTCGCCACCACCGTGGCGCCCGTGTCGACGAGGCCCGGCAGCACGTGGGCCAGCCAGTACTCGACACCCGGACCCTGCAGGCCGACGGCATTCATCATGCCCTGGGCCGTGGGATGGATCCTCGGGGCCGGGTTCCCCGGCCATTCGTAGGGCGCCAGGGATTTCGTCACCACGGCTCCGAGCGCCGAGAGATCCAGGTACGGCGAGAGTTCGGTGCCGTACCCCGCGGTGCCCGACGCCGTCATGATCGGCGACGAGAACTCCAGCGACCCGACGACGACCCCCGTGTCGATCACGCCGACTCCGCGGCCGCCCCGTGCGTCGCCGCGGGATCTGCGGCCGGTGCGGCGTGGTACTCCTGCAGCGTCTTCACGGTGATGGCGTCGCGATCGCGCTCGGCCAGTCCCTGTGCCGCCGCCAGCGCAGCATCCACGGTGGTCACACAGCTCACCCGGTGCAGGCTGGCCGCCTTGCGGATCTGCTCACCGTCGCTCCGGCCGATCCGCCCGCGGGGAGTGTTCACCACGAAGCTGATCTTGCCGTCGGCGATGAGGTCGACCGCCGTGACCCGGGCACCGCCGTCACCGTCCCGATGTGCTTCCTGCACCTTGGCGACCACCTGGTCGACGGCGGCGTCGAACCGGGCCAGATACGCGGCGGTCCCCTCCGTCGCGGCGATGCCGAGACCGAGAGCCCGGAGCCGCTGCGCGACGACGAGACCGGCCGGCTTGTCGGGATCGGCCAGCGACAGGAACACGGTCCCCGAGGTCGGCAGGATCGTCCCGGCGGCCAGTTCGGCCTTGTAGAAGGCGCGCCCGAACGTGTCGTCGATGCCCATCACCTCACCGGTCGACCGCATCTCGGGCCCGAGAGCCGGGTCGACCTCCGGGAAGCGGTTGAACGGCAGCACGGCCTCCTTGACGGCCACGTGGCCACCGACGGGCTCGCCGAGCAGGCCCTCCTCACGGAGTTCGGCGAGCGTGGCGCCCAACATCACCCGGGTGGCGACCTTGGCCAGCGGCACACCGGTCGCCTTGGCGACGAAGGGCACGGTGCGGCTCGCCCGAGGGTTCGCCTCGATGACGTAGACGGTGGTGCCGACCACGGCGTACTGCACGTTGATCAGGCCCTGCACGTCCAGCCGCTTGGCGATCGCCGCGGTGTAGGCCTCGATCACCTCGATCACCCACGTCGGCAGGGTCGGCGGCGGCAGTGCGCACGCCGAGTCGCCCGAGTGCACCCCGGCCTCCTCCACGTGTTCCATCACGCCGCCGATCAGCACGTCACCGGTGCGGTCGCGGATGGCGTCGACGTCGACTTCGGTGGCGTCGGCCAGGAACCGGTCGATCAGTACCGGCCGCTCGGCCGACAGGCCGCCTTCGCGTCCGAGCGTGCCGTACCCGGCGAGTTCGGCCATGGCCCGTGCCAGGTGGTTGCGATCGTGCACGATCTGCATCGCCCGACCACCGAGGACGTAGCTGGGACGCACCAGCACCGGGAATCCGATGTCGTCGGTGATCGCCAGTGCCTGCTCGAGGTCGACCGCCGTGCCGCCCGGCGGCTGCGGGATGGCGAGTTCGTCGCAGATCGCGTTCCACCGCTCCCGGTCCTCCGCGGCGTCGATCGAGTCGGGCGACGTGCCGGCCACGAGTTCGGCCGGGATCAGGCCCGCCAGCTTCAGCGGCGTCTGCCCGCCGAGCGACACGATCACGGCCTCGGGCCGCTCGGCGTCGATCACGTTGAGGACGTCCTCCTCGGTGAGCGGCTCGAAGTACAGCCGGTCGGAGGTGTCGTAGTCGGTGGACACGGTCTCCGGGTTGCAGTTGACCATCACCGTCTCGAAGCCGGCGTCACGCAGTGCGAACGAGGCGTGGACGCAGCAGTAGTCGAACTCGATGCCCTGGCCGATGCGGTTGGGACCCGAGCCGAGGATCACCACCTTGCGACGGTCGGAGGTGGCCACCTCGTCCTCGTCCTCCCAGGACGAATAGTGGTAGGGAGTGCTCGCCTCGAACTCGGCGGCACACGTGTCGACGGTCTTGTAGGTGGGCACGACCCCGGCGTCGAGGCGGGCGGTGCGCACGAGGTCCGAGTCGACCCCCCAGACGTGGGCGAGCTGCGCGTCGCAGAAGCCCAGCTGCTTGGCCCGGCGCCACCCGCGCCGGGTCATGGCGTCGAGGCCGACCTCGGCGAGGTGCTCGCGTTCCTCCACGATCCTCAGCATCTGGTCGAGGAACCACGGGTCGATCCCCGTGACGTCGTGGAGTTCGTCCACCGACGTGTGACGCCGGAGGAGTTCTCCGACCTGGAGGATCCGGTCGGCGGTCGGCACGGCCGCACGTCGGAGCAGCTCGTCGTCGTCGACGTCGTCGAAGTGGATCTCGGCGGGATCGGCGTTCAGCCCGGCCCGCCCCTGCTCGAGGGACCGGAGCGCCTTCTGGAAGCTCTCGGGGAACGTCCGGCCGATGGCCATCACCTCGCCCACCGACTGCATCTGGGTGCCCAGGACGCCGGTGGTGCCGGGCAGCTTCTCGAACGCCCACCGGGGGATCTTGGTGACCACGTAGTCGATCACCGGCTCGAAGCTCGCCGGGGTGGAGCGTCGTTCGGTCCGCGTGATGTCGTTGGGGATCTCGTCGAGGGTGTAGCCGACGGCGAGACGGGCGGCGATCTTGGCGATCGGGAAACCCGTCGCCTTGGAGGCCAACGCCGACGACCGCGACACACGCGGGTTCATCTCGATCACCACCTGGCGGCCGGTGGCGGGTTCGACGGCGAACTGGACGTTCGATCCGCCGGTCTCCACCCCGACCCGGCGGATGCACGCCAGCGCCGAGTCGCGCATCTGCTGGTACTCCACGTCGGTGAGCGTCTGGATCGGCGCCACGGTGATCGAGTCGCCGGTGTGGACGCCCATCGGGTCGACGTTCTCGATGCCGCAGATGATCACGCAGTTGTCGGCGTGGTCGCGCATCACCTCGAGTTCGTACTCCTTCCAGCCGTACACCGACTCCTCGACGAGGATCTCGCTGATGGGGCTGGCCTGCAGCCCGTTGGAGGCCATCCGTTCGAACTCCTCGGGCGTGGCGGCGATGCCGGTGCCGCGCCCGCCGAGGATGTAGGCGGGTCGGATCACCACGGGCAGGCCGATCTCGTCGATCACCGCTCGTGCCTCGTCCATCGTGTGGGCGGTGCCCGACCGGAGGCAGTCGAGGCCGACCTCGAGCATGGCCTGCTTGAAGATCTCGCGGTCCTCGGCCGTGGCGATGGCCTCGGCGTTCGCGCCGATCATCTCGGGACGGCCGGGGACGCCGATCAGTCCGCGCTCGAACAGTTCCATGGCGATGTTCAGTCCGGTCTGCCCGCCGAGCGTGGGCAGTACGGCATCGGGCTGCTCACGGTCGATGATCGCCGACACCACCTCCCACGTGAGCGGCTCGACGTAGGTGGCGTCGGCGAAGTCGGGGTCGGTCATGATCGTGGCCGGGTTCGAGTTGGCGAGGATGACGCGGTAGCCCTCCTCGCGCAGCACCCGGCACGCCTGGGTTCCCGAGTAGTCGAACTCGCAGGCCTGGCCGATCACGATCGGGCCGGAGCCGATGATGAGGATCGAGTGGATGTCGGTGCGCTTGGGCATCAGCGGCCTCCGCCGGAGTTCGAGTCGGAACGGGTGGACGCACGCCGCATCATCGCTGCGAAGTCGTCGAAGAGGTAGTTCGCGTCGTGCGGTCCGGGATGGGCCTCCGGGTGGTGCTGGACGCTGAACGCGAGCTCACCGGTGACGGCGAGGCCTTCGCAGACGCCGTCGTTGAGGTTCACGTGCGTCATCGTGGCGCGGCCCGACAAGCTGTCGGGGTCGACGGCGAAGTTGTGGTTCTGGCTGGTGATCTCGACGCGGTCGGTGTGCAGGTTCTTCACCGGGTGGTTGCCGCCGTGATGGCCGAACGGCAGCTTCACGGTGCCTCCGCCGATCGCCCGCCCGAGCAGTTGGTGGCCGAGACAGATGCCGAAGATCGGCACGTTGCCGAGGAGTTCGGCGATGGTGTCGACGCCGTACCCGGCCATCGCCGGATCACCGGGACCGTTGCTGAGGAACACGCCGTCGGGCTCACGGGCGAGGATGTCGGCCGCCGACTCGGTCGCCGACACCACCTCCACCGTTCCGAGCCGGGCGAGGTTGTGGGCGATGTTGCGCTTCATCCCGAAGTCGATGGCGACGATGCGCGTGCGGTTGTCGGGGTCGCGTGCGTCGACGGTGTACGGCTCGGCGACGGTGACCTGGCGCACGAGGTCCACGCCGTCGGTGCCCGGCTCGGCCGCTGCTGCGGCGCCCAGCTCGTCGACCGGCGCGGTCCCGAACGCGCCGGGCATCGCACCCGTGTCGCGGATGAGGCGGGTGAGCCGTCGCGTGTCGATGCCGGCGATCCCCGGCACCCCGTGGGCGCGCAGCATCGTGTCGAGGTCTCCCTCGGCACGGACGTTGCTGTGGCGGCGGGCGAGTTCGCGTACGACGATGCCGCGGCAGAACGTGCCGCGTGACTCGAAGTCGGCTGCGTTGATCCCGTAGTTGCCGATGTGAGTGGAGGTGAACGTGATGATCTGGCCCGCATAGCTGGGGTCGGTGATCACCTCCTGGTAGCCCGACATGACGGTGTTGAACACGACCTCACCACTGGCGATACCGCCGGACGGGTCGGCGCCGACGAGGTCGCCCTCGAAGACGCTGCCGTCGGCGAGCACCAGGGCTCCTTCTCGTGTGACCGTCATCGGCCCGGCTCCGTCCGTCTGGTCGTCGATCCAATCTGCATATCCATCCAGTCTATTGCATGTTCATTCGTTCGGCCCGCCGCGTCGAGGCGGATCGCCTTCGGTGTGTCGTTGCCCATCGCATGGCCGGTCATCGTGCGGCACGTCGTCGCGTGGCCCGTCACCGGGTGGCCACCCCCTCGTCGACCACGAGATGCCCGTCGAAGATCGTGTGGGTCACCCGCCCCCGCAGAGGCACCCCCACGTAGGGCGTGTTGCGGCTGCGGCTGGCGAGCGTCGCCGGAACGACCTCCCACTCGACGTTCGGGTCGAACACCGTGAGGTTGGCCGGTTCACCCGGCGCCACCGGCCGCCCGTGGCGCCCCTCGAGCCCGGCGATCGCCGCCGGCTTCCACGACATCGCCGCCACGACGTCGGCGACGTCCATGCCGAGCGAGGCGAGCGCCACGCCCAACGCCGTCTCGAGGCCCAGCATCCCCGGCGGGGCCTCGTCGAGCGGCCGTTCCTTGGTGTCGGGAGCGTGCGGAGCGTGGTCGGTGGCGATGGCGTCGATGGTGCCGTCGGCGAGCCCCTCGCGGACGGCTTCGACGTCGTCCATCGTGCGCAGCGGTGGGTTCACCTTGTAGAGCGCGTCGTAGGAACGCAGCCGGTCGTCGGTGAGGCTGACGTGGTGCGGTGTCGCCTCCGCGGTCACCGCCAGCCCGTCGGCCTTCGCCTGCCGCACCAGTTCCACGCTGCGCTGCGTCGACAGGTGCAACAGATGGGCACGTCCCCCGGTGAGACGCACGAGTTCGATGTCGCGGTGCACCATCAGCTCCTCGGCGATCGACGGCCACCCCGGCAGACCGAGATGGCTGCAGCACTCGCCCTCGTGCATCACCGCACCCGCCGTGAGACGTTCGACCTCGCAGTGCTGGGCCAGGGTGATCCCGAACTGGCCGGAGAGTCCGGCGGCGTACTCGTAGGCCCGGCGCATCAGCAGCGGGTCCTGCACCCCGTTGCCGTCGTCGGTGAAGAGCCGGACACCGGCGGCGGCGAGCTCGGCGAAGGGCACGAGCCGGGTACCGGCACGACCCACCGTGATCGATGCCGACGGCGCCACGTGGCACAGCCCGGCGCGCTCGCCCTGCCGCCGCACGAACTCCACCACCTCCACACAGTCCTGCGTCGGATCGGTGTTGGGCATGGCGACCACGGCGGTGAACCCGCCGAGTGCGGCGGCACGGCTGCCGGTCTCGATGGTCTCGGCCTCTTCGCGGCCCGGTTCGCGCAGGTGCACGTGGAGGTCCACGAACCCCGGACAGAGCACACGGCCCGACGCGTCGACGACCCTGTCGTCCGCTCCGGGCGCCAGCTCCTCGCCCACCTCGGTGACGGTGTCGCCGGCGACACGGACGTCAGCTCGTCGGGTACCGGTCTGGTCGATCACCGTGGCACCGGTGACGAGGATGTTCATCGGGGGGCTCCTTCTGCGCTCGTGACCGGGCTCGGGACAGAGCCCGCTGCCGGGCTCGCTGCCGGGTCGCCCGACCCGAGCAGGTCGAACAGCACGGCCATCCGGACGGCGATGCCGTTGGTGACCTGCCGGGTGACGACGGCGCCGGGGAGTTCGGCGGGATCGACGGCGATCTCGACGCCGCGGTTCATCGGCCCGGGGTGCATGACCAGCGTGTGCGGGGCGAGGCGGGCGGCGCGCTCGGGCGTGAGCCCGAAGCGGGCGGTGTACTCGCGCAGGCTCGGAACGAGCGCCTCGTTCATCCGTTCGTTCTGCATCCGCAGCAGGTACAGCACGTCGACGTCACCGATCACGTCGTCGAGGCGCTCGGTGACGGGCTCGTCGACCACCGGCGGCAGGAGAGTGCGCGGCGCCACGAGCATGACGTCGGCACCGAGTGCCCGGAACGCCGCCGAGGTGCTGCGGGCCACGCGGCTGTGCTTCACGTCGCCGACGATGGCGACGCGCAGCCCGTCGAGGCCACCGGTGCGGCCGAGTGACGAACGAACGGTGAACACGTCGAGGAGGCCCTGTGTGGGGTGGGCGTGCCAACCGTCGCCGGCATTGATCACGCTCGCCTGCGTCCAGTTGCGCACCATCCAGGGTGCGCCGCTCGACCGGTGCCGGATCACGAAGGCGTCGACACCCATCGCGGCGATCGTCTCGATCGTGTCCCGCAGGCTCTCGCCCTTGTTGAGGCTCGACTGCGACACCGAGAACGTCATCGTGTCGGCCGAGAGCCGCTTGGCGGCGGTCTCGAAGCTCAACCGGGTGCGGGTGGAGTCCTCGAAGAACACGCTGCACACGGTCTTGCCGCGCAACGCCGGCACCTTCGGGACGGGTCGGCGGTTGACCTCGGCCATGTGATCGGCCAGGTCCAGGATCCGCAGCACTCCGGCGGACCCGAGCTCGTCGATCGACAGCAGCGACCGTCCGGCCGGGGACGGCACGGAGGCGTGGCCGGCGGCGCTCATGTGATCGTCACCCCGTCGGCGGTGGCACTGACGTCCTCGGCCGTGCTGGTGGGCAGGTTCTTGCCGATGTAGTCGGGCCGGATCGGCAGCTCGCGGTGGCCCCGGTCGACCAGGACGGCGAGCTGCACCGCCCGCGGTCGGCCGTAGTCGGC
>Ga0102937_1000411_pt1 | contig 19176 bp, 14 predicted proteins | sample SalPonR2_B_D1_MG_FD_78213 | JGI IMG/M metagenome (GOLD analysis project Ga0102937, IMG submission 78213) | Salt pond soil microbial communities from South San Francisco under conditions of wetland restoration - Salt Pond MetaG R2_B_D1_MG | ecosystem: Environmental > Aquatic > Marine > Intertidal... | reverse complement strand
CTGATCCTTGTCGGTGACGTTACGCAGGCCGAAGGCAATGCTGACAGCGTTGAAGCTGTTGTCCGGAAAGGGCAGATGTTCGGCGTCGGCCTGGACGTATTCAATGTTGCCAGCGTAGCCACGATCCATGAGCCGGCCACGACCAACCTGCAGCATGGATGCGTTGATGTCGGCAAGCACAACCTTGCCGGTCGGGCCGACGAGATCCGAGAACTTCATGGTCAGGTCCCCGGTGCCGCCGGCAATGTCCAGCACCTGATGACCCTTGCGCACACCGGACAATTCGATGGTGAACCGCTTCCACAGGCGATGGATGCCCATGGACATCAAGTCGTTCATCAGGTCATATTTGCCTGCCACCGAGTGGAAAACATCCGCCACCTGGCCGGCTTTCTGGCTTTTCGGCACATTGCGAAAGCCGAAGTGGGTCACGTCGTCGCCGGAATTAACGGCCGGTTTATTCGCCGGTTGCTGTTCGCTCATGGCTAGGTCCTGTCAGAATCTGATCCCGTATTCTAACGTCTGCCGGTTTGTCTACAAGGTTTGTCTATAAAGAGCAGCAATTCTCATTATGAAAAACTTAGCAGGCCAAGCCGCCGAATATAATATTGACGATGGGCTATGACGGTATCGGAAATTCATAGACGATACACCGGAGCGGTAATTCGCGCACTCATCCCAAGCAATCAAAGCAACTCTGAGCTTCAGTGCGCTGTTTAAGGCGTCAGTTTCCGGACAAGAGCCGCCGCGCCAACCGCAACCGTGGATCCGCGATGACGGGATGTCACGACCAATGACTGGTGCTTGATTTCGCTTGTTTTCAGAGCAGGGGTCGAGGAGAGCAGGAGGGTGAGTCTTGACACTGTGGTGTTGCCGTCATCATTCCATGTTGCCTAAGTCGACATTCAGAACCCATAGGTGACATCTAACTCAATCATCACCCCATCGCGATTGCTGAGAGAAACGACCTCACCCATGGAAAACGGAGTGCGTCGATTAACAGGAATATAGGGAATGGTCGCCATCAACTGAAGGCCGCCGGAGTCATTGTCCGTTACGTCGATAGTGATGTCGCGTCGTCTAAAATTCACTGTTTCCGGGAGCGGCCCAGGGGAAAATCCAGAGTTCCGTTCCGTGAAGACGTAGCGCTGTCTCGGAAAGGCGTTGTTCACCTCGTTAGACTCATAAAGAACGCTGAATCCGAAGCCGTTGTCGACGTCATTCAGAAATAGACTGACAAGCATGTCCGGACGCTTCGCAGCCTCGAACAGTGCAATCCGATCCCAAGGCTGCCCCGTGGATGTCGTCGCCGGAAAGCCGACGACGGCAATGCTGTTAAACGTCACGCGTTCGGGCTGCGTGTCGGTCGGCGGTTGCGGCGGCGGAAACAATGAGGATACAGAAACCCGGCTTTCCCGTGCTCCCTCGTACGCTACCGAAATCACGTCGTTGATCCCGCCGTTCAAGAGGTTTTTATCTTCCGATCCATCTACTGATACCGCGGTCAGCCTGTTAATACGGGCGTAGCCAACGCCGCCGTCGGCCTTCGAGGAGAAGGCGAGCCGTTCGGAGGTCGGCGACCAGGCAAAAGCTACGACATCGTCTGCGCCGATGTTTTCGCTGACCAGTACCGGCGCATTTCCCGGTGCGACGGAAAACAATTGCTTTGACTTCTCTTCTTCTGAGGAGACCACGAAGCCCAACGCGTTGCCTGCGGGCGCCCATTCGAACGCCGTGACGTCGGCGAATTCAGGCAACGTGCCGCTGACCTTTTCTCTTTGATCGGTTGCCACATTCCACACGAAGAGGGCGTTCCCGTCTCCGTCTGGCGCATTGAAACTGATTTCTTCAGCGTCTTCGGGCGACCAGGAAAATTTCCGCGCCTCGCCAGTATCCTCGCTGAAGCGGGCGACCTCCTGGATAATAAACTGGCCATCCGGCGACCACTGCGGGTTGCGCACCTCGACTCTCGGAGGCTCTCCAATTCCGCCGCTGATCTTCTCGAAACCTGTTCCGTCGGCATTTACAACGAAGATTTCCTGAGCAATCGTATTGCGGTTTTCCAGATTGCCTGCCATAACAAGCCGCTGGCTATCAGGGGACCAATCAAAGCTGAAGACTGAGGGCGGTTGAGAACCGATCACGCGGGGCGGTTCGGGCGTAACCTGGGCGCCATTGCTAGCAATGTTTTCACTGAGCAGACGCAGATTGGCGCCGTCGTCATCAACCGAATACAGTTTGACATCGCCGTTCATCGTTTCGGTGTCCGACGCGATGAAAACGGCGGTCGATACTGAGGGAAGCGGCGAGGCGCTGGAGCCTCCGCCCGAGCCTCCGCCGCAGCCAATCAGAGTCAACGTCAGGGGTAGCAGAAGCACTTTAAACAAAGGCGCGATTTTGAGTGATTCCATTGTTGCTTGCCTGATTTTATTCATTTTCCAAGAAGTTGAAGCACTGAACAGCTACGCGCTTTCGACGTATAACACTGTCAGAATCCCTCTAGTGTTCCGCCCGGGCTCAGTACAGATACGCAGCACCGCTACTTCTGGCATGATCCTTCTAATGAGCGCCCCTTTTCTCGCCTCACCAGTTCTTGTCGTTGGCGGAACCAGGATCGCCGGCGGAGGCAATGCTGCCACCCGCGCCGGCGGCACCACCTTCCCCACCGCCGCTGAAGCTCAGCGTGTTGTTCGAGATCTGCGGCACCAGGCCATCGTTCGGGTCGGCGTCGAAGAGGGCGTAACTGTAGCCACCCTCGCCACCGTCGCCACCCATGCCGCCGATCGTAATGCCGCTGCCGCCGTCGCCGCCATCCCCTGCACGGGCGCTGCCGATCATGTTGCCGCTGATCACCGGTGCGATGCCGGGGGCGACGAGCACGCCAAAGGAGGGGCCGCCCCCACCGCCACCACCGGCGCCGCCGTTCCCGCCCTTCCCGCCGCTCCCGCCGTTGCCGCCCGAACCGCCCGAGATGAGGGCAGGGGATGGGCTCGGCTTGCCGATGCCGCCATCGCCGCCGAATCCGCCGACCTGTCCGCGTCCCCCGGCGGCGCCGGCGCCCCCGGGGCCAGGGTCAATCACGTTGCCCGTAATCTTGGCCGTTACCGTTGCGGCGATCGAGACACCGATCGAGGCGCCGCCGCCGGGACCGCCCGGGCCACCGGCTCCGCCCGCACCACCACCGCCGCCGCCACCCCCCTTACCACCAACTCCGAGAGCGCTGGCCTCGCCGCCACCACCACCGCCGCCACCCCGCCCGGGGATGCCGGAATTCCCCTGATCCCCCCTGGCGGGCTGGAACCTGGCCGCGCTCACTCCGCCACTGCCGGAGCCGCCGCTGCCGCCGGAGTTGTCGCCTCTGGCGGCGGGACCGTCGGCGCCGGGGTACCCGTCCTGGAAACCGGATATGTCCGGGCCGCCGCCGTTGCAGCTGAATCTGAATTCCGCACTGGCACCGCCGCCGCAGCCACCCAGTCCGCCGCCGGGGCCCTGTCCTCTGCCACCTGTCGACCCGACCGCAGAGCCGGGGCCGAAGCCCGCACCATCGCCGCCATCGCCGCCGTCCCAGGGCTCGCCATCCCCGCCCGTCACGCCCGAGGCATCGCCGCCGTCGGCGGCGGACTGGCTGAACGTGTTGCCGACATCCTGCCCGTCGCCACCGAATCTCGAAACGATGATGTTGCGCTCGATGAAGGCCGTGTTGTCGGCACCGGCGGAGAGGGCGACCCGCAGCCCGTAGCTGCTGCCCGGGACGTCAGCGGCCCCGGGGGCAACGGCACCGGCCACGATTACGCTGTCGGTTATGTACAGGGTCGCGGCGCCGCCGTTGTCGGCGCTCACCGCTGTGGCGCTGGTACCCGGATCAGGCGAGTCCGCCCCATGGATATCGAAACCGGAGAACCAGGCATCGGCGTCGATCACCTGGAAGCGCAAGCCGTCATGGCCGACATCGACGCCGGTCGGGTTGGTAATGTGGCTGTCACCAGGGCTGGCGATCGTCGCTTGCCAGCCCCGGCGCCAGTCGCTGTCGTAGCCGCCGTACAGGCTGGTGGCGGTCGGCACCGTGAGCTGCTCCGCGCCTTCGCGCGCAGTGCCCGCGGGGCAGGTCTCCGTGGCCGTCTCGTTATATCGCGCGTCGGCGCCGCGGGTCATGACATAGATGTCCTGCTGGTCGGCCGTGACTTCGCACAGCGCCTGGGCGATGCTCTGGAACGGGTTGTCGCGGCTGCCGGTTCCGGTATCATCGCTGCCGCCGTCAGCGTCGACGAAGTAGGCGGCGTTTACGTTCTCGAGCGCGTTGATGACGACCGTGTCCGGCGCGCTGTCCTCGGCGCCGTCGTTGACCACCAGATCGAATACGTACGTGGCGACCGTGTCCGGCTGGAAGGTTGGCGCCACGCCGCTGAGCGTGCCGCTGCCGCCGGTGACGTCCGGGCCCTGGATCTGGGTCCAGGTATAGCTGAGCGCGTCGCCGTCGGCGTCACTGCTCGCGCTGGCGTCCAGCGCCACGGCGAGCAGGCGCGAGCTGTCCTGATCGGAGCCGGCGTCGGCCACAGGGGTCGCGTTCGTATTGCCGCTACCACCGCCGCCGCAGCCAATTTGGGTCAACGTCAGGAAAAGCAAAAATCCTTTAGACAAAGACGTAATTTTGAGTGGTTTACTTTTTTGTGATTTCATTGCTTCCAATCCCCATCGGTCATCTGGCCAAACCCCAACCTGAAGGGGAAAACGCCCTGAGCCCTTTGCCATTCGCGCGGTTATCCCTCTACCCGCAGGGGCGCCACCAGTGTCATCGTGGGCAGGAAGCCGCCGTCGTCGCCGGCATCGACGACTTGTTCCGTGTCGCTCAGGTCGCCGGTGGCGGCATCGATCGAGAATACCTGCACGCTCTCGTCCGAGTAGCGGACATGTAAGAAGCGTCCGAGAGGATCGATCTCAATCGACGTCGGCCTCCCAGCCGCGTCGATACGCGAGCGGAAGTCCAGCCTGTCCTTTGGCTGAATGTCGTAGATCGCGATGCTGTCCGAGCTACCGCCTCCTTCGCCGACATAAAGATAACGACCGCTGGGATGCATCCCGATAGCGCCAGGTTCGACATCGACGCCCCCGTTCTGCGGTGGACTCGTTCGGACTAAACTGGACAACGAGCCGTCCTCGTTTACGACGTAGCGCACCACTTCACTGTCGTCGAACAGGCTGACATAGGCATAGCGACCACTGGGGTCGAATTTCAGGTCAATGGGTCTGCCTACCCCCGAACCGTCTCCGCCTGGGCGGAAAAGCTCCAGAAACGACACACCACCCGTGGTGGCATTAACCTCAAGGCGTGAGATCCGGTCGGCAAAACTATCGACCGAGTAGAGGTAGCTGCCCGCAGGGTGCAGCGTCAGGTTTTCCGCCCCTTCCCCAACGCTCCTGCTAAACTCGGGCGTTACCGTCAAATCGCCAGCCGTGGAGTAGCTGAAGGTGCGAACAAAAGCACGCTCATTCGTAAAGTTCTGGTCAAGGACGTAGAAGAAACGCCCTGACCCACCCAGCTCAATTCGCTGAAATCCAGCTACTGGCAATGTATTAAAGGTCGGATCTACTGATTCGATTAGATTGAGGTCCCCTCTGACAAAATCGAACTCATAGCTGTTCAGCAGATCCCGGTTGCCAGACTTTCGTCCAGCCCCCAGTAACAGCTCTGCCGCACCTTGCACCTCAACTTCACCATCTATGAGCGCTTCTTCCGTTGATACTTTGTCCCGTAGGTTCAGCAGGCCGTCGTTGCCAACCTCGAACACACTGAGCCCGGTCCGGTCGGGAACCAGCAGGAAGGTCGCGGTCGGAATCAGGGCGCCACGGCCACCGATTGCGGCGACAGTATTGGCGCCATTGAAGACCCGCGCGAAATTGGGTTCGGTCAGCGTGCCATCCGATGCGTTCACGGCCAGCGTCGAGACAAAATCCCCCTCGCTGTGGCTGACGTACAATTCGGTGCCGGTAGGGCTCAGGGTCAGGTCGGTCGGAGTGAAGCTCAGATTGGTCGAATCGACAAAGGTCAGTTCGCCCGTGGCGACCTCAACACTGAAGTGGTGTAACTCATCATTGAAGACTTCGAGCACGTAAAGATTCGCACCATCCGCGCTCAGAACGAGATCGATCGGGCTTCTATCGACATCGAAAGAGGTTCTAAGGTTGAGTTCACCGTTGCCATTGACGTCGTAGATTCCAAGATTCTGGGAAGCGTCAGCCTGGGTCACGTAAGCGACGGTCCCGGCCGCGTTGAAGACCAGCGCAGTAGGATTCTCGTCGGTCTCGAAGGTCGCGGGAGTTGCCGCGAGGCTGCCGTCGGCATTGACGTCGAATACGGCAATCTGGTCGTCGCGGCGACTGAGCGCGTATAATCGGTCATTCGCCGGGTTCAGTGTTACGTAGTCCGGTTGGATCGCCAGCGACGTCGATACCGGAGACCCAAGTGTGCCACCCGACGCAATGGTGTATACATCGATGCTACGTTCGTTCGAGTCCGGGCCTCTGCTGGCCACATAGGCCACTGAACCATCGTCCTTGAGAGCAAGATGCGAACTGCCTCCGCTGGTGGAGCGCTCGTCTATTTCAGCGATCTCGCCCGTCGTCGAATCGAAGGCCAGCACCTGCAATTCTTCGCGGGTGAGAGTCACGAGCCGACCGTTCGCCGCGTCGTGTATCATGTCCTGGAATCGGAACCCCGAGACCTTGAGATACGCGCTGGCGTTGGCGAATCCCGCGACTGGGTCGACTCGCAGGATACTGAGGGTGCCATCTCTATTGCCGGAGACCACGAAGCGGTCCGCAGGTTCGCTGGCAGCGGAACCACCTCCCGTGCCATCGCCACCGCCACCGCCACCGCCACAGGCGGCCAGCGCAAAAAATGATAGCAAACAAAACATGCGGCCAGACGATCGTTCAAAGAGCTTGATCATTTTTTGTCCTCCCCGGTTGCCCCAAAGTATTAGTTAGCTGAAGCAACTAATATTTTCAACCTACGGACAATTGTTTAAAAAATCAACATTGATTTGCCTGCTCTGTGCATTCTCTTAACGTAGGTGAGGCCATGAAATTCACGTCTAGCGATCACTTGATGCGAAGCGAGGTGGGGGGGTGGCGAGGGGAGTTCTGTATCGATGGCGAACCAGTTGTGCTCGGCGGGCACAGCTTCTGAAGTAAAGTCTACGAGGTCAGTTGATCAGGGACTCTATCTTTTGCGGTTTGGTGCGGCGTAGGAGGTGACTGGTCTGGATAGAAGACTTTATATCTGAGCGTTCTAAAATGTCTCCCACCGCATGGAGGACTTGGTCTTGGCAGCATTCTCCGCGTTTTTCACCCTAAGCCAATCTTTTCTCGCGCACAGGATCGCCACGACTGAAAGTCAAGGATTGAGCAACGCTCATAACCTGTCGAGTGGCATCAAAACCCCTCTGACAATCATCTCCGCGACCTGCTCCACCATGATCCGCTATAAAATGATGGGCAACAGCGGCTGTATGAAAGGCCATAGTGGGAAGTGTTGGATAGAAAGTGGCTACAAGTCTAATCGCAAATTACACTATATTTTCAGCCTTTTTTGGAGAAACCCGCTTCATGTCCGTTATCGATATCCATCGCGCTCATTCCCTTGACAAGTCTCATGCCCGCGAGGCAGCGGAAACACTGGCCAAGGATCTTTCCAGCAAGTTTGATGTGAATTATGAATGGGAAGGGAATCTGCTAAGGTTTAAACGCAGTGGCGTAAAGGGCAAGCTGGAAATTTCAGAGCAGGAACTGCATGTGCATCTGGAGTTGGGGCTGATACTCAGGGGGTTCAAATCCCGGATTGAGAAGGAAATCCATAGCCAGCTGGATCAGATTACCGGTGGTTAGTGTCCCGTCTGGCTAATTCGTTAACCTACTGCGTGACGCTGAGGCCTCTGGCCAAGGCGTCAGTCCGCAGGTGTAGTGGTTCTACATCAAGGGCTGGCAACACCGGCCAGATGCCTCAGCGTCGCGCCCTTCGGGAGCCACTGAGGAGTTTGATAGCCGCGTTGCGCTGACTCGATTTGGAACCACCAAACCTTCGCCATCGCGCCTTGCTCTCAAACTCCTCAGTGGCTCAGTAGGTTAACGAATTAGCCAGACGGGACACTACAGCGTGTCCGGCACCTGGAAGGGCGCGGGTCTGTGGTTCAGAATATTTTCCAGAACCCGGCTTTCCCGGGCAACCAGCCGATCGATCAGCAGTTCGACGTCGTCCATACGCCTGAAAGCGGTATATCCCCGCTGCAGAAAGCGGTGCAGATCGGTCAGGTCAGCCATTTCTGCAGGCCTGCGGCCGATGGATAGCAGCCAGCCCAGAGTGCGGTTGTGCACGTAGTGGTCCAGTTGCCGTCCTGTCTCGGCCACCAGATTGATCTGTCGGGTCCGCTCGGCGATCCGGTTGCTCGCCCGCATTGCTTCACAGTAAGCGGTTTCATTGAGTCCGGTCAGGCAAGGTCCACCGCTGGCTGCCAGGATTTCCACAAGTTCCAGATCCAGGCGCTGGGTGAGCAGGTTGAGCTCCATCAGGCCGGCAAAGGTGTCGAGCTGTTTTTCGGGCAGCCACTTCACCATCTTCGGGAATACCCGGTCGACATTGTCATCCCTGCGGGACCCCCCGACGGGCGCGTACAGGTCAGTCAGCAGAAACTCCAGGCCAGTGTGATAACCCGGGTGACTGTAAAGGTCGTGATGGGTGGTTTTCAGCCGCTCGGCCTGCCAGAGGGCAAGCGCATGGGTGGCAGGCAGCAGTTCATGCCCGGACCGGTATTGCCGGAAATCGTGGTAGGCCAGCAGTACCTGCTGCAGGCGGCGAGCGCCAGGAGCTGTGACGGGGGTGGTAACCAGGCGATCACGATACATTAAGGGTTCACCAGGACGGCTCTGAAACAGCTCGCCAGTGTAACGAAGGCCGTCCGTTTATGCAGCTGTTCTAGTTGTGGGCGGCCAGGGGCATGGTTTCAAAGCCCGGAACCCACTCTTTGCTGTCCAGTGTAATGAAATGGCTGGGCGCGTTGGTTTCCACGATTCGCATGGTGGTGGGGCTCTGTCGGGCACTTTTGAGCATGGCCTCGCGGTCCAGAATCCGGTCGACTGCCGGAATCAGGAAGGTGCCGAAGCGGACGTTTTCATAGGCCGAAGTGTCGGTCCGTGCCATCCAGGCCATCAGGTTTTCGATGTTTCTGACGATGGTCAGATGGTCCCGGGTGGCAGAGAACAGCTTCGACAGCAGCAGCTTCTTGCGGGGGTTCATCTTGCCAAAGAAGGTCTGGCCGTAGGCCGATGAAGGGGCGCTGTTGATCAGCCGTATTATCCATGGCCACATGCCGTGGCTGACAGGTTCCAGTACGGCCGTGACCAGCGCAGACAATCTGCCCTGAGGCAGCACTGGCGCTTCCAGCACTACGTCCACGTTGTCATAGAGATCCGGCCATTGCCGGGCAGCCTCGAGAATGACCGCCCCGCCGCGGGAATGGCCATGAATACGAATGTTGTCAGTGCTGGGCAGGTTGGCCAGAGCCAGATTGAGCACGCAGGCATCGTATTCAATCGTGCCTTCCAGGTGCTTGATGGGGGCGCCCCAGTCCGGGGATTCGGGGGTCACTCCGTTTACCGGAATGTGATAGTTGCTGCAGGTCAGCAGAATGAGTTCGGTTGTGGGGGCGTCGTAGGCCTGGGTGAAATAGCAGTGATTTTCCAGAAAACCATGAACCGCAATAACGGTCTGCTCGGCATCGCTGCTGTGGTTGCGCACTGACACGGCGGCAGAACCCACACGGTAGACCCGTCCCGAGAACATCTCGGAATAGGCACTTTCGATCGGCTTTATCAGTTTACGAACATGGCTCGCTTTCATGGCTTTCCTCCAGCACCGTCTGACCTGTTGTCCTGATGAATGTCTATGCTGGTAATACTGTGAAGCTGTTCTCGCCCTCTGTTTATCGGCGCCTGCCGATTATTATACAACCCCTCACCGCCAATGGCTCTAATCTACAGTATATGAAGGCAGGGCGGCTTTCGCGTAACGTTTTGTAACAATGACGCAAGAGCGGGTAGATGGAGCCTTTCGGGCAGGTCTGGCACAATGGCGGATTGTGTTCTTCTATTATTCATTGCGTCGTTCATTTGCCGCACCTGGTCGGGGATAAGCAGGTTTGAGTGAAACGGAATCGCACCTCCTGTTGCCTCTGGACTCATCCTGGCTTGCTCTGGAGCGCCCGGAGAACCCCATGACCATCACGGTCATGCTGCGGGTTGAGGGGCTTACCGAGGACCGGTTCCGGGAGTTTCTCCAGATCTACTGGCTGGCCTGGGAGCGCTTCCGTTACATGCCGGTTCGCCGTGCCCCGGGCTGGTGGTGGGAGACGGACCCGGTATTCTCAATCAATCATCACCTGGAAGTGGTGCCCGGTCATTTTGATGAGACGGCTTTACAGGCCTGGGTATCTGCCCGCCTGAATCAGCCGCTGCCGGATTACCGTCCACGGTGGAAGTTCTGGTTGGTGCCGGGTGCCGAGGGCGGCGCGGCACTGTTGCTCAGGATTCACCACTGTTACGCCGACGGCCTGTCTCTGATGGGCGTGTTCGAACAGCTTTGCCCGCCGTCACCGCGGCAGCCGCCTGCGCTCTATGGCGCCGCCGAAACTGGAGATCTGGCCCGCTGGAAGCGCGCCGCCGGTGCCTGGCTGAACGAACTGGTCACGGCGGAAGAGCAGGACCGGGCCGGGGCCGGTAATATACCGGGCAATGGGGCCACAGCTTCCCGCAATGCCATAGAGCAGGGTGCCTGGAACAGCGTGAAGCTTGTCAATGAATTGAGCCAGTTCATGGTGGAGCCGGAGGATACCCCATCTTCGCTCAAGCGGGCCTTGCTGGGCCGGCGGCAGTGCCGCTGGTCGCCGCCGGTGGAGCTGGCACGGTTGCAACGGATCGCGGCTGTTACCGGCGTCAAAATCAACGATGTACTGCTAAGTTGCGTCGCCGCAGCAGTGCGCAATCAGCTTCAGGCCGGGTCTCCGGAGTCTGACGCTGCGTCGATTGACGAGGCCGTGTTGCACGCAGCTGTCCCCATCGATATCCGCAGCCGGCTGCCGGAGGAAATCAAACCCGGCGTCGGGACCCTGGGGAACTATTTTGGTACTGTTTTTGTGCCGTTGCCGGTGGACGGCGAAAGCGCCCTCGAGCGCCTGTTCCGCATCAAGCACGAAACCCGCAGGCTGAAAAAGAGCTGGCAGCCCGGGATTTCATGGGGCCTGACCAGTGCAGCATCAATGATTCCGGAGAGCTGGCGGCAACCCCTGGCCGATCTGTTCTACCGCAAGGCCAGCGCCGTCGTTTCCAACGTCCGTGGCACCCGCGAAACCCGCTACCTGGCTGGCTGTCGTATCACCGGGCAGATGTTCTGGGTGCCACAGGCCGGCGATATCGGCCTGGGTGTCAGTGTGGTGAGCTATGCCGGACAGGTGCAATTTGGCATTGTGGCGGATGAGGCAGTGATGTCCCTGCCCGACCGGTTCCTGGCTGACTGCCTGCAGGAACTTGATGCTTTCCCCCATTAAACCGTTTCACAAGGAGAACGCCATGACAGATTTCCGGACCGAAAAGGATAGCCTGGGTGAGGTTCATGTTCCGAAAGACGCACACTGGGGCGCCCAGACCCAGCGGGCCGTGGATAATTTTCCCGTCAGCGGCCTGCCGATGCCTGCAGCGTTTATTGCCGCCGTGGTGCAGATCAAACAGGCCGCGGCCGATGCCAACACCAGTCTCGGCTTGCTGGATACTCTGCGCCGGGATGCGATTGTTGAGGCCGGGGACCGGATCATTGCGGGCGAATTTGCTGACCAGTTTCCGGTGGACCGGTATCAGACCGGATCCGGCACCAGTACCAATATGAACGTCAATGAGGTGATTTCGGCACTGGCAAACCAGACCGGGGCTGAGGTACATCCCAACGATCATGTCAATATGAGCCAGAGTTCCAATGACGTGATCCCTTCGGCCATCCACGTCAGCGCCATCGCAGGCGTCCAGGAACGACTGCTTCCTGCTCTTACCCATCTTTGCGGTGTTATTTACGAGCGTGAGGGGCAGTTCGGCGAGCAGGTCAAAACCGGCCGGACCCATCTGATGGACGCCATGCCGGTCACTCTGGGCCAGGAACTGCGGACCTGGCGGGAACAGTTGCTGGCCATGAGAAAACGCCTTGATACGGCAGCAGGCGATTTACTGCCAGTGCCCCAGGGTGGCACGGCGGTGGGCACCGGAGTGAATGCGCCGGAGGAATTTACCGGGCAATTCGTAAAATTCCTCAAAGACCGCACCGGTTACGGGTTTCGCTCACTGGAGCACAAATTTGTCGGCCAGAGCGCGATTGATGCCCCGGTCAATCTGTCTTCCCAGCTCAGGGGGCTGGCCGTGGTGCTGACCAAGATTGCCAACGACCTGCGCTGGATGAACAGCGGGCCGATCCACGGCCTGGCGGAAATCAGCCTGCCCGCCCTGCAGCCCGGCAGCAGCATCATGCCGGGAAAGGTGAATCCGGTGATACCGGAATCGGTGGCCATGGCCAGCGCCCAGGTCATGGGTCTGGACAGCACCAACGCCATTGCCGGCCAGTCAGGTAATTTTCAGCTCAATGTGATGCTGCCTTTGGTGGGTGCGAACCTGCTGGACATGATCGAACTGATGGGTAATGCCATGAGGGTCCTTGCCGACAAGGCCATCCGTGATTTTACCGTCAATGCCGATACCCTCAATGCCGCCGTTGGCAAAAACCCGGTTCTGGTGACGGCTCTGAATCCGGAAATCGGTTATGCCCTGGCCTCCGATATCGCCAAAGAGGCGTACGCATCCGGCCGCCCCGTGATCGACGTGGCGGAAGAGCGCAGCGGTCTCGACCGGGCAAGACTTGAAGGCCTGATGGACCCGCTCAAGCTCACCAAAGGTGGTGTTGCCTGACCGGGCTGACGCTTTTCATCCTGCTGGTGCTGGCCAACGGCACGCCAGTTCTGGTTGCCCTGGTGTTCGGGCGGCACTGGGACAGGCCTATTGATGGCGGCAGGCTGCTGGGCGATAGCCGGCCGATTCTGGGCAGGAACAAAACCTGGCGCGGCCTGATCAGCGGCGCACTTGCCAGTGGCCTGGTTTCGTCATTGGCCGGTTTCGGGCTGCTGTTTGGCTGTCTGTTCGGCCTGCTGGCCCTGGTGGGTGACGCTACCAGCAGTTTCATCAAGCGCCGCATGGGGCTGGAGGACAGTGCCAGGGCGCTTGGCCTGGATCAGATCCCAGAGGCACTGTTGCCGATGTTGCTGGCCGCCGCCTGGCTGCCCCTGGGCTGGTTGCACGTGGTGCTTGTGACCGGGCTGTTTGTCGTGGTGAATATTCTGCTGTCGCCGTTGCTGCATCGACTGGGTATCCGCGGACAGCCGCATTGATCTGTTGATGTCAGGCCGGACCGCGAGTCAGAGTGTGCAGGGTGACTTCCGGCGGACAGTTCAGGCGGACATTGACCACCGACGTGCCTGATCCTGCCGAGGTGTACCCCTGCATGCCATTTACCTGCCAGTGACCCCTTCCCAGCGCCCGTGGACAATCGCCTTCCAGGGTTAGCGGAATGCCGCCGGGCAGGCATATCTGGCCACCGTGGGTGTGTCCGCACAGGAACAGGTCAAAGCCGGCATAGGAAGCTTCGCGCCAGATCTCCGGCGTATGGCTCAGCAGCAGGCTCAGGCTGCCGGCAGGAATGCCGTCGGCGGCCTGATGGAGGTTGTGCACCTTGTAGAAGTGCGCGTCGTCCACACCGGCCAGGTAAATGGTGTCGTCGCCCCGCTGCAACGGGACGTGTTCATTCATCAGCAACTTGAAGCCCATGTCTTCAAGACCGGGTACCATACGGACACTGTCGTGGTTGCCCAGTACCGCATAGGTCTGGCCCTTGATGGCCTGGCGTAATTGGCCGAGACCGGCCATGGCGTCGTCAATCGGCCCCCAGGTGAGGCTCCGGTAATCGCCGGTCATCACGCAAAGGTCATATTCAAGCGGCTTGATCTTTGCAATCACCGCCTCCAGATTGGCGTTGTCCATATCCACATGCAGATCGGTCAGGTGCAGGATCCGGTAGCCCTCGAAGGACTGCGGAAGTGAATCAATCCGGAATTCATTGTGGATCAGATTTGGCCGGCGGGCGTTTTCCTGCCCGCGGTGAAAAAGCCCGGCCAGTTTCAGGCAGGTCCGGATGAACCCGGGGGCAGATGCCAGGTTTTCAATGTGGAAGGACTTCCTGTCGCGCCCGAACACATTGGCCTCGGTGTTCTGTTCGATTTTAAGGCGCTGACGGGCATGAGTCGGGCCCAGCCGCAGGCTCAGCCGGTATTCCAGCGGGTCGTCAGGCTGTTCGGGGGGCATTGCACTTGCAGTCATCTCGGCTCCTGTGAATATGAGCAGGCAATCGCTGGCATCTTAAACGGCCCAGTATGCTCGGGGAAAAGTGTTGCAACAACCCGATGTCCCGTCAGGTGGCAAAATAGGGAACTGAACGCCAGAATAAGGCTCACAGACAGACAGTTAAGGATGATCCCTGCTGGCCCGTCGTCAATGAACCGATATCAGAGGTGGAAATGACAACATCCTGTAACATACCCGGCATGAACGTACCCAGAAGCCGGTTTCCTGATCCGGAAACAGATCTGACCGATGTCTCGGGAGCGCAGAGGCTGGTGTTGGGCGGTGGCTGTTTCTGGTGTGTCGAAGCGGTGTTTCTGGCAGTTGACGGGGTCACTGATGTGGTGTCCGGATACGCCGGTGGCCGCCCGGAAACGGCCAATTACGAAGCAGTCTGCTCCGGTCAGACGGGTCATGCCGAGGTAGTGGATGTGCACTATGATCCTGCCAGGGTCAGCTTTGGCAATCTGCTGAAAATATTCTTTTCCGTGGCCCATGACCCGACTCAGCTCAATCGGCAGGGGAATGATCGTGGCACCCAGTACCGTTCGGTGGTGTTCTATGAAACCGAGGAACAGAAACGGGTGGCCGAGGCCTACATTCACCTGCTCAATCAGTCCGGTACCTACAGCGAGCCGGTGGTAACAACGCTCGAACCTCTGGACAGGTTTTACGCCGCGGAATCCTATCACCAGAATTTCGCGGCCAAAAACCCTTATCAGCCCTATGTGATGGCAGTGGCGGCGCCAAAAATGGAAAAGCTGGCAAACAGTTTTCCGGAAAGCCTGAAGACCGAATACACCGATGAAGGCAACGCCTGAGGAAAAATCATGACTACATCTGCGGCCGGGTACGACCTGACCCCATTGACACCCGAACAGATTGAAGAAAAGGCAGCTCACCTTTCGCAGGAGGAACGGCGGGTACTGCTGGATCACGGCACCGAGCGGCCATTCTGCGGCACTTTGCTGGATAACAAGAAGACCGGAGTTTACGACTGCCGTTTGTGTGGGCTGCCACTTTTCAGCTCAGAATCAAAGTTTGAATCCGGCACCGGATGGCCCAGTTTCTTCCAGCCTGTCGACAAGGAACACATCCGTTATATCGAGGATAACAGCCTCGGAATGGCGCGGGTTGAAGTCCGCTGCCCACGCTGCGACAGCCATCTCGGCCATGTGTTTCCGGATGGCCCACCGCCGACGGGAAAACGCTACTGCCTCAACTCTGTCGCGATGGAGTTTCGGGAAACCGGCGAATAACGCCGGTTTGATCAGTTGCCAACAACCGTCCCGATCAGGAAAGCGGCATAGGCCACGTAAACCAGACAGAGGATCAGGCCATCGGGACGGCTGATCATTCTCGGTTTGCCGGTCAGCCCGAAACCCATCAGCATCAGGCCGAAAGTAAGAGCGGTCATCAGGGTCCAGTCCCGGTAAAGCACATCCGGCTCGACTGTGAGGGGATGGATGGTTGCCGCCAGACCCACAACTGCCACGGTGTTGAAGATGCCGGACCCGATAATGTTGCCAAGGATAAGGTCGTGTTCGTTTTTCTTGACGGCAGCAAGGGCCGAAGCCAGTTCAGGCAATGAGGTGCCAATGGCGACCACGGTCAGCCCGATCACGAGATCGCTGATGCCAAGGCTCTGGGCAATGAACACGGCGCCCCAGACCAGCATCCGTGAACTGACCAGAAGCAGGATCAGGCCGACGACCAGCCATATGATGGCCCTGTTCAGAGGCATCGGGTGGTCGATGATTTCAGCATCAACGTTGCCCGCGAGCGGATCGCTTTTCCCGCGTATGCCCTGAAAGATGGACCATCCCATCACGGCAAAAAACACGGTCAGCAATACCCAGCCGTCCAGACGGGTCAGTTCGCCGTCAAGCAATTGATAACCGGCGATGAACGTCAGTACCAGCAGAATGGGCAATTCTTTGCGAAGTACCTGGGAATGCACGGCGATCGGCGCGATCAGGGCTGTGATACCCACGATCACTGCAATGTTGGTAATGTTGGAGCCGTAGCCGTTGCCAAGCGCCAGCCCCGGGTTGCCATCGAGCGCCGCCATGGCTGAAACCGCAAGTTCCGGCGCTGAGGTGCCGAAGCCAATGATCACCATGCCGATAAGCAGCGATGGCATACCGAGGTGTTTTGCAGTGGCAGCGGCACCCTCAATAAAGCGGTCGGCGCTCCAGACCAGCAGAATAAGGCCGAACAGAATCGCGAAACTGGCCAGTAGCATAGTAAACCTTTAAGTTGGTCACCTGATTGGTTATGAGCCAGCGCATTCTAAACAGTTGGGTTGCGCTCGACCAGCGTTTGCAGATCTGCCTGGTTCGCTGGCTCACAATGCCCCGGGCGGGACGATCTTCATGCTGCCACTGACGCCACACTCCGAACTGGTCTAATATACTAATGAGTAGGAAAGTAGGCGGACACGTCTGTTCAGGACACGCCGTGGATACATCCATGTAGGCTCGGATGCAGCATCCCTGCTGCATACGGTCCTGAACAGACGTGTCCGCCTACTTTCATTCAGCTTAGTATTACAGGGTGCCGGATCTATAACTCCGTAGCGATCGCATACAACAGCGGGCCTGATCCAGGCCCTGAGGAAACCGTTTGAACAGTTCCTGCGCTGGAAATCCGGCAGCTGAAATCGATTTCGACAGCATGGTCCGGCACCTGGACCAGGCAATTACGGATCTCCACGACAGCGGGTCCGACGCCAAGATCGGCAAGCTCTTCCCGGTGTTCGATACCGTGCGCCAGGTTCTGCTTCAGCCCGGCGGCTGCCAGGCCATTCAGGACCGCGCAGAACGGCTGGAAAAATCTGGCGTGTTTCTGGGGTCAGACTGGGCGGAGCCGACAACTCTGCGGGCCCAGCTTACTCCCTACTCCCTGCAGAGCGCCGAAACCGACACGGTACTTGTCGAGGTGATGAGCGAGCTTCGCCTGCTTGCCGTGGCGATGGGTGAGTACCTCCATGAGTCCATGTCGGCGGAGCAGGCGCACCATTACCTGACCCAGGTGCTTGCCATTAACATGCAACTACTGTTCGGGGGCAGCAGCGAGGCCGAACGGGAACAGGGCGCGCTCGCGCGGATCAGCCGTTCCGTACTGCAGCATATAGCAGCCAGGATCGGTTACGAGCATGTGATCGATGACCTGATTGCCGAGATCTGGCGCATACTTCAGCAGCGACCGATTCAGGTCAACAATGTGCGCCTGATGATAACCCAGATTTCCCTCTGTCGTGCCGACCCGAATATGGATCTGGGCAGTGCAGGGCAGGGTGCTGATCGCCTGATTTCAAGCCTCTACGGCCCTACCCAGGCCTGTCGCGAAGACCCGGGCGTGGAAGCTTACCTGGAACGCCTGAGCCATATGGATGCCACGGCCCTGCAGGGTGAAGCGACCGGCTTTGCCCGCTCCATGCACGATACCGGGCTGGTTTCGCCTTACCACGCCGCCTTCTTGCGGTACGTTCTGGAAAACCAGGATTCGCTGATTGCCGAAGCTCTGGGGCTGTCCATGACCGGCAGAGACTGCCTGCTGCATTACCGGGATCTGGTTCTGACCCTGATCCGTGAGGGTATTTTCCCCGAGACTGCCCAGGGCCTGTATGGTCTTTCATTGCTGCTGGAGCGGGGGGTCATGTATCAGCCACCGCTGGAGCCAGCGCTATGGCGACAGACTTCGATGACGCTGTGCCCGCAGGCGCAATACCGGCTTGAGCTGGCTTACGGCTTTCATCCCCGGCCCCAGGCCTGGCTGATTCAGGGGGTGCTGAACATGCTGGGCCAGCCTCTGGGCGTCGGCCAGGGCGACAACCCTACCTGTCAGTCCGCCAGGGCGCTGTCGATGTGGGCCTATAACGACCCGGATTACCTGCTACAGATGGTTACCTGGGCGGCCCGGGATAACGAAATAATCATGCACTTCGAAGGCACTCCGGTGTCATCGGAAAGCAGCCGTGGTGGCGTTGCGTCCGAAGTGACCATTGACCTTGATCCGGTGTCGCTGGTGGTTGTGCCCCATCTGGACCGGATCTATGCCGAGATGGGGCGGCTGTGCATCGGCCGGGAGGGTGACCCCCACCGGTGGGTGAATCCGGAATTTCATGGCTGGGCTGCGGGCCGCGGATTCCGTATCAACGTTGATGTTGCTACCGGCAAGCTGAGGGATCTCGGCGATTTTCTCAGGCACTTCTATGCCAGCTATCATCCGGTATACAACGGAAATCAGCCACTGGTGCACCCACAGCCTGCGGGGGTGGCAGTTACCGACAGCGCCGCGCGATTTATCGGCTGGCATGCCATTACCATCCTCCGTGTCACCCGTGATCCGGACCGGGTAATGCGGGTGTATTTCTACAACCCCAATAACGACAGCGGGCAGCACTGGGGGGGCGATGTAGAGGTAAGTACTGCCAGCAAGGGCGAGCGTTTTGGCGAGGCCTCACTGCCATTCGAACAGTTTGCGTCCCGCCTGTATATTTTCCATTATGACCCACTGGAGCGTAACGAATCTGCGGAAGTGGCGAACGAAGAGCTCGCACGGGTCATTGATCGGGTATATCAGAGCTGGGGACGTGACAGGCTGCCCGCAGATTCGCTTCAGGCCGGGCCGCCCGATGGCGGAACCGTCTGCGGGTAAACCATGAGATAGCGGGGGCAGGATGTCTTCAGATTCGAG
>Ga0102937_1000409_pt1 | contig 19184 bp, 13 predicted proteins | sample SalPonR2_B_D1_MG_FD_78213 | JGI IMG/M metagenome (GOLD analysis project Ga0102937, IMG submission 78213) | Salt pond soil microbial communities from South San Francisco under conditions of wetland restoration - Salt Pond MetaG R2_B_D1_MG | ecosystem: Environmental > Aquatic > Marine > Intertidal... | reverse complement strand
GATTTGTTCTGTTGTTAACTGTCTGGAAACCTTTAAGATTAAGTTATATTGGTCTCTGACATAGCGCGGTTTTTTCTTTCGGATCTTATCTAAAAAAGTTTTAATGATTTCATATTTACCAAGCTGATTAAGTGTTTTTTGATAAAGTTCATCGATTTTTAGACTGTGATCACGAAGATGGTTTCTATTTTGAACTAATTCTCCTTTGTTGGGTGAAAGTTCATGTTCTGCAATTATTTCTCCCGTTTTACTATCAATAATTTTAAGTTGAGAGCCATAAATTTCTAGATAAACAAACTTGTTTTTACGGTAGGTACCCAAAGGGACAGTATATCGATTAGAACGGTACAAAATTGTATTGTCTTTTCTTATATTTCTTGTTATACTGTCTTTAGGTGAATGTTTTAATCTTATCTTGGGTACCGGTTTGAGGTGTAGTTGTTCTTTTTTAAACACTTCAGCTGGTACTTTTTTTATTGTCCCATGAATATTACTGTTGCCGGTCCTTTTAAGCCATTCCAAACATTTTTGATTAAAGGATTCGATATCTTCAAAGATACGGTACTGGGCGAAGTTATATTTTAGATATTTAACTACTGACTCGATTCGCCCCTTTGATTCAGGGTCACTGGTTTTACAGATAAAGGTTTTAAATTTCTTATGCTGCCGGAAGTTTTCAAAGTCCGCTGTATAGATGATATCACCATAGTTTTCGCTTACAATCAAAAGCCGGTCCTGATCATAGACTATTTCTTTGGGCATCCCGTTAAAGTATCTAAAAGCCTTTTCATGGAAATTGATGAAATCAGCTGTTTTGGGTGGATGATCAAACCATTCTGCAAATTTGTACCTCGATTTAGAAAGAACTATCGCGATACAGTAAAGCCTTATGTTGTTATCAAAGCTGTTCTTAAGAATTATTGTACCAAGGTCTACCTGGGCTTGATAACCAAAGGGAGGGTCACTAATGGCCTGATACTGTCTTACCTGATTTTCTTTAGGTATTTCATATTTATCTCTAATTTCGTTTACTAACCGTCTTAATGTGCTGTATTTGATTTCTTTTTTCTGGTCACAATATTTTTCTGAAAGCCGGTCTAGAATCTGACTAACCTTGTAGTCACTGTGTGTTTTTAGCATGATTAAGATATCTTCTTCATACTTATCAAGCTTACGGGTTCTTCTTTTAGTTTTCTTTTGATATTTTGCATATTCTTGGGGCTTCATATTCCAGTATTTGGTGACAGTCTTGTAATCAATATTCAATTTTTTAGCAACCTGGCGTTTACTGAGTTTATCTTCTTTTAATTGATGTATTTTACTGTACATTTTCCATCCTTTCAATAGGGTCGCCTCTCTTTCTGATATTATGATAATTCATAATTATACCAGAAAGTGGCTTTATTTTGGAGAAAAGTTCTCCAATTTTGTTGAACATTTATTCTCCATTTCAGTTTAACACTTACAAAATGATGGTTTTGTAATTGACAATAAAGGTAAATGTGAATAGGTTATATTTTTAATGAATAAAAGGATTTGTATAACAACGGATTTTATGACTTATTGTTTATAATTTATTAAATAAAAAAAATAAATTAAAATTTACATTGAGTAAAAATAATTTTTATGATTTTGAAGAGAAAATTTTAAATAGTTGCTAAATTAATAGTTGAATTGAAAAAATTGATAATAATATTAAGGTTTAATAAAGAATTAAAGATGTTATATGGTGAGTATGGGATTAATGAGCACTGAATAAAAAACGGACCACCGATAACATGATGTTAGATGAAATATCACTACAAACATGTTCATCAACGTCTAAACATACTCATTAAATCCTTCAATGAATATGTTTATGGTAAAATGAATAGGTTTATGATATAATAAACATTGTCATAACAACATTAAATGAATATGTTTATAGAGGAGTGAATACATTTATGATGTCATTTAGGAATGAAAAGCTGAAAACTGAAGAAATTCCTATGAATATAGTAAAATTAATTGGTAAAATAAATGAGTACAAAGGAAAGCAGAACCTATATTTAGACCAAGCACCACAAGTATTAAAAAAGTTAAAAGAAGCCGCAATTGTTCAGAGTACTAAGTCTTCAAATAGTATTGAAGGAATTGTTATTACTGATAAACGCTTAAAGGAAATAATGCGAGATGATACTATGCCTGATGATTGTTCTGAAGGTGAAATTGCAGGATATAGAGATGTATTGAATAGTATTCATACTTCCTATGATGCTATTCCCATAAATCCCAATATAATTTTACAATTTCATAAAAATTTATATAAGTATGTTTCGGCTGAGGGTGGTAAGTGGAAAAATCAAGATAATGTAATTGAAGAAGTATTACCTAATGGTAAAAGATATGTTAGATTTAAACCTTTGTCTGCTGCTGAAACTCCAAAAGCTATGGAAGAACTATGTGATTATTTAAATCGAGTGATGAAAGAAGAAACTATCGAACCGCTGATATTAATAGGAGCTTTTGTTTTAGACTTTTTGAGTGTTCATCCTTTTAATGATGGAAACGGTAGAATGGCAAGATTATTAACTTTATTGTTGTTATATAAATATGATTATAAGGTTGGGAGATATATAAGTTTAGAAAAAATAATTGAAGAGAGCAAATCAAACTATTATGAGGCATTGAAGAAATCTTCAGAGGGTTGGCATGAGGGGAACCATAATCTTTTTATTTGGTTAGATTATTTTCTAGGTATTTTATTAGCAGCATATAAAGAATTTGAAGATAGAGTGGGATTAGTTAGAAACAAAAGAGGAAATAAAAGTTATAGGGTTGAACAAGCTATAAAAAGCACATTAGGAACTTTTGAGAAAGAAGATATTAGGAATGCGTGTCCGGATGTTTCAGAATCAACAATTAATAGAGTGTTTAAAAAATTGAAAGAAAAAGAAGTGATTGAGTTGTTAGGAAAAGGAAGAAATGCAAAGTGGAAAAGATTAGAATAACCTCGAGAAAAGTCGTTTAAAAGGGGCATAGGGACACATCATATAGAGTCTTAAAGCCGATAGGATTATATTATGAATGAAAAAATGAATAAGTTAATATAGTTAGAACAAAAAAGTCATGTAAACCCCTTATTTATAGTAGATATTTATTTGGAAAGAAAGGAGGGGAAATTTTGAATAATAAAGCAAGTTTGAATTTTAAAAAGAGAATCAAGAATGCATTTGAAAGAGATGGTAAAGAGGTTAAAATACCCTTGCAAATAAATAGAACTTTTACAGCTAAAGTAACTGAAGAAGGAATCAAAGTTGATAATCTAAGTAATTATCCCTTATTGGACTGGGAAATATTTGACGAAATTGAGAAGTTGTTTAAAGAAAAAGGCTCACCTATTCTAAAAGGAGATGCAATGAACTATAAATTAGGAGAATCAGGGTTACCTATTGATTCGATAGAGGGAAGAGTTGCTTATAAGGTATATGATAAAGGATTAGGAGATAGTATCTTTAGAAGAATTAGTCCTATAGTTGGTATTTTGGTTTGGGCTGGTATTTGTGAAGTTAACGGAGAATATTTAGTATTAAAAGAGTAAATATGATAGCAAATTAACTTTTTTGGTACATATTAAAGTTTTTCATAATAAAATAAAGTTTGTACATAGCGTTAACCTCTTCATTGGGTTAGCGTTATTTTTTTTGTCTAGAGAATAAATTATCAACGAAAGGAGGCTATCATGTATGAATGAAGATGTTATTGATCCAATTAAAGCTTTGATAAAGGGTATATAGAATAATAGGCGGTTAGAAGTAGTAAATTTAGAAAAACATTTTAAAAGCATTACAACCGACAATGGTAGAGAGTTTTATTGTTATGATAAAATATAAAGAATCTTTTACTAAAATGTAGTGAAAAAAGTATATTATTGTGATGCTTGTTGTATTTTGCAGCGTGGTATTAATGAGAATGTAAATGTATTTATTAGAGATTTGACAAACTTTAAAAATATATCAAAAAACTTTGTCAAAGGTATTCGAAAATTCATAAATACTTATCACAGAAATATGTTTAATTTCAAGATATCAAACCATTTATTTTAAATATGTAAAAGGAGTAATTTGAAAAGTTTTGCGCTTTATCCGAGGCCAAAACATAAAATGTCCTGCTATTTAAATCTATTTAATATATAAGAAAATGCAGGTATATTATATACTATCGATAATTATAATTTGTGAGTATATATATAAAATAATATCAAATAGGGAGGTATTAAAAAATGCGAAATGGTTTAATAGACAATATAGTTAATCTTGAAGAAGAAGAAGCTTTAAATAGAGTTGAAGAGTTGCTAGCAGAAGATAAATCTGTTATGGATATTATGGGAGATTGCAGAAAAGCCATGAAAAAAGTTGGAGACAAATTTGAAAGAAAAGAATATTTTATTCCTCAATTAATAATGGCGGCAGAAATAATGAATCAAATAACTGAGATGACTGAAGAAAAATTTGATAAAAATCAAAAGGGAAGTAAGTTAGGCAAAATTGTTATAGGAACAGTCGAAGGTGATATTCATGACATTGGAAAAAGTGTAGTTGATTTCAATTTAGATGTGAATGGTTTTGAAGTTATTGATATAGGGGAAGATATAAGTTCAGATAAATTTATACAAGAAATACAAAAACATAACCCTGACATTGTAGGATTGAGCTGTTTATTAACTGTTGCTTTTGATTCAATGAAAGAAATAATTGATGATGTACAAAAAGCAAATTTAAGAGAGGGTATCAAAATTATAATCGGTGGAGCTCCCATAGATGATGAGATATGTGAATATGTAGGTGCAGATGGTTGGGCAGAAGATGCTGTTAAAGCGGTTGATCTTGCCAAAAACATGATTGAGGGGTGTTAGATATGAGTTCTAAGGAAGAATATGAGAAATTAGAAGAGGGAGATAAAAGGTTAAAAAGAATAAATGATGCAATTAAATTGAAAAAACCTGATAGGGTACCTATCCTGTTAATGAATCATTTTTTTCCAGCTAAATATTATGGTATAACAAATGAAGATGCTTTTTATGACTTGGATAAATGGCTAAACGCAAATGATAGATTTATTGAAGAATTCAAGCCTGATTTATATTTTCCTCCAAATGCTCCTGTTTTTGCTCCTGGAAAAGTAAATGAAATGTTAGATATGCAGCAAGTTAAATGGCCTGGTCACGGAGTGGCATTTAATAAATCATTTCAATTTGTGGAAGATGAATATATGTCACAAGAGGAATATGATTTATTTATAGATGATCCTTCTGATTTTGTATTTAGAAAATACCTACCTCGGATATTTAATAATTTGGATGGTTTTAAAATGTTACCTCCCTTAAAAACATTTATGTTAGGTTATACTGGGGCAAGTATAATATCTGCTTTTGCGAATCCAAAAGTAATAGAATCATTTGAAAAATTTCTAGAAGCAGCTAAAAAGTCGGCTGAATGGAATAACGCTTATAATGAATTTCATAAAAAACAATTAGAAAAAGGTTATCATGCTTTTAATGGTGCTACTGCTTTAGCCCCTTTTGATGTTATTTCCGATATGTTAAGAGGTATGAAAGGTTCAATGCTTGATATGTTTAGATGTCCTGAAAAGATAATTGCTGCTGAAGATAAAATTCTGCCTTGCATGATAAAAGTAACAATACAAAACGCTAAAATGTCAAATAACCCAAGAGTATTTATACCCTTACATAGAGGCGCGGATGGATTTATGTCCAACGAACAATTTGAAAAGTTTTATTGGCCATATCTAAAAAAATTAATCTTGGCATTAATAGATGAAAATCTTATTCCCTGTCCTTTGTTTGAAGGTAAGTATGACCAAAGATTAGAATATCTACAAGAGTTACCAAAGGGGAAAGTGTTAGGTATATTTGATAAATCTGATATTTTTAAAGTGAAAGAAAAATTAGGAGACATTATGTGTATTGCAGGAGATATGCCAGCATCGCTTTTAAAGGTTGGTCCCAAAGAAAAAATTGAAAAATATACAAAGAAATTAATTAATAAAGTTGGTAAAGATGGTGGTTTTATTATGTCTTCTAATACAGTGCTTGATGATGTTGAACCTGAGTTATTAAAAAAATGGGTTGAATATACCAAAGAGTATGGAAAATACTAAAAAAATAATTATATGTTTATGATAATATTTTAAGGCTCTATATTATTTATTAGAGGAGTTTTAAAAAATATACCTGGAAACATTTGTAAGACAAAATATCAAAAAGAAAAGAAAAGTAAAAAAAGAACTCAATTGACCATCTTTCCCTCGATAAATTCAGAGTGATATGATTATTTAAGTATAAAGTGAGATTTTGTCAAATATGAATAGGTATTTATAGTTTATAACTAATAAATACTTTTTCCTTTAAGAAAGAACTTAAGTCAAAATCAAATAATAACAATTAAAGTCCGTTAGCCTTTTTATTGAGGGTTAACGGATTTTTTTTATGCTTAAATCATATTTAATCATCTCATGACCCTAACTATTTACAATTATCAATAAAAAAGCAATATTTCGATGCCCTACCTTTTCGATAAATCTTTATATAAAGAGTAAGTCCTAATTATCCCCCTAATATGAGAAAGCTTTTGCCGGGAAAAGAGGAATATATTACCATTATTCCTGTTAATAAAGTTTTTTAGAGATTTATTAAAAAAAAACCATTATGAAAAGAGGTGATCAATTATGAACATCTCGGATAAAAAAGAACTGGATCTAATTGAAAATGTAGAAGAGTTAACTGCAGAAGAATACTTTGATTATATCTGTATAACTAGAAAAGAAGAAGATAATGATTTAGAAACTGAAGTTAACAAACTACCATTTTAAAAAGAGTGAAAAATAATGTTATAAGCAGGAGAAAAACAAAAATATCATAAAAATGATGGTTTTGTAATTGACAATAAAGGCAAAGCTAATTGGGCACTTAGAAAGATAAGACATCTAAAGAAAAAACAAGATAATAATGAAGAATTAGCTCAAAAAGTAATAAGTAAATTAGAGTCTGAAGTTGATGAAGTGAAGGAGTAACTTAAATCCCAAAATGATAGTATCCATAATAGTATTGATTCCTTCAAGAATCAATTGAAAGGTTATGTTCTTAATCTTAAGGAAGATGATACAGAATTTAAAACAATAAAACTACTATTTGGTAAATTATTGTTCAGAAAGAAAATAGACAAGTGGCAATATGGGGAAGGCAAATTACTGGAGTTCGCTAAGGAAAATATTAAATCACCTGTTACGGTAAAAGTGAAAGTTGATAAAAGGAAACTAAAGAAACATCTAAAGAAATCAGGAGATAAAGCAGTCATTAAAAAATCATATCCTGCAACTATAATATTATAATCATAAGACCCCTCTGGTTTATGGAAGGTAGTTCTTCCTATTTGGACATTAATTTCATCTAGAACCGATAAACTTAAAGTGTAGTCTGAGACACTAGGAATATCTGTTTCATTATTGAAACAGCCTTTAATCAGTATTAACTAAGTTATTTAAAAAAGACAAAGATTATCTTAACGATACTATTATTTTATAATATGAATATCCTATTTTAATTTTTTTGTATAGATATTGAAAAATTACATAAATAGACCAATAAATTATACTTGCATAAAGTATAATAACGCTTTTTTATATTTGGTGATTTTCATTATATATATAGAAAATTTTAATATATATTAATAAGGTAGTTTGTAATATTGAAGTTAATAAAATCAATAATTTCAGATACAACTATTGAATCCTTGCATACCGATTGCTTTTTTGCTGATATGAGAAATGGCTTCAAAGGTTGTGATCATCTATCTTTTACCCTTATTTGAAGATGGGTGATAAAAGTTTCATTTATATAATTTGAATGTGTGGTGTATTAAATGAAAAAACAAATGAATTATTTATAATATGTATGAGAAATATTTGTTTATTTAAATGTTTAATAGTAAATATAAAAAAGAAAGATATTTTAAAAAAGGATAATTATAAATAATCGCGAATAAGAAAACATTATTATTGATTATTTAATAAAAACTTTAAAAATCATTTAAAAAAGTAAAAGATTTAAAAAAATGTGAATATTTAAGCTCTTGATCATTTAATAGTTGTTTATTAACTTTTCTAAAGGAGGAGAAAAATGAGGAATAGATTCTTTGTATTAATTATTATTAGTTTAATTTTTGTATGTAGTATGACAGCCGTTGCTGAAGTTGACGAAGATATTGCTGTTGTTCAGAAAGTTATTACTACTCATAGTGGGAATAGGAATAATCCCTATAGTATTTATTATCCTATTCAATTAGAAAAACCTGGTTTGATTAGTGTTCACATAAGACCTGTTAATCCTGAGTTGCCTTTTAATACTGAGGATCCTGGATCGAGACCAAATTTTTATATGAGTATCATATCACAGAATGTTTTCGGGAATATGAATGATGATGATTGGAACGATTGGCTTAATGATATTGACGGTAGTGTTCCCAGAACAGGAAAAACAGTTGATCATAAGCATATCTATAGAAGTGTTATTATAAGAGACACCCCCCGTCAGATTAACTATCCGGTTGATGCTCCTGAGATAAGTAGGACCAATGGTAAATATATAATTTGGATAAGAGGTTTGGTTAGACCGACAGTGGAAAGTATTCTCATTATTAGATATCCGGGTAGCCGTCATTATTTTGATCCAAATGTTGATAGGTATAGAAGAAAAAAGCCTGATTTAGTAGTGGATAATATTATCTTAGATGACAATAATAAACTAAAAGTACAAATTAAAAATATCAGCCAAGCTACTATTAATGGAGGTTACTGGCGTCTCCAGGGAAAAAAAGCAGTAACATTAATTGCAGATATAGAGGGTCGAAAATATGGAATTACCCTGCCCGACTTTGATCCGGAAATGAAATTGAGGGAATATAATCAACCAGTTAGTTATACCTTTGACAGAGTTAACATCAATGATGAAACTGAAGTAAAAGTAACTATAGATAATAGTGATATTATGATTGAAGAAAATAAAGATAATAATGAAAAAATTATTAAAATTGGTGGAACAGGTCAGGAGGGTGGTTTTAAGATAGAATCACCTCAAATACCTTTAAATACTAGTTTGAAAATAAAAAGCTCAGACACCAAACCGGATCTAGAAATTAAAAGGATAAGTTTAAATGATCAAAATGAAATTGTGATTGAACTACAAAATGTTGATGGAGGTAATATAAAAGAGAATCTATGGAATGAGAGTAATGTAATTTTACACCTAAAAAAAGATGATATTAGCTGGGCAAATATATATAAAAGTGGTTTTGATCCTGATAATAAACTTATTAATTCTGGAAGTAGCGTGATATTTAATACTGGTTTTAAATTAAATCAGAATACTAAAATTAAAGCAAGTATTGATGAAAGTGATGTTATAGATGAAGTTGATGAAAATAATAATGTGATGGAGGTATCATTACAGCCATAGAAAAATTTAAGCAGGTAATGGGGTTAATAGTATATATTTTATTAATATTAAATAAAAACATTATATGGTTCATAGTATTAATAAAGAATTATTAGATTATTTTTAAAAATGTATCTAAAACTTATAAAACCTTATCAGTTATGTATAAAGCTGATAAGGTTTTTGTTGTTTGACAGGCATGCACTTAATCTATAGGGTGAAAGTCCTGAATTCCGAACACGATTTAGGAATTAGCTGAAGACAAGGGTGTCGTGGACGACCATTAATCTGAAGGAAGTCTAAAGCAAAATTTTGGTCCGAGGTACACGAATCACATTTGAGGCTGACTATAACTGGATGAGTTTGCAACACAAAACAAAGTCCTTATCGTGCGAAAGTTATTACAGTAAATGTGGCGGATATATGAAATGAAAGATTAAGTACTTAACCTGTGAGATCTCATGGACACATTATATATGTGGTTGAAATAAGATTTATCATGAGAAGTCAGTTCCTGTCATAGTACTGATACGTCATTAGAAATATTGACTTTGGAAGGACAGGACGATAATTATTTATTTAGTGGTTAACTTCATAGAGCATGAAGAACACAGCCAACCTTTAATTAGGGTTTCTTATTTGAAAAGGGAATGGAATTTCCCAATAAATATTAAGAGCGTGGAGTGTAATATGGGAGTTAATACAATCGAAAGATTTATAGATAATTATTGAACCGCTGTATACGAGATCCGTCTGTACAGAGGTGTGGGAGGTCGGTAGATGAACTAATCATCTACCTCCTACCCGATTTTCACTGGCAAAATTTTACTAAAATATATTATAAATACTATTATATAGTACTAAATTAGACTTAATACCATTTAATTGGTTTAGAGAGTATTTATAAAGGTTTTAATTTATTTAATAAATTACGATATTATAACTGTGCTTTCAATTTTTTTTATCAAAAGAGTGAAGTTTATTTACTAATTGATAAGATCATTTGAAGGAGTTATAAACAAAATGGGAAAAGAAAACTATCAATACAAAAATTTAATTGAAAATATACCTACAGCTTTTGCTTATCATAAGGTTATTTATAATGAAGACAATAAACCCATTGATTATCTTTTTTTAAAGGTAAATAATAAATTTGAGGAACTTACAGGTTTAAAGCGGGAAGAAGTTATCAATAATAAAGCAACTGATGTTTTAGATAATATAACTAATGATCCCTTTGATTGGATTCGATTTTATGGAGAAGTTGCTTTGACAGGAAAAAGTGTAAAATTCGAAGAGTATTCTGAACCTTTAGGAAGATGGTATCAAGTTAAAGCATATAGTAATGAAAATGGTTATTTTACAACAATTTTTAATGAGATAACTGAAAGAAAGTTAAAAGAAAAAGAGTTAAAGGAAAAAAATGAAAGATTAAATAATATTTTTAATAATTCTAATGATATTATATGGTCTATGACATGGCCTGATTTACAAGTGCAATTTATCAGTAATTCATCAAAAGATATTGTTGGATATTCAGTTGAAGAATTTAAAGAAGATCCTGTCTTAATACAAAAAATAACTCATCCTGAAGATAAATCTATTAACATAAAATATTTAACAGAAATACAAAAAGAAGGTTATGCTGAAAGAGAGTTTAGAGTTATTTGCAAAGATGGGAGTATTAGATGGATGTATGATAAAAGTAAGATGATTTATGATGAGAATAATAGACCTATAAGAATAGAAGGGGTAATGCATGATTTAACAAGAAGAAAAAAATCAGAAAATGATCTAAAAAAAGAAAACCTTTTATTTGATAGTATTTTAGAAAGTGTTCAAGAAGGGATAAGTGTATTAAATCCTGATTTAACTATACGCTATATTAATTCCACCCTGGAAAAATGGTACAAGGATAAATTACCACTTAAAGGTAAAAAATGTTATGAAGGATATTATGATAGAGATTCTTACTGTGATAACTGTTCTGTCTTAGAAAGCTTAGAATCAGGTCAAATGGAAAGTCAAATTAAAGAACTATCTGATGAATTTGAACTTGATTTTATTGAAATTTTTAGTTATCCAATCTGGGATGAAGATAAAGAAAGTATAACAGGAGTAGTGGAATTTAAAAGAGATATCTCAGAAAGAGAAAAACAGAGAAAAGATCTCGAAATGATGAATTTTTCTGTAAATAATTCTAATTTACTTATTTTTAGAGTAAGCCCTGAGGGAATAATAGAATATGTTAATGAAATAGTTTTAGATAAATTAGGTTATGAAAAGGGAGAACTTATTGGAAAAAATGTAAAGAAAGTATTAAATACTGTTAATTATTTAGATAGAGAAAACTTTTGGGAAAAGTTAAAAAAATCAACTACTATTACTTATGAAAGAAAATATATAAGCAAAGATGAAAAAGAATTTCCAGTAGAAATAACCAGTCAATATTTTAAATATAGAGATAAGGAATATGAGTTTGTTTTTTCTCAAGATATTACTGAAAGAAAACTGCAAGAAGAAAAAATAAAAAATCAAAGGGAAAGAATGAAATATATTTTAGAGGGGACCGAAGCAGGAACATGGGAATGGAATGTGCAAACAGGAAAAACAATATTTAATGGGAAATGGGCTGAAATTATTGGTTATACTTTGGATGAAATTTCACCGATTACGGTTGAAACCTGGAAAAACCACACCTATCCTAAAGATTTTGAAAAAAGCAAGAAAAAATTAGAAAAGCATTTTAATGGTGAGATAGACCAATACAAAAACGAACTAAGGATGAAACATAAAAATGGACATTGGGTATGGGTGCTTGATCAAGGAAAAGTTATTTCCTGGACTGATGATGGTAAACCGTTTAAGATGTTTGGTATACATTTGGATATTACAGACAGAAAGAAAAAAGAGGAAAAATTAAGAAATAATAAGGATCTGTTGTCTTCTATTTTGGAAGTGCAAAATAATTTGGTAGTAGTTTTGAATAAAGAGGGAAAAATTATTAAATTTAATAAATCTTGTGAAAAGTTAACAGGTTATACTTTTGAAGAGGTAAGAAATAAAAAAGTATGGGAAATATTAATAAAAAAAGATGAAATAGAAGAGACCAAAGAGGTCTATAGAAATCTGAAAGCAAAAAATTTTCCAAATGAGCATGAAAATTACTGGATAACAAAAACTAAGGAGTTGAAATTAATTTCTTGGTCTAATAATGTAATACTAGATCAAAATAATGAAGTCAAATATATAGTAGCTACTGGTGATGATATTACAGACAAAATATGGGGAGAAAAAATATTAAAAAAGAGTCAGCAAATTGCTAATGTAGGTAACTGGGTATATGATATTAAAAATAATATATTATTTTGGTCTGATGAAATTTATAGAATTTTTGGAATGAATCCTCAAGAATTTGAAACCAGTTATGAAGCCTTCCTTAATGTCATTCACCCTGATGATCGCGAAAAAGTAGATAACGCTTATAATACTTCTATTGAAAATAATGAGGAATTTTATGAAATAGAACATAGAATTATAAAACATGATAATGGCCAAATTCGTTATGTGAAAGAAAAGTGTGAACATATAAAAAATGATGATGATGAGATAATACGTTCTTTAGGAATTGTTCAAGATATTACAGACCATATAGAAAAAGAAAAAGAAATAAAATATTTATTATATAAAGATAAATTAACAGATCTTTATAATAGACGTTTTTTTGAAGAAGAAATAAAGAGGTTAGATACAAAAAGAAACTTACCTATAAGTATTATTGTGGTAGATGTAAATGGATTAAAAATTATTAATGATAGCTATGGTCATGAAACAGGAGATCAAATGTTAATTGAAACTGGTAAAATATTGAAACAAGAATTAAGAGATGAAGATATACTAGCTCGTCATGGTGGCGATGAATTTACTGTTTTGCTTCCTCAAACTTCTAAAAAGGAAGCAAAAAAAATAATTTCTAGATTAAAAGCTAAAAATAATAAACTTAGTGAGAGAAGTATTACAGTTTCATTTAGTTTAGGGGTTGCAACAAAGGCAAACGAAGATGAAAATATAAGAAATATTTTAAAAAAAGCAGATGATGAAATGTATAGAAATAAATTATCAGAAAGCAAAAGTACTAAAAATAAAATTGTGCAGAATTTACTTAACACACTACAAGCCAAAAGCTCTGAGACAAAAGATCACGCTGTGAGAATGACTAGACTATCTAATAGTCTAGGAGAAAAATTGAAACTTTCTAATTCAGAACTAAATAGACTATCTTTACTTGCTACACTGCATGATATAGGTAAAACTACTATTTCTGAAGATCTATTAACTAAACCTGGAAAGCTAACAGAGAAAGAATGGGAGATAATAAAAGAGCATCCTACAAGTGGATATAAAATAGCTTCAGCTTCTGAAGAATTTATCTTAGTAGCTGAAGAGATACTCTATCATCATGAACATTGGAATGGTAATGGTTATCCCGATGGTTTGAAAGGTGAGGAAATACCTTATTTAGCAAGGATAATATCAATTATAGATGCCTATGATGTAATGACAAATAAAAGACCCTATAGTAAAGCTATATCCAAAAAAGAAGCCTTATATGAGATAAAAAGACATGCAGGAAAGCAGTTTGATCCAAAATTAGCAAAGGAATTTATTGAACTACAAGAAGAAAAGTAATTGAACAGGATATTAAAGTGTTGAATTTAAATTATTAAATAATATCAATCAAAACAGACCCACCAATATAAGGCGAATTAATTCAAAAAATTAAAATTAGGAAATAAATTAAATATAATAACATGCTTTTTATATGATTATTAATCCTTATCAGTTTAGTTACTAGAAGCTGATAGGGTTTTTTGTTTTAGTTATTGATAAAAAATGACGAAATTAATTTGACAACTATTCATAGTTGGTTTGATAAAAATAATGAACTTATTTTTAATATATATAATAGTCTTTAGATATAAGAATCCTACTGCTTTTAAATGGCAAAATTATTAGATTTTACTCAAAAAAATAACCAACTATTTCTTTTAAGAAACAGTTAGTTAATAGCTTTAACTGATATAATTTTGATTAAACAATAAAATCTAATTCTTGGACCGTGCCTGTATTTCCATTTTCTCCTAAATAAAGCCCCATTTTTTTGTTTACAGCCTTAGCTTCATTGTTCATATCTTTATAGTTATAATTTGCATCAATATTTCCTAAATATATAGCACCAATATTTTTATCTGTTAATGCAAATAATTTGTCTTTTCCAGTTTCATCTTTAGTCCAAATCTTAAGTTCATCAAAAATTGAGTCACCACTATCCAACCAACCATTATCATCTTCATCATATTCCTTCATTTCAGCAAATCCATCACCTGTTTTAGGACCGAAAAGTTGTGAGCCATTTTTTAGCTCTGAACCATCATCAGCCAATACAAGAAATCCACTACCCTCATCTAAATATGGAATATTTTCTAGTGTACCATCTGAATTCAGATCAAATTCAAATGTATCTTCTTTAAATGCTGCAGATTTATTAGCATAATTTATTACAATTGGATCTACGGGTTCTCCATTAGAAATACTTAGATCAATATTTTTACTTGTGGCAAATTCGCGACTCATCTTTACCTTAAGATTAAAATCAATTTCTTTTCCATCACTTGTTTTAACTATGCCAGAAGAAGAAAAAGATATTTTTTCTTTTTCCACATAAGATTCACTTAACTTATAATTTATTTGCCAGGAAAGAGTTGTATTTCTTCTTTTAGGACCTTTTATTTTTTTATTTGCATTATCTTTAAGTAAAACTGGTATTTTTATTTTTACTTTTTCCCCTTTTAATTTACTTAAAAAAGCTTCTAAAAGCAGTATTTTTTGTTTATCTTCTTCACTTAGCTGAAATTTTTCTTCATTTACTTTCGAAATTTTTTCGCTTTTAGCAGTTTTAAAATTATCATCTAGTAGATTTTTAGCACGTGAAGAAATATTTAAGTTATCTAAATTATTATTTGTAGGTTGTTTAACTCTGATGGTTTTCAAATCAATACTTTCTTCGCGTTTATAAACTGCTTTTTTCTGCCAACTAGAAAACATATTTATATTATGTCCCTCAATTTTCATGTAATCACCTCCCTAGATCTCTAATATTAAACAAAAAATGTTCTCTATAGTTATTATAATTATCGTCATCAAATGAATATTTATTAAATATGCTGAGAACCTCTTAATTGTCTTGTAAGTGTTTCTTAACTTGTTTAAGTGAAAATATATTCATATAATGCTGATTTACTCTTGATTAGAGCATGATTATAAATACATCTATACTTATAGTATTATTTTAATAGCTCCTAACTTTAATTTTTAATGTTTATATATTTCTCTAAAAGAGTTAGAAGATCAAATATTTAATAGAGATTAAAAATAATAAGCAACTTTCTCAGATCAACGTAAAGAAGAGTACGTACCTGAATATCAAAAATAGACAATATTGTATTAGTCGAAAACATTAAAAACCGACTTTATGCCCGAGTTATAAGTGTAAAATGGTTAAATAATATTATTTGCTAAAGATATGCTTAGAGTAAAAAAAGTAAAGTTTAACCATCAGCATCTTGTTTTCATAAAAAGATTATTTTTGTATTAAGTTTTCTTATATATTGTATTTTAAGGGAAAATATTGAGCATTAGAAACTCATTTCCTAACCTTCCAAAGTTGATAACTTGAATAAATAACTATATAATAGAACTTAAGATTCGGGAGTAGATTGGGTTATGTGAGCAGAAAATTATTCAATTCTTGCATATATATGAAGAAAAATATTTATGTAAAAAAGAAAGAGATGTGTTAAATAATGAAAACAAATAATTATTTGGTATTTATATTTTTAATTTTGCTAATTTTCTTACTTCCAACAATGGTCTTTTCTCAAGAACAAGTTCAGAAAAATCAGGAAAATGCAAAAGAGAAAATGACTATTGCATATGTACCCCGGTCTCTGGATAATCCTATTTTTCTTGATGCTTTTCAACATGCTCAAGAAAAAGCTCTTGAACTGGATGTGAATTTAGAATGGGTTTCACCATTTATTTATAATGAGGAAGATCAAATAGAAATCATTGAGAGTTTAATTGAAAGAGAAGTAGATGGAATGGTTGTAAGTGTTAATAATACAGAAAATTATATTAATGTAATCAACAAAGCCGTAGAGCGCGGAATCGCAGTTGCAACATTTGATGCTGATGCACCAGATAGTAATAGACTTTTTTATATCGGAATTGATAATTATAAAGCAGGTCAAGCTACAGCTGAAGGTTTATTAGAAGTTCTTGAAAAAAGAGAAGAGGATTATAATAATCCTGATAAAAAACTCAACACAATGATAATGACTGGTGTTAGAGGAGCAGTAAATCTCGACCTTAGGATTGAAGGCTTTAAAGATAAAATAGAAAATACAAACATAAATGTTATAGATGTTATAGAAAATCAGGATAGTGTAAACTTATCTGTTGAATTGTTAGAAGAGTATCTTGAGGATAATTCAGACATAGATATAATATTTTTTGTGGGGGGCTGGCCTTTTTATGTACCGGCAGCAGCTCTTCCTAATTTTCAAAGCTGGGTAGAGTCGGGTGGAGTTGCTGTTGGAATAGATATATTTTATGATGCTTTATTGTTACAGCAAAGAGGTTTGATACAATATTTAGTGGGACAGGATATGGCTGCAATGGGTTCAAAGGGGCTTGAGAGTATGCATAATTATCTGAAATATGGTATTGTTCCAGAAGAATTTATAGAAACAAGTTTAGAAATAGCTGAAGATAATAATTTAGAAGAACTTTTAAAAATACATATGCCCTGGAGGGTAAAATAAGGTGGTTCTCTTATGTTTAATAAACTATTTAAATATATAGCAAATGGTATAGAGATACATACAATAAGAACTAAGCTGATCATCTCTTTTTTACTTATTGGACTTCTACCTATGCTTATTTTTTCATTTTTATCATATAATATTTATAGTGGTGCTTTAAATGATAGGATTTCTGCGTATTCACTTGAAATGATAAATCGTATGGAAAGAGATTTAGAAAATTATATAATGGACATACAAAGATTTTTAAATAGAGAACAGGATTTTTATATCAACCAATTTATAAAGTTAACTCAAGCAAATGATTTTAGTAATAATAGAAAATATATTTTTAGAATCTGGGAAGATTTTGAGAATTTAAAGCAGATGAAACCTGGCTTAGAAGATATAGCTATTACTTTTCAGGATGGCCGCCGAATAAGCAGTTATGGATTATATAATATTGATATAAATGACATTGATAATATGCTTTTCCCAAATAATTTCGAAGACATTTATTTTACTCCTCCTCATAAAAATTATTTACAAAAAGAAGTAATTACTTTACTAAAACCTTATTATACAGATATTGCTGAAGAAAATGTTTTAATCAGTGCTGATATAGATATTGATGTACTGACAAACTTAACAGCTTTTAAGCTCGGTGATAAGAGTTATTTTTTCATAGCAGATAAAAATGGCAGGATAATCTTTCATCCTCAAGAAGACAAAATTGGAAAACAGAGCATTTTTTACAATAGAGGTTTTGAAAATAGAGAGATCAATTACAATAATGAAGAATATTTATTAACTTCTACATTTTCTGAACTAACTGGTTGGCATATTATAAGTATGGCATCTGCTAGAGAGGTGAAGGCAGAACTAAATTATCTGAAAGAAATTACGATATTTTTAACATTTATTATTTTAGTCATTATTATTTTACTTGCCCTATATCTCTCTAATTCGTTATCAAAACCAATCAGAAAATTGCAGGAACTGAGTTATAAAGCATCAGAAAACGATCTTTCGGTTAAGATAGATGTCAGCGGGAAAGATGAAATTGCAAAACTTGGAAAAAGTTTTAATAAAATGATAAGAAGAATCAACAAATTACTTGAACAAAATGTTAAAGAACAGAAATTATTAAGAAAACTTGAAATGGAGAGTCTTAATAATCAAATAAAACCCCACTTTATTTATAATACTCTTGATTTAATCATTGGACTTTTAGAAAACAATAAAATAGAAGAGGGTGCACATATGGTTGAAGCCCTTGGTAAATTTTTCAGATTAAGTTTAAGTTATGGTAAAGAGATGGTTTTAATTCGAAATGAAATAAAACATGTTAAAAATTATCTATTTATTCAGCAGTACAGGCATGGTGAAGAATATAAATATATCGTGGATATAGAAGATCTAGAAATCATGGATAAACATATCCCCAAATTAATTTTACAGCCGATTGTAGAAAATGCAATTTATCATGGCATACTTCCTTCAGAAAAGAAGGGTTTAATAATAATTAAAGGCTATTATAAAAATAAGAGCATATATTTTCAAGTTATTGATAATGGTGTTGGAATAAAAAAAGAAAAAGTTAAGGAAATAAATAATATACTTGCCGGTAAGATTAAAACAGAAGATCAGAAAAAATATTTTGGACTGTGTAATGTAGACCAGCGTTTAAAGTTAATGTATGGTGGTGATTCAGGAATCAAGATAGAAAGTGAATATGGAGAAAAGACAATAGTTACAATTAGAATTGATCGTAGAGGGGGTAATTAATTTGCCTTATAAACTACTGGTTGTTGATGATGAAAAACCAATTC
>Ga0102937_1000408_pt1 | contig 19188 bp, 22 predicted proteins | sample SalPonR2_B_D1_MG_FD_78213 | JGI IMG/M metagenome (GOLD analysis project Ga0102937, IMG submission 78213) | Salt pond soil microbial communities from South San Francisco under conditions of wetland restoration - Salt Pond MetaG R2_B_D1_MG | ecosystem: Environmental > Aquatic > Marine > Intertidal... | reverse complement strand
GACGTCGAACACGCCATCGACCACTGGGCCAACGACACCACCAACGACACCGAACGACGCTGCCGCAACCTCCGCCGCACCGCCATCCGCCACCACATCGAAACCGACGACGTCGACACCGACGCACTGATTCGCCACCTCACCACCACCCCCACACAAGGCCACTGGCCGACGGAATGACCGGGGCTGCGTCGGCCAGCCTTACACCTGTTGTACACCTCACGTGTATTGTTGGTGTATGGGCAGGACCCGCACGAACATCGAGATCGACGACGTGTACGTGGAGACGATCATGGACCGCTTCGGAGTGCGCACCAAGACCGACGCGGTCGACCTCGCGCTGCGACATCTCGCAGGTCAACCGATGACTCGTGAGGAGGCACTGGCCATGCGTGGCGCCCGTGCGATCGAGGCGATTCCCCCCGACACCGATCCCGAGCCCACACCCGACGAAGCATGATCCTGGTCGACACGTCGGCCTGGGTGGAGTTCGACCGAGCCACCTCCAGCCCAGCCGACACCCGCCTGACCGAGTTGATCACCACGACCGATGATGTCGCAGTGAGCGAGCCGATCATCATGGAGGTGCTCGCCGGCGCCCGGGACGACCGTCGGGAGACCGACCTGCGTCGTCTCATGGACCGCTTCACGCTGCTCCGGTTCGACGCTGGGGTCGACTTCCACGGGGCGATCAGGATCTACCGGGCGTGTCGGCGCTCGGGGGTCACGCCCCGAGGCATGGTCGACTGCATGATCGCTGCGGTGGCATTGCGATCCGGATCCGATCTGCTGACCGCCGACTCGGATCTCGACCGCGTCGCCCGCGTCACCGGGATCCGACTCGACACCACCTGAGGCACGACCGCCGCCCCAGCAGCGTGCGCGCCTCGTGCCGACGGGGCGACGTCCCCGGCGTGTACTGGGGTCCGGAGGCCCTCCCCCCCACCCGTTCGCGTGGTCTCTGTGCGCCGAGTGACCGCAAACTGTTCACGCGTTCAGCGGTGAGCAGCTCAGCCCGGCCGACGCACGACCACGGCCCTCGTAGGATCGCGGCATGCGGATCTTCTTCACCGGCGGCAGCGGCAAGGCCGGCCGCCATGCGATCGAGCACCTCGTCCAGCAGGGTCACCGCGTCACCAACGCCGACCTCCTCCCGCTCCGGATGGACGGCGTGGCCGACCTGCGTGTCGACCTCACCGACTCGGGTCAGGTGTTCGACGCGCTGTCGGCCTACGCCCGCCACGACGAACTCGAGCCCGGCACCGGCGTGCCCACCTACGACGCCGTCGTCCACTTCGCGGCGATCCCGGCGATCCTGATCCGTCCCGACAACGAGACGTTCCGGATCAACACCGTCAGCACCTACAACGTCATCGAGGCCGCCGTGAAGCTCGGCGTGCCGAAGGTGATCTTCGCCAGTTCCGAGACCACGTACGGGATCTGTTTCGCCGACGGCGAGGTGCGGCCCGACTACGTGCCGGTCGACGAGGAGCATCCGACGGTGCCCCACGACAGCTACGCGATGTCGAAGGTGGTGAACGAGGCGACGGCCCGCTCGTTCCACGCGCGCTCGGGCATCGATGTCTACGGGCTGCGGATCAACAACGTGATCGAACCCCACGAGTACGCCACGAAGTTCCCGGCGTTCGTGGCCGACCCATCGCTGCGGCGGCGCAACATCTTCGCCTACATCGACGCCCGCGACCTGGGCCACATGGTCGACCGCTGCCTGCACACCGACGGCCTCGGTTACGAGGTGTTCAACGTGTCGAACGACGACAGCTCGGTCGGCATCACGAGCGACGAGGTGTACGACCGTTTCTACGCCGGTGTGCCCAAGCGGCGCGAGATCGGCGGGTACGAGACGTTCTACGCCAACGACAAGGCCAGGCGGCTCGTCGGATTCGCCCCCGCCCATTCGTGGCGGACCGAGATCGACACCGGCTGAAGCCGTCCGATCGGAAGCAGCCGCATCGATACGATCCGGTGATGACCGAACTGTCACACCGCGACGCGCAACGAGTCCTCGCCGCCGCACAGACCGAACTCGACCGGGACGGTCTCGGTGCCGCCGTCGCCGTCGTCGACGCCCACGGCGAGCTCATGAGCTTCGTGCGCACCGACGGCTGTCCGTTCCCGTCGATCACCAACGCCGTCAACAAGGCCTACACGGCCGCGCGCGAGCGCACGCCGTCACGCGAGATCGGCGATGCGTCGCGGCGTGACGGGTTCCCGATCACCAACTTCGGCGATCTGCGCTACACGGGGTGGGGCGGCGGTGTCCCGCTCGTGCTGGGTGGCGAGGTGGTCGGGGCGGTCGGCGTCAGTGGGTTGCCGGAAGAGGACGACATGCGCATCGCCGCCGACGCCGCCACGGTGCTCGGCGACTGACCGACGACAGGGCCGCCCAATGCGTGAACTCCTTGCGCCCGGTGAGCGCACACTGTTCACGCGTTGAGTGGTTGGTTCTGGGCTCGAGCCGGGATCAGGGCAGGTAGCGGCCGCACACGGGCCAGGGCTGGGCGCCACGATCCTCGTAGAGCGCGAAGGCCATGGCGTCCTGGTCGGCGGGCGATGCCGCCGCAGGATCGACGCCCACCAGCGACGGATCGTGGCGGCCGGCGACGCTGTCCCACGTGGTCCGGTTGAACTGATACGCACCGCGGTAGCGGCCGCTGCTGCTGACGATGGAGTAGTTGCCGTTCGATTCGCACTGGCGCAACGCCTCCCACTGCTCGGCGGTGGTGCCCTGCGGCAGCGGCGCCTCCGGAACACCCGACGTCGGCAGGCCCGCGAACTCCAAGACCTGGAGATGGGCGCCACGCGTCGTCCATCCGTACCGGCCATCGACCGTCACCTGCAGCAATTCCTGCAGATCGGACACCCGGGAGCTCTGCTCGTCCCAGGCATACGACGCAGTCAGCACGGCCTGCACCTCAGCGGCACCGGCGGCCGCCGGATCGGGATCGTCGGCGAGTCGTTCGGCGGGGCGCATCGAGGCCGGATCGGGGCGGCGGTCGAGCGCCGGCACCCGCGTCGACGCGTACGCCGGTTCATCGACGGCGGCTGCGGCCGCAACGCGCTGCACCGCCAGATCCGCCAGATCCGCCACGGGATCGTCCTCGAGCGCCGACGCCACCAGAGGCGCACCGGTCATCACCAGGAGACCGGCCACGACAGCGGCCGACCGGCGCATCGCCGACGGGCGACCAGGATGGGATGCCCGAAAACGGCGGGGGTGGGTAGGGGTGATCATGACACTCCTTGGCAAGTGGGACCGAGGTGTGGTCCGCACGTCGAGTCGGCGCGGACACAGCCGCACGCCGATGGGGGTGTTCGTGGCCGCCCATGTTACGGAACGATGACGAAAAGCGGCGACGAGACGTCGGTCACGTCGTTCGGGTCGGCCCGACGTCGCCGTTTGCGGCCCGCTCCGGAACGGGTACTCCTCCGACGATCCCCGTCCTGCACGGACGACTCCCGACGACTCCCGACGGGCGGATCACACGGAGGTGACGACCATGCCCACCAGCAAGAAAGATCCATCCGGAACGCTGACTGAGGCAGGCTCCACGGCCGTGACCCGATTCGACTTCGCCTTCGACGACGCACACAGGGTGGCCAGCCTGCCCTTCGGAGTCACGCCGCGCACCACCGCTGTCGTCGTCGACGCCGATCAACTCCGGATCAGGTTCGGGCCGTGGTTCGTCCGGACGTCACTCGACAACGTCACGGGCATGGAGGCGACCGGGCCGTACTCGTTCCTGAAGACGGCCGGGCCGGCCCGCCTCTCCCTCGTCGACCGCGGACTCACGTTCGCCACGAACGGCGAACGCGGGCTCTGCATCCGCTTCGCCGAGCCGGTCGCCGGTATCGAACCGTCGGGCAGGATCCGGCACCCGGCGGTGACCGTGACGGTGGCCGACCCCGACGGCCTGGCCGCGACGCTGAGGTCGCGCCAGGTCACCGGCGGGTCGGGTCGGTAGCCCGCGCTCGATCGACTTCTGATGGATCAGTTGACGGTGGCGCGTTCGGCTTCGTAGCGGGCGGTCGCCTGCTCGACGGCCTGCATCTGCTTGTCGGCCATCTCCGGCCGGTTCGCGCGGGCCCGCTCGGCGGCACCGATCAGGCTGTCGACACCGCCCTGGAAGCGCGGCATCACGTGACGGGCGAACAGCTCGTAGCTGCGCTTCGTGGCCTCCGGCGTCGCCCAGTTGTGCGACAACGTGAGGTACGCGCCGAAGCCGCCGTTGGACTGCTCGACCAGCTCCTCGATCTGGGCGACGGCCTGCTCGGGTGTACCGATCACGCCGAGGCCGCCGTTGACGAAGTCGATCATCTCGTCGATGTCGCCACCCTCCACGGCCATCTGCGGGAATGCCGCGACGTTCTGGAAGTAGCGGAACCACTGCTCGATGCCGTAGGCGACCTCCTCGCGGGCCTGCTCCTCGGTCTCGGCGAGGTGCATCAGGCCGACGAGGCGCCACTTCGAGCGGTCGGCCTGATGGCCGTGTTGCGCCGCCACCTCCTCCTGGATCGACCAGTGGTGCGCCAGCACGTCCATCCCGATCGCCAGCGTGGCGCCGAGCGACAGCACGCCGGCGCCGTACCTGCCGGCGAGCTTGGCTCCCGACGGCGACGCCACGGCGGCGACCGCCACGTCGAACAGCGGGTCGGAGTACGGCCGCAGGTGCAGACGGGCATCCTGCAGGGTGAGCCGGTCGGACTGATGGCTGATCGGCTCGTCGGAGGTGAGGAGATGCATCACGATCTCCATGTACTCCTCGAGCAACGGGCGCATCTGTGGCGGCTCGAGTCCGAGCATCGCCGCATCGGTGGGCAACGCGCCCGGGCCGACGCCCAGCATCACGCGGCCACGGGTGAGGTGGTCGAGCAGCACGATCCTCTCGGCCACCCACAGCGGGTTGTGGTACGGCAGCGACACCACGCCGGTGCCGAGCTTGATGTTCCTGGTGCGCTCGGCGGCCGCCATGATGAAGATCTCGGGGGAGGCGATGATCTCGCTGCCCGCCGAGTGGTGCTCGCCGATCCACGCCTCGTCGAACCCGAGCCGATCCATGTGCTCGATGAGCTGGAGGTCGTACTCCAGCGACAGTGTCGGATTGTGCTCCGGTGGATGGAACGGAGCCATGAACGTGCCGAATCGCATGCGCATTGCAGAGATCCCCTCTCTCTGATGTCGAATCCCCCGCCCCCAAGAGTACGCGCGCCGCCAGCAGTCGCCCCGAGCCGGACGTTGCATCCGGTGTCAGACACCAGATGCAACACCGTTGCCGATCGACCAACCTGATTCCGACGGTTCCACACGCAGACGGTGGGTAGGTTCGCCGACATGCATGAGGTGCTCCAGATCGAACACGCCGGGTGGCAGTCGCTGTGCAACGCGACCGGCAGCGAGTTCTACGGCGCACTGATGGTCGACGAAGCGCGGATGATCCTCGCCGACGGCATGGTGATGGACCGCGATCAGGTGGTCGCATCCCTGAGCGAGGCGCCGCCATGGGACTCCTACGAGATCAACGACCCGACGATCACCGAGATCACCGACGACGTCGTCACCCTCACCTACGTCGGCACTGCACGCAGCGGCGACCGCGTGTTCGTGGCCGTGATGAACAGCGTCTACGTCCGGATCGGCGGCGGCTGGAAGCTGGTGGTCTACCAGCAGACCGAACGCCACGACGCAGACTGAGAGACGATCACGATCGTGATGGTCGGGCAGACTGGCCGCATGGGCTCCACGGTGAGGACCGACTCGACCGGATCGACGGTCCGCACGCTGTTGCGCTGGCTGCTCGGTGGAGCGTTGATCGGCGCCGGCATCGGGCATCTGACCACCCAGCGCGAGGAGTTCCGGGCGCAGGTGCCCGACTGGTTTCCCCTCGACGACGACCTCGTAGTGGTCGGCTCGGGCATCGTGGAACTCGCACTCGGTGCGGCACTGATCGGCCTGCCGCGCCACCGCGTGATCGTCGGCACGGTGGTGGCGGCGTTCTTCGTCGTGATCTTCCCCGGCAACATCGCCCAGTGGACGGAGGGCACCGACGCCTTCGGGCTCGACACCGACGCCAAGCGCTTCGCCCGACTGTTCTTCCAGCCCCTGCTCGTGATCTGGGCGCTCGGCGCCACCGGCGCCTGGCAGGCCTGGCGCGCCGGAACGTGGCCGCATCCCCCCGATTCGTCACGTACCGGCACCGGTTGAGCGGCGTGTCGGCCGGGTAGGTCCCCCGCATGATCGGGTGGATCGGGCAGGCCGACGACGCGGCCGAGGACATCAGCGAGTCGGCCGACACCCTGTGGGAGCAGGTCCTCGACGCACTGCCGCGCATCGGTGTGGCGCTCGGGCTCATCCTCGTCGGCTGGATCGTGTCCCGCGGCATCCGTGTCGCCGGCCGCTGGGCACTCTCGCACCGTTCCTCGCCGAGCTTCAGCCGGGTCATGAGCAAGGTGGCCGGCTGGATCTTCCTCGTCCTCGTCGTGCTGGCGGCGCTGGCCGTCACCTTCCCGTCCATCCAGCCGGTGGACGTGCTGGCCGGGCTCGGGTTCTTCTCCGTGGCCGTCGGCTTCGCGTTCCAGGACATCCTCGAGAACACGCTGGCCGGCATCCTGCTGCTGTTCCGCCAACCCTTCCGCGGAGGCGACCAGGTGGAGGTCGAAGGACGGATGGGCACCGTGGAGGAGATCAACATCCGCGAGACCCGCATCACCACCTTCGACGGCGAACTCGTGATCATCCCCAACCGCGACGTGTACAAGGGGGTCATCCGCGTGCAGACGGCGAACGAGTCGGTGCGCTCCGAGTTCGTGGTCGGGATCGCCTACGCCGACGACGTCGACCTCGCCCGCCGGCTCCTCGAGGACGGACTGGCCGGAGTGCCCGGCATCAGCGACCAGCCACCGCCGAGCGCGCTGGTGGCCGAACTCGGCGTGTCGACCGTGGACGTGGTGGTGAGGATCTGGACCGACTCCCGCCAGTGGGACCGCCTGGTGGTCACCGACCGCGCCATCCGGACCTCCAAGCGGATCCTCGACGACGCCGGCATCGAGATGCCCGCCGAGATCGTCACCCTGCAGGGCACGCCCAGCTTCCGGGCGGCGCTGTCGGGAGAGGGCGAGCTCACCCCCGGCGGCGGCCTCCGCACCGACGCCTCCGGCCCGGCCTGAGCTCGTGCGCCGATCGGAACCCGCCGATCCCCGGGCGCGCCGGCTGCAACCGGTCAGTCCCAGCGGAACAGCACCACCGTGCGGTCGACCGGGTGGCGGGCGAAGGCTCCGAACAGATCCAACGACTCGGCCACCCGGAGCCGACCGGGCAGCGCCGAGTCCTGCAAATGTGCGCCGACGCGTTGCCGCAGCTCCGGCGCCTCGGTGGCGGGATCGAGGCCCAGCACGCGCACATCGCCGCCGTCGGCGCCGCGCAGCCCCTGGACGTACTCCACCGTGGTGGTCTTGCCGGCGCCGTTGGGACCGAGGATGCCGAAGATCTCGCCGTCCTCCACGGCGAACGACACGTCGTCGACGGCCACCGTTCGCCCGTAGGTCTTGCGCAGGTGCTCCACCGTGATCACCGCCCCCACGGCCGCACCTCGCTTCCGCCACGAGCCGTGTCCGTTGCATCTGGTGTCTGACACCGGATGCAACGCAACGGCTGCGGACGCATGCGGTCATCGTCCGTCCGCTCGCCGGAGGCCGCAAGGGCGCGACGTCGCACTCCGGCCCCGATTGACAGCGGGCACGACGGGCGCCGATCATCGCCGCCGTGGCTGCCATCGATCATCTCGTCCTCGCCGTCCCCGATCTCGCCGACGCCGTCGAGTGGGTGGCCGACACGACCGGCGTCCGACCCGACGTGGGCGGATCCCATCGCGGGCTCGGCACCCACAACGCGCTCGTGTCGCTCGGGTCGAGCTATCTCGAACTGATCGCTCCCGATCCGGCGCAGCCGGAACCCGACGGTCCCCGGCCGTTCGGCGTCGACCACGCCACGTCACCGGGCCTCGTGACCTTCGCTGCGCGGCCCGGCCCCGGTGAGACCCTCGACGGTCTCTCCGACGCACTGCGCGCCGCCGGCCACGAGCCCGGCCCGGCGATCCCCATGCAGCGCGACACCCCCGACGGCACGATCCTGGAGTGGGTCCTCACGCTGCCGCCCGCCGAGCGCGCCGTGCCCTTCCTCATCGACTGGGGCGGCACCCCCAACCCGGCAACCACCGCAGCCGGTGGCCTCCGGCTGCGGGGTCTCACGGCCCGGACCCCGGATCCCGAACGGCTCAGCGCGATCTACGGAGTGCTCGGCGTCGACGCTGTCATCGAGCCGGGGTCGTCGACATTGCTGTCGGCCATCTTGTCCGGCCCCGGCGGTTCACTCCACCTCTGATCAGTCGGCGTCGGGCGTCAGCCGGCGTCGGGCGAGCCCTGATCGCGGGCGGCACGGAGGCCGTCGACACTCGACAACACGGCCTGGTCGTCGTTGTGCGAGTGGGTGAACCCGAGCTCGCGTTCGCGTCGCACGGTCTCCACCGACCGGTACGCGTTGATGTACGCACGCCGCCAGCTGTCGGTGGTGGTGTTGCCTCCCGACCCGTGGAGCACGCCTTCGTTGTGGACCGTCATGTCACCGCGCCGGATCGGCACCGGGACGGGCCGATCATCGGGACGCAGGTCGGTGACGAGCGTGTGCTGCTCCTCCCGGCTCGCTCCGGCGGGACGGTGGGGCCGCACCGGTTCGGTGTGGCTGCCCGGGAGGAACTGCATGCAACCGTTGTCCACCGTCGAGTCGTCGAGCGCCAGCCAGCACGTCGCCGTGCGGCGGTCGTCGGTGTCGATCCAGTACGCCTGGTCCTGGTGCCAGGCGAAGACGGCATCCTCGCGACCCGGCTGCTTGGCGAGCAGCTGGTCGAAGTCGAGCGTCATCCCCTCGCCGCACAACTGCTCGGCGATCGAGACGCCGACCCGCTCGAACACGTTGCCCTGCCAGGCGGGGTGGTACCTGCGCGGAAGCATCACGTTGAAGATCGCGTAGCCGCTCGGGTCGGTGCCGAACTCGCCGGTCACCATGTCGTTGAGATCACGGCCCTCGACGGTGATCTCGCCGCGCATGAACGCGTCGTACACCTCGTCGAGCGCGGCCAGCTCCGTCTCGCTGAGCACGCCCGGGAGGTGGACGTAGCCGTCACGGCGGAACTGCGCCCGCTCGTCGTCGCTGACCAGGTAGCGGTCGCCGGTGCGGATCCCCATGACCGTGATCGTACTCCCGGTGGCCGATCCCCGATCCCCGCGGAAGGGGTACTGTCGGCACGTTCGCCTGATGCGAGGAGGAGTGCGATGGATTCGAATCCGGTCATCGACATGCTCGGCCGGAGGCTGCGCCTCGCCGTCGTCGGGGGCGGCCCGGGCAGCTTCATCGGGGCCATGCACCGCACGGCCGCACGCATCGACGACCGCTACGAGCTCGTCGCCGGCGTCCTGTCGTCCGACCCGGAACGGTCCCGCAGGGCTGCGCATTCGATCGGCATCCACGCCGACCGTGCCTACCCGGCCGCCGACACCCTCTTCGCCGCCGAGGAGGAACGCCTCGACGGCGCCGACGTGGTGGCCATCATGACTCCCAACGACAGCCACCACCGCCTCGCCGTCAGTGCGCTCCGTCACGGATTCGACGTGATCTGCGACAAGCCGATCACCAACACCCTCGCCGAAGCCCGGGACGTGGTGGACACCGTGGAGAAGACGGGCCTGGTGTTCTGCCTCACCCACAACTACACCGGCTATCCGATGGTGCGTCAGGCCCGGGCGATGGTCGCCGACGACCGGCTCGGCACGATCCAGCTGGTGCAGGTGGAGTACGTGCAGGGCGGCAAGGCGGGCGAACGCGACCCCGACCCCGACGGACCGCTCCCTTGGCGCTACGACCCCGAACGCGGCGGGCCGTCGCTGGTGCTCGGCGACATCGGCACCCACGCGCACAACCTCGTGCGGTTCGTCACCGGCCTCGAGGTCGACGAGGTGGCCGCCGACGTGGGACACATCGTCGCCAACCGCCGGGTCGACGACTTCGCCGGCGCCCTGCTGCGGTTCGACAACGGTGCAAGGGGGTCGTTCTGGGTGACGCAGGCAGCCACGGGCGTGGAGAACTGCCTCCGGCTGCGCGTATCGGGCACCCAGGGCACGATCGAGTGGATGCAGGAGGTACCGACGCAGCTCGTGTTCCGACCCGCCGGCGCCCCTGCGGAGACCCGCACCCCCAACGGGCCGGGCACGCTGCCGCTGGCGGCGCGTGCGAGCCGGATCGTGGCCGGGCATCCGGAGGGTTTCCACGAGGGATTCGCCAACCTCTACTCCGACGCTGCCGAAGCGATCGCCGCGCGGCGCGCCGGTGTTGCAGCCGATCCTCTCGCGCTGCACTTCCCCGACGCGCGTGACGGCCTGCAGGGTGTGGCCTTCGTCGACGCCGCCGTCCGGTCGAACGCCGACGGCGGCGCCTGGACCAGCGTCGGTCGAGGGCTCGGCTGACGGTCCCCGACGTCTGCACGACGTCTGCACGACGCCTGCAAGACTCGCCGCATGGAATCCATCGCCTTGCTGTGCACCGACGGGTCCGAGTTGGCGATCGAGGCGCTGCGGGCTTCGTTGCCGCTGCTCGGACCGATCGACCGGACGATCGTGCTCACGGTCGAGTCGCCGGCCGACCCCGACCACACCACCGGCACCGGCTTCTCGGGTCCGGCATCGGACGACCTGTCGGCCCAGATCGAGACCGACGGCGACATGGTCGCGAAGCAACACGTCGACGCCGCCGTCGCCGCCCTCGGACTGCAGCACTCCGAGATGACGCCGGTGGAGGTGATGGCGGTGGTCGGCAAGCCGGGCGAGGCGATCTGCCAACTCGCCACGGCGCTTCCCGCCAGCGTGATCGTGATGGGCACCAGCGGCCGCAGCGGCCTGCGCCGCGCCATGGTGGGCTCCACCTCCGACCACGTCGTGCGCTACGCACCCTGCCCGGTGTTGGTGAAGGCCGTCGGCCCCCGCTGAGATCACGATCGGGGTCAGACCCCGATCGTGATCGGCGGCGACACCGCTGCACAGGCCGCGTTTCGGCCCGGCAGCTGGCGGGTATGCGACGGGTCGGGGCGCACCGGGCGCGCCGGGGATCGACCAAGGAGGACCGCTGCAATGAGCGACCGACCACTCGAGGGCATGTGCACCACCTGCGGCAACCAGTACGACAAGGCCTTCACCGTCACCACTCACGGCGGGAACTCGGGCATCTTCGACTCGATCGAGTGCGCCGCAGCCTGGATGGCACCCACCTGTGGCCAGTGCGGCATCCGGATCCTCGGACACGGCGTGGAATCCGACGCCGGCATCTTCTGCTGCGCCCACTGCGCCGAACGCGCCGGCGACCAGCGCCTCGTCGACCGCGTCGACGCCTGACACGGCGCGACTTCGCCGATCGCGTGATCAGATCGCAGCGACCGGCCGCACACTGATCACGCGTTCGGCCCCCGGGACTTCGTTGACGTCGGCAAGCTCGACGAGTCGACCCGGCGGCCGCGTCGCCCGAAGCGTGAACTCGATGCCGATGGGGTAGGCCTGCGCCGTGGTCGTCTTCTTGCTCGTCGTCGTGATCCTTGCCCTCCTCGGTGTGCTCGGGGCGGTGATCGAAGGGCTGCTGTGGCTGACCTTCGCCGCAGCACTGGTGATCGTCGCCGTCGTCGTCTACGGATGGTGGAAGTTCCGGCAACGAACCTGATCGGCCCCGGGCCTCGATCCTCAGCCCGACGACGTTGCATCCGGTGTCTGACACCGGATGCAACGTCAGACGCGTTCGATGATGATGGCGGGGGCCATGCCGCCGCCGGCGCACATCGTGACGAGGCCGACCTGCAGGTCGCGCCGCTCGAGCTCGTCGAGCACCGTGCCGATCAGGATCGCCCCGGTCGCCCCGATCGGATGACCGAGCGCGATGGCTGCGCCGTTGACGTTCACCTTGTCGCGGTCGATGTCGAGATCACGCTGGAACTTCTCCGACACCACAGCGAACGCCTCGTTGATCTCGATGAGGTCGATGTCGTCGAGGGTCATGCCCGCCTTGGCGAGCACCTTGCGGGTGGCCGGCACCGGTGCGTTGAGCATCAGCGTGGGGTCGTCGCCCATGTTGGCCGTGGCCACCACCCGCGCCCGCGGCGTGAGGCCGTGCGCTTCGGCGTAGTCGGCGCTGGCCCAGAGGATCGCTGCGGCGCCGTCGACCACGCCGGAGGAGTTGCCGGCGTGGTGCACGTGCTGGATGTCGAGGTCGGGGTACTTCTGGTTGATCAGCTCACGGAACGTCTTCGAATCCTCGGTGTGGCGGTAGTCGGCCACCTGCGGGAAGCTCGGCGGCAGCGCGGCGAGCGTGTCGACGGTGGTCTGCGGTCGCGGGTACTCCTCGCGGTCGAGCGCCACCGAGCCGTCCATGTTCAGCACCGGGACCAGGCTCTTGTCGAAGCGGCCCTCGCGGATCGCCCGGTCGGCGCGCGCCTGCGATTCGGCGGCCAGCGCGTCGAGCGCTTCACGCGCGATGCCCTCCATCGTGGCGATCGCATCCGCGCACACGCCCTGGTGCGACTGCGGGTGGATCTCCTGCAGGTGCTCGTTGCCGGCACCCATCGGCAGCATGCCCTTCTTCGGCAGCGACATCATCTCGGTGCCGCCCGACACCACGAGATCCTCCATCCCGGCCATCACGGCGTGCGCGGCGTAGTTGGCCGACGTGATGCCCGATCCGCAGAACCGGTCGAGCGTGGCGCCGCTGGCGGTGACGTCGTAGCCGGCGTCGAGCGCCGCCATCCGGCCGAGGTCGCCGCCCTGCTCGCCCACCTGGGCGCTGGTGCCCCACACCACGTCGTCGACGTCGGCGGTGTCGAACCCGTTGCGCTCCACCAGGGCGGCCAGCACGGTGGACGCAAGGTGCTGCGGGTGCAGGTGGGCGAGTGCCCCCTTGCCCTGCTTGCCGACCCCACGCGGGGTGCGGCAGGCGTCGATGATGAAGGCGTCGGTCATGGTGGGCTCCCTCTGCTGCGGTGGGTGGATCGGCCTGGTCGGGCGGGTCCGGTGGTCAACGTAGGTGATCGGCCGCACCCGTCCCGAAGCGGGCAGGGCCCGTCCCTGCGCCATCGCGGCGTCGTCGCTACGGCGGCAGCTGGCAGTCGCGGAGATGTCAGACTCGGACGATGGGACGACAGCTCGACACCGGAACCGACGACCTCCTGGCGCACGTCGACGGACACGTCGGCGTGGTCACCTTCAATCGACCCGACCGGCGCAACGCGCTGTCGGACCCGATGTACGCCGGCTTCGAACGGGTGCTACCGCAGTTGGCGCTCGACCCCGACGTGCGCGTGCTGATGGTCACCGGTGCGGGCGGCGCCTTCTGCGCCGGCGGCGACGTGAAGGGCATGAACGAGGCCAACCGGGCGGGCGGGGCGCGCACCGGCCGTCCGACCGGCGTCGAGGACCAGGTCGCCCGGCTCCGACATCTCCAGCGGTCGGTGTCGCTCGCACTGCACGAGTTTCCCAAGCCGGTCGTGGCGGCGCTTCCGGGCGCTGCTGCCGGAGCCGGCCTGTCGATCGCACTGGCGGCCGACATCCGGCTGGCGGCCGAGCACGCCGTGATCGTGACGGCGTTCGCCAACGTCGGCGCCTCCGGCGACTTCGGCGGTTCGTGGTTCCTCACTCAACTGGTGGGCACCGCGAAGGCGAAGGAGCTGTACTTCACGTCACCACGCCTCGACGCCGGCGAGGCGCGGGACCTGGGCATCGTGAACCAGGTACTGCCGAGCGACGGATTCGAGGAGGCGGCGCTCTCCTGGTGCCACGATCTCGCTGCCCGGGCCCCGATCGCATCCCGGCTGATGAAGGAGAACCTCAATCGGGCGCTGACGGCAGATCTGGCCACGGCGCTCGACGCCGAGGCACCCAACATGGTGCGTTCGATGTCGACCGCCGACCACCGCGAGGCCGCCGCCGCCTTCGTGGAGAAGCGCACCCCGAACTTCACCGGCCAGTAGATCACGATCGGGGTCAGACCCCGATCGTGATGCATCGCCGCTGCCTCCGGCGTGACGCAGCGGGCGTCGCTTCGTACCATTCGGGGGCATGGACGAGACCGAACGGCGCGTGCGCGCCACCGTTGCCGAGATCGCCTCCCGTGAGGGGCTCGACCACGAGATCGTCGACTGCGACCCGGCGCTTGCCGACACGGCCGCATTCGTCGACGCCTACGGCTATGCGATGGAGGACTCGGCGAACACGATCGTGGTGATCGGCAAGGCCGACCCTCCCGTGTACGCCGCCTGCATCGTGTTGGGCCACACCCGCCTCGACGTGAATCGCACGGTGCGCAAGCGGCTGGGGGTGAGGAAGTGCTCGTTCGCACCCGCGGAGGCGACCCGCGAGATCACCGGGATGGAGATCGGCGGCGTCACGCCGTTCGCACTTCCCGACGGCATGCCGATCTGGATCGACGCCCGGGTGATGGAGCGCGAGCGCATCGTGCTGGGCGGTGGCAGCCGTTCGTGCAAGGTGGTCGGTGACCCCCGCTTGCTGACGGCCCTTCCCGGCGCCGAGGTGGTCGACGACCTCGCCAGACTCCCCGACTGACTCGCGCCGCCGACGCCCGATCCACTTCCGTTTGCGTTGCGGAAATGTTGGGACGCCCCGAAGAAAGCGTCACGCAAACGAAAAAGCGGTGATCAGAGGCGGACCATCACCTTGCCGTGGTTGGCGCCGGTGAAGAGGCGGTCGAGGGCCTGCGGGGCGTTGTCGAGCCCGTCGACCACGTCGACCGCATAGGTCAGGTCGCCGCCGAGCACCCAGGTGGCGAGGTCGCCGATCGCCTCGTCGGCCCGGGGCAGGTAGTCGAGGATGATGAAGCCCTCCATCCGGCCGCGCTGCACGATCAGGTTGCCGAGGTTGTTCGGCCCGGGGCGGGGCTCGGTGTCGTTGTAGCCCGCAATGGCACCGCACAGCACCACCCGCCCCCGGATCGCCAGGTTGCCGAGCGCCGCCTGGAGGATGTCGCCGCCGACGTTGTCGAAGAACACGTCGACACCGTTCGGGCACGCTGCACGGATCGCACTCGGGACGTCGTCGGTCCGGTAGTTGATGGCGGCGTCGAAACCGAGCTCGTCGGTGAGCCAGGCACACTTCTCGTCCGACCCGGCGATGCCGACCACCCGGCACCCCTTGATGCGTGCGATCTGGCCGGCGACGGATCCGGTCGCCCCGGCGGCGCCCGACACGAGCACGGTCTCGCCCTCCTTCGGCCGGCCGATGTCGAGCAACCCGAAGTAGGCGGTGAGCCCGGTGACGCCGAACACGCTGAGGGCGGCCTCGGGTTCGATGCCGTCGGGGATCACCTGGAGCCCACCTCCCATCACGGCGTAGCGCTGCCAGCCGGGCATGCCGAACACCTGCGTGCCGACGGGGTAGGCGTCGTTGTTCGACTCGATCACCGTGCCGAGGCCTCCACTGCGGATCGGCTCGCCGATGGCGATCGCCGGCAGGTAGGTGTCCATCGCCATCCAGCCACGGATGGTGGGATCGATCGACAGCCACTGCACCTCCACCAGCACCTCACCCGGGCCCGGCGAGGGTCGCTCGACCTCGTCGACGGCGAAACACTCGGGACCAACGGGCCCGACGGGACGCTGGGCGAGGGTGATGCGGCGGTTCATCTCGGTCATCCCGGCACCCTAGGCAACCTCGAACCACCCGTCGTCACCCTCCCCAGATCCGTTTGCGTTGCAGAAATGTCGGGACGCCCCAACGAAAACGTCACGCAAACGGAGGGGCTCGACCCGCCGGACGGGCAAATCGGCTGGTCGACGTGTGCACGCGCGGTACCTTCGGGACGTGGACGTGCTCGATCCGGCTCCGATCGCTTCAATCGCCACGCTCGCCATCGCGCTCGTCGCGGGTGCCGGCGTGCTGTGGGTCTGGCTGTCGACCGCACCGCGTCGGGTGCGCCCCGGCGACTCCACGATGGAGCTGCGCGACGAGACGCCGGCACTCGTGGATCTCCTCACCGGCGGGTTCGAGGTGGAGGACGACGCCGTCCCGGCGACCGCCGTCGATCTCGCCGGCCGCGGCTTCTACGACCTCGAGGAGTACGGCGGTGACCTGATGATCCGGCTGCGGTCGAAGGGCGGGCCCGAGGACGACCTCACCCGCTACGAGGCCCGGGTCCTCCGCCACATCCGCAATCACGCCACCGACGGCATCACGCCCGCCGCCGTGCTCACCATCGGACCCGAAGGTGTGTCGAAGCGCTGGTTCACCGGCTTCGTGCGCGAGGTCACCAAGGACGGACGCTCGCGTGATCTCTGCCACCGGCGGTTCGACCTCAAGCACCTGGCGATGGCGTGGGCGCTCGTCGCCGTGGCCGTGGCGCCCGCCTGGATCCTGGCGAGCGTCGCCGGCCGCACCGACGACCCGACCGCCTGGGGGTCGATCGGCAACCTGGCGTTGGGTCTGGCCATCCTCACCGGCTTCGGCGTGGTGTTCCTCGCCGGCAAGCTGAGCCGCAGCGACGCCCAGGCCGACACGCCCGCGGGCAGGGAGGCCGCCGCCCACTGGCTCGGCGTCCGCAACTTCTACCGCGACAGTGGCCGGTTCGAGGACAAGCCCGCCGCCTCCGTGGCGATCTGGGAACGGCACCTCGCGTACGCGACGGCGATGGGCCTGGCTCCGGAGGTCCAGCGGCAGCTGCCGTTCGAGACCGAACACGACCGGCACGCCTGGAGCCGGGCCACGGGCCAGTGGCGGCGGGTGAAGGTGCGCTACCAGTCGTTCCGGCCGGGCTGGGGCGAGCACCCGGGCAAGGTGGCCTTCGGCGGCCTGATCCAGGCGGTGGTCTACGGCGCCATCGCGTTCTTCGCGCTCTCGGCGGTGCGGTCGGAGTCCCAGCTCGACACGCTCGAGGCGGACCAGCGGCGCTGGGTGAGCCTCGGCGGCACGATCATCGCCGTCGTCCTCGGCGTGGCGGCCGTGTACGCACTCGTCAAACTGGTGATCGGCATCGCCGACCTCTTCCCCCGCCGCACCCTGGAGGGGGAGGTGGTCCGCCGCCGCACGTACCGCACCGGTCATCGCCTCCCGAAGGTGCTGCAGTGGGCGATGTGGAGCGGCACCGACGAGCACGGCATGCGCCGCGACTACCGGCGGCGCACCCGTCGTCACATCGCCATCGACGACGGTTCCGACGACCGGATCCTCGCGTACTCGGTGCGTGACGAGGTGTTCCGCGACGCACTCCAGGGCGCGCGGGTGCGGGTGCGTGTGAGCCCGCTGCTCGGCTACGTGTCCGACCTGCAGCTGCTGTCGCCACCGCCCCGCAGCGCCGCGTCCGAGGCCGGCGTGGCCCATCCGCTGGTGGAGGAGACGGCCACGGCAGCGGGCTCACGTCTGGCGGCCGGGCTCGACGGGGCGCTCGAGCGGGCGGCGACGATGACCGACGAGAACGGTCGTCCGCTGCTGGAACAGACCGACGACGAGGGCGTCACGATCGAGCAGCGGCTGCAGGAGAGCCGGCAGCAGCTCGACCGGATGCGCAACGATCCCCGCATCGCGTCGTCGCCGCTGGCGGGCCTCTTCGACGCCTTCGCCGGCCAGGGTCAGCCCGAGCCGACTGGCGAATCCGACGCCGACGGCGACGCACGCGACGGCGGCGCCGACTCCTGGGATCCGCCCTCCCCCGGCGCGCGCTGAACCTCCTGGTCACCCTGCATTTCACTCTGGGTTTCGTCTCCTCTCGGATGTGGTATCCATTTCTCTGCGCAGCAGAGGAATCGGGGAGACCATGGCGACCGATCTGTTCGAGACCACCGGCACCGACGAGCGGCCGGGAGCACCCCCCGTCACCCGCGTCTCCGAGCCGGAGCGACCTGATGGAACCGTCGCCGACCAGCTGCGCGAGATGTTCGAGGCACTGTTCGGCGGGACACCGCCGGTGCACATCGACCTCTGGGACGGCAGCTCTCTCGGCAGCACCGACGGGCCGGGGCGGGTGATCCTCCACAGCCCCGATGCGCTCCGCAGGCTCGTGTGGTCACCTGACGAGCTGGGCGTGGCGCGGGCGTTCGTGAGCGGCGACATCGACCTCGTCGGGCCGGTCGCCGAGACGCTGCGGGCGCTGCAGGACGGCTTGCCCACCGACGCCCGCATCGCTGCCGCCGCCCTGCCGAAGGTGCTCGCCGGCGGACGCGCCGTCGGCGCGTTCGGACGGCCCCTCGCCGCCCCTCCCGAGGAGTACGTGCCGCACGGCATCCGGCACTCTCTTCGCCGTGACAAGTCGACCGTGAGCCACCACTACGACGTCGGCAACGACTTCTATGCGCTGGTGCTCGGACCAGCCATGACGTATTCGTGCGCCCGCTTCGAACGGCCCGACATGTCGCTGGAGGAGGCCCAGGCAGCCAAGCACGATCTGGTGTGCCGCAAGCTCGGCCTGCACGAGGCCGACTCCACCGACGGCGGCAAGCCGCGCCTGCTCGACGTCGGTTGCGGCTGGGGCTCGATGGCCATGCACGCCGCCGCCCGGTACGGCGCCGAGGTGGTGGCCGTCACGATCAGCGCCGAACAAGCGGCACTCGCCCGTCGCCGCGTGGACGACGCCGGACTGTCCGACCTGGTGGAGATCCGGGTCCAGGACTACCGGGAGGTGCCCGACGGCCCCTTCGACGCGATCAGCTCGATCGGCATGGCCGAACACGTCGGCAAGCGCAACATGGTGCGCTACTTCGAGCAACTGCACGGCCTGCTCCGTCCGGGTGGCCGGCTGATGAACCACGCCATCGCATCGATCGGCGGGTCGAAGATGAACGGGCGGCACTTCATGCACCGCTACGTGTTCCCCGACGGCGAGCTGCTCGACCTCGGCGACACCGTGCTGGCGATGGAAGCGGCCGGCTTCGAGGTCCGCGACGTGGAGAACCTCCGCGAGCACTACGCCACCACGTTGCGTCACTGGGTGGCCAACCTCGAGCGGCGGTGGGACGAGGCGGTCGAGCTCGTCGGCGAGGGACGTTGCCGGGTGTGGCAGCTCTACATGTCGGCCTCGGTCAACGGCTTCGACGACGCCGGCATCCAGCTCTACCAGACGCTCGGCGTGCGCAACCATCCCGGTGG
>Ga0102937_1000407_pt1 | contig 19196 bp, 17 predicted proteins | sample SalPonR2_B_D1_MG_FD_78213 | JGI IMG/M metagenome (GOLD analysis project Ga0102937, IMG submission 78213) | Salt pond soil microbial communities from South San Francisco under conditions of wetland restoration - Salt Pond MetaG R2_B_D1_MG | ecosystem: Environmental > Aquatic > Marine > Intertidal... | reverse complement strand
TATCTCCTCTCGGAATACCTCAAAATGAAGGGATACGTGGTAGCCTGGGCCAAAAATGGTGCCGAAGGGCTGGCCGCCCTGGAGGCGAATACCTACGATCTGGCGATTGTGGACGTAACGATGCCCGGGATGGACGGCTTTACCTTTGCGGAAAAACTCAAAGCCAGTGGTCGGCAGTTGCCCTTCATTTTCCTGACGGCCCGTTCTATGAAGATCGATGTGTTAAAGGGCTTCGCCCTGGGTGCTGCCGACTACCTCAAAAAACCGATTGATGAGGAGGAATTACTGGTACGCATTGAGGCCCATTTGAGCCGGCTGCAAGCCACAGAGGCTGGTAATGAGCCCACTATCCTGCGGATTGGTCGCTACGAATTCGATCCCCGCAATCAAGTACTCCACCTCGACGGCGAAAGCCAGGCGCTCACCGCCCGCGAACGCGACCTGTTATTACTACTCGTCCAGCATCAAAATCAGCTCTGCCACCACAAGAAAATCCTCACCCAGCTCTGGGGCAAAAACGACTATTTCAGCCGCAAGAGCCTGAATGTCTTTATCACCAAGCTACGCAGCTACCTTAGTCAGGACCCCGAGGTGCGCATTGATAATGTGCACAATCAGGGCTTTGTGTTGCGGGGGTAGAGGGAATAGTTGAAACAGAATTACCAATAGTGTTTCAGGTTTTGCATTCCTCTAAATATTGAACTCACTAAATAAAAATTATTTCCGCTTTGGGTCCGTTATTTGATAACCTAGCGTAAACTGTAGTTTTTCTGGATTATAATCATCAAAAGTCTGCTCTAGAAAAGGGGTAGGTGTCTGGTTGAATAATACATCAAAAAATATAACAGGGTCTATCCTTCTTCTATTAAGGACTCTATAATTGACTTGAAAATAGAACCTTTTAAAGGATAAACCAGCTCCTGGGTTAATTTCAAAACCATCGAAACGAAATCTAAGTTTACTAAGATGGGGTCCATTAGCATTGTAGAAAAGATTAAATGCAGGAACAATATTTAAATTTAAATATAAACGGGCATCACCCAAAGAAATCAGATTTTGCTCTAAGCCTAAAGGGACTTGTAGCTGATGTTTTTTATAATTACTAGTAGTAAGAAGAATGAGAGAGCAAAAAGGATCCTTTTGATAGGCACAATGATTGTAAGGTCTACGAAATCTATGATGATTTCGATTATATCCTAGCCCTATTAAAACACCATAATTAGGGCCGTCAATCAGTTTATTCCTTAACAAAATTGAAAACTCTAAATCTCTGGAATGAGAACTACCAAAAACATCTAGAATACCACCTGGTGTCTGTGGAAACTCAAATAGTCGTTGATCTTGTTCTAAATCAGCATAGGAAATACTTATATCGAACTTGTTGAAATTAAATTGGGCATTTGCTATCTTATAAAATAATAGAGTTGAAATAATTATGGGTAGCCATTTTTTCATGCGGATCAAGTTTATAGCCAGTAGCTACTAGCTGTTTTAAGTAGCTACTGGTATTAACGATGAATATATCTATCAACAAATAAATAAGCATCAGGAAATTAAGAAAAGATTAGACAAGCTGAACAAGGCTACAAACGTTATGTTGGCTGAAAATTCCTCCGAAGAAATTGAGAGCCAAATAAGTGCTTATTATACAGAAATTACTGCTGAAAATTACACGTTACAAGATCTCCTAAATGTAGGCGATGCAGTTATGTTAAGAGGGTGTAGTGGTGCTAAGATTTTTGGAAGGCTTGGGCTAGGGGCAGCGAAAGCTGCATTAGGTTGCAGTGTGGGGCCAGCTGGCTGTGTACTCGGATTTATAGGCTTTTTTGAAGATGTAGGTAAAGCATACAATTATGCTTGTAATAATTGTCAAGCATGCGCCTAACCCACTTAAATATTATTTTAAATAAAAAATACATTGATCATGAATTATAAAAAAGTTCTTTCTTGGGATGGAGATGTAAATACAGGCACCATCATGGTATATGTTGGCTTGATATTAAGTCTAGCAGGTCCTGCTTTTGGACAAGACTATGCTCTCTTCATTGAATCTGTTGCCATTGTTCTTTTGATCATTGGAGCGATCTATGCCTACCCTCGGTTAAGTCCAAAGTCAAAGTCTCGTTTCTGGGTCATTATAGCTATTATTGTAGCTCTACTCTTAGGCTTTTTCTTCAAGTTCTACAATCTATTTGATATGCAGTTCTAATCTACTGTAATAGGACCAGAAAAGCGAATTCATAAATTTGCTTTTCTGGCTGCTTGTTAAAGACCAGGTTTTGGAGAAAATGAAAAATAAATCTTTAAGTTTTCGGAGCATTCTAATAGAATCACTCATCTTAGGAATAGTTGTATTTGTTCTATACGGGCTGAATCTTGATGCTCTAAAAAAATACCCAATCTTTGTACTAATTGGTATACCTGTCATATTTATTATAAGATGGTTACTTATCAAAGCCACAAGAAAGTTTACTAATTGGAAAGAAGTTAAAAATTAATCTTAGTAGGTTTAAAGTGAGGAGTGCTCTAGACTCCTCACTTATTTGTTCTGAGCTAAGCATGACGCACGTCTAGTGGATGCGAATCCTGTGTTCGCCCGATAAGGGTAGGAACGAAGTGTTTCTAAAGTGGGGTGCACATAGTACATATTATGACCGAGCCGATTATACCAACAGGTAGGTAGCTTTGAAAAGATGGACTTCAAAGTTAAGGTACCGATAGTGTAACTGTAAATTGTAAGAGCCCATTTATCGCGTCAAAAATCGGCCCATTTATCAGGTAAAGTGACAAATACTTGTGTTGCAATCTGCAAATTTTGAAACATTATCTGTGCATAGTGATTCAACGCGGGATGTAGAGAGGAATTTGACCAATTCGGAGATACGAATATAGTTAAGTAAAGTCCAACAAAAAAGCCCAAACAACATTCCTGTCATTTGGACTTTCTCCTGGAGGTCGGTAGCGGATTTGAACCGCTGTAGGAGGTTTTGCAGACCTCTGCCTAACCGCTCGGCCAACCGACCATCGTTTTATGGAGTCGCAAATATAAACACTTTTTTAGGTATAAAGCAAGACTCAATCAGAAAAATATGAATTTTCACTAAACCACTAAACCACTAAACCACTAAACCACTAAACCTCACTCCTGATATTGCAAACGAAACTTTTCCTCCAATCGTTCCATCGGGTAGCGGTCCTTAAGCTGGTAGCGTAGATGCAAATCCTCGCTGATGCGCTTACTGTAATAATATAAGCCCAATCCCTTAGCGTAAATCTCGCGGCCGTTGTATTCCTGCTCCAGTACGCCCTCCTTATCGTAGGCAATTAGTTCTTTCAGCTCAAATATCAGGGCAGCGTATTGCTGATCCTGGAAAGTAATGGTCGTATCGCCCAGGTAACGCCGATTTTTGATGACATCAATGGTAGCACCACTGTCCTGAGGAGGCTGCCATCGGATGTGGTACAAATAAACACCGCCGTTCTCTTTTACCCGAAAGGGAAATACGTCGTCCTCAATCACTTGTACCGGTATCTGAATTTGTACCTCGGCATTACTGCTATCGTTTTCGTAGAGAAACAAATCCTGTAATATCATGCCGGCCCCGGTCATGCGCTCATTGGATAATTGTTGCGGAATCAGCTCCTGCTCGTAATAAGTCCCCGTAAGATTCACCTCATCACCGTCAATTAGCGAGCGGTAGTACCAATAGGCCGTGCCGTTCGGGCTAATGCCCAAAGGCTCATACTCGTAGACCAGCCCCGATTCCAGTGTTTTGAGTGGAAAGTAATAGTTTCGGATGTCCTGATAACCATCGCCCAACTGACAGGCTTGCAGGCCGAGCACCGTCATTCCGATGAAATAAAAATAAAAACTTTTCATATTCGAATAAACCGGAAATTATTTCCGTTTGTTTTAAATGGTCGCGCCAATTTGGCAGTAAAAGGGAGGTTTTATCGACATTGGTATAAAAACTGACGTAAAATATGGGCAAGGCCATTGTACACACCGTATCTTAGCCAACCCAAAACGGTTTGATCCCGTTTAGTAAGAAGAGATGGTATAGAAAATCAACAATTCAACAATCGACAATATATGTTAGGTGGATTAGGAAAGACAATCAAGAATATCTTCGGTACCAAATACGACCGGGACGTTAAGCAGTATTCCCCCATTGTGGAAGAGATCAATGAGATCTACGACACTCTAAGCGAACTCTCCAACGATGAACTGCGTAACAAAACCCTGGCTTTCCGCGAGCGTATCGCGGAATTCCTGACGGAGATCGACGCCGATATCGATCGTTTAAAGCAGGAAGCAGAAGAAACCAAAGACCTATTACAAAAAGAGGAGCTGTTCAAAGAGATAGATGAGCTGGTCGGAGAAAGAGACAAAGAACAGGAAATCGTACTGAAGGAAATCCTGCCCGAAGCCTTCGCCGTCGTAAAAGAAACGGCGCGCCGCTTCACCGAAGAAGAGGAGATCGTCGTGACGGCCACCGATCACGATCGTGATTTGGCAGCCAACCCTAAGAAAACGGGTTACGTGAAAATCAAAGGCGATCAGGCGATCTACCAGACCTCCTGGCAAGCGGCCGGAGGGGATATCGATTGGGCTATGATCCACTACGATGTACAGTTGATTGGTGGTATGGTCCTCCACGACGGTAAAATTGCCGAGATGGCTACGGGGGAGGGTAAAACGCTGGTCGCTACGCTGCCCGCCTACCTGAATGGTTTGACCGGACAGGGCGTACACGTGATTACGGTCAACGATTACCTGGCTCGACGGGATGCCGAATGGGTCGGACCTGTCTTTGAGTTCCTGCTCCTGACCATCGATTGTATCGATAACTACAAGCCGCATTCTGAGAAGCGCATCAATGCCTATCATTGCGATATCACCTACGGTACCAATAATGAGTTTGGTTTCGATTACCTGCGTGATAATATGGTGCGCACCGAAGCCGAAAAAGTACAGGGTAAGCACCACTTCGCGATGATTGATGAGGTTGACTCCGTCTTGATTGACGATGCGCGTACACCGCTGATCATTTCCGGACCGGTACCCCAGGGCACAGAAGAGCAGGAGTATATTGAGCTACGTCCCTACGTGGAGAAGCTCATGAATGTACAAAAGAAATTAGCTACGGATGCTTTGAGTGAAGCTAAGAAGCTGTATGCCGAAGGGGTTATTGGTAACCAGGAAGGAGAAGCCGGTATGGAACTCTTGAGAGCTTACCGGGCCCTGCCTAAGTACCGTCCGCTGATTAAATTCCTCAGTGAGGAAGGAACAAAGGTGATGCTACAGAAGGCAGAGAACTTCTACATGCAGGAGCAGTCCAAGAATATGCATATTGTGGACAAACCCCTGTACTTCACCATTGATGAAAAGAATCGTCAGGTAGAGCTGACCGATACCGGTGCAGAGTACCTCTCCAAATATACCGATGATGATCAATTCTTTATCATGCCCGATATTGCTTCGCGTATGGTCGAGATCGATACCGACGAATCCCTGGATGAAGAGGGGAAGACCGAAGCCAAGACCAAGCTGTCGCAGGATTTTGCCGTCAAGGCGCGTCGACTACACGCGATGAATCAATTGCTTAAAGCCTATACCTTATTTGAGCGGGATTCGGAGTACATCGTGATGGATAACGAAGTGAAGATCGTCGATGAATCGACCGGTCGTATGATGGAAGGCCGTCGCTATTCGGATGGTCTGCACCAGGCTCTGGAGGCAAAGGAAAATGTAAAGATTGGTAACATCACGCAGACTTACGCGACGGTGACCCTACAGAACTACTTCCGGATGTACCACAAGCTGTCGGGGATGACCGGTACAGCTGAGACTGAGGCCAGTGAGTTCTGGGAAATCTACAAACTGGATGTGGTGGTGATTCCCACTAACCGGCCCATCGTTCGCGATGACCGCGAAGATTTGGTGTATAAAACCGAAAGAGAAAAATTCAACGCCGCTGCCGAAGAGATTACTCGTTTAAGCCAGGCGGGACGACCGATTCTGGTGGGTACCACTTCCGTGGAAATATCCGAGCGTCTGAGTCGCTCGCTTCGTTTGCGGGGCATTGATCACAACGTACTCAACGCCAAGCAGCATCAGCGCGAGGCCGATATTGTCGCCGAAGCGGGTAAAGCCGGAAAGGTGACCATCGCGACTAACATGGCCGGTCGGGGTACGGATATTAAACTGTCGCCCGAAGTAAAAGAAGCCGGTGGTCTGGCGATCATTGGTACCGAGCGTCACGATTCGCGACGGGTAGACCGTCAGTTGCGAGGGCGTGCCGGACGTCAGGGAGACCCCGGTAGCTCGCAGTTTTACGTGTCACTGGAAGATAACCTGATGCGCCTGTTTAATTCGGAGCGCATTGCTAAGGCCATGGACCGTATCGGCCACCAGGAAGGAGATGTGATCCAGCACTCGATGGTCTCCAAATCGATTGAGCGCGCGCAGAAGAAAGTGGAAGAAAACAACTTTGGTATCCGGAAGCGACTGCTGGAGTACGATGATGTGATGAACATCCAGCGAGAAGCCATCTACAAGAGAAGGGACAATACCCTGTCGGGAGATCGCCTCTCCGTTGACCTGAACAATATGTTCCGTGGTATGATCACGGTGCTGGTGAAGGATCATAAGGAACGCGGGTCTTACGAGACCTTTAAGCAGGACAGTCTGAGTACCCTGGGTATTGATCCAAAGCTCGAAAAAGCAAGCTTTGATAATACGGGGGCCGAAGAGCTGATTGAGCTCTTCTACCAGGAGTTTGAAGAGTTTTATAACCGAAAAGCAGAACAGATATCACAGTTGCTGTTACCGCAGATCAAACATATCCACGAGACGCAAGGACACCAGTACAAGCGCTTGTTGATTCCATTTACGGATGGTCGATCGACACCTTATAATGTGACCGCTGAACTGGAAGATGCGGTCGCCTCTGATGGCCGCTCGATCATGCATGATATTGAGAAAGCCGTTACGCTGGCGATTATCGATGTCAAGTGGAAAGAGCATCTGCGTAGTATGGATGAATTGAAAGAGTCTTCTCAGGCGGCCTCTTTCGAGCAAAAAGATCCGCTAGTCATTTATAAGATGGAGGCCTACAATCTTTTCGAACAATTGGTACACGACATCAACGAGGAAGTAACGAGTTACCTGTCAAAAGGTACTTTAATTTTTGCCGATGGTACAACCCTGGAGCAAGCGCGGGAGCGGCAGTCGGATCTGGGGCGTACCCGAACCAACAAAGATGAGGAAGCCGAAAACCAGGCGCGCCGTCGGGCCGCTGCCTCCGCCGGAGGTGGTCGTCGCAGCAAACCAGAGACGGTACGCCGAACTGAAAAGAAAGTAGGAAGAAACGATCCTTGTCCTTGCGGAAGCGGCAAGAAATATAAGAAATGTCACGGGAAAGGGGCTTAAGATGATACCCTTCTAAAGTGGAATATTAACCTCCGTTTGGCTTAAGTAGGTTGCCCATATTGAGTCTGTAATAAGGTGCTGGCTTTTTTGGGCTAGTTCGCGGCGCAAAAATCGCGGATAGCCTAGCTATCCAAGGCTTTTTGCAACGAAGAAATCGCCCAAAAAGACGCAGATTATTGCTTGATTTAATTGGGTAACCTACTTAATCAGTTGAGCGGAGGTTTTTTATGTTTATTTGCAGTTTTTCTTACTTCCTTATTCGGAAAAAATATATCTTGCGACTTAATGTTGTGTTTTACAAATTTTATTTTATAAATTTCCGATGCCTCAAAACCCCGTCATCAGGCGGGCAGCTAGAAAATAAGCAAAGAACGGACGCAAAAAGATAAACATGGACATCGCTGGTTATATTGACCATACTATTCTAAGGGTAGATTGTACCGCAGACGAGATTCGCCAGTTATGTGATGAAGCCATTGCTCATCAGTTTGCAGCGGTTTGTGTGCCCCCGTTTTTTGTGCAATTGGCGGCTCAGCGCCTGGAAAAACACCTGCCAAAAATTAAAGTAGCCACGGTGATTGGTTTCCCAATGGGCTATTCTTCCACACCCGCAAAGATCGAAGAAATTAAGCGCGCCATTGATGACGGAGCCGATGAGGTAGATGCCGTCATTAATATCTGCGCGGTTAAAGGCAAAACCTGGAGTTACGTAGCCAACGATATCGACAGTATGACGACGGCTGCCCGTCTAAAGGGTAAAAAGATCAAAGTCATTCTGGAGACGGGCTTGCTTAATGAAGTCGAACTAGAGAAACTCTCCGAATTTGTACTCAACAGCGGGCCAGATTTTGTCAAAACTTCTACCGGATTTAATGGTACCGGGGCAGAATTGGGTAAGGTGTTATTCCTAAAAAAATTGTTGGGGGATAAAATTGCAATTAAAGCCTCTGGTGGTATTCGCTCCCGCGAAGACGCGCTGGCTTTTATTGAGGCAGGCGTCGCTCGCATCGGTACTTCTTCCGCTCTGGAGATCATCAAGGAATAGTAATACGGCGCAATGAAAAAGATTGACTGGCTTAACCACCTCTTCAATTTTACTGCCGTTATCCTGGGAGTTTTCCTGGCCTTTTACGTAAGTGATCGCGCCGAAAAGCGAAAAGAAAAACAAGAGCTAAAGATCATTGTTGAATCCTTGATCGAGGATTTAAAAAGTGACCAGTCGACCTACCTGGACTATCAATTGCCCGTCAATAGAAAGCACGCTGGGGATATCGCAGAACTGTTGGAGGCGATCTTGAACGAAGAGCTAGACCGCATAAATGCTTACATGTCGGAACTGTTAACGCTGGATAATTATTCGCCCAATAGTACGACCTACCTGTCTAGTACCACAACCGGTAAGCTAGCTTTAATCGAAGATCTAGAGACTAAAAAAATGCTTAGTGCTTATTTTGATGTTCAGGCTGCTGAAGTACAAAAAAGAGGAGAGATTCAAACTGATTTTTTCCTGGATGATTTATTACCCTGGTTGACGCAAAATACCAATCTAGGGGATATGGACCCTAAAAGTCTGGTGGGGGACCAACTCTTACTCAATAAGTTGGTGATTTATCAGAGTTTTATCACCAATAAAATACAAGGCTATGAAGAACTGGTAGCATTCGGTGCAGAGCTAATCGTGGAATTAGAAGCTATCCTGGCAGATCTGAAATAAAAAAGCCACTGGCCTAGACCAGTGACTTTCATTCCTAAAATCCTTTTACTTTGCTTAATTCGTTCTGACCCGTAGGCCGCCGTAATTCAGGCGGGCCGTAATGGTGGCCTGGGCGTTACTTTTCAGACTGTAACCCTCTACTTCCTGGCTAGATGATTTGGAGATTTCCTTTACCACTTCAAAGTTAGAAGGGTAGCTGATACCGGCGTAGGTAGCCATGGCATCCATCCGGTAGGCCGCTCCGGAAGCAACGTTAACCTTGAAATCGGTATATTTTCCATTCATACTCGCTTCCTGGAACTGTCGGCTTAGGCCAAAACTGGCAGAGCCGTATTCCATGTCGAGGTCTACCCGCTGACTGACTTCTTCGGCCTCTATGGAGCTGTATTTACCCTCCAGGCTGACATTGCGGACTTTCTGTATAGAGAAGTTATCGTATTTGCCGTAGTTCTTAAAATCGGCCACTTCCATCAGTCGGTAGGTATCGTATTTCGTTTCGCAGCGCACATCACCGGCCCGTTCAATATTAATTTTGGAATACTTGGTGGTCAGTGATATATCATTTACCTGCTCGATGTCCAGTTTTCCGTAAGAAAGACTGGTGGTCAGGTCTCGGGCTTTTTGGATAGCGCCGTTGCCGTAGGCAAAATCAATCGTAGAGTCATCGCCGACCCCTTCCACCTTAAAGTTAGCGTATTTAAGGTTGAGCTTTACCTTTCCTTCCATATTCGCCACGTAGGCATCGCCGTACTTGAGCTCCAGATCCAAATTGTTACTGGTGGGCAGGTACACTTCGTAATTGATCTTGTAGTCTCCCTTCGAGCTACTGGAGCCCCAGCTCCACCAGGAAGAGCGACTGCTCTCGATCTCGGTTATTGCTCTGACGTAGTCTCGGGCATTAGAAAAGTTAACAGTAATGCGGTCAAATACATCATTGGCTTTGTCCTCTGAGTTCGCATCTACGACGATATTGACACTGATTTTGACCCGATTACGATCCCAGGTTTTTACGGTTACTTCACCGTATTTATTACTGAGGTAGGTCGTGCCATTAGCGGCAATGTCGAACTCTTTCTTAATGGTTTTAGTATACTCACGCCGGCTGATTTCATCCGTGCCAGCGGTACAATTCACCAGAGAGGCGAAGAGGAGTAGCATGGTTAATTTAAATACTGATTTCATCTTGATCTTTTTTATTTGTTTTAGTGGGTACGGTGGATTCCATCTTTTCCAGAACGCGCTCTAGAATGGCGATCTTCATTTGGTAATTTTGGATCAGATTCTCCACGATTTCTTGTTCTTGTCCTTCGGGGGCAGTACGGATTTCTTCCTTCAGTTCTAGCATAGCCTGATCAATTTGGTCCAGGTCTTGTAGCACCTGAGCGTCGGGGTCATAACGGACTAATTGGTTGACGCGGTTGTTGATCTGGTTTTGGAAATACGCCTCCATTTCGAAGTATTCGGGGGCAGTTTCCTGCAAAATGGCCGTTGCGCTGTTACCCTGATTGGCCTGGGTGAGGTAGCTACCAGCTACGCCGCCCGCAATGAGCAGCACGGCCACGGCTGCCGCCACGCGCAGGTTTTTCCAAAGGCGAAGCCGACGGGCTTCTTTTTGGTTGGCTGCCCGGTCAATGGCCGCCCAGACCTTTAGGCTAGGCACTTCGTTATCGAAGGCGCTTCGGTTGTCGTTAATAAATTTTTCTAAACCATCCATTTTTACTGTTTTGTTTGAGACCAGAGGTTTCCGAGGTTTCCAAAACGTAGGAAGTCTGGATTTTTTCTATAAATTAGAAACTAATTTTTGTGCTCTTAAAATATCTCTCAGCTTGGCTTTAGCCCGACTGTATTGTGATTTTGAAGTGGTCTCGGCAATACCGAGAATATCTCCAATTTCTTTATGATCATAGCCTTCCAGCATATATAGCGAAAAGACGACCCGGTAGCCATCGGGTAGATCGAATAAGGCTTGTTTTACTGCTTTTACGCTTAGCCCTTTGGTGTCGTCTGCGTGTGTGATGCCTTCTTCGGGTACCGCTGCATGGCGATCTTCCAACTCCTGAAAGTAAATTTTCTTCTTTTTCAGGTAGTTGATGCAGTTGTTGATCACAATTCGTTTGATCCAGGCTCCTACCGAAGACTGGTAGCGGAAGCTGTCCAGCTTGGTGAAAATATCTACGAAGGAGTTTTGTAAAAGATCTTCTGCATCGAGTTCGTCTTTTACCATACGCAGGCAAACGTTGTACATCGCTTTTGAGTACAGACGATAGAGTTCGAATTGTGCCTGGCGATCGCCCGCTTTGCACTTTTCTACGATCTCTTTGTGTGTGTCGGCGTAATTCAATGTCCTTGTTTTGAGTGTCTGGTCTGTGGTTTTCAACTGCTTTGCGGAGCCTCGTTTTTTCGGCACTAAATGCCGGATCGATGTTTTCAAAGCCTTCGGTTTTTCCTTGTAAACTTAATTCATTCTTAGAGACAAGACTTATTGGTAAGGGTTGCAGGTAAATTAAAAAAATCCTTTCGCCGGGAGATTGCCCCTGGCCGAAAGGATTTTAAGAACTCTTTTTTGATTTATTCTTAGTTCCAATAATCGCGGTCGTTGGTACTGTTATTGCTGTCATCACTAGTGGCGGGAACAATCCGACCAAAATAGATTTGCATACCAATGGACAAGTCAATGGCATTGGTATAAGACTTGGAGATAGTCAGCACATCACCGAAGTCGGTCTCGGTATTACTACGGGCCCAGTTGTATTTCACCAGGGCTTCGATACCAATACCATCTCTTGAGAATATGGTAAACCCAGGACCTATACCCAGAGCTAATACATCAGTAGAGGTATTTTGATTGACGCCATCGATCCGGATGGTGTTGGATGAGCTACCTATGCCAAAGGTGGTTTCTAAAAAGAAGGCTTTGTCTTCGCCAATCGGAAGATAATAGCGGGCGAAAGGACCAAATAAAAGATCACTATCTTCCTGACGATCGACTTCTGACTCAGGATCTAATATGGATTCGGGTTCACGGGTAATATTAGAGGTGTAATCCAAACCAACTCCCATAGCAAAATTATCAGTTAGGAAATAACCAATTGCCGGCGCAATGTTAAACTGGCTGGAGCGGGTACCCCTACCTTCAATTTGCTGGTTATTATCGTCGATTTCAAAATTGGACTGAGCGGTCGAAAACCCAATCGTACTACCCATAATGAAGTTTCCACTTTTCGTAAATTGGGCAGATAGCAGGGTACAGGTGAAGAGTAAAATTAGGCTGCTTAGTAGTGTTTTAAATATTTTCATAATAGTTGATTTTCTGAGCGGTAAAAGCTTTGCGCAGCGGATGCTAATCGAACTGCCTAACTGGGTTTTAATGCTTACCTACTACCTTGTTAACAAAACAGCCCGGAATATGTGCGATTCAGCCCCAAAGACCGGCGAATAGGGGGGGATAGAAAAAAATTACTTTAGAAAAACAAAAAAATTTACATCCTGACAAAGCCCGATAAATAGAAATATTCTTTCCGATACGCCTGTCTTGTAAGAATTTTATTCCCTTTATTTTTTTGCGAAAGCAATAAATAGCGCAATCAAATCATTTTCAGGCACTTTTACACCTTAAACTGTGCATAACAAACCCAGAAATTCTTTTCTATAACCGTAAAAAAGCCTAAATTTGCAGCGATTTAAACCTGGGCGAACTTTGAAAAGGATAAAGTGCTCCCGGATTTAAGATCAAAAATTACTTTTCTTTCATTCAAATAGATGAATTTGTTATGGCGAACACGGGTCGAGTAAAACAAGTCATTGGTCCAGTTGTGGACGTTTCTTTTCAGGACGAGGCAGCCCTCCCTGAAATTTACAACGCGTTAGAAATTAAAAGACCTAATGGGGAGATTTTGGTGCTGGAAGTTCAGCAGCACCTGGGAGAAGATTCCGTACGTACGGTAGCCATGGATGCGACCGATGGTCTAACCAGAGGTGCCGCAGTACTCGATACGGGAAAGCCCATCGCAATGCCGGTGGGAGAAGCCATCAAAGGCCGCCTGTTTAACGTAGTAGGAGAACCGATCGATGGTATTGGTGCCGTATCTAAAGAAGGTGCTTATCCTATTCACCGTCAACCACCTAAATACGAAGACCTGTCTACCTCAAAAGATGTACTGATTACGGGGATCAAGGTAATTGACCTGGTGGAGCCTTATATGAAAGGAGGTAAAATTGGATTGTTCGGTGGTGCCGGTGTTGGTAAAACCGTATTGATTCAGGAGTTGATTAACAATATTGCCAAAGGTTACGAAGGTATTTCGGTATTCGCTGGAGTAGGTGAGCGTACTCGCGAGGGGAACGATTTGCTGCGCGAGATGCTGGAATCTAACGTAATCAAATACGGAGAGGCCTTTAATAAAAGTATGGAAGAAGGTGGCTGGGACTTGTCCAAAGTGGACGCAAAAGCTCTGGAAACTTCTCAGGCTACACTGGTATTTGGCCAGATGAACGAACCACCCGGAGCACGGGCACGTGTAGCTTTGTCCGGACTGACGATCGCAGAATACTACCGCGATGGTGATTTAAGCGATCCCAATGGGGGACGGGCTATCCTGTTCTTTATCGATAATATTTTCCGTTTTACAGAGGCCGGTTCTGGGGTATCTGCCCTGCTGGGACGTATGCCTTCGGCGGTAGGTTACCAGCCTACACTGGCGACCGAAATGGGACTGATGCAAGAGCGGATTACTTCTACCAAGCGCGGTTCAATTACCTCCGTACAGGCGGTTTATGTACCTGCTGATGACTTGACGGACCCTGCTCCGGCAACGACCTTCTCTCACTTGGATGCGACTACGGTATTGTCTCGTAAATTGGCTTCTCAGGCGATTTACCCGGCAATCGATCCACTCGATTCTTCTTCTCGTATCTTGGATCCACAGGTGATTGGAGATGAGCACTACGATACCGCACAGGAGGTCATTAACATTCTTCAGCGCTACAAAGAGCTGCAGGATATCATTGCTATTCTGGGTATGGAAGAATTGTCAGACGAAGACAAGCTGGTCGTATCACGCGCCCGTCGTGTGCAATTATTCTTGTCTCAGCCATTCCACGTAGCCGAGCAGTTTACTGGTCTGAAAGGTGCTTTCGTAGAAATCGAAGATACCATCAAAGGCTTTAAGATGATTCTGGGCGGTGAAATGGATCAGTATCCAGAATCTGCCTTCCACTTGAAAGGTACTATTGACGAGGTAATTGAAGCCGGCGAGAAAATGTTGGCCGAAGCTGCCGAAGCCGCTTAATTATTAATTGAAGATTTCGCCTTTCTCGGTAATGACTTACGGAGAAAGGCGATACTAAAATATACGATCCATGCATATTACAGTACTGACGCCCAATCGGGAAATTTTCCGGGGTAGAATCGAAAGTGTTAAGCTGCCCGGGGTTGATGGAGAATTTCAGGTCCTGAATAACCACGCTCCGATTGTATCGGCACTGGATGAAGGGAAAGTAACCATCGTGACCTCTACTGGTGTGCACCGTTATTTCGACGAGGAAAGTGGTAGTATCAAAGAAGAAGAAACCGCTGGCAAGAAATTGATCTATCGGGTCAATGGCGGCTTTATTGAAGTGCTGAATAACGAGGTATCGCTTTTATTATCTGGCCTCAAGGTTGCCGCTGCCTAATCGCGGCCTCCATTCGAATAAAATCAGGAAAAGGTCCGTTGCTCTTTATGGGGAACGGACCTTTTTATTTTTCGATCTCCAAAGACACCCAATCCCCAACGGCCCATTTTGCAGAAGCGGGAACGGGTACCTGTAAAGACTGGCCGTCCAGATCTAAATGGGCAACTTTCCCTTCCGGACGACTTTCCAGGCGGGTGATTAATGCTTTCAGCTGACTAATTCTGGTAGATAGAAATACCCGCTCGGGAGCGCCACTGTGGGTGATTTTCCCCTCCTCGATACAAAAGACCTGATCAGCCATATTGCGTACTTCGTTTACATTATGACTAACCAGGATGGTGGTCAGGCCAAAGGCTTCGTGAAGTCGGCGGATGTATTGCTGCAGCTTAAGGCGAAGTTCGGCATCTATGGCGGACAGCGGTTCATCCAGTAAGAGTAAGGCGGGTCTTTGTACGAGCGCCCGGGCCAGGGCTACCCGTTGTTGTTGACCGCCACTGAGTTTGGTTGGCTTTTTGTGGCGTAAGCCTTCCAGTTCAACTAATTCGACGAGCTCGTCGATAACATTTCCGCTTTGGTGGCGCTGCAGCGCAAAACGCAGATTCTGTTCTACGGTCATGTTAGGGAAGAGGGCGTAGTCCTGAAAAACAAAACCTACTTTTCGTTTTTGGGGTTTTAGATTAAGCCCCTGATTGGTATCGAACCAGGTATCGTGCCCAAATGATATTTTACCCCGATCTGGTTTCATGAGTCCGGCCAGCATTCGCAGAATAGATGTTTTGCCCGCTCCCGATTTACCATAAAGGGCTACGAGTTGTCCTGCTTCGAAGGACAAATCAATCTCCAGTCGCATGGTGCCACTAGCCGCATCTAATTGCTTCTGTAATTGTAACTTGATCATCGGCGTAGGCTGCTTAAGTATCCTCCATTAATGAGGTAGACTGCTAAAAGTATCAAAAATGTAATGGCAAACAAAAGCGCAGCGTACAAATTCGCCGTACTATAATCCAGGGATTCCACCGCTTCGTAGACGGCAATTGAGGCAACCTTGGTACGACCGGGAATACTGCCGCCGATCATTAGCACCACGCCAAACTCTCCAATCGTGTGGGCAAAAGCCAGGACAATACCCGTCAGCAGGGAAGCTCGAATGTTGGGGAGTAATACCCGAAGCAGGGTGGTCCAGCGGGATTTGCCTAATAAATAAGCCGCTTCCTTTAATGAAGGAGACAGACTGCTAAGGCCGGCCTGGATGGGCTGAACCATGAAGGGCAGGGAATAGATCATGGAGGCCAATACCAGACCTTCAAAAGAGAAGATAAAGCGCACATTCAGCCAACGCTCCAGCCAGGCGCCAAAGCTGCCATTTGGACTAAAAACCACCAATAAATAGAAGCCTAAAACGGTGGGCGGCAGCACCAGGGGCATACTGACCAAGGTTTCAATAAGGGGTTTAAGCCGCGAGCGGGAAAAGGCCAACCAATATCCCAGGGGAATACTCACTACCAACAACAGCACTGCGGTTAACAGCGCTAGTTGAAAGGTAAGTGTGATTGGTGTCCAGTCTAGCATGATTAGTAATACTACTGCTTAATGATGGGAATAGTCAGCTGACTCGCCCTTTCCTGATCCAGGATTTGTAGCCAGTAGGTACCCGCTGACCAGCGGCTGGTGTCCCAGGTCTGGCTGGGCTCTAGTCGGCCTTTTTGTATCGTGCTCCCGGTCGCTTCCAGGATGCGATATTGCCATTGCCGGTTTATACCGGGTGGGGTCCAATTTAGCCGTAATTGATCCTGGAAGGGGTTGGGAGCCAATTCAATGAAAGCCCGCATCCACTCCGACTGGGTGCCCACAAAAATCATTTCTACCATCTGGCAGGTGCTATCCTGACCAAAGCGATTTTTTGCCAAAAGGCAGACCTCATAGGTGCCCGCCAGTTCATAGCGGTGCCCCGGGTTTTGTATGCGACTACTATCACCGTCCCCAAAGGTCCATAGCCATTCCGTGGGTAAATGATTACTGGTATCCATTAGCTGGATACTATCTCCTTCGACGGCGCTTATGACAAAGCCGGCTTCTGGAATAAGGTGCTCTACTTCAAGGGTAGTACATAAGGTATCACTGGTAAAGCTATTGGCCGCCACCAGGCATACCGTATAGAAGCCTTCTTGGGTGTATTGATGGATCGGGCTCTCTTCCATAGCCGTACCACCATCGCCAAAGTCCCAGGTAAACCGGGTGCTGTTGGCAGAGGATAGATTGAAAAAGCGGAATTCTCCCTGTCCAATGGAGTCAATATCAAAACCAGCGGATGTTTGTAATCCACTTACCATCAGCATCTGTTGGGTTGTATCGGCCCCAAAGCTGTTTTCGACGATCAATTGAACGGTATAGTTGCCATCCGCGGAGTATTGATGAGTCGGGTTTTGCGCATTACTACTGCTGCCATCTCCAAATTGCCACTGCCAGCTTTGTGGTGTGTTTTGGCTTTCGTCGGTAAAGGCAAAAAGACCAAAATCCGGTTCCTCAAAACCAAAGGCAGCCACGGGAAGTAAATCACTGACACTTAGAATTTGACAGAGGGTATCGCTACCCAGGGTGTTGAATACAATGAGACATACCGTATAATTACCTTCTGCGGTGTACTGGTGGGTCGGACTGTCCTCCAGGGAGCTATTTCCATCACCAAAGTCCCAGTGGAGGCTATCCGTATTACTTGAGCTTTGATTGGTAAAGGTATAAAGTCCTGCTCCGTCCTTTTGGATGTTAAACTGCGCGGTGGGAAGGATATTGTCAATCAGGAGCTGTTGGCAGGTACTGTCACTTCCAAAGGCATTGTTGGCCGTGAGACAGACCGTAAAGGTACCTTCTTCGGTATATTGGTGCTCGGGCGCTGTCTCCAGCGAGCTACTACCATCGCCGAAATCCCAAATGAAATTGCTACTTTCCCCCTGCGTTAAATTGGTAAAACTAACCTTGCCAGCTGCTCCTTTGCTAAAGCTAAAACCTGCCAGTGGGCGTAGCCGTTCAATGACAATGGTCTTACAGGTGGTATCAGCGCCGGCGCTGTTGCGCACTTCCAGGCAGACCTCGTAGCTGCCGCCTACACTAAATTGATGCTGAAGGCTGGGCGCAGTAGCTGTAGTACCGTCGCCAAAGTCCCAGAACCAGCTGTCTGGCTGATTACTGGATTGGTTCAAAAAGAAATAAGTCGATTGATTGATCGGGAGGGTGTCAAAAGCGGCAACGGGAGGGTCAATCATGATACCTGTAGAGTCATCCAGCTGGCTATTCTCCAGATCCAGTACCGAAACCACGGAACTATTGGTGTTAAAGCTTGACTCATCTAGTGTGACCAATGGGCCGCGCGCCGCCTCCGTATACCATTCATAAGTAACGGTCTGTGTCGAATTGGCACTGATGAATTGCCGCCCGGCCGCAGTTGAAAAGAAGGTGGAATCTACGCGACTACGATTCTGTTTGATACGTAATACGGAGAATTCTCCCTGGGGAAGTTGCATCAAGCCTTCGGCATCTGCTTTGCTTTGGATTCGTTCTTCTTCCACGCTAATCAGGAAAGTGCCCGGTGCAATCTCCCCCAGGTTACGTTGGGTGCGGACCAGAATCTCAAAGGCCGATCCGAATTCAGTAGGATAACTAATCTCTTTTCGGGGGGGCTCCAGTATATTAAATAAAGCAGTAGCACTATCGCCAGTATTAATATAAGAGCCGAGAGAGAAAAAAGCACTATCTGTATTCAGCGCAAAAGAGAAATTCACCCCATTCCCAGGCGAAAAGACCAGGTTGGCATCGGGAAAGGAGTCCCTGCCGGGAATATTATCTGGTGGTACTATGTTGATGGTTTCCTGACCTAGCTGCACAAAGTTGGTAAAATCCCAGACTTGACCTTGGCCAGGAGCACCCGGACTTAAGCCCGAGGCCGCGGTGTTAATCTTGTAAACCAGCCTATTCCCAATTTGGGGACTGTTTTCAGCCGTAATACGTACCTGAGCCTGTATAGCCAGAGGTATTAGACAACAGATAAGGAGGTATAGATTCTTCATAAGTGGTAGATGGCTTTGGTTTGAGCTTACTGAATTATTAATTTTCGGACGATGGCTCCTTCTTTACTTTGCAGTCGTACAAAGTACATACCCGGTGACCAGTTGCTGGTGACAATTTGCAGGCGATTTATCCCTTTCGGTAAAAAGGGACGCTGCTCCTGCCAAATTACTTTCCCCTGGATATCCAGTACTTCCAGCTGATGGCGATCGATATTTTCTCTGGTGTATACTTGAAGCTGTACCTGATTGGAAGCAGGATTAGGGAACAGATGTAAGCGAGTGTTTTGCTTCAGCCGATTGGCCGTCGAGGTAT
>Ga0102937_1000402_pt1 | contig 19357 bp, 19 predicted proteins | sample SalPonR2_B_D1_MG_FD_78213 | JGI IMG/M metagenome (GOLD analysis project Ga0102937, IMG submission 78213) | Salt pond soil microbial communities from South San Francisco under conditions of wetland restoration - Salt Pond MetaG R2_B_D1_MG | ecosystem: Environmental > Aquatic > Marine > Intertidal... | reverse complement strand
GGACGGCCCGACACCCACGCCGAGCGGGGATCCGGACGCTGGTTGAACAGGGCGTCGAGTTCACGGAAGGGAGAGTTCTGCACGAGCATCGAAAAAGTCCTCCAGGGAGAAGATGAGTGGTGTTTTGACCAGTCATCACATTACTTCCACTCACTCAACCTGACAACCTTCGACTCAGGATCATCCTCAGTGACGACGTCCGCCTCACCCCCGCTTCGTGCGTCCCCGCATCGTCACGCTCGCCAGGCCGAAGCTGATCGCCATCAACCCCAGCGTCCACGCCATGCCCAGCGCCAGCTTGTCCCACTCCCAGCCCCCGGTGATCAGGCTGCGCAGGCCGTCGAGCACGTAGGTCACCGGGTTGTACGTGGCGATCGTCGACAGCCAGCCCGTCAGCGCCTCCTTCGGCAGGAACGACGTGGTGAGGAAGGCGAACGGGAAGAACAGGATGAAGCTCGAGTTCACCGCCGCCGGATTGCCCGTCTTCAAGGCGATCGCGTACGGGAACCCGGCGAAGGCGAGCCCCCACATGGCGCCGTACATGATGAACACCACCATGCCCAGGATCCCCGTCACGAAGCTCACGCCGAGGGCCAGGCCGAGCAGCAGCACCGGCACGGTCAACACCACGATCGACACGACGTCGGCCGCCATCAATCCGAGCAGCAGCATCGGCCGGCGGATCGGCGTGAGCAGCAGCCGGTCGAAGTAGCCGCTCTGGATGTCGGTGACCAGGGCGCTGGCGCGCGACACACCCGTGACGGCGAACACGATGGCCACCGGCAACTGGAACGCCTTGAAGTCGTCGACCACGCCCGACTGCTGGGCGAAGTCCTGGAGTGCGCCCACGTTCACCACGAAGAAGAACACGGGCACGATCAACGCCGGGATGAAGAACTCGGGCTCCCGGAACACCCCGCGGATCGCCCGCATCGCCACGGTGACGAAGTCGTGCCACGCCGCCGACCGACGGGCGATCGGCGCGTACTCGGGATTCGCCGCTCGTTCCGCCGTCACCATGCTCATGACGCCACCTTCCGATCGCTCTCGGTCGTGCCGCCGCCGGCCGGGCCGGAATCGTGCGGGGCACCCTCGGGCTGCGGGCCATCGCCCTCGTCGAAGTGCGTGCCCGTCACCTGCAAGAACACGTCGTCGAGCGTCGGCGTCCGCAACGTGAGCGACGTCACGGGCACACCGCAGCCGTCGAGCGCCACGGCCACCTGGGCGATCAGGCCGGCACCGTTCGAGGTGGCGATGGCGAGCTCGTTCTGGTGCGTCTGCACCTCGTCGATCCCGTCGATCGCCCGGAGCGCATCGGCCGCACTCTCGGGGTCGCCGTCGACCTCGGCGACGATCAGGTCGGCGCCGATCCGTCGCTTGAGGTCGGCGGGGGTGCCCTCCGCCTCGATCAGCCCGCCGGAGATGATGCCCACACGGTCGGCGAGCTCGTCGGCTTCCTCGAGGTACTGCGTGGTGAGGAAGATCGTCGTGCCGTACTCGCGGTTGAGCCGGCGCACCTCCGACCAGACGGCCGACCGGCTGGCCGGGTCGAGCCCCGTGGTCGGCTCGTCGAGGAACAGGATCTGCGGGCGGTGAATGAGCGACATCGCCAGATCGAGGCGGCGCTTCATGCCGCCCGAGTACGAGTCGACCCGGTCGTCGATGGCGTCGCCGATGTCGACGAGGCCGATCACGTCGTCCATCCGTTCGGTGATGTCGGCCCGGTTCAACCCGTACAGCCGGCCCTGCAGGTGGAGCATCTCGCGTCCGGTCTGCTTGCCGTCGATCGACGAGTCCTGCAGCGCCACCCCGATCCGTAGACGGATCTCGCCCGGCTGACGGTCGACGTCGAACCCGGCCACGGTGGCCGTGCCCGACGTGATCCCGAGAAGAGTGCACAGCATCTTCACGGTGGTGGACTTGCCGGCGCCGTTCGGTCCGAGGAAGCCGTAGATCTCGCCGTACTCGACGTCGAGGTCGATCCCGGCGACCGCCTCGTTGGTGCCGAAGGTCCGGCGGAGCTCGCGCGCCGAGATGGCGGCGGTGGTGGGGGAGTTCATCTCCTGATCATGGCGCACCCGAGACTGTCGTGCGACGCCGTTACCGCGCCGCAGGCGGTCAGGCCTCGAGACGGCCGTCGATGATGTGGACGCTGCGGTCGCAGTAGTGGGTGATGCGCTCGTCGTGGGTGACCACGATGGCCGCGGTGCCCCGGGACTTCATCTCGTCGTGGATCAGTTCCATCACCTGCTCGCCGAGCTTCGTGTCGAGCGCCGACGTCGGCTCGTCGAACAGCACCAGCGCAGGGTCGTTCATCAACGCCCGGCCGATCGCCACCCGCTGACGCTGCCCGCCCGACAGCTGCGACGGCAGGTTCTTCGCCCGGTCGGCCAGGCCGAGTTCCTCGAGCAGTTGGTCGGCGCGGTCGCGTGCCGCCTGCCCCGTCCGCCGGCCGAGCTCGTCGACCACCAGCAGGTTCTCGCGGGCGTTGAGGAACGGCACGAGGTTCACCGACTGGAACACGAAGCCCACCTTGCGCTGGCGGAACGTGGTGAGCTGCTTGGCGTCGTGGCCGGAGATGTCCTCGTCGTCGACCACGATGCGGCCCTCGGTGGCCGACAGGATGCCGCCGGCGATCGAACACAGGGTGGTCTTTCCCGAGCCCGACGGACCCACCAGCGCCACGATCTCGTCGCTGCCGAGCGTGAGTGTGGCGTGGTCGAGTGCGATCACCTCGGATCCGTCGCCCATGGGGTACACCTTGCGCACGTCGCTCATCCGCAGGGCGGTGTCGGTGGTGGTGCGGTCGGCGGTCGAGGTGTCGGTCATCGACGGACTCCGTTCACGATGCTGGTCAGGAGGGCTGTGTTCACGAGGTGGTTCCGATCGCCGATGCCGGATCGACGCGCAGCACACGCCGCAGGGAGAAGGCGCAGCCCACCACGGCCGCCACGAGCAGCAGCACCACACTGGTGATCAGGCGCGCGGGTGTGACGAGCAGCGGGATCGAACCCGGCGGGATGATCAGGTCGAGCACGATCACGAGCGCTCCCGCCACGCCGGCGGCGATCGCGGTGACCACCACGGCCTGCGCGACGAGCCCGGCGAACAGGGTGGAGGACTTGGCGCCGAGCGCTTTCAGCACGCCGTACAGACCGGTGCGCTCCACCGTGAGCAGCGCGAAGAAGAGTGCGATCACCACCAGGGCGATGGCCACGGTGACGCCGATGATCTGGTTGAAGGTGGTGGTCTGCTCGGACACGCCGGGGATCGCCTCGATCGCCGCGTCGACGGTGTAGGAGTCGGTGGCGCCTCCCGTGGCGTCGTCGATCGCAGCGGCGAGCGGCACGTCGCCGGCGGCCTCGCCGCGCACCACGAGGGCCTGGAACACGCCCTCGGCGAGCCGGGCGTCGGGCCTGTTCTCGCTGAGCACCGACCGCCACGTGGCGTCCGACGCCCACAGGCTCGACTGCCCGGCGAAGTTGGTGTCGGACACGAAACCGATCACCTCGATCGGTGACCGGGCCGGTCCGAGCAGGATGGTCATGCCGACCTCGACCCCGTCGGCCTCGAGCGTGTCGTCGGCGTAGGCCTGGCCCATCGGGGGCGCCTCCGGCAGCCCTTCCGGGGGCAGCTCGTACCCGAACAGCACGGTGCTGGCGAGATCGCGCGGGCCGTTGCCCGGGACGCGGGCGCCGAGCTGCACGTTGCCGAGCCCGCCCACTTCGGTGACCCCGTCGACGCTCTCCACCGAGGAGCGCACGTCGGGCTCGATGCGGCTGCGCACGAACGACGCCTGGGCGGTGTCGGAGTACACGACCACGTCGGCCTGCTGCGCCCGCAGGGCTCCCGTGGAGTTGGCGATCAGCCCGTCGAGCAGGCCGCCGAGGAACATCAGCAGCACAGCGATCAGCGTGAGGATCACGGTCGCCGTGGCGAACCGCCCCGGACGCCGGCGGAGCTCGGTGAGTGCGAGCTTCACGTGCCCACCCCCTGGCCGGTGGTGGCCTCGATCGGGTCGATCTGCAGCACGCGGCGGGCGGCGAGCAGCGAACTGGCAACGCCGAGCAGGATCAGCAGCACCGACCAGAACACGACTGCGCCGGCCTCGAAGCGCAGCGCGATGCCACCCAGGTTCTGTTGCGAGACCGGATAGTAGAGCAGCGTTCCGAGCGCAAGGCCGGCCCCGATGATGATCACCACCTGGATCAGCAGCGACGACACCAGCCGTCCGGCAGGCGCCCCGATCGCGCGCAGCAGCGTGAGCGAGTTGGCCTTCTGGAACGTGATGATCAGGAAGAACAGCCCGGTCACGCACGGCACCACGAGGCCGTAGAGCAGGAAGATGATGTTGAACGACTGCTGCACCTGCGCCACGCCGGGCGTCTCGGCGGCGGCGTCCTCGCGGGTGAGGGCGTCGAGTTCGAGCGACTGCGCGTTGACCGACTCGACCACCTCGGCGTCGCTGACGCCGTCGGCGGGCACCACGCCCAACACGTTGGGCAGCGGTTCACCGGCGTCGGGGTTCACGCTCTGCACGGCATCGAGGTAGGTGTCGTACGACACGAACAGCGTGGGCGCCACGTTGAGCTGGACGTCTCGCGCCACGCCCACCACCGTGATCTGCTTGCCTCCCGGGAGCAGGGTGACCACCTCGCCGATGCCGTAGCCGAGGCGCACGTCGGCGTCGCTCACCACGGCTTCGCCGTCGGCCGTGGGCAGGCGCCCGTCGAGCACCGTGCTGGGAGCACCGACCCCGTCCCCGTCGGGTCCGATCTCGTAGCCGAGCAGGGTGGTGTCGAAGGTCTCGCCGTCGTCGTTGCCGCTCGGGAGACCGGTGAAGGTGCCCTGGCCGATGCGGCCCACCTCGTCGACGCCCGGGGCGTCGCGCACCAGCTGCTCGAGGTCGGGGGTGATCACGCTGCCCTGCACCACCCGCTGCCCGTCGACGCTGTACACGAGCACCGGTGCGTTCTGGTCGCGGATCGCCCCGATGAACCCCGTGATCAGCCCGTTCTGCAGCGACTGCTGGAACAGGATCAGGAACACCAGCAGTGCGATCGCGGCCACCAGCAACGCGAACCGCACCTTGGCGCGGGCCATCTCCTTGAGAGCGAGGAACATGCTGGCAGCGACCATAGCGACCCTCCGCATCGGCCTGCCCGTGTGCCGCGAACTTCACCCGGATCGGGTCGACCGGGACGGACCGTCGACCGCTGTGCCGGGACGTGCGAAGCTCCCACCATGACCTACCCCGTCGCGCTGTACCTCCAGGACGCCCACGACATCCGTGAGGGCATCGAACTCGTCCGCTACGCCGAGTCGCAGGGATTCGACGCGGTCTGGCAGGCCGACAGCCGGCTCGTGCGCGACGCCGTGGTGCCCATGGCGGCGTTCGGTGCCACCACCGACCGGATCCGCATCGGCTCGGGCGTGCTCGACTGCTGGACGCGCAATCCCGCACGCCTCGCCTCCACCTTCTCCACCCTCGACGACCTCGCACCCGGCCGCATGATCTGCGGGCTGGGCGCCTGGTGGGACCCGCTGGCGGCCAAGGTGGGCGTCGACCGCAGCCGGCCGCTGCGGGTGATGCGCGAAGTGGTGGAGGCGGTGCGCGGGCTGTTGAACAACGAGACGGTCACGATGGACGGGTACCACGTGCATCTCGACGGGGTGGAGCTCGACTACGTGCACCAGGAGCGCCGACCGAAGGACGTGCCGATCTACATCGGTGCCACCGGGATGCAGATGATGGAGCTCACCGGGGAGATCGCGGATGGTGCCGTGCTCAACTATCTCGTGTCGCCGAGCTACAACGTCGGGGCCCTCGAGGCACTCGAGCGGGGCGCGGCGAAGGCCGGTCGGGCACTCGACGACATCGATCGTCCGCAGCTGGTGGTGTGCTCGGTCGACGACGACCGGCAGGCCGCACTCGACGGGGCACGTCTGCTCGTCACCCAGTACCTCGGTCAGCAGCCCCACATCATGAAGGCGTCGGGTGTGCCGCAGGAGCTGCTCGACGAGATCGGCAAGGTGCTCACCTGGCCGGCCACGCACGACGAGGTGGTTGCCGCCAGCAAGCTGGTCCCCGACGACATCGTGCAGATGATCACGGCGTCGGGCACCCCCGACGAGGTGCGCGCCAAGGTCGACGAGTACGTCGCTGCCGGCTGCACCTGTCCGATTCTGTACCCGCTGGCGCCCGACGTCCGGCTGATGATCGACACCTTCGCCCGCTGACATCACGATCGGGGTCAGACCCCGATCGTGATGCGGGGCTCGCCGCCGGTTGCGGACGTTGCATCCGGTGTCAGACACCGGATGCAACGCGGGTCGTACGGCGGCCGGTCGCGTTGCCTAGTGTCGCGGCATGCGTTTCACGTTGCCGTCCGGGACCGAGGCCGAGTTCTCCGAGTGCACCGGCAACCCCGAGATGGGGCTGGTGATCACGCCCGACATCTTCGGGCTGCGTCCGCTGTTCGACGACATGGCGGCGAGGCTGTCGTCGGTGTGGCAGATGAACGTGTGCGCCGTCGAACCCTTCCCCGGACTCGATCTGGGCGACGACGTCGAGCCCCGCTTCGCCGCGGTGCCGAGGCTCGACGACGACGTCCACCTGCGCGACCTGGAAGAGGCCGCCGAGGCCACCGGCTGTGAACGGGTGGGCCTGCTGGGGTTCTGCATGGGCGGGATGTACTGCTTCAAGGCGGCGCGCAGCGACCGTTTCGCCCGCATCGCCAGCTTCTACGGGATGATCCGGCTCCCGGAGGGATGGGCCGGACCGGGCCATCGCGAACCGCTCGAGGTGCTGGCCGACGGCCACGCCGACCGGGTGATGGCGATCATCGGTGGCCAGGATCCGTACACGCCGCCCGACGACGTCGACGCCCTGGAGGCGCTCGGCGCCAAGGTGGTGCGCTACCCCGACGCCGAGCACGGGTTCGCCCACGCTCCCGAACGCCCGGCCCACCGTCCCGACGATGCCGCCGACGCGTTCGAGCGCACCCACACCTGGCTCACCACCTGACGTCCGCGGCGGTGGTCAGCGGGCGCGGAGTTCGAGACGGTCGCGCTGGGTGATCCGGTAGGTGCGCTCGTGCTGTTCGAGCCAGCCGAGCCGGATGAAGCTGGCGATCGCCTTGTTCACCCGCTCGCGTGACGCTCCGACCATCCCGGCCAGCTCTTCCTGGGTGACGGGAAGCGTGAACTCGTCGGTGCCGTTGGCGAGTTCGAGCAGTCGTTTGGCGGTCCGTCCGGTGACGTCGAGGAACACCGAGTCGGCGAGCGCCTCGTCGGTGATCCGGATGCGCTGGGCGAGCAGTCGGGTGACGTTCCACAGCAGCCGCGGGTTGTCCTCGTACATCTTGAGCACCGGCTCGTACGGGATCGACAACACGGTGGTGGGTTCGAGGGCGCGGGCCATCGCCGAGCGAGGCCCGTCGTCGAGCATGCCCATCTCCCCGAAGAGGTCGCCGGGCTCCATCAGCGCCACCACGCTCTCACGACGATCGATCGGATTGGCCAGTGCGATCGCCATCCGGCCGCGCAGCACGAGGAAGAGGGCCTGGGGCGGGTCGCCCTCGTGGAAGAGGACGTCACCACGGATGAGGTGCAGTTCCTGCCCGGCATCGGCGACGGACCGGAGCACGTCGGGCGAGGCGTCGGCGAAGAAGTCGGTTCGGGCAAGAGTCTCTTCGTGAGCCATGACATCGGTCACGGTACTACCCTGCGCACTCGTGCCAGGTGCCGAGCAGATCTGGACCATCGTGGTCGGCGGCGGGAGCGGCGAGCGGTTCGGGCGACCCAAGCAGTACGAGACGCTCGGCGACGGCCGGCGGGTGATCGACGTGGCGCGCGACACGGCTGCCGGCGTGTCCGACGGTGTGGTCGTCGTGGTGCCCGCCGCCGACGCCGAAGGCGAGGGAGGCGTCGCCGGAGGATCCACGCGGAGTGGATCGGTGCGTGCCGGCCTCGCCGTCGTGCCCGCCGACGCCACGATCATCTGCGTCCACGACGCCGCCCGGCCCCTCGCCGACGCTGCGCTGTTCGGCCGGGTGATCGATGCCGTGGTGGCAGGTGCCGACGCAGCGATCCCCGGCGTGGCCGTCACCGACACCGTGAAGATCGTCCATGGCGGCGTGGTGGTGTCCACGCCGGACCGCTCCACACTGGTGGCCGTGCAGACCCCGCAGGCCTTCCGCGCCGAGGTGTTGCGCAGCGCCCATCGCTGCGACCCCGACGCCACCGACGACGCCGCTCTCGTCGAGCAGATGGGCGGCACCGTCGTGGTGGTCGACGGCGACGCCGACAACCGCAAGGTCACCCGACCCGACGATCTCGACTGGGCACGTCAGCGCTGGTCGGAGCGCCGATGAGCGACGCGACGAGCCCGACGAGCCCGCCGAGCCCACCGGGTACCGATCCGCCGATCCCCGACTTCCGGGTGGGGCAGGGCTTCGACATCCATCGGTTCACCGACGATCCCACACGCGTGCTGGTGCTCGGCGGCTGTGTGTTCGACGGCGCCCCCGGCCTCGAAGGTCACAGCGACGCCGACGTCGTCGCCCACGCGGTGGCCGACGCACTGCTCGGCGCCGCCGGCCTCGGCGACATCGGCCTGCACTTCCCCGACACCGACCCGCAGTGGGCGGGCGCCGACTCGCTCGCCCTGCTGCGCCACGTGGCCACGTTGCTGGCCGACGACGGCTGGAGGGTGAGCAACGTCGATGCGGCGATCGTGTGCGAGCAGCCGAAGCTGGCGCCCCGCCGCGACGAGATGCAACGGAACCTGTCGCTCGCCGCCGGCGGTCCGGTCACCGTGAAGGGCAACCGTGCCGAACGGCTCGGCTCGATCGGGCGCGGCGAAGGCATCGTCTGTTTCGCCTCGGCTCTCATCCATCGCGTGCCAGGAGCGTCATGAACTCGAAGTCCCGGGGAACCCCCGATCGCCGTCGATCCTCTCCCAAGCAGGGTGGCAATCGGGCCGGCAAGCAGGGGGCGTCCGGCCGATCGCGCGGCGATGCGTCGCGCCGTGGCGGCGGTCCGCCGACGCGTGGCAGCAGCACGGGTGGCGGCGGGCGTGGTGGTTCCGGCGGCCAGCGCTCGGGATCCGGGCGGAGCGGTCCGCCCCAGGGTGGCGGGGCCAAGGGCCTCGGCGGGCGCCAGGTGGAAGGACGTCAGGCGGTGCGCGAGCTGCTGATCGCCGACCGGCGCAAGACGCACGAGATCTGGATCAGCGCGGAACTCGAAGGTGATCCCGGCGTGGCCGACATCGTCGAGATCGCCGCTGCCAAGCGGGTGCCGCTCGTCCACATCGCGAAGTCGAAGCTCGAACGCGAAGCCCGCAGCGAGGCGCCCCAGGGAGTGTTGGCCCACGCCGCCGAACTGCCCGAGGCAGACCTCGGCCAGTTGATCCGTGGCTCGGGGAGGACGCCGCCGTTCCTGGTCGCCGTCGACGGCGTCACCGATCCGGGCAACCTCGGCGCCATCGTGCGCTGCTGCGACGGCGCCGGTGCGACCGGCCTGCTGCTGCCGCGGCACCGCGCGGTGCACGTGACCCCCACCGTGGCCAAGGCCTCGGCCGGCGCCGTCGAATACGTGCCGATGGCGCTCGTGCCCGGTCTGCCCAACACGCTGGAGCGCCTGCGCGAGTCCGGCGTGTGGATCGTCGGTCTCGACGACGGCGCCGACCGGGAGCTGTTCGACCTCGGCGACCTGGGTGCCGAGCCGGTCTGTGTGGTGCTCGGCGCCGAGGGAGCCGGCCTGTCCCGGTTGGTGCGCGAGCGCTGTGACACCATCGTCGGCATCCCGATGGCCGGCGGGGTGAGTTCGCTGAACGTGTCCGCCGCAGCGGCAGTTTCCCTCTACGAGGTGTCGAGGTCACGGCGCGACATGCCGTAGGTTCACACGAATGGACGGCCATCTCGACGACGTCGCGCAGTTCGGCAACGAGCTCCTCGGGCCGACCGAGGTGGCCCCTTCCCAGGCTCCGGTGTCGCTCACGATCGGTCGGCGCCTGTTCATCGCCGGTGCCGCCGGGGCGGCCCTCGGTGTGATGGCGGACTCCGGCACCGCATCGGCGATCGATGGGCGGGCGAGTTCCTTCCGTCCCCTCACACCCCGGCGACTGACCGACACGCGCAAGGGGATCGGCTTCCGCCGGCTCGACGCCGACACGATCAGGGTCAAGGTGGCCGGCGTCGGCGGTGCACCGGCCGATGCGGTGGCGGCGGTGCTCACCGTGACGGGCGTGAACCGCACATCGGGCGGCAACTGGATCAGCGCCTATCCGGCCGGTACGGCGTGGCCCGGCACGTCGAGCCTGAACTGTGCGTTCTTCGACCACCGGGTGGCCAACCTCGTCACCGTGAAGCTCGGCACGTCTGGTGCCGCGAAGGGCTACGTCGACATCCGCAGCCGCTCCACCACCGACGTCGTGGTCGACCTGGCGGGCGTCTACGTCCCTGCCGCTGCTGCCACCAGCGAGGGGCGGTTCGTGGCTGTCGACCCGGTTCGCCGGGTGATCGACACCCGCGACCGGGGCCGCAAGCCGGGTCGCGGTGAGGTCGTGCGCGTGAACCTCGGCGGCACCGTGCCGGCCGACGCACTCGCGGTGGTCGCCAACCTCACCGCAGTGGCACCGACGGGGCAGGGCTACCTCACGGCGTACCCCATCGGCGAGCGGCGTTCGAGCACCTCCAATCTCAACGTCCTGCCCGGCCAGAACCGTGCGGTGGGCATCATGACCAAACTGGGTTCGAGTGGTTCCGTGCGCGGCTTCGACGTCTACGTCCACTCCGGTGCACACGTGGTGGTCGACGTCGCCGGCTACATCACCGGCCCGGGCTCTGCTGCATCGACCGACGGGCTGTTCATTCCCATCGACCCGGTGCGGATGCTCGACACCCGCATCGGCAAGCGGCGGCTGTGGCCCGGATGGATCCGTGGATTCACGCTGCCGTCGCCGATGAATGCGAAGGCCAAGGCGATCTCGGCGAACCTCACGGTCACCACGACGCGCGACCGTGGCTACTTCACCCTGTTCGCCGCCAACACCGTGCGTCGCGTGGTGTCGACGCTGAACGCCACGGGTCCGGGGCAGACCATCGCCAACCATGCGATCACCTCGGTGTCCACTCGCGGTGCGTGGTGCTACTCGCTGAACGGTGCGCATGTGGTGTGCGACGTCACCGGCTGGTTCACGGGCACGCCGCTGAGCACGACCGTGGCCACGCCCACCAACCCGCCACCGCCCGGCGGGCCGATCCCGTGGACGTTGCAGGTGCCGCGGATGGGGCTGACGCACCGCGTGTTCGACGGCAGCCCCGATCCGATCGTCGATGCCGGGCACTCGTGGCACTGGACCGGCACCGGCCTGCCGGGCCAGGGCGGCAAGTCGGTCGCCTTCGGTCATCGCACCGAGGCCGGTGGGCCCTACCGCTACCAGCACTACCTGCGACGCGGTGACCCGTTGTACGTGTTCACCGCCGACAATCGCCGGTACACGTACGTGATGGAGAAGGAAGTCCTGACGAATTCGGATCCGAGCCAGATCCTGCAGGCGGCGCGCAGCGTGCCCGGCGAGACGTTCGCGCTGGTGGCGTGCACCGGCGACGGCAACACCGGAGCGCTCAATCGCCTCCCGGGCGGCAGCATCAGGTGGCGGATCGTGTCGATCTTCAAGCTCGTCGAGTGGGCAGATCTGGGTTGACCGTGGGTCGGCGATGATGTCGGGGGCCGGGCCACCGGGGGATCCGTTGTGGCCCGCGGCGCCGGACGTCTCGCAGGAGGCTGCGGGGCCCAGGGTCGAACCGAGCGAGCACGACCGGGACCGGCCGGCCTGGGCGCAGCTGCCCGGCCGTGGCATCGTGGCCGGCGCCGTCGGGATCGTCGCGGTGATCGTGGTCGCGGTCGTGGCGGTCGTGGTCGTGACACGAGAGGACGAGGGGCCCGAGCTGATCCCCGTGATCGCCGTGGACGGGTGGGCGCCGTACTGGACGTTGGACGACATGGCCGGCGAGATCTCCCGACGGGACGGATCGATGCGAGAGGTGTCGCCGTTCTGGTTCCGTGCCACGGGCGTGGACCAGATCACCTTCGACCCGAACGCCTCGACGGAGCTCACCGAACGGTTCCTCGACGAGGCCGACGAGGCGCTGGTCGTTCCGTCGATCGTCGACGGGCTCCCTGCGGGAGAGATGGCCGCGATCCTCGCCGATCCGGCGACTCGCCGTCGTCACGTGAACGCCATCGTCGGGTTCGCGGCGGCGGGCGACTACGACGGCATCGATCTGAACTACGAGCAGTTCGCCTTCGCCGACGGCCGCGACACGTGGGAGGCGACTCGGCCGAACTGGGTGTCGTTCGTCGCCGATCTCGCCGAGGAACTCCGCGCCGACGGGCGCTCGCTGACGGTGAGCATTCCCGTGGTGTACGACGCCGGCCGCACGTCCGACAGCGGGTTCTGGGTGTACGACTACGCGGCGATGGCCGATCACGTCGACCGGATCCGGATGATGGCCTACGACTTCTCGGTCGGTGACCCGGGTCCGATCGCACCGCTGTCGTTCGTCCGGCGGGCCATCGCCGGCGCGATCGAAGCGACGGGGCGACCGGACAAGTTGGTCCTCGGTCTGCCCGTCTACGGGCGCAACTGGCCGGTGTCGGTGACCGGTGAGTGCCCGGAACCCGACGCCGAAGCCGACATCTCGGTGCCCGGCACGACCACGGTGACGGCGCGCTCGGTGGACGACCTGATCGAGCGGCGCAACGCCGTTCCCGAGTTCGACGCCGAGACGGGCGAGTGGTCGTTCGAGTACGACCTGGAGATCAGCGACGGCACGACCACGTGCGTGCAGACCCGACAGGTGCACTACGTCGACGCCGACGGTGTCCGGTCCCGGATGGACCTGGCGATCGATCAGGGGCTCGGCGGGGTGGCGCTGTGGGCGTTGGGTTTCGACGACGACGACGTCTGGGACCAGATCCTCGTCGACGCCACCCTGCCCGAGGCCGACGCCGAGTAGAGGGCCGAGACCGAGGCCGGGGTAGCCGGTTGCCTGCCGGTCCCGGAGCGGTGTGGGCACGGTCGCGTGCGCCGGCCGGCTCACGGACCACGACGGGTACGCTGGCCCTGGTACGGCCGGGTTAGCTCAGTTGGTAGAGCACTTGACTTGTAATCATGTGGTCGCGAGTTCGATTCTCGCACCCGGCTCCACAGCAGCTGTCAGGTGAAGCATATGGGTTACCATATGGTGATGGCTCGACGTGAGGTACTGGTACAACTCGACGACGATCTCGTCGAACAACTCGACGCACTGGCCGCCGATCTCGGCACCAACCGCTCCGAGCTCATGCGACGCGGCGCCCAGGCGGTACTGGACGCCGAGCGACTGGCATCAGCCGACCAGGAGCTACGGGCGGCGTATCGCCGACAGCCCGCCGACCCCGCGCTCGTTCAGTCGGCTCGACGACTCGCCGCCGAGACCACTCCGGCGTGGTAGCCCGCAACGACATCTACTGGGCCGATCTCGGCCCGCCCGCTGGTCGTCGGCCGGTCTGCGTCCTGACCCGCGACGCAGCGATCGAGGTGCTCACCGCAGTCACCTGCGCACCGATCACCCGTCCCGTTCGTGGTATCCGATCAGAAGTCGAACTCGGCCCCGAGCACGGAATTCCCGAGGCGTGCGTCATCAGCTGCGACAACGTCATCACCGTCCCGGTCGACGATCTCGACGACGAACCGGTCGGCCACCTCGACGAGGTCACCCGAGCCCGACTCGATCAGGCCCTGCGCTACGCGCTGGACATCGTGTACTGAGCCCGGCCGGTGACACGGTTTCCGAGCGGTCACCGGAGCGCAAGGGCGCTTCGCTCGACGATCGCTCGACCGGGACCGGCGAGTCGGCACGTTCGGGTGTCAGTGGTCGACCGATGCCCTCGGTCGGGAGTCCTCGGTGAGATAGGCGGTGGTGGACGGGAACGCAATGGCAGTGCCCACCTCGTCCACCACGCTGGAGACGATCAGCAACAGGTCGTGTTGGACCAGCATGAACTCGTGATAGCTGCCGGTGTCGACGTAGGCGCGCACTTCGACGTCGATGGACGAGGCACCGAACTCGGCCACCGTGACGCGTGGCAGCTGATCGTCCACGAGCACCTTCGGATGGTCACCGATCCGTTCACGGAGCATGGGCACCAGCGCGTGCAGCTGCTCGAGCGTGGTCTCGTACCGGACACCGATCGTGTGGAGGAACAGGGACTCCTTCCGCTCGGTGAAGTTCGTGACCGTCGACTTCGCGATGTCGCCGTTGGGGACGTTGAACAGCGTGCCGTCGAGCTTGCGGATGCGAGTCGAGCGCTGGCCGATCGCTTCGACATGGCCACGGACGCCACCGAACTCGACGAGGTCGCCGACCCGGAACGGCTTGTCGGCGAAGAGTGTGAAGCCGCCGAGCACGTTCTCCACGGTGCTCTGCGCGGCCAACCCGGCCACCACGCCACCCACCCCGAGGCCCGTGAGGAGGCCGAGAGCGGGGATGCCGAGGTTGTCGGCCCCGGCGAAGAGGATGCCGGCCACCGCAAGCACCCCGACGAAGCGCGAACTCAGCCGGACCAGGTTCTCGTCGTACCGCTCGCCGGCGATGACCGGGGTGGCGACCACCCATTCGGCGATCAGCCGGATGACGATCCATCCGAGCCAGGCGACGCCGATCACCGTGATCGAGCTGCTCGAGAACAGCACGATCTGCGCGACGTCACCGCTGACGTTGACCTGATCGGCGACGTACGTGCGCCCCATGCCGGTCAGCACGAGCAGCACGATCGGAGTCGTCATCGCCCAGAGGTACCCGGACACCGTCCCCTTCTCGCCGCGGGTGCCGACGAGCCGATGCCACAGCGCCACCGACACCAACACGAGGACGAGCACGATCGCCGCCGCTGCGATCTTCCACAGGGGAGTTCCCAGCACGACGTCGTCGAACACGTCGGGGAGCGCGTCGACCAGTCCCGAAGGGACCAGGCGTCCGGTGTAGTCGGTGTCGATCGAGCGCCAATCGGTGATCTCCCGGTCGGGAGACAGCACGGGCTGATCATCGACCTGCTCCCGCCAGCCGGGCAGTCCCTCGACCGTCTGCTGGGAGAAGACCCAGGCTCCCGGCGGGATGCTGTCCTCGAGGCGGACCAGGGTGATCTCGGTGCCGGGCAGCACCCAGAACGTCAGCTCCTCGTTCTCGACCTCGGTCTCGTCGGGGATGTTCGTCAGCGGGGGCAGCGGGACTCGCAGCAAGATGTCGGCCAACGAGACGAACGACTGGGTGAGTCGCTCGTTGCGTGCCGTGTCGGGCACCTCGGAGAAGTCGAAGAGCACCTCGACCGCGGCGAGCGCCTCCCTGGCGCGCTGGCGCGTCGCGTCGGACGGGTTCTCGAACGCCGCCAGGGCGGCCTGCTCGATCTCGACGGTCTGGTCGAGGAACGACGAGAGAGTCGCCCGCGGACTCGTGGTGTCGAGCGGTTCGAGCGGGTTCTCCTGGGCGGAGACCGCAGGCGCAGTGGCCAGCACTGCGGTCATCACCAGCCCGACGGCGAGGAGCATCCGTGCCGTCACGGCTCCGGCGCAGGGCCGAGTCGTCGCGCTGCTCCGCATGATGAGAACCAGGGTACGCGCGGTCTCCAGCTGCGCCTACACGACGCCGACGGGATCACCCAGGGTGGGCGTTGCGGTAGGCATCCCAGATCTCGGGGCGGAGGCGGCCCCGGTCGGACACGTCGTGGCCTTGCGCCACGGCCCATCCCCGAACCTCCGCCGTCGTCGGATCAGCGGGTGGAACGGCGCCGGCGCCGGGGAGTTCAGCCGCTCGCATCTCGCCGTCTCGGGCGTCGTGGTGGTGAGCCAGGGCGGCACCGAGATACCGGTACGCCCATTCCTGGGCGAGCTTGCGGGTCTCACAGAACACGATGGGCACCGTCGGGAACCTGACCTGCGCCTCGGCAAGGCCGTCGGCGACCACGGCGGGGCGGACGCGGTCGAGCTTGAACACCGACGACCATCGGTCCTCCACGACGAGTGCCGCCCGCGGAACCGCAGCGAGGTCGGCGAGAAGGTACCGGAGCTTGCCGGTGGTGAGCGTGGACGCGAGATCGGCGAGGCTCTTGCGTTCCACGGTTCCGACGATCTCGCCGTCGACCGCGACTGCGTAATCGCCGGCCGGCAATCGCTTGCGGCTCGTCGTGGCCTGCTGCTGGTCGAACTTCCACGGGTATCGCTCGTTCGAGTCGACCAGGATCTCGAGGACTCGACCGGCGGCGCGGGCGGTCGGTACCGAGACGGCCGGGCGCGCCTGCTTGGTGGTGCGGGCGCTCTGCCAGAAGATCACCTCGCGGCCACGAGCTCGGGCGAAGACGAACTGGGAACGGTGCTCGCGTGACCGGTCCAGCACCAGATCGATCGATGCTCCGCGGCGAAGGCACGACCTCACGGGGACCCGCTCGATCACCTCGAGGTCATCGGGCCAGTCGTCGAAGCGGTGGCAGTACACCTTGTTCGTCCGTGGCCACGTCTCGCGCACCTTGAGAGCCAGGCCGTTCGGTCCGAGTGGCAACCGGATCAGGAACGGCAGCGACGACGACTCGTCGGGGTTGCGGGCCACCACGAAGTCCATGGCGATCAGTGAGCGCTGCCCAACGTACGGGCGTAGAAGTCGAGCATGTCGGCGCGGAACAGGTCGGGCTGATCGCCGATCCCGCCGATCGCCGCACCACGCCGACCGAAGCCGGCATCGACCGCCGCGACGAACACGTCGCGGTCGACGAGATCGGGGTCGGGCTCGCCGACGTGCGGCATGATCATCGACCCGTCGTCGGCGAGCATCGTCGTCGGCGCCGACGGTGCCACGCTCGCCTCCTCGATCGTGTACACGTCCTCGTTGCGGTCGAAGCTGTGGTGGGCGCCGCGCACGATGCGGATCGTGGCGTCACCGCCCGCTGCTCGCATCGCCTGGACCTGGGCCTGCACCTGCTGCACCGAACACCACTCGTCCAGGTCGCCGATGATCGCCCGAACCGAAGTCGTCCCGATCGACGGGTCGAGGAACTGCTGGCCGCACCACGGGTAGACGGCGTACGCCGCGGCGAGCCCGACGTCGGGCCCGACGATCGGGTCGGCGAAGCGCCGGCATGCGGCGATCGTCACGGCCGATCCGCCACGGCTGTGTCCTTGCGCAGCGATCCGGTCGGCGTCGATCTCCGGCCGCTGCCGGAGTTCGCGAAGGGTGGCGAGGACGTCGTAGCTGCTCGCCGCGAACGAGTACTGGGTCTGGTCGGCGACGGTGGAGGAGACCGCACGGGGGCCGAACGGGTCGACGACGCACACGGCGTATCCCTCGGCGACGAGCGTCTCGGCATGCTGCTCGTGATTGGGCCCCACACCGAGGCTGCCCGGCACGACGATGACGGCCGGGACGGGCCGACCTCTTTCGGGGACGAAGAGCTTGGCGTCGATGGTCACGGGCTCGCACCCGTGCGGACCGGTGACCGCCTCGTGGTGGTTCCGGGGCGCGGCGCTCGTGATGGCCAGGTTCTCCCCGGTGACGCCGGCGTAGACGACGTGATCGTCGCGGTATCTGGTGCTGCGTTCCACGAGAGCACCCTATGCAGGGAGGAACGGGTGACGTGGACGGCGCCACGGGATCCGTTTGCTCGCGACCGCACCGATCATCGGGCGTGACGGCATCATGGGCGACCGTGAGACGACAGAGGACCGGTTCGCCGGCGACCGCCCGCACACACGAGGGAGCGGAGACCCGATCCGTGCGCTCGGTCATCGTGTTCGTGGCGGCGCTCGCCATCGTGATGGCGTTCGGCGTCGAGGCGATGCTGCCGGCATTCGACGAGATCGACGCGGAGTTCGGATTCTCCGAGCGCGGCCTGAGCGTGTCGCTGCTCGTGACCTCGGTGCTGATCGGGATGGGGGTCGGGACGCTCGTGTGGGGCCCGGTCTCCGATCGGATCGGGCGTCGCGCCGCGCTCGTCACGGGGTTGGGCATCTACGTGCTGGGAGCGCTCCTCTCGGCCCTCGCGCCGAATCTGGAGCTGGTGCTGCTCGCCCGCGCGGTCTGGGGATTCGGTGCGGCGGCACCGGGATCGCTGCGGTACGCGATCGCTCGCGACCTGTACGACGGTGATCGGATGGCGCGCGTCGTGACGATCGCCACGGCCGTGTTCCTCATCGGTCCGCTCCTGATGCCGATCGTCGGAGAGGTCATCTTGCAGTTCGGTCCGTGGGAGGCGATCGCGGTCGTCGGCGCCGTGCTGGGCTTGGTCCTCGCGGGCTGGTCGATCCGGTTCGGAGAGACCATCCCGCCCGCAGCGCGCCGACCCCTGCGCTTCGGCCCGCTGCTCGAGGCCGTCGGAATTCTTGCCCGCCACCGGCGAGCCGGCGGGGCGATCGTCGCCTCGACGTGCTTCTTCGCCTCGTTCTTCATCTGGCTCGGCTCGGCACAACCGATCATCGATCGGATCTACGACCGCGACGACGATTTCATCTGGTTCTTCGCCACGAGCGGGTTGGCGATGTCCGCCACGTTGTTCGTCACGAACCGGCTGATCCGCCGCGTGGGAACGCGGCGTGTGGCCCTGCGGGCGTCCCTGGCGTTCGTCGCCGTCTGCACCGTGGGGCTCGTCTGGTCGGTCGGCGTCGGAGGGTTGGCGCTCGGACCGTGGTTCGGCTGGGTGCTGCTCGCCAACTCCCTCGGCGCCGTGATGAGCCCGGTCTGCGCAGCACTCGCCCTCGATCCCGTCGGCGAGATCGCAGGGGTCACCTCCGCCGTCCTCAACTTCGCCGCCCTGGCGATCGGCGGATCGCTGGCCGCGCTCGTCGATGCCCGGATCGAGGACACCGTGACCCCGATGATCGCGGGATCCTTCGTGTTCGGCCTCCTCGGCGCGCTCACGCTGTGGTGGAGTCAGGCGATTCCGCGGCAGTCCTCCAGCTCTCCACGGTCGACGACGGCGTCCGTCTCCACGCCGCCGTCCGGATCGATCAGCAACGGTCGGTAGGCGTCGGCTCGAGATCCGTCGGTGATCGCGCGCCGAGCGCGCCGGAGGCCCGGGACCTCAATGGGTCCTGGACCTCCGTGTTCGTCGTCACCAGCTCTGCAGTCGGTGACGGGACTCACCCCGTGCCGAGGCTGTTGGAGCCGGGCCCTTCGGTGGCGGTGGGCCATTCGATGACCATCACGTCGGGTGTGGTCGGGGCGAGGCTGTTGGAGCCGGGCCCTTCGGTGGCGGTGGGCCATTCGATGACCATCACGTCGGGTGTGGTCGGGGCGAGGCTGTTGGAGCCGGGCCCTTCGGTGGC
>Ga0102937_1000389_pt1 | contig 19563 bp, 32 predicted proteins | sample SalPonR2_B_D1_MG_FD_78213 | JGI IMG/M metagenome (GOLD analysis project Ga0102937, IMG submission 78213) | Salt pond soil microbial communities from South San Francisco under conditions of wetland restoration - Salt Pond MetaG R2_B_D1_MG | ecosystem: Environmental > Aquatic > Marine > Intertidal... | reverse complement strand
GATTTTATTACCATTGGCTTGAAAGTAAAGAGCACTTTCAAGCGTTTCGCTGCGCTTCACTATGATTTTTTTCTTTTGTTTATAGATAATGATTCTTTTATTAGATCAACAATTTAGAACTTCTAAAAGAATTTTTTATGATATAAATACTTATATATGAAAACTTTTAGCCTATTCGGGCCATCACTATGTGATAAGGAAAAGCTTGATGAACCAACAAACATTTGAAAAGTTGAAAACTAAAGTCAAACAGGATTTAACCATAACTGAATCTAATATAGTTATGAAATGTTTGGAAGTTCCGAAATTGTTTATGAAATATAATGAAATTTTCGTCAAGCAACTCGATCACTATAAGAATCTTTTATTAGAGAAAGATAGATTGTATGGTGATCTTTATGAGCATTACAAATATAATGGTAAGTATTCCGCTGGTACTAAGGGTGAAGTGGAGGCGTTTTTGTATGCTGATGAAAGGTGGATCGAACTCAATAGGGAAGTTATCAAACAAGAATGTATTACTAAATATGTTGAAAATGTGCTTTCGGATGTAAAGCAATTGAATTTCAATCTTAAAAATTTCATTGAATATAAGAAATATTTGGAAGGTTTAGTCTAATGATTAAGGTTTCGTTATATGATATGGTGTATTTTCAAATAGATGCAGATTATCATATATTGCAGCAGATTGATAAATTCTTCTCATTAAAAATGAAAAATGCCCATTTCAATCCTATGGTTAAAAGTGGTAGATGGGACGGTATCATTCATTATTTCAACCTTAAATCGGCTTTACTTCCAATAGGATTATATAAACGATTTTTCAAATTCTGCAAAATTAACAAATATGAAATCGATTTAGCATTTGGCACTTCAATCATAAACGAAAAAGTGGAAGAATCGAGTATAGAAAAATTTGTAAATAAATTGTTTACTGGACAAGATATTGACCCGCACGATAGACCATATACAATAGATGCATTTAGATTGGCATTGAATAAGAAGCGTGGGATTGTGCAATTATTTACTGGTTGTCATGCAAAAGGTGAAAAGGTATTACTTTCAGATGGAAGAGAAATAGAAGTTGAGAGGGTTAAAGTTGGTGATAAACTGCTTGGATTGAATGGCGAACCAAGAGAAGTATTAGAATTGAAGAGTGGTAGAGAGAAGCTATATAGAATTACTCCAAAAAAAGGTAAATCATTTGTAGTTAATGGTAATCATATACTTCATCTTTATTCTAAAAGTAAAGATGATTTTGTTGATATTACTGTAAATGAGTGGAAAATGTTAAACGAAAGCGATAAAGAAGATTTACATTTGTGGTGGAATAATAGAGAAATTGAGTTTGAAAAAAATGAAAATGAATTATTACTTGGAAGTGATTGTTTTGTTTTTGATGGTTCTGACATTGTAAAGATGAAAGATACAGTTAAGTGTGGTTCAATTAAACAAAGAAAAGCTGCACTTCATTGGATATGTGAAACGTCTTTTTATATAACTAAAAATGAAAAATTAATAGATGATTTTATATATGTTGCGAAAAGTTTAGGTTACGAGTTTACAAAAATAAAAAGAGAATTGTGTTATATTACCAATGAATATGTGTATTTTTTGAAATTGGATTGGACATGTAAAAATAACACATATTTATTTGACATAGATGAACTCGAAATTGATGATTATTATGGATTTGAGTTGGATGGCGACCACTTGTATTTTGATAATGATTTTCTAATGCATCATAACAGTGGTAAGAGCAGTATCATATATATGATTGTTCGCTTCCTGCTAATGTGTAATAAGCAGGTGTTACTTATAGTTCCAACCACCTCTCTTGTTGTTCAAATGTATAGTGATTTTCAAGATTATGGGTGGAGCGATTGTAAAGATTGGGTATGTAAAATGTATTCTGGTATGACGTATGATGAAACAAAACCAGTTCTCATAAGTACATATCAGTCACTTGCTAAAAAAGATAAAGAATTTTTTGACAGGTTCGGCGGTATGATTGTTGATGAGTGTTTCAATCCAAACACTAAAGTCAAATTGTCAACTGGAGAATCTAAACGTATAGAAGATGTTGAAATTGGTGATGTGGTGAAAAGTTACAATCCCGAATCTGGTGATTGGCAGAATAAAAAAGTTGACAAAACTTATAGAAACTGGTCAGATGATTTGTATTGTGTGGAAGATGAAAATGGTAAGATTTGGTGGCCTAATGGTGTAACTGGAAATCACACTATATATACTATTTCAGGTAAGAAAAAAGTGTGCGAATTAGTTGAAGGTGATGAAATCATAGAAGGGTGACATTGATTATGAATGAGAAAAAATGGGAAGAAGTAGTTGACAAATTGGTCAAGAAGTATATGATTATTAAAGAATGTAGAGAAACTACATTGACATATGAAAAATTTGAAAGGCAAATGTATTTTTTCTTGAAGGTAAATAAATTTAAGGTTGATGAAGTAGAATTAGATATTGAATATCTTGAAGATTTACAGCGATATTTGAAACAGTGCTCAGATGAAATCAATAAAGTAAGACTTGATATTATACCTCTACATGATGAATTAATCAAGATATGTAAAGGTAGAGATAGAAAAAAGAACAGTTAAACGAGGAGTTACGTGTGGGGAACTGGAAGACATATCTAATTGAAAAGAAAATTGAAGAAAATTTGTAAAAATTAGCAATTTTAATAATCTTTTAATATAAATACATAGTAGAGAAGATGAATATGTCATCTAAAAAGGAAAAGAAGTGACTGTGGTAAGAGTAACAAGAAAAGAGTTTGAACTCAGTAATGGAGATATACATCAACATCCAATAGAGTTGGACGTAACACCGACCCTTTCGGAGTTTAAAAAGTATTACTATTTCCGCTAAGATATATGGTAGAAGAAGTCATAAGAACAAGAAAAATGAAAATAAATAAAGCATATAAAGTCGAACTAAAGCCTAATAACAAGCAAAGGACTCTTCTTGAAAAGAGTGCAGGTACTGCTCGCTTTGCTTATAATTGGGGCCTTAGTGAACGTATAGAGCTTTATAAAAATGAAAAGAAAACATTAACAGCCATAGACCAACATAAAATTCTTTGTTCTAAAAAGAAAACAGAATATCCTTGGATGTATGAAGTCTCTAAAATGGCTCCACAAGAAGCCCTAAGAGATTTAGATAAAGCATTTAAGAATTTCTTTAGAGGAATAAAGAAAGGTCAAAAGATAGGTTTCCCTAAATTTAAATCTAAACATAAATCGAAACAAAAGTTTTCAATTTCTTATGGATTTTATGTGTCAAATAATGAGGTGAAAATACCTAAAGTTGGTAGAGTTAGGTTAAAAGAAAAAGGATATGTACCAACTAAAGACGTTAAAATAAACTCTATGACTGTATCTAAAGAAGCTGATAAATGGTTTGTTTCAGTACAGATTGAAGAAAATATACCAGAACATAAAGAGTCTGAAACAGTTTTAGGTATAGATGTTGGTATAAAGGAATTAGCTGTTTGTTCTAACGGACAGGTATTTGAAAACCCTAAGCATCTTAAAAATAGTAAAAAGAAATTAGCTCATGCTCAAAAGAATTTAGCACGTAAAAGTTTTAATAAAGAAACTAAAAAATCAAGTAATAATAGAAATAAAGCTAAACTAAAAGTACAAAAGATATATAGAAGAATAAGAAATCAACGATTAGATACTATACATAAAATGACAAGTAACTTGGTGAAAACCAAACCAAGATACATAGTCTTAGAAGATTTAAATGTTAGAGGTATGATGAAAAACCATAAACTTGCAGGAGCCGTTGGAGATGCTTCTTTTTACGAAATTAAAAGACAACTTCTGTACAAAGCTTCATGGTATGGTGGTTCTATTATTGAAGTAGATAGATTCTTTCCTTCAAGTAAAATGTGTTCTTCTTGTGGTTGCTTAAAGGAAGATTTAACTTTACAAGATAGAATATATACTTGTGATTGTGGTTTAAGCATAGACCGAGATTTAAATGCTTCTATTAATCTTGAACATTGTGGATTAGATAAACTTAAAAATACCGTTAGTTCAACGGGAATTAAAGCCTGTGGAGAAAGTGTAAGACCAAAAGAAGACTTTAGTCCTCTTGAGGCTGTTTCAATGAAGCAGGAAGAAAACATGAGTCTTGCAAAGATTCTATAAGTTTTTTAGAACGGATATGTACTTGACAATTTGGTCGGCATTGAAGGAAAAGTGTTTGATGTTGATGCGTTGAAAAAACTTGCACAGAAATCGGAATTAGCAAATATAAAATTTCCTGAGCTTAAAATTTTGGATTTGAAAAAATCAGAAGATGTCGGTAAGTTACACGCAATGGTTAAAGAACTTGGATATGAAGATGCTCGTATGGAAGCACTTGCTAAAAGTATAATGTCCCAGCCAGAAGATAGAAAGCCAAATTTAATATTTGATGTTACTTTGAAAGATGTAAATAAATTAAATGAGATACTGAGATATGTAATACCAATTGGATATGATAAGAAAAATATACATTTAGTTTGGGTTATCAACGAAATGAATATTGCAATGGAACAGAATCAAAAGCGCAGTCGTGTTGTTCCTGAAAAGATTTTAATTGCTACTCATCAAGGTGCAGCTAAAACAGTTTCTAAGCTTGTTAAATCTAAAAATATTGATAAATATATAGACGGAGATGTGTATTTTGTGTTTAATCGTGCAAGAATTGACAGCGTTTTAGTGTCTGGTGATAGTAAAGAAGTTAAAAGTAAATTTGGCGGTACAACCAAAGCGTATAAAGAAAAAGGTAACATGATTACTCTTAAACCATCTTATATTGAAAAAGGTTCAGTGCTATATTTACATGTGAAACAGGCCGGTAAACCAACTAAAAGTTTAAATGATATTTTTGTTGATTTTGGATATGCATTGAGGAAATTAAAACCAAATGATGTTAGTGGAACTAAAATATGGTTCGATGAAATTTCAAAAGGCATGGTGGTGGTGAAATAATGGCTAAATTCAAAGAATTTATAAACGAACAAGCGATTGAATATAAAATCTATGTTGATATGGATGGGACTTTAACAGATTTTGAAAAAGAGTTTAGAAAAATTGATGGAAGTACAACTAAGCAGATTGATAAAAGTAAAGATAGAGAAAAATTTTGGAATCATGTAGATAAAGGTGGATTGAAATTTTGGTCACTTATGGAATGGAACACCGGAGCCAAAAAACTATGGAATTATATTAAAAAATATAATCCGATGATACTAACTTCACCCGCATCACTTCTGAAAAATTCTTTTGATGGTAAGAAAATTTGGGTTAAACGAGAGCTTGGAAATGTGAAACTGATATTTAAAAAATCAAAAGAAAAACACCATTATGCAGACAGTGAAAGTGTTTTGATAGATGATTTAGATAAGAATATAAAAAATTGGATTGCTGCTGGTGGAATTGGAATTAAGTTTACAACAGTTGAGAACGTAATAAGAGAACTTAAAAAATTGGGGCTTTAATGGCCCCTTAATTTTTCCCGTAATGTTCAGGACTCATAACTGAATGAGCATCTACGGGTGATAACTTTTTCAGTTCATTATAGAATCGTGTGTATTTTTCTTTGGAAAGCATCAGCTTACCTGAATACTCCCAATGTTTTTCACTTTCTTTCAACTGTTCACGATAGAAAACAATCAATTCGGTTGACATAATAACTCCTTCGCTTTTGTGTATTTTTCAATTAAACGCTTTTTTGTTTTTTTTTCATCCAACATATTCAATCTATCTGGATTCAAATTGTCGGCAATGTCTGCAAATTTAACCCGTTTCGATATTCTGTTTCGGGCAGCCCTTTTAACAAATTCAAAATAGTTTTCTTTTGGTTGTCTGGTCAAGGCAAAAACTGCATCGGCAATCTCAGAATCAAACTCAGTTTCAATAAATTCATAGTTTAGATTGGTGTCTTCAATCACGTCATGTAGGATTGCAACTATTTTTTCTGTTTCTGATTCAACCAGATTAGAAACTCTGATGGGGTGATTGATATAATCATCACCATTTTTATCTATCTGCCCAAAATGGGCAACATTTGCAACCAGAAGAGCTTTTTCAATTTTGTTCATAATTAACAACCTTTCTATCTATAATATACTACAACCGTATAAGAAAGTCAATAGTTAGTATCAGTTTATTTATTTAAACGATTAAACAACAAAGATTGTTTTATGTGTTGACTTTTCTTTGGTGTTATGGTATATTAAAGGTGTAGGAGTGAGAGAGTGATTGAAATTTTGAACAGGAGATTTGAGAAATGCTCAATGAAAACACTGAAAAAATCGTTAATGAGGTAATCAGTTATCTTGTAAATCATCATCCGGGGAGAACTGTTATAGCAATGCTTTGGAATCGATGTGGAAATCAGTGCTATTTATCAGCAGCTTTTCGCCACATGATTAAGAATAAAATGATTGAAGTGGCTTATTATGGATGTGATAATACTCCAAATTATCGCCTACATGAAACGTTTTTGATAAGAATGGGAATAAAATCAATTTAATTTCATTTAAATTGGTTTCAGGTATTGACTTTTCTTTGGTTTTGATGTATCTTATTGTTGTGAGGCTAAGGGAGCCTCTTGAGACACTAACAAGGGAGCAAGAAAATGTACAAGAATGAACTTTTCCAGATTGGCGAAAAAAATCTTAAAAATTTCATTGGTGAGAAAATCACTATTACAGGAACGACCGATTTCGGTTTTCCATACTCAAGACACGTTACTTTAAAAGATGTTGAGTGTTGTGAATATGCTCAGTATCGTAATGCTTTCAAAATTACATTTCGGCAAAAACGTAAGCGCAAAGACAGTTATGCTTTTTTCCATGAAGGAAAAACATTTGCAATCTATAAAGGTCATGTTGAATTGAACGCTGACCCATTTGGAAAACCAGAAACTGAAAATTATGATGGTTTAGAAGTTGCAATCAAAAAGAGTAAATATAGTGGTTGTGACCCGCGATACATGAGAGATATTTTTGACAGTGGAAGTGTATATGAATGTTTGTTTGTGAATAAAAATGGTTATTATGAAGCTGAGATTGAAGAGGTTGAAAATGAACGATAAAATGCATTCGGATAAAATGATAGAAACCGCATGGGGGCTTAGATTCCCAATAGGATTCAAGTACATTGATAATCGAAGTAAACGAAAAGATGAACATACGGTTGTTGATTATCGACTAACTTTCAATCTTAATATGGAACTTGTCACCTTTCGGTATGTGACAAAACATACATTCATGGGGCAGGATATTATCAACAGTGAAGTGTTGGAAAATACAATTCAAAGGAATCTACGATGATTCAAGTCACAATGCCAAAGATGAGTGAATGGATTAAGCTGTGTGGTGGTCGAAAACACTTAAAGCAATATTATAAATGGTATGTTCGTGTAAATGGTTGGATTGAAAAAGAATTTCCATTTTCTGATTGGTGTGATGTGGAATGGCAATTACATCAGGACGAACTGTGGGCTACTGGTGAAAAACAATGGGACGGTATTAAAGAGTGGAGTAATCAATGAGATATATTTCTTTGCCAGCTATTGGAATTGAAGTTAGTTTAAGCTCATATGTTGATGCTATAAAAATGGCTAAAAAGAATCCTGATAAGATGTTTAAGCATGGACTTAATTCGTGGTGGAGTACATCAGGCCGTGAGATTGTAAATCAATTCTATCGCGGTTTAGAAGATAGAATTAATCAGGGTGTATCATATCATGTGCGTGGAAATTTAAAACTTGTCAACTAAAGTAAAGTGTTTTGGATGTATAAATAATTAAAATGTTTCATTTAAACAGGATGATATATGGTAATTAGCGAGAAAGTAACCATTAAAGGTACTATAACAAAAGAGAAGGCTTATTGGATTAGCCCGGATGGAAAGGTTATTCCAGTTAAATTGAAACACGTTGATGTTGTAAACTCTAATCCATCTAAGTTTAAATTGACTCTTGATAAAATTAAGTCTGTTTATAAAAAACATAAAGAACCATTCGGACATGAGGGTTATGCAAGAGATGAAATAATGACTGATTTGGTTAAAAGGGAATGGATTCGTCTAAGATACTATGATAGATATGATACGTGGACGGTTCAAATATATAAACTTTCTAAAGCTGCCGATGTTATAGCGGCATTTGCCGTCGCACTCAAGAAAAAGAAACTGTATGAATATTCAACGTTTAAAGTTATTGACCTGAACGGTACGGTTCTTGCAGAAGTTGACATTGATGAAATTTTAGAAGGTGCTTTGCACAAAAAAGCAAAACAGACTTATCAAAGTCCATTCGCAGCGTTTAGAGAAATGGTTGAACTTCATTTTTTGAAATCAATAGATGAATACAAAGTTTCGTGGAAAGGTTATATAAAGGAGAATTTCAATGATTGATAGTATTATATCAGAAGCTCAAAATTTTTTAGATGAACATCGGCTCGATGAAGCATCTATAAACCGGCTTCGGTATCATGTAAATGAAAAGGGAAATCGACCAATAATCATCTTAACCGCCTTTCGTATTTTTGATGAGAGTGGTGAAAAGATGGATATTAAGGTCAATAGAGCCAGAAATAAGAAACTTGAAGGAATGATTCGTAAAGAAGGATATGGATTTATTAAAGTAAAAGGTTTCTATCCTGAAAAATACAAAGATGAAAAATTTGAAGCTGTGGAAGAAAGCTATTTTGTTATTGGTGAAGAGGATGATAAAACCAAATTGAAATCGTTGGGTATTAAATGGGGTAAAATGTTTAATCAGGATAGTATCATATATTCCCCGCCAAACAATGAAAAAGCCTTTCTGATTGGTACTAACAAAACTGGTGGAATTGGTATTGGTAAGATGGCAAGCATTGGAGACTTTAAGGCCAATAGAATAGGTGATATGTATTCTAAGTGGAAAGGTCGCACGTTTCAGTTCAGAGAGTTCTACGATTCACATAAGGCCAATTCACTAAATGAAAAATTGATGTACAAAAAGATTGATGAAGGACATCGGTTTTTTGATGGTGATAAAATGGAAAAAGTCAATGAAATGAAACTTGGTTTTAGTTTAGGTAGCGTGTTTCTGAATGAAGGTAAAAAATGTGTAGTGGTTGGCGTCGATGATGTGGTCACGGTAGAGGAGTTTCCATACAGTGAGCCATTTTCAATGTCTATTCAGGAAGTTGAAAATAGGTTCAAAAAGTAAATAGATTTATCCATGTGCCAGTGGATGGCTACTTCATTAATTTGGAGTGGCCTTTTTATTTGCATTTTGGATGAGAAAAGTTTATATTGTATCCGATATGTTGAAAACCTAAAGAAAGGGTAATTGATGGATTACGGTTCATTTATTGAAGCTAAAACACATACTAATAAACCAAATGGATTGAAATTAAAATCATTTCCATACAGTATGTTTGATTTTCAAAAAGATTTGACTGATTGGGCATTGAATAATTGTAGATCTGCTATATTTTCATCGTGTGGTACTGGTAAGAGTTTAATGGAACTTACTTGGGCGCATAACGTAGTCGAACACACAAATAAACCAGTATTGATATTGACACCACTTGCAGTTTCAGCTCAGACTTGTAGAGAAGCTGATAAATTTGGTATATCGAGCGAACAGAGCCGCGACGGTAAATATACTAAAAAAATAGTAGTTACTAATTATGAAAAATTGAAATATTTTAGTGCTTCGGATTTTTCAGGTGTGATATGTGATGAAAGTTCAATACTTAAATCTTTTAATGGTTCTTTGAAAAATGACATAACTACATTTATGAAAAAAGTAAATTATCGTTTACTTGCAACTGCAACGGCTGCCCCCAATGATTATACTGAATTGGGTACGTCAAGTGAAGCGCTTGGTTATCTTGGCCTAATGGACATGTTGAACAAATTTTTTAAAAATGATTTGAATAACAGTTCCATTAAGAGAATGTACGGCGAAGCTCCAAAGTGGAGATTTAAAGGTCATTCTGAAATTCCATTTTGGAGGTGGGTTACGTCATGGGCAAGAGCCTTGAGAACTCCGTCTGATTTAGGATATGATGATGGTAATTTTATTTTGCCAGAACTTCATGAAAATAAAAATTTGATAAATCCTACAAAGTTTCCTAATGGCATGTTCATGTCAGTTCCGGCATTTAACCTTGAGGAACAGCGACATGAAAGAAAAAGAACTTTACAAGATAGATGTGAAATGGTAGCTGAAAGAGTAAATGGTTTAGATGATTATTCTTTAGTTTGGTGTCATTTGAATGATGAGGGTGACTTGCTTGAAAAATTAATACCGGATTCGGTTCAAATAAGCGGCAGGGATTCAGTTGAAAGTAAAGAAAGAAAATTGGAAGAATTTGCGAATGGTAAAATTAAGAAGTTAATATCAAAACCTAAAATTGGAGCTTGGGGACTTAACTTTCAACACTGTAATCACATTACTTATTTTCCAAGTCATTCGTTTGAATCATATTACCAATCGGTTCGTAGATGTTGGAGGTTTGGACAAAAACGAGAAGTAAACGTTGATTTATATTACACTCCCGGGGATGTTCCTGTTTTACATAACATGATGAGAAAGGAAAAACAAGCTGATAAAATGTTTGAAAATTTAGTTAATGAAATGAATAATACTGTTGGTATTAATAAAGTGAATAAACATGTTAATGAAATGGAGGTTCCAAATTGGCTATAATTGACAAACGAATTTCAGATAATTACGCTATATATAATGCTGATTGTATGGAAGTAATGAAAGAATTACCAGATAATAAAATACACATGTCAATTTATTCTCCTCCGTTTGGTGGGCTATATAACTATTCATCAGATGAAAGAGATTTATCAAATTGTGAAAGTTATGATGAGTTTTTTCTTCATTATAAGTTTATATTGAATGAACTTTCAAGGATAACAATCCCGGGGCGCACAAGTGCAGTTCACTGTACTGATATTCCAAGTGGAAATTCAGGTCAGGATTGTTTAACTGATTTTCCCGGAGATGTTATTAAACTTCACCAAGAATGTGGATTTGATTTCATTGCAAGACACACTATTTGGAAAGAACCGCTGTGGGTGAGAAATAGGACAATGACTAAAAATCTTGCTCACAAAACTATAGTAGATGATGCTGTTTATGGTGGGGTTGCAAGTGCTGATTATTTACTTGTTTTTAGAAAGCGTGGGAAAAATCCAATTCCAGTAAGTAAACCATATGGATTAAGTCATTATGCTGGTGAATGTACAATTCCAGAAGAATTGAAAAAGTATAAGGGGTGGGTTGGGAATCAAATTGAAAATAAATATTCACATTGGATATGGCGAAGATACGCTTCTTCTATTTGGGATGATATTGATATAGGTAGAGTTTTACCATTTCAAGATTGTAAAGACCCGGATGATGAGAAGCACGTACATCCCCTTCAACTTGATGTTATAGATAGAGCTATTACACTAAGAACAAATGAAGGAGAGACAGTGTTTACACCGTTTATGGGTGTTGGTTCTGAGGTATATGGTGCAGTTGCGCTTGGTAGAAAAGGCATTGGTGCAGAATTAAAGCAGAGTTATTTTAGACAAGCTATTAAAAACATGGAAAACTGTAAGACTGGAATTTATTTAGAAGAAAAATTTAAACAAAAAACATTCATGTAATTGAAAGGAATTTTTATGGTTTCAGTTGAATTGAAAAAAACAATTTTTGGAAAGTACGTTTTTGTTTCTGATGAGTGGGTTTCAAATGCATCATTTGCGGTTCGTAAAGAATTTGTGTCAAATAGAGACGAGTTTAGCGACGAGCGAATTTTTAATATGACCGGCAATTTTAAAGGGTTGTTATCAGATTTTTCAAAAGAAGATTCAGATTTTAACAAGTTTACAGAGGGAACGTTCAATGTTAAATTTCAAAAAACAAACGTGTGTATAAAAGAAGATAAGAACACCTTCTACATATTTACTGATGGAAATGAAACAATACTGATTGATTCTTTGTATGTTGATTCCTTTGACATTAAGGAATTATATGGAAGTGGTGATATTGAAAATGTGGTATATGTAAATGACCCAGACAAGATTGATTTCTTTGTAGCTGATGTTGATGCTGAATTTGATAAAGTTATTGTAAAGAAATTTATTGATTTTGGAAAATCAGATTCTAAATCAGAAAAGAAAATGAATAAATTTTTCAAATAGGGGGAATTTTGAAAAGGAATGATAAAGTGCTATCCATATCGCATGATGATATGGATGGTGCAGTTTGTTCGATAATACTTAAAGAAGTTTTTGAGAACATAACACTAATCAGTAGCAGTAACAAAGATATTGAATCTTATTTGAGAAATGTAGATTTTGACAAATGGGATTGGGTAATTCTCACAGACATTTATCCAGATAAATACTTAAAAGAGTTGGCCAATGAAAATTTGATTATGTTAGATCACCACAAGTCCAATCCTTACCACAATCCAAAAAATAAGATGTTTGTAAAGACTGATGTTTCAGGTGCGCTTCTTACAAAAATGTTCTTTGAAAAGAAATTCAGTTCGGATTTATCACACCTTTCTGAATTGGTAAAATTTACCAATGATTATGATTTGTGGCAACACAAATTCAAAGAATCAAAACGGCTTAATATTGTCTTTTGGAAATATTATGCAGATAGATTCATTAAAAGATTTTCTAAAGGATTTGATGGATTTACAAAAAACGAAATGATTTTTATTGAATCTCAGGAGAAAGCATTTTTTGATGTTTTAGAAAATTTAGAGGTTTTTGTATATCCAAACACCAAGATTGTACTTTTTATGGGTGATGAATTTGTCAATGAGATATGTGAAAATCTCATGTATGAAGAAGGATTTGCAGTTGTTTTTGCATATAACACCAGAAACAAAAGAATTTCTCTTAGGGGTAAAAATGAAAAAGTTGATTTAGGTAAGATAGTTACAGGTTTTGGATGGGGTGGTGGGCATCCAAATGCTGCTGGTATGGTCGAATGTGATTCAGATGAAATGAGAAAGCGACTTGACCAAGTGGTTGACCACCTGAAAGAAAATTTCAGTGAGTTTGTTTCCGACAGTTGATTTTAATGTGAGAAAGTTTTAGTTTATTGTTAAACAAAGGAGTTTTGAAATGGTTGAATATCGTAAAGAATTTTTTGATGCAGTTAGTAAGATTTTGCCTGTTAAGAAAACACAAGAAAACACTATCTCAACACTGTTTACAAATGAAGATGATGGGGTGTATTTTCGATTTGTGAATATGAATAATGGAGTTGCGTGTATACTGAAAGGCGAAAAGGAATGTTTTAATTTCGATGAAGATTCAGTTGGGGTGTATGACTTCAATGAATTTTATAGAGCGTTTACGGTTCTATCGAGTCCTACGATTTCAATCAATGGTAATAAGGTAGTTTTCTCAGATGAGCGAAGCAAGTTAAATTATGTTCTTGTTGATGAGGAAAGTCTTAATGAGGATATTCCGTTCAAGGTTTTTGATTTTCCAGAAGAGCACGTTAATATTAACTTTACTTCTGATGATTTTAAGCAGCTCAAAAAGATTCTTCCAATTCTAAACAAGAATGCAAAACAAGATTTGAATGTTAAGTTTACATATAGTGATGGTATTGTAAAGTTGCATTGTTATCGGGATGAAAACAATGATGATTCTTTTGAAATGCAATTTACTGTAAAAGAGGCTAATGTAGAATCTATTGAAACTGTTATCAGTGCAGAGGTTTTTGATTTAATTCCAGCAAGCGATTACACGTTTCGTATTTCTGATGAAATTGTAAATATTAATCAAGAGAATGATTTGCTGAGTTTAAATCTATATGTTCTGAAATCGGAGGACATTGATGACTAACATTTTAGATGAATATAGCTATGATTATGAAGAACCGATAAGTAAAAAGCAATATGTTGACGGTGAATCCGAAGAAGTCTATGACTCTTCGGATTTAACCGACTGGCATAAGTTAAAGATGGTAGCTGAGAAACTTGGTATAAACATTAAAAAGCCAAGAAGCGGTTGTCGAAAATGTAATGGTACTGGTAGAGTTGGTCATGCGGTTGGAAGTGGTGAACCGTTAGCGTGTAACTGTATATATGACAGTAAAGATTTAGAAAATGTAAAGCCAGTTAAATTCAACAGGCAACAGAAACGTCAAATGATTAAGAACATTCGTAAACAAATGAAAAAGAATAAAAAGAAAGCGAATACTGATGAAAAAGAAGTATGATAGCAATCTTTGGGTAGAGAAATTTAGGCCAGATTCTATTAAAACTGCAATTCTTCCCCGTAAATATAGAACATTTTTCAATGGGTTGATTAAGAGTGGCGAACTGAACAACCTTATATTGTACAGTAAAAGTCCGGGGTCAGGTAAAACAGTTACAGCTAAAGCACTTTGCAATGATATAAATGCAGATATGCTTTACAAAAATATGTCTAAAGATACTGGCATTGATGTTCTTCGTGATGAAATCTCAAAGTTTGCAAGAACTAAAAGTTTCGGTGGAAATAAAAAGGTTGTTGTCCTTGATGAGGTTTGTCAATCCACAATTAATTTTCAAAAGGGATTGAAAGCATTTATTGAACAGTATACTAATTCTTGCCGGTTTATACTTACGTGTAATACACTAACAAAGGTGATTCCAGAACTACAATCAAGATGTCAAGTGCTTCATTATGATTGGTCTGGTGAACAAATTGAAAAGGAAATTAAACCAGCGGTAAAGAAAAGATTAATTTCTATTCTTAAAAAGAATGAAATTGAATTTGATGGAAGTGTAATTGACAAACTTATAAACAAGTTTTATCCAGATATTCGTAAGATGTTTAATGTGTGTCAACAATATTCAGAAATGAATGGTAAGATTGATGATGATATTTTGGCATTTAAAGAAATTGGGGATGAGCTTATAGAGTTTATTCTTAATAAGAAATTTACAAGTGCAAGAAAATATATCATTGAAAATAACATTCAGAGTGAAGATTTTTTCAAGTTTTGCTATGAAAGAATAGTTCCCCAACTTGACAAGTCTAAAAAATCAAGAGCGATTGTTATGATTAATGAATATCAAGTAAGTGATTATATGGCTGCAATCAAAGAAATCAATGTAGCTGCATTTTTAATTGAATTTATCAGTGAGTGTATTGTATGATTTATTTTATAGTTGCCCGATATGATGGAGATGAAGATATTTATTCAGAGTATATAGAAAAATCTCTTGATGGAGTTGGGTTTAATTCTATTGAAGTTGGTGACGGTGAGGAGAAATATACTTTAACTAACAAATACAATAAAGGAATTGAAAAGATACTTAACAATGAAGATTTTACAGTTGAAGAAAATGACATTGTAGTATTTTGTCATTCTGATGTTTTGATACTTGATAAATACTTTTCACAAAAAGTAGAAATGGTATTCCAACTTGAAGGTGTTGGGTTAATGGGTGTTATAGGTGCTAAAGAATTTACGAAAAATGGTATGTGGTGGGGTAACACACCCGATAAGCTTTTTGGGCATATAGTGCAGCGAAACGGTGAAAAAGAGTATCATTTAAAGAAAGGTGATATTGGATTTTGTAAAGATATGGTGTGTGTTGATGGGTTGTTGATGGCTGTAAGGGCAAATCTTTTGATGGGTGGGTTGAGATTTGATGAAAGGTTTGGTTTTAATTTTTATGATATTGACATGTGTTTTCAGGTAAAAGAAATGGGTAAAAGTGTTTGTGTAGCCGATACAGTCGTAAAGCATGGTTCAGTAGGTTTAGGTTCACTTACTGATGAATGGAAACGAGAAAAAGAACTGTTGATGGATAAGTGGAAAGAATCAAACTATATAAAGGATTAGATATGGTTTTTGAAAAGACATACTATGAGCCAAAACATTTTGAACCATATGAATTAGTAAGTAGAAATATATATGAAAAATATGGAGACGTGTCCTTGCAATTTTTTGATTGGCGATTACTGTGGACAATGGATAAGATAAGAGAATCTTATGGAACTGTAATTGTCAATGATTGGAAATGGGGTGGAAACTTCCAATATAGAGGTTATCGAGAAAATAAGTGTGTAGTGGGTGCCAAAGAATCACAGCATCGACATGGAAGAGCTATCGATTTTAATTTAAAAACGATGGGTGCATTTGAGTTTAGAACTCAATTATACACTCGCCCTGATCACGAAGCGTTTAAGTATATAACCTCCATTGAAGATTTTGAAGGGATGAATTGGATTCATGTTGATGTGAGAAATTGGGATAAAGAAAAAAACGGATATTTGATATTTGGAAAGTAGGTAAAAATGATTGATTGTTGTGTAGCTCATGGTGAAAGTGTTATTGTTTATACTGGTAATTGTTGCCCGTTGTGTGATGAAATTGACAATTCAATCGATTTAAAGGCGAGAATTGAAGAACTTCAGCAGGTAATACAGATATTGGAAGAAGAAAAAGAGGAATTGGAAAATGAACGGCTCAAATGGTAATGATGTTCGTGGTGAAGAGATTACTATATTCACTTTTCTTAAAGGAATGACATTGGAGAAAAGAGATTTTGATTTTGATGATCCAATAATCAAAAAAGCCTATAGTCAAAGAATGATTGATAAATGGATTTCTATGAATGATATATTTCTCCCTTTGGCAAACGAAATGAACAAATGTAAAAACCTTGATAATAAAACACATTATGAATTTTACAAAAATATACTTCCACAACAATTCATAAAATTCAACTATATTAAACGGAAAAAAGAACCGAACGAACATGAAAAAGAATGTGTAATGAAATACTACAACATAACAAAACGTGAATGTGATATGTATATGGAAATTCTTTCTGATAAGCAAGTTAAAGACATAGTAGATGTGTATAAGGGGCACCAATGAAAAAGATAGTGTTGTTTTCTGGTCACATGCAGAGTGGTAAAAATAAAGCGTGTGAGATTCTTAAAGAATATGGTAAAAGTAAAGGTAAAGATATTGAACATTTTTCATATGCAAAGAAACTTAAAGACCAATGTAAAGAAGATTTTAGAACAGTAAAAGATTATCTCAATTATTTTGTAGATAATTTTATGAATCTATATGAAGATGAAACCGGCGGCCATGACATGCCACCATTACTTAAATCTGAATTGATGAAGTTGCGAATAAAAGATGAAAATTGGTATGAGAATAAAACCGAACTAACAAGACTTATTTTACAATTGGTAGGCACTGAAATATTCAGAAATAGGGTATGTGACAATCATTGGATAAAAGTTGTAGTGGAACAGATATTAGATTCGGACAGTGATGTTTTTGTAAATACAGATTTTAGATTCTTAAATGAGTATTATGGTTTGAAAGAACAGTTGGATTGGTCAGATGAATGTAAATTCTATCTTGTAAGGATAAACAGAGAAAACAACAATGTTTCTTTGAAAAATAGACACATTTCAGAAATAGAACTTGATAATTTTTATGGGTGGAGTTGGGTAATAAATAATAATGGAACACTTGAAGAATATGAAGACAAAGTTAAATCAATATGTAAAGAAATTATTGGAGATTGATATGAAATGGATAATTGGTATTGTCGTGATTGGGTTCGTATTAATTTTTGGAAGTTACAAATATATAGTGAATAAGTATGCATTACCACAAGAAGATGAATGTTTAGGGATAGGGGTTTAATATGGCTGGGTTTGATTATAAGTGTGATAAATGTAATGAAATTATGGAATTTTTTGAAAGTAGCGCTCTTCCTAAATCGATGAAGGTTCCAGAAGATGGAGTTTGTCCAAAATGTAAAGAAGGTAAATTAGAAAAATTGTTTAATATGTCTGGTATTGATTTTGATCCCGGTAAAGGTTCATATTCATATGAGTGGGGTAAACACAATTGGAAAAGGAAATTGGGGCCAGCCAAATCAGCAGAGGTGTTGATGGGCGCAAGAGATCCATATTAATGAGGTATTATGAGTAAGAAAAGTAAAAAGACCAAAAGAAGTTTCAAACATTTCTACGAAGATTTAAACGAAAACATTGACCGTAGAGACTTTTCATATAAACGTGAAAGGTTTGACTACAAGAATTATCTTTCAGAAAAATATACTGATGAGAAAAAATGTTGAGAGATTAGTTTCTGATATAGTCATTGAATTGATAAAGAATAAGATAACTGTAATACTTGAACAAACAAAAGAATTACACGTGAGTGACAATATTACATGTGATGGTTTTTTTAATGATGAAACGTTTGTATGTGCCGTTGGTAAACCAGTTAATACTTGGTTGTCCACTTTCGTACATGAATATTGTCATTTTTTACAAATGAAAGAGAATTGTAAAGAACACGTTGAATATTCAAACAATAAAACAGTCGCTTTGATTGATGATTGGATTGAAGATGAAACATTAAAAATAAGTAATGTAAGAATTAAGAGAGCTTGTGAATTGATTAGAGATTTGGAACTTGACTGTGAAAAAAGAACAGTTGAAAAGATGAAAGAATATGGTGTTGATTTCAATGAAAAACAATACATTAAATCTGCAAGTGCATATATTCACTTCTACAACATCCTTCCTTTTCAACGGACTTGGTTTAAAAAAAGTCCTACAAAAGTAAACCAAATATTGGATATGATGCCTAACAGTTGGGACGTGTCATTTGATATTCCTCCGGGCAACTATGAAAATCTCTTTTTGGAGCATTGTACATGAAAATTGGAATTGATTTAGACAATACCATTTTAGAATCGAAACTTTTTGAATTGACATTTAAACATTTCGGAAAAAAAGAAATGGTTCCGGAGGATTGGGAAATGAGTAATTTTCCTAAAGATGTCAGAGAAGAGATATATAAAAGATTTGATTCGCCATATTGGATGTGTCACAAAGATGTAGTTAAGCCGATAAAAGGAAGTGTCAAAACATTAAATGGGTGGAAATGTAATAATGAATTAATTTTGATAACTGCCAGAAGTAAAGATATACGGCTTGATACAAGAAAGATGGTAAATATATTTTTTCCAATGATAGATAAGGTTTTGTTTGTAAATAGGGGCGAACGAAAAATAAATGTGTTTAAGCGAATTGGAATTGATGTTTGGATTGATGATAATCATTTTGATTGTAGTATATCTGCTCAGATGGGCATAAAAACATATCTCATATCAAATAGAAAAACAAATTATAATCGTGTATTGTTAGAAAGAAAAGATATTGAGATTGTAAAAAATATTGCAGAAATTAATCTTTTAACTTGATTTGATGGTTGCCAGAAGGTATATTTATGAGGGTGAGAGGGAGCAGACACGAATTTTTAAAAATGATTGATATAAATGAGACCGACCACTGCCATGCCATTGTCGGGCAAAAAGATACAGAAGAACTATAGATAATAAGTGTCGTAATATAATAGTTGTGTGAAAAATTTTTACCTTTTTTATTATAGGCGGTGCAAAATGGAAATAAACATAGAGAAATGTTTCTGTTGCAAACACAGAGGTGAACAGGTTTACAATCATTTTGT
>Ga0102937_1000387_pt1 | contig 19607 bp, 26 predicted proteins | sample SalPonR2_B_D1_MG_FD_78213 | JGI IMG/M metagenome (GOLD analysis project Ga0102937, IMG submission 78213) | Salt pond soil microbial communities from South San Francisco under conditions of wetland restoration - Salt Pond MetaG R2_B_D1_MG | ecosystem: Environmental > Aquatic > Marine > Intertidal... | reverse complement strand
TATAGAAAAAAAAGGAAAGGAAAGTGAAGAACGTAGCAATTCCTCTCCACCTAGATCAAAGGCAAGATTTAGATGGAGTTTCCTTGCTACATTTTTGATGAAATCAAATTAGCTTGATCAAGATTTATTGTACTCAACTAACTATATGTAAAGGAAATCTCTCTATATATAATATTCATTTTTTTATTATTTAATCAAAAATTATTATAAATAAACTAGAAATTGAAAGGAGTATTTGATGCTTAATCAAAAAAAGATAAAAGGCTTAATATCATTATTGAGAGTAGAACTACCATTTGCAGCCGGTATATGTGTAATTATAGGAGAAATTATAACTATTGGTAGTTTGCCCTCTATATCAGAACAATTATTAGGTTTTAGCTGGGCCTTTTTTCTATCAGGGGCTGCAATGATTTTAAATGATTATTTTGATATTGAAGTTGATAAAATCAATGCCCCTGATAGACCTTTGCCTTCAGGTTTAATTTCTAAAAAAGAGGTTATTGTGTTTACTGCTACAATTTCCTTAATTGGCTTAATAGTATCATTTCTTATTAATTTTTCAGCTGTTATATCATATATCATATTTTGGTTAATCGGATTTTTATATAACTGGAAATATAAAGAAAAAGGATTATTTGGTAATCTATTTGTTAGTTCTTCAGTTGCTATTACTATTATCTTAGGAGGTATAGTAGTAGGTGATCCCTTAAATATTGCAGTGGTAATTTTTAGTTTAATGGTTTTTGTTTTTAATCTCGGGGAAGAGATTGCTGCTGATGCAATGGATATAGAGGGAGACAGAAAGAGAAATTCAAAATCTCTAGCTATCAAAATAGGGAGAAAAAAGGCAATAAACATTTCGTTTTCTTTATTTATGATTTTTATAATATTGAGTTTTCTACCGGTAATCTTTAATTTAATAGGTGTTAGTTATTTTATTATTATTTCATTAACCGATATAATTGTATTATTCTTGGCGATAAAACTTTTAAAAAGTCAATCTATTAAAAAAGGCCGATTGTATATACGCAGATTATACCAAAGTGCATTAGTGGGCTTAATCTTAATTATTATCAGTATGATTATTATTTAGATATATTAAAGATAACCAAGGACTATCACAGACTTTTCATTTATCTAAAGACAGAGATAATTTTAAAGAAATTATAAGAATATTATTAAATATATTTGAAAGGTGGATATTAATGTCATCGACTCCTAGAAGAAAGAGATTTAATAGACAACAAAGGTTGCAATCTGCAGAAAAATGGATCCCGACATATAATGGCAAGAATTTGGTGAGGGGATATAAAAAATGGTATGGAGTAGATTTTATTTGCGCCATAAAGGAATTAGAAATGTTAAATTATGAAATTGATCCAAAATATAAAAAACAAATTCTTCAACAAGAGAAGGCAAAAAGAAAAGCGGCTGAAAAACATAATAAAAAAGAAGATGATATTAATTATGATCAAAATGCCAATTTTTATTATATTGCTGGATATACTTCTGCTGGTTTTCCATATGGAGTCACCTGGGAAGAGTATGAAAGAGATATAAAGGGTAAAGAAGATTCTGACTATGAAGATGAAAGCAATCAAAATAACTATGATTCAACATCGGAAGTACCATTTTAAATTAATTTTTCACGATAACACTTTATTCATTATTAATTTTTGAACAATAATAGTTAACCAAATTTTTAAACTAAAGGACTTAAGAATAAGTATTTATGTTGGTTTAAGCTTGAATTTAAAAAAAATTGCATAATTTTTAAGTCTTCTAGGTACTGATTAATAAGTATTTAGAGGGCTTTTTTAACTTTTAAGAAGGGAAAAGGGTAATTTTAATTAATAATATATTATAGACCTAAAACAAAAAATTAGGGGGAGTATACATGTACCATATTGAAGAAATTAATAAACAAAATAGAGCTAAAGCTTTAGAAGTACTTAAAGAAGAATGGGGAAATACCATTTTATTAGTATCTAGAAACCAAAAACATGATATAAGAAAACTACCCGGATTTATAGCAGTAAAAGATCATAAAGTAGTTGGGATTGTAACCTATAAATATGAAAATAATGAACTTGAAATAATAACCTTAAATGCTTTTGAAGAAAATAAGGGAATAGGAACTAGTCTAATAGAAGCAGTAATTGACAAAGGTCAGGAATTAGGTTGTAATAGAGTTTGGCTAATCACAACTAATGATAATGTACATGCCATGCGATTTTATCAATTAAAAGGTTTTGATATGGTTGCCTTCCATGAAGATGCTGTTAATAAGGCAAGGGAGAAGAAACCTGAAATTCCTAAAGAAGGTCATTTTGGCATAGAAGTTGAGCATGAGATTGAGTTTGAATATAAATTATAAGCTAAATTACAATATCTTATTTAGTTTAAAAACCTTTAAGGATTGTTGTATATAAAAAATATTTATTGAAATATAAAATAAAAAGTGTTAAAAATTACTGCTATATTTAAGAATATAAATTTATTTCTGATTTTATCTAAATTCCAACTGAAAATTATTTTGGATTATTTCTGTTTAGCGGAACTAATTAATATTATATAAAGGAAGTTCAAGTTTATTTGCAGCTTCAGAAATGAAAAGTGTGGGAACAATTATCCAATCAGCTTTTACTAGTTTATATTTAATAAATAACTGTGTTTTTCGTCCCATAATAAATTCAATACCTGTACTAACAAATAAAGTTATTATCATCTATTTCGATCCTTTCTAATAAGTGGAACAAGGTCAGGTACTTAATCAAACCTATCAGTTTGGTTTCATCTATGATTTTATTTAGTAATTTTTTACGATGTTTTTTATTTTGTTTTTTCATTTCTAAGGCTTTTTCTAATAAAATAATTGTTTTTTGAGTAATACTTCTTCGATCTTCTTCTGCAAGTTCCACAATTTTATTATAGATATGCTCTGGTAAGTTACGAACTTGTAATGTAGCCATAAGACCAACTTCTTTCTGAATATATTGTACCATTAAACAAAATGCATGCAACATGCATACATTTCAAGATGCATAAAATATATAGCTAGACTTAATTTATTATTTGTAGATTCTAAAAACCTGTTAATTCAAATTGACTTCAGAACTGACAACTAATACAATATATGTTAATAATATAAATATATGGATAATAGTATAAATGGATCTATTCCATATCTAAGCTTGCAGTTGTTTTTTAATATTTTTAATCTAAATAGTATAAGATTATATTGGTATAGAAAAGTAACTAAGGCTAGAATATTGGTAAAAACTTATTTTATTGGAAAAAATTCAGACCCAGTAAGCATTTAAACTATGCACTGTAATATTGAATCAAATGGAGGAAAAATAATGAGTATAGAAAAAATATTAAAACAAAAACTAAAAGTAAAATGTAAAGATAATATTGATGATTATATTCAAATGACATCTGAATGGTTTGCATATATTATACTGTCGAAGAAAAGATACAAACTTGACCACAGTTTTGACCCTCCTTGGGATAATTCGGGAAAAGCAGTATGTACTGATAAGAAAATAGATATTGAAGATTATTCTACATTTGATGAATTCTTAGAAAATGAACTGTCAGGGCAAAGTTTTGCAACTCATGTAAGTAATCATGGGTTGGGATATTATACTTATATTAGAGATTTTGAACAAGAATCTCTGGATTGGATATTATTAAAATTAAAGCTAGTAATTAATGAACTAATAAAAGATGAAAATATATATTTAGAAAATTATTCAAAAGAAAAAAATATATCTTTTAATATTGAAAAATCAAATAATCTCGTAGAAGAAATTTTATTTGAGGATATTGTGGGAGATTATTTATATGATTTAAATTTTAAATTTATGGATAAATTAAAAGATTTAAACCCGTATTTTTTATTTAGAAGAGGAAGAAAGGTAGCAATAAAAAAAATCAAAAAAGAAAGAAAAAAAGCAGAAAAAAGACAAAAAAAGTTTGAAGAAAATAGAAAAAGTGCTGAATCTTTATGGAAGGAAATCGCAAAATTATATAAATTAAGATATGGGGAAAAGATACCGAATAAAGTAAATAAGCCAATTTATGATACAAAGATAAAGAAGTTGTTAATTGAAGTTCATAAAATTGGTATAAGTATTAAAGAAATACAAAAAATCGGGAAACACTTAAATCATAAATTTTCTAATTCGGTGTGTAGCTTAATATCAAATTTTCAATTATCTTAAAATTAATAGTAAGGTTTTATATTCACTGTAACTTTTGAATTAATTAATTATTTTCTCTTAGTCTGTCTTTTTTAAAAAAGAAATATTTGTTTTAATAAAAAGTCCTCTAAATCCGATTTATTTAATCTAAAAGAGGACTTTTTTGTTATTATTGAAGGGATAAGATATAATTTAAATAATATAATATTTAAGAGGAATAATAAACAATAATATAGGTAATATTTAATTTTATCAAAAATAAGAATAAATAAATAATATGTGTGATTTTGATAGATAGAGATTTGAAAATAATAAGGTTGTAAATTTAAAAAATACCTTAACAGGAGTTAATACAAATGAGAAACCTTAGAATAATTGCAACTGAATCATTAGGAGTAAGAAGTCTGTGTTGTACAGTAAAAACAAATAACAGAAAAGTAGTAATAGATCCTGGCATTGCTCTTGGCTATCTAAGAAAAGGTCTTTTACCACATCCTATCCAAATAGCAGCAGATGAAATTTTAAGAGATAAAATAATAAGAGAATTAAAAGAAGCAACTGACATTGTAATAAGTCATTATCACGGAGACCATATTCCTTTAGCTGAAGCTAATCCTTACCAGCTTGCTTTAGACTCTGTTTTAAAATATATTAAAGATATACCTATTTGGGCTAAAGGTTTAGAAAATGAATCTCATAAAATGCAGGAAAGAGGCTGGAATATAAGGATGAATGCCGATAAATTCAAAATTGGTGAAGGACAAACAGATAAAGAATTACATTTTAAATTTCCAGTCTTTCACGGAGAAAAAGACTCTAACTTAGGTAGGGTGATGATGACAGAAATAAATTTAAAAAATAAAAAATTCATACACGCTTCTGATATTCAGTTTTTGTATGAAAAAACAATTGATAAAATAATAAAAAGAGAACCAGATATTGTTTTAGCCAGTGGTCCTCCTTTATACCTATCATATATTGATGATAAAATGTTAAATAGAGCCAAAGAAAACATTTTAAAGTTAAGTGAAGTGGTTAGTCTTTTAATTATAGATCACCATCTTCTGCGGAATGAAGCTGGTTTGCAGTATTTAAGAGAACTTGATTTGAGTTCTTCTAATAAGATAATGTGTGCTGCCGATTTTATGGGGATAAAACCGCAGCTATTAGAAGCAAGAAGAGAAGAATTATATAATAGATTTCCTGTGCCCAAGGACTGGCATGATAGATATGAAGAAGGTAAAGTAACTACTCAATATTATCTAGCAGAAGCTCGCAAAAGACTTGCTAATTTTATATATTAATAATAAAAATATTTGTTTTAATAGAGGTGTTAAAATGTTAATAGATTTAACAATAGAAGTCACACCTAAATTAAGAGAACAAGCTTTAACTAATGAAAAGAAAACAGTAGATGGTCATATTGCCACCCATTTTGATATAATGGATAAAGAGTTTCCTTTGGAGTATGTAAAAAGACAAGCTATTGTTTTTAATGTTAGTAACATTGAAGAAAACAAAATAAAAATTGAAAATATTGATCTAGATAAAATTAAAGAGAATATGTTTGTCGGATTTTATACAGGTTTTTTAAAAAAATTTGGTTATGGAACCAAACAATATTTTAATGAACATCCTCAATTGTCCAAAGATTTGATCAATCGGTTATTAGATAAGAAGATATCAATTATTGGGATTGACTTTGCGGGAATTAGAAGAAGAAAAGAACATTCTGAAATGGATCAATATTGTGCAGATCGAGGTGCCTTTATTGTTGAAAATATCTGTAATTTTGAACAAATTCTAAAAGACAAAAAATTCAAACAGTTTAAAGCCTATACCTTTCCTATTAAATATTCTGAAATGTCGGGCTTGCCCTGTCGTGTTGTAGCCGAAGTGTAATTTGCTTTATTAAATCTTAAGGAGGAAAAACAATGGAAATATATCAGGTAGATGCTTTTACAAATCAACCATATAAAGGTAATCCAGCTGCTGTCTGTATTTTAGATACACTGCAAGAAGTAAGCTGGCTGACAGATGTAGCCAGAGAGATGAGTTTACCTGAAACCGCTTTTCTTTTTAAGCAAAAGGACGGATATAACTTGCGATGGTTTACTCCGACCAGTGAGGTTGACCTCTGTGGACACGCTACTTTAGCGAGTGCCCATGTTCTCTGGGAAACAAAGAGAGTAGATAAAACCCAAGATATTAAATTTAATACTAAAAGCGGTCTTCTAGTAGCAAGAAAAAATGATCAATGGATTGAATTAGACTTTCCGATTGAAGCCCCCAAAGAAGAATTTGCACCACAAATTCTTTTAAATGCTCTGGATGTTAAACCTATATATGTAGGTAAAAATCGTTTTGATTATCTAATTGAAGTAGAGTCTGAAGAAATTGTTAAAAATTTAGATCCAGATTTTAGACTATTAAAAAAAGTTGAGTCTAGGGGTGTGATAGTAACAAGCAGATCTAGTTTTAAGAGATATGACTTTATCTCAAGATTTTTTGCTCCCTCAATTGGTATAGATGAAGACCCAGTAACTGGTTCAGCTCACTGTGCTTTAGCTCCCTACTGGCAGAATAAGTTAAATATAAATGAGTTTTTAGCTTATCAGGCTTCTGAAAGAGGGGGAAGTCTTAAGATCAGATTAGGAGATAAGAGAGTTTATCTAAGTGGACAAGCAGTCACAGTTTTAAAAGGTGATTTATATCATTAATTTAGATAATGATTTACAATTATAGGGAGAGGATAATTATTAGATATTTTAGAAGGAAATTTTGCTGATGAAAGAAAATTATATAATAGAGACTTTAAATTAATGACTAACAATGGTGGTCAGGGTTCTTGGTATACAATTGGTTATAAAATAGCAGTTGTTATTGAGAAAACAGCTAGTCGAGATCTTCTAATTAAATGTATGCAGGATCTAACCAAATTATACTTTCATTATAATCGACTGGTTGAACAATATAATAAAAAACAAAATAAAAATCTACCTAAATGGGATTATAAGATAATTGATTTTTTGCAAAATAAATTAAGAGAAAAACAATTTAGGGGGGAGTAAAATTGAAGATCAAACTAAAAGAAGCTAAAGAAAAAGATGTTGAGTTTTTAGCTAAAGTCTGTCGAGATGCAAAAGATGCCTATTCTGAGATAATGCCAGAGGCTTTTGAAAAACAGGCTAAGGAATTTGAAAAAGAAGGGCTGCCAGAAGATTATAAAATATATATTATTAAAGGTGATGACAAAAAAATAGGATTTGTGGGAGTAACTGATTTAACAGAAAAGACAGCTTACTTAGTTGGACTTTATTTACTTAATGATTATCAGCGCAAAGGTTATGGTAAACAAACTGTAGATAAATTAATAAAATTACTTAAAGAAAAAGATTATAATAAGATCTGCTTATTAGTACATAATGAAGCAGAATGGGCTATTGACTTTTATAAAAAAGAAAAATTTGTTAGTGTCACAGGGTGTGAAGATATTATAAAAGAATATTCAGGTGGCAGGATGGAAGATTATTATCTACCCTCTACTATCTTTATGGAAAAGAACTTTTAAATAACAAGAGGGGGTTATATAAATATGGTAAATAAAGCAGATAGAAGTATACTAATATTATTACCAGACAATGAAATAAAAGGTATGGAAGAATTTCGTAATCAGTATATCCAAAGTGAAGGAAAAAAAGTGCCTTTCCATATAACCTTACTGCCTGATTTCTATTTGCCCAGGCAATTAAATGATAATATAATTAACAAATTAAGTCTAATTGCAAATACTTTTCCCAAATTTGATTTTCAGGCAGTACCGATTTCTTCTTTTCCCACAAGTAAGGTGATCTATTTATCACCTGTACCGGTAGGATCAATTGAACAGTTAGTATATAAATTAAAAAGTATTTTACCTAAATATAAAGAAGATGATATTAATGATTACATCTACCATATGACAATTGCAATGGGTAATACTTATGATAAAACGAATGATATTATACAAGATTATTTTAATAAGTTCGGCAGAGATTCTTTAAAACTTAAAGCAGGTAAATTAGCAATTTATATTAAAAGGCAAGGTAAGTGGAGTGAATATAAATCTTTTGAATTAAGTTAAGTCTGTTTTATAGGGTGGAATACTTTTTGATTAATATTAGAAAGGCAGTAATTGAGGATCAAGAGAAATTAAATGAATTTGTGATTTCAATGATTGGTGACAGTAACCCCGCAGAAGTAGCTAATAATGTTGTTAAAGATTTCTTTGTAAATGAATATATAAATACCTTTACGGTTGTAAAAGAAGGGAAAATAATCGGATTTTCTGTCTTAAAAGAAGCACCTTTTGAAGGAGCTAATAATGTTGCTGAAATTGTCTGGTTAAAAATCGATGAACCTTATCAAAAAAATGGTTGTAGAGATATTGTGGTTGATTATGTAGAAAAGTTTGCATCAGGGAAAGATATTAGAAAACTATATGTTAAAACTTCGTCTGAAAACAAACAGGCAGTTTGCTTTTGGATTAAAGAAGGTTATAAATTTGAAGCAAGGTTGTCTGATTTTAGTTTTGAAGGCCACGATGACTATTATCTAACTAAAAAGTTATAGAAGCGAGGGGTAGAGATGGCTAAAGATATAAAAGTGAAAAAAGCTGTCAATTGGTTTGAAAACAATAGAGAAAGATACAAAAAACTGGCTAATAAAGTTGAAAATATTATAAAAGAAATGCTAATAGAAAAAGATATATATTACCACAGTATAGCAAGTCGGGCCAAGAAAGTAGATAGCTTTACAAGAAAAGCCAAACGAGATAAATATACAGAACCTAGTAAAGAAATAACTGATTTAGCAGGGATTAGAATCGTTACGCTTTTTGAAAAGGATGTGCATGAGATTAGTGATCTAATAAAAAATGTCTTTATAATTGATTATGAAAATAGTGAAGATAAATCAGATCTACTTGATGCTGACAAGATGGGATATAAGTCTGTCCATTATATCGCTAATTTAACTCAAGAATTAGTCAATAATAAAGATTATAAAATATTTAAAGACCTTCAGTTTGAGATTCAAATTAGAAGTATCTTACAACATGCCTGGGCTGAAATAGAACATGACAGAAACTATAAGCTTAAAGGTAACTTGCCGAAACATTTACAGCGTAGATTTTATGCTTTATCGGGCATGTTAGAGATGGCAGATAGGGAATTTAATTTACTAGCCGAAGAAGTGGATGAGTATAAACAAAAAGTAAAGGAACTCACTAGAAATGGTGAAATTGATATTGAAATAACGGCTACTTCTTTACAAAAATATCTATTAAATGAATTTAGGGCAGAAGTTAATAAAGGTATTATAGAACCCACTTTTAAGAACAAATCGCAAGAAATAACCAATGAATTATCAAATTATGGAATTTGGGATTTAGTAAATCTTGATTCAATAGTTCCTAATGATATTCATGCGGTAATCACTGATAAGCTTTCGGAAAGAGAGAGTTTAAATTTTAATTATCTCTTAAAATTGATTATGACTGTCAATGATTACCATAAGTATTTTGAAAAAGTATGGAATAATAAATCTGATTTTATAAACCAGGTAACTATTAAAATCATTAAAGAATATAATATTCCTATTGAAAAGTTAGCTAAAGAGTATAATATTAGTATCTAGTTTATCAGCCAAATACAGAATCTTATCTAGTCGGTAACTTCAATGATGTATCCTATAAAAGCTAGGGTATAAGATTTATAATTCAAGTTATAAAAAAGTTAACGAAAATAGATTAAGATTAAAATAATATAATATAATTTCCAAAAAGAAAGTAGGAAGATACTATGGAAGTAAAAAGGATTAAAAAAAATGAAATTGATACATTTACTTCTTTAAGTGAAAAACCTAATAAGTTCGGGAAAATTGTTTTAAATTTATGGGATAATGGTTTATCATATCCAAAATGGTGTTTTATCATAGAAGGCAGAGACCAAGTTTTGGGTAGAGTAGGTTACTGGTCTCCCCATCGGGGGAACAGTACTGCAAGAATTTTTGGCTTATCATTACCCTGGGAAAGTGAGCAATTATTTAAAACTGGCGAAAATTTATTAAAAGAAAGTTTTGAGTATTTAAAAGATAATGAAGTTAAATACATAGATTCACAACTAGATTCAGCTGATGGTGAAAAGTTTGTTTTAAGTCAAAATCTTTATCAATATTTAGACATGCAAAAGATACAGTCTAAAAAAAGATTTATATTAAAAACAAAAAATATCACTTCTGCTGATAATAAACGATTAAGATTTATTTCATTAAAAGAAACTGATGTAGATTTTTTTATTAAAGTTTTAAAAGATGTAACAAAAGGAACTTTAGATAGAGAAGATAGATTAAATGTAAAAAAGGATGATAAACTTAAAGCAGCTGAAAAACATTTTTACTCTTTAAAAAGTATAGAATATTCTCCCGAAAACTGGTTTTTAGCTTATGATAAGCAAGAAATAATTGGGTTGATAATACCCCAAGTATTATCAAATACTAAAGGTACAATTAATTATATTGGAGTTATACCAGAACAAAGAGGTAAAGGCTATGTAATTGATCTTTTAGATAAGGGAATTAAAAATCTTATAAAACGTAATATAGATATTATAATTGCTGATATAGATGTTGAAAATTATCCCATGAAAAAAGCTTTATTAAATATGAATTTTAAAGAACAAAAAGAATTAATAAATTATAGGAAAAAGCTTTAATGTATTTTTTATTTTAAAGGTAAAAATTTACATATTTAAAAATAATTTTTTATTGAGGTGTTATTTTTTGAATTATAAAATACGCTGGGCTGAAAAGCAGGATGCAAACAGTTTAGGAAAAATACATACAAAAAGCTGGCAAGTAGCCTATCAAGGAATAATCCCGGCTGAAATATTAGATAATATAGATGTAGAAGAGAGAATCAAGAGATTTAAAAAAGCAATCCAAGAAAATCAAGAAGAAACCGCTGTCTTATTAGCAAATAATAAAGTGGTTGGCTTTATTACTCTTGGAGAAAATAGAGATGATGATTTTGGAGCAGATACTGGAGAGATCTGGGGTATCTATCTTCACCCTGATTATTATCGTATGGGATTAGGTACTGAACTAATTAAGTGGGGAATTGAAGAGTTATCAAAACGGGGTTATAAAAAAATAACATTATGGGTTTTAAAAGATAATATAAGTTCCCGAAAATTTTATGTAAAGAATGGTTTTGTTTTTGACGGTACTGAAGGTGAAATTAAAAAAGGTAAAGTATTAAAAAAAGTCAGATATCTATATAATATTTAATTAATATTCCATTTAAACTGGAAGGATGAAATATATGGTACATATCTATTTTATAGCACTACTTTTATCCCATATAATTATAATAAAAACTCTAAAAAACAAAATTCTAAATAAAAAATTTAGCCAAGTTTTTAAAATGAAAGTAATTATGGCTCCCATAAGCATCTTACTTTCCTTATTAATAATCAAAGTAATAGAGTTACCTTTAGATGAGGCAGGTTTAACACTTGGAAATATAAGCGCTGGTTTTAAATCAATTATGTATATAGGCTTACCGCTTGCCATAATAAGTTCTTCCTTAATATTTTTAGCTCCTAAAAAAGAATTAGATGAACTTAAGTATGGAAATCAAAGTGATATCTGGACATTTATCTATGTCTGGGTCTTAGTAGGACCAGTTGAAGAAATATTATATCGTGGTTTTGTTCAGGGTACCTTAAGCAATTTAGTTGAGGGTAAAATATTCTATATATCTTATGCCACCATTATAGCCAGTCTAATATTTGTGTTAGCTCATATTACAAATGTATACAGTAATAATGAGAGTTGGGAGTCTTTTCTGGGCATGATCCCCACTAGATTTATAGCAGCTTTAGTATTAGGTTTTAGTTTTCAAATTTCGAAAAGTTTAATTTATCCAATAATAATCCATAATTTAATTGATGGATTTAATTTAAGTGTTTTAACATATCGAAAACAAAAATTAAAAAATGAAGATGAAAAAATACCCAAGGAGGAATTATAGTGAAAACAATCGGTTTAATAGGTGGAATGAGTTGGGAATCATCTCTGGAATATTACCGAATAGTTAATCAGCTAGTCAAAGAAAAGTTAGGAGAGCCCCATTCTGCTAAATGTATTATGTATTCGGTAGACTTTGCTGAATATGAGAATCTGCAGCATGAAGGTAAGTGGGCTGAGTTAACTGAAAAGATGGTTGATATTGGTAAAAAATTAGAAGCTACTGGTTCCGATTTGGTATTAATTTGCACTAATACAATGCATAAAATGGCACCACAGGTACAAGAGAGTATAAAAGTACCCTTATTACACATTGCAGATGCAGCAGCTGATGAAATTAAGAGCAGAAATATGAAGAAGGTGGGATTATTAGGAACTAAATTTACCATGGAACAGGATTTTTATAAAAAACGTATTCAAAAAAAACATGATATTGAAGTAATCATACCAGATGACAAAGAAAGAGATACTGTCCATAATGTAATCTATAAAGAATTAATCTCTGGTATTATCAATGAATCTTCCCGAAAAAAATTCCAAAAGATTATTGAGAACTTAAAAGATAGGGGAGCGGAAGGTGTTATATTGGGTTGTACTGAAATCCCTTTATTAATTAAAGATAAAGACAGTGTGATACCTGTTTTTGATACAACTATGTTACACGCTAAAAAAGCGGTGGAAATGGCTTTTAAATAATGAATTTGAGGTTATAAAATGAAAAAAACAACATTAGTTTTGGGTGGGACCGGTCATTTTGGTCGACAAATTGTCAAAAGTTTAATAGAAAGTAATAAAGAAGTAAAAATCCTGACAAGAAAAAGAGAAAAGGCTGTTAGTATTTTAGGAAATAAAGTTGAAATTATTGAAGGAGATATTACTGATAATAATATTTTTGAAAAGTTATTAATAGATGTAGATAAGATTGTTATCAGTATTTCTGCCTTTAAACCTAGCTTAATTAAAAAAATGGATGTTATTGAAAAAACAGCAGTCATTAATTTATTAAAAGCAGCAGAAAGAAATGGTATTCAAAAAATAGTTTATATTTCTACATATGAATTAAATAAAAATTTGATAGAAAAATATAATTTAAAAAGTGCAGAGATAAAATTAGAGATTGAAAACTATCTTAAAAATTCTAGCTTAAATTATAAAATAATAGGGACAGCCCCTTCCATGGAGATCTTTTTTGCGATGTTAAAGGGTAGTATTATGATTGTACCAGGAGGAGGTCCGGCAAGTTTGCCAGTGATAGCTCCTCAAGATGTTGGCATAATAGTAGATAAAATAATAAACAAAGATGATTTTAATAGAAAAAGAGTTAAAGTGACTGGACCAGGTATATATTCTTTTTATGAGGCGAAAGATATTATTGCAAAAGAATTAGATAAAAAAATTATATTTTTACTGATACCTCTTATTTTTCCAGTTGCAGTTACTAAGTTATCAAAAATATTTAATAAGTTTTCAAAGAAAACATATTTTTTTAATGAACTAATCGGCTATATAAAACTATTAAATAATTTTCCACAGGATACTGCTCAAAAAGCGCCTTTAAGATGCAAAAGACTAATTAAATTATATGGTTATCAACCAATAAGTTTAAAAGAGTATTGCAAGATTAAAAAATATAATTGATAAAATATATAAGGGAGATGAAGTATTGAAAAAACAAATAATTAATACAATTAAATTCATTAGTTTATACATTATTTTTGTATTAGCAATAATTTTGCCCACATTTATAATACCTGTATCAACAGAGATACAAGCACGTATATCAGCCGATATGCAGAGTAAATTATTTTTATTGATGCTTTTTGTTTCTTTGTTGGGCACTGTTAGTTTGGTTGTAGTTGTAAATTTTTCTAATTGGTCTAAATTAAAACTATTTTTAGGATTGAGTTTTAGTTTTTTTGGAATTGAGTACTTTATGGCCCAAATAGAAACATTATATTTTATTGAAGCTTTTAGTTTCATGCCTATTATAGAGATATTTTATATCTTAATTAGAGGTTTAATTACAACATTTATAGTTGTAGCAGCTTCCATATTATTTTTTGGAAGAGATAAAAATTCAGTTAAAAATAAGTTCAAATATAATATAACCAATATAAATAAAATTAAGTGGTTAAAAAAATCTCTTATTTTTGCTGTTTTATACATAATCTTCTATCTGATATTCGGTTACTTTATTGCCTGGCAGTATGAAGAAGTTAGAATATTTTATACCGGTATTACTGAAAATATTTCTTTTTTTGAACAGGTATTATATAACATAAAAAATATGAATTTCTTTTTACCTTATCATTTTTTAAGAGGTATACTCTGGGTAATATTTTCAATTCCCATTATTTTGATGATGGCCGGGAATAAAAAGAAAACTATTATTAGTTTATTATTGTTATTTGCCTATCATGGTTTACAAATAATAATGGCTCAGGGCTTCTTTCCACCAGAAGTAATAGTAGCCCATACTATTGAAACAACTATTTCAGCTAGTATATATGGAATATTGATCGGTTATCTTTTTTACATTCCTGTAAAAAACGAATAGATTATCTAAAATTTAAATAAAGCATTATATAATTCATGGAGGTCTTTTTAATGTTTACAAAGATATTCAAAATAGGTTTATTAATTTTAATAATCCTTGCTGTATTACTTTTTGGTGGTATTACCTATTTCACAAATAATATATTGTCAGATATGTCTAATACAAGAGTAGAGACAAGTAGTGATTTAATAGATGAATATAGTTTATTAATCGATAATGTAAATGTCAAAACATCGGATGGGTTAGATATTAATGCCTGGCATTTTTCAAGAGAAAATCCCAAAGCAATTGCAATTGTAATTCACGGTATGCATGGTCAGTCTGCCGCTTCCTTATTAAATTTCGGGAAGTTTTTTTATGACAATAATTTCGCATCATTTTGTTTGGATTTAAGAGCCCACGGCAGAAGTGATGGCAATCAAATTGGCTTTGGATATACCGAAACTAAAGATGTTAAGGCCTTAATTGATTGGATAAGCAGACAAGAAATATATGAGAACAAGGATATATTATTATATGGAATCTCAATGGGTGGTGCTACTGCTATTAATTCGGCTGCCAAATTTCCCACAATAGATATGGTTATTAGTGTTAGTTCTTTTGCCTCTTATGAAGAAACGTTCTTAGATTATATGAGAAAAGATGGTATACCAGAAATTATAGTACAGGCTTTTAAACCAAGTATTAGACTCCTTTTAGCATTAAAATATGATACTAATCCCATGTTAGCTGCACCGATTAATACAATTGAAAATGTAGAGCAACCGGTCTTTTTAATTCATGGAAACAAAGATGAACAGATTTTAGTAAAGCAAGCTAATAAGTTAAAAGAGTCAGCTGGTAATAATGCTAAACTATGGATAATTGCAGATAAAAAACATATGGTAGTGACAGATATTTTAAAAGAAGGGAACCAATGGTATCGAGAAAGCATATTAAAATATATTAAGCAAAATATGTAAAATATTTATGTTGAAAGGAGAAGGTAAATGGATTATCAAGTAATAAAAGGAGTTCCGCATCATAAAGAAATACAGTATGAGATCACTAAAGATCTCTGGCCGGAGTTTATGTTTCATGACCCGGTCTCTAATAAATATTGGGATCAACTTTTTAAACTGTTTCCAGACTATCAGTTTTCTTTAAAGTCTCGGGGAGAAATTATTGGAATCGGTCAGTGCTTACCCTTGTATTGGGATCAACCTTTTACCGCCTTACCAGAAGCTGGTTGGGAATGGGCTTTACAAAAAGGTATTGAAGATAAGAGGGAGGATATAACACCAAATACTTTAAATGGGCTGCAAATAGCCGTTAACAAGAAACATCAAGGAAAAGGTGTTAGCACTTTGGTATTAAAAGAAATGGCAGCTATCGCTCAAAATAAGGGGTTTAATAATGTAATAATACCTATCCGCCCAAGTTTAAAGAACCTTTATCCCTTGATTGAAATAGATGATTATATTAATTGGCAAAGAGCTGATGGACTGCCCTATGATCCCTGGATAAGAGTACATGCACGTTTTGGAGGAGAAATAATTAAGGTGTGTCATCAAGCCATGCAAATACCAGGTTCAATTTCTGATTGGGAAGAGTGGACTAATTTGAGATTTTATCAAAATGGAGACTATATTATTAAGGGGGCTTTAAATCCAATAGAAGTAAATGTAGATCATGATAAAGGAGAATATATTGAACCTAATATTTGGGTTTTACATAAATTATAGATAAAGAGGGTTATTATAAAACCACCTAAGTTACCTAATTTAGAAAATTATATTAATAATAAGGATAAATTAATATCACCGGCTGAAAATTCTCATATGGGTTATAGTGTTCCAGAAATTATATTTAATTATGGCCATAAATTTCAACATCTTAAAAATGCTTCTCATATTTTGCCAAAGTTAATTATGACTTTATGGGAGGCAAAAAAGAGCTATAATAGTCTTATTAATAATCCAGAAAACAATAAAAAGAATGCTGAAGAAGGTTTGTTTAAAAATGTAAAAGAATATACTTCATCTCTAGGCTGTAATCAAATAGGATTTACAGAAGTCCCTAATAACTATATCTTTAAAAATAAAAAGATCTTATTTGATAAGGCCTTTGTCTTTACAATTAATATGAAAAGAGACAAAATAAAAGAGGCTCCTCGCATTAAAGCCGGGAAAGAGGTCTGAAGGACTTATAAAGAGTTAGGGAAAATAGTGAATAAAATAGCAGCATATTTAAGAAATAAAGGATATAATGTGCAAGCTGGTCCCGCTATAGGAGGAGAGGTCAATTATCCATTATTAGCCCAAAAAGCAGGTTTGGGGTTTATTGGTAAAAATGGTCTTTTGATTTCAAAAGATTGTGGTCCCAGTCAGAGAATATCTGTAGTATATACTGATATTGAAAATATTCAATATACTGATAGTAATAAAACAAATTGGGTTTTAGAATTTTTTGATACGTGTAATCGCTGTGTTAGAGAATGTCCTGCTAATGCTATTTTTAAAGACGGCAGCCATCAACATATAGACTACACTAAGTGTGCAGTACCTTTTTCTAATAATATGGGGTGTTCGATCTGTATTAAAAAATGTGTTCTATTTAAAAATGATTATGACCAAATTAAAAAGAAAATACTTCAAAAAACAAAAGGATGATATTAATGGATAAAACTAAACTTTTTGCTTGTGCTATAGTTTTAATGACAAACAATATTGATAAAACTGTAAAATATTATAAAGAAGTATTAGAATTTCAAGTAGTAAAACATTATGAACAGGAGGAACCTTTTGCCGCCTGTTACCGTGATGATGTAGAGATAGTGATTGTAGAAGCAAAAAAAGGTGAAATTATTTCCAATCAAGATAGATATGGAGCCGGTTATGATGCCTATCTTGTACCGGAAGATGTAGATCTTTTCTATCAAGAAATTAAAGATAAGGAAGTAAAAATAGTAAGTGAGCCTAAAATAACTTCTTATGGCAGCAAAGAATTCAAGATTGAAGATATAGACGGCCGGATAATTGGTATTGGCAGGGTACAAGATTATGATAAGTTTTTTAAAAGGAATAAGTAACTAAAAATTTAAGGAGTTAAATCTATAGTGAAGTATAAAAAGATACATATTATTGGTGGACCGGGCAGTGGCAAAACCTATTGTGCAAATAAACTTTCTAAAAAGCTAAATATTAAAAATTATGATTTGGATAACATCTTTTGGGATAAATCTGTTAATAAATATGGAATAAAGAATTCTAAAGATAAAAGACAGGCAGAATTAAATAAAATTTTAAATAAAAAACAATACATATTAGAAGGAGTATATTATTTTTGGCTTAAAGATAGTTTTAAACAGGCTGATTTAATAGTTATCTTAAACACATCAGTATGCTTAAGAGATTACAGAATAATAAAGAGGTTTATTAAAAGAAAACTAGGTATAATAAAATCAAAAAAAGAAACCTTAATTGATCTTGTTAATCTTATTAGATGGAACCATAAATATGATAAGAGAAATTTAAAGCATGCTTTACAGTTAATTAGAGAAAGTAATGATAATATTTTTTTTGCAAAAAATTATCAAGACCTTATTAATAAATTAAAGTGAAATTAATTTTAAAAAGGATGAATTAAATACAGATAAACTATAATGAGATTACCAAGAAATATGATGAATTGAGATCCTTCCCACCCTTTCGCAGAACTCACGAACGAGGATTCCTAAAAGGAACTTTCGAGGTTGTATTAGAGGTACTCCCTGTTAAAATAGATCATACAACATTATTGAGGTTACCTACTGATTAAACTCCAGTCTATTTTTAATAGGCGAGGCTTTATTTTGTAAATATGAAAAAGTATTGAAATAAAAGAGGTAAAGAATATGCCGTATTGGAATGTACTTCCCAATCCTATAAAAAAAGAGAAAACAAGGAATTATTTATAACAAGTGCAAACCATTATAATACAACTGAAGTACCAGAAGAGAAGAACTTTGTTTTTGAAAAGTCTATTAAAAGACAAAATAGAGTTGAAAAATTAATGCAAAGCAAAGAATTTAATGATCAACCAGGTGATTTAATAGATATCTTATCAGATGAACTGGTGTAACAAAATACAAAAAGGTCAAAGACGGTTTTCGCTAATATAGCTAACCCAGCTCAGGATTTAATCTGGTTTGCCTCTGATGGCTTTCCTGCCTTTAGTAATAGTAATTGGGAACAACTCTACTGGCAATGGAACTGTTAAAGAAATAATTATTTTTAGCAAAAAATAGAAATATTAGGTGCTATTCATGATATAATATAAATAGGAACTCATATACTTCTCTAGTTTGCTATTAATAAATAATCATCATAATATTTTCTCTCCTATTTTCAAAGACCAGACCAGTTATTGAAAGAAAAAATATATAAAGCAGCTAATAATTTAAAAACCAGGTATGATGTCAGTTTTAATGTAGTATGAAAAGGCTCAATTGGTATCTCAAATCCCATGAACAAACTGAACAGATATTTGTAGGTCAAGCTAGACTTATTACTATTAAGCCCCCTAACAGAGTTGGATATTTGGATATCTATAAAAGTGAATATTTTAAAACCTCAGTTTAGGAGTAAATCAAATTTCTAAAAGAAAATTTTGTTTAAAATATTTTTAATTATTTAATATCTCTGTGGTCAACTTCTCCCACCTAATCATAAACAAGATTAAAAAGGAGCTTGTTAAATAAAAGACTGCACTCAGTACAGTTTTTAACAAGATTTACACCGGCTCTATCTCAC
>Ga0102937_1000386_pt1 | contig 19611 bp, 14 predicted proteins | sample SalPonR2_B_D1_MG_FD_78213 | JGI IMG/M metagenome (GOLD analysis project Ga0102937, IMG submission 78213) | Salt pond soil microbial communities from South San Francisco under conditions of wetland restoration - Salt Pond MetaG R2_B_D1_MG | ecosystem: Environmental > Aquatic > Marine > Intertidal... | reverse complement strand
CCCGGCTGCCGGTCGACACCGCCGTCGACCGCTGACGCCGGCTCCGACGGGCAGCGGCGGGCGATGACCGGCGATGACCGGCGATGACCGGCCAACGCGTGATCAGTTTGCGCCGTGTGGCCGCAAACTGATCACGCGTTCGGGGTTGGGGGGCCGGACGCGCCGGTGGGGCGCCGCGTGTGCGACGCCCCACCGGGCAGAGGTGACGGGCTGGTTGTCAGGCGAGGTCGAAGCGGTCGTTCTCCATGACCTTCACCCAACCGGCGACGAAGTGGCGCACGAAGTCCTCCTCGCCACCGGCGGCGGCGAACTCCTCGGAGAGGGCCCGCAGCTGGCTGTTGGCGCCGAAGATCAGGTCGACGCGCGTCGCCTTCCACTTGGGCTCACCCGACGTACGGTCGCGGCCCTCGTAGACGTCCTCGCCCTCACCGATGGGCTCCCACTTGGTGCGCATGTCGAGGAGGTTGACGAAGAAGTCGTTGGTGAGCTGACCCTTGCGGTCGGTGAACTCGCCGTAGCCCTCGTCGCCGACGTTGCCGCCGAGCACACGCAGACCGCCGACGAGCGCCGTCATCTGCGGCGCCGTCAGGTTGAGCATGAACGCCTTGTCGACGAGCAGGTGCTCGGTGGGGATGGCGCCGAGCTTCTGGACGTAGTTGCGGAAACCGTCGGCCATCGGCTCGAGCCACTGGAACGAGTCGACGTCGGTGGTCTCCTGCGTGGCGTCGGTACGGCCCGGCGTGAACGGCACCGTCACGTCGTGGCCGGCGGCCTTGGCGGCGGCCTCGACCGCAACGGTGCCACCGAGCACGATCATGTCGGACAGCGACACCTGGGGGCCACCCTTGTCGTTGAACTCGGACCGGATGTCCTCCAGCTTGGCGATCACCGGGCCGACGCCCGACTGGATGTTGGCGTCCCAGTCGATCATGGGCGACAGACGGATGCGGGCGCCGTTGGCGCCGCCGCGGTAGTCGGTGCGGCGGTACGTGGACGCTGAGGCCCATGCGGTCCTGATGAGCTGGTCGTTGGTGAGCACCGAGTCGAGGATGTTCAACTTGAGCTTGGTGATCTCCTTGTCGCCGATCATCTCGCCCTCGTGCGCCGGCACGTTGTCCTGCCAGACGAACTCTTCGTCGGGCACCTGCGGGCCGACGTAGCGGACGGCCGGGCCCATGTCGCGGTGGAGCAGCTTGAACCAGGCCTTGGCGAAGGCGTCGGCGAGCTGATCGGGGTTCTCGTAGAACCGCTTCGAGATCTCGAGGTATGCCGGGTCGGTGATCATCGCCATGTCGGCGGTGGACATCGTGGGCGGGGTCTCGGGTGCGCCGGGCTGCACCGGCGGCACCATGAAGCCCTCCTTGACCTCCTTCGGCTGCCACTGCTGGGCACCGGCCGGCGACTCCACGAGCTCCCACTCGTGGCTGAAGATCGTCTCGAGGTACTTGTTGTCCCACTCGGTCGGGGTCGGCGTCCAGGCGCCTTCCAGGCCGGAGGTGAGCGTGTACTCGCCGAAGCCCTGCTCGTGCGAGTTGGCCCAGCCGAGCCCCTGCTCGGCGAGGCTCGCAGCCTCGGGCTCGGGGCCGTGGTGCTCGGGCGTGACGGCGCCGTGCATCTTGCCGAACGTGTGGCCGCCGATGGTGAGAGCGGCGGTCTCCTCGTCGTTCATCGCCATGCGACCGAACGTCTCACGGATGTCCTGTGCCGACTTGAGCGCATCGGGGATGCCGTTGGGGCCCTCGGGGTTCACGTAGATGAGCCCCATCTGCACCGCGGCGAGCGGGTTGTCGAGTGTGCGGCTGCCGTCTTCGAACGAACCGGTGTAGCGCTCGTCCTGGGTGGCGAGCCATTCGTTCTCGGGGCCCCAGTAGATGTCGTCCTCGGGTGCCCAGATGTCGGTGCGACCGAAGGAGAAGCCGGCGGTCCGGAAGCCCATGGTCTCGAGGGCGCGGTTGCCGACGAACACGAACAGGTCGGCCCACGAGATCTGCTTGCCGTACTTCTGCTTGATCGGCAGGATGAGGCGGCGCGCCTTGTCGAGGTTGCCGTTGTCGGGCCAGGAGTTGAGCGGTGCGTAGCGCTGGGCGCCGGTGCCGGCGCCGCCACGACCGTCGCTGACGCGGTAGGTGCCGGCGGCGTGCCAGCTCATGCGGATGAAGAAACCGCCGTAGTGACCCCAGTCGGCGGGCCACCAGTCCTGTGAGTCGGTCATCAGCGCGTCGACGTCGCGGGTGAGTGCGTCGATGTCGATGCCCGTGAGTGCCTGGCGATAGTCGTAGTCCGAGTCGAACGGGGTGGAGTCGGGATGGTTCTGGTGCAGGATCCTCAGGTTGAGGGCGTTGGGCCACCACTTCTCGTTGGACTGGAACTCCGCGGAGGTGAGCGACCCCCACTCGGCGGACAGCTTCTCGGTCTCGGTCATCGGTACTCCTTGGTGTGTTGTGCGGGGTCTTGGTGTGTTGTCGGTGCGGGTGTTGCTGTGGTTGTCGGTGAGATGGGTCGACGGTGCATCAGGAGCTACCCCTGGTGGTCGTCTGGCAATCCGGGCAGATGCCCCAATAGGTGACCTCGGCCTCGTCGACGACGAAGTCGCCCGAGTCGACGGGAACGAGGCACGGCACCTCGCCGACGGCGCAGTCGACGTCGACGAGACGGTCACAGCTCCGACAGACCAGGTGGTGGTGGTTGTCGCCGACCCGGCTCTCGTAGCGGGCCGACGAACCGGCCGGCTGGATCCGCCGGATGATGTCGCGGTCGGTGAGCAGGGTGAGCGTGTCGTACACCGACTGCCGGGAAATGGTGCCGATTCCGTGGCGGACGTCGTCGGCGAGTTCGTTGGCGGTGCCGTGCGGTCGTGTGGCCACGGCCTGCAGGACGGCCACGCGCTGGGCGGTGACCTGGAGGTCGTGGTCGCGCAGCGTCTGGACGAGATCGGCGGACATCGGTTTCCTAGACTGGCATGAACTTTGGACTCGGTCAAGTTCACGACACGCAGAACAGTCGTTGAGGGCCTGCGACGGTGTCCCTGACCCCGTGCCGCTCACTGCATCCAGCCGTTCGCAGCGGCGGTCGTCGGGCGATGCGCTCAGGTGGCGGATCGGACCTCGTCGGCATCGGCGGTCGGGCGCGTCTGCGCGGTCGCCGAGTCGGCAGCGGGATGGTGGGGCAGGGTGCCCGCCCGGCGCAGGTCGGCCACGCTCTGCTTCGGTGACGTCGCCGGGTGCACCCGTGCCCACCGGCGGGCGCGTCGTGCCACCACCTGGCGACGACGGAGCGCCACTGCGGCGACGACCGACAGGAGCGCGACGGTTGCGGCGACGAGCCACCAGGGGAGCGACCACGTGCCGTTGCTCCCGGGCGCCGACGCTGGTTCGAGCCTGTCCGGATCCGGTGTGGCCGAGGGGGCTGCCGGCGCTGGAGCCGGAGTCGCACCCGCCGCAGCGCCTGCGTCGGCCGCCGCCGGGGCGGACGCATCGTCGTCGACGACACCGAGTGATCGCGCGGTCGCGAGGTCGACGGCGCCGGTCACCTGCAGTTCGTCCTGCGCGCGCTGGTACGCCGCCACGGCGGCCATCGTGGCGTTGCCGTACACACCGTCGACACCGCCGGGGAGGTCGATGCCCGCCTCGACGAGCGCAGCCTGCACCCGGTCCACCGCGTCTCCCCGGTCGCCGGGCACGAGCACCGTCCACGCGGCCGCCGACGGGCTGACGTCCTCGCCCGCCAGCACCCGGTCGACCGTCGCGGCGATGAACGACGTCAGTGCATCGACGCCCGACGGTGTGAGGTGGATCCCGTCGGTCTCGAACCACGACGACGCACCGTTCGACCAGGTCGCCCAGTCGGCGACCTGGAGATATCCGTCGGACGCGTCGGCGGCGGCGACGAGCTGCTCGTTGTACCGGCGGAACGTCTCGATGCTCGACTGCTCCTGCGGGTCGGAGTAGACGACGTCGTCGCTCGTCCGCAGGGTGAGCCACACGACGTGCTCGACGCCCTGCCGGCGGGCCTCGTCGACCACGCCGTCGATCGCCTCGTCGATCGTGTCGCCGGGGTCGTTGTAGCCCGACATCACCACCAGCACCTGCCCGAGTTCGCCGTCGAGCGTGCGCATCGCCTCGATCACGTTGGCCGACCGGTACCCCTCCTGGCTGATGCACGACTGCTCGTAGGTGCGGCGGCACGACTCGGCGCTGAACACGAGGTCGAACCGCGTGAGCGCTCCGTAGTCGGCGTACCAGCGCACCCCGGTGAGCGTCGAGTCGCCGATCAGGCTGATGCTCGGTGCCCCGTCACGGTCGAGCCGGATCGTCTGGTCGGCCGACGTCGATCCGGGGGCCACGCCGAGGGCGGTGGCGGAGAGGACGGCGACGGCGAGCGTGCAGGCGACGCCGATGCGGCTCCAACGGCTGCGGGATCGCACGGCCGGGGGAGTGGGCACGATGTCCATCGGAGCGCGCAACGCTAGCGGCATCCAGCGCGTGGTCGTCAGAGCGGGCCGGAGCTCGCTGGGTCGGGTAGCCGTCGCCAGGTCACGATCGGGGTCAGACCCCAATCGTGATGACATGGCCGGCCGATCAGGCGAACCGCCTCCCGGCGATCCGCTCAGTCGGCGTCCGGACGCGTGGTGATCAACTCCTGACACAGCAGGCCGGCCTCGCGGTGGCGGTGCATCTCGTGGTAGCCGGGGTGGTTCAGCGTCTGGATGAACGCAGAGCGGTTCGGGAAGTGCATGACCAGCACGGCGTCCCAGTCGCCCTGGCCGATGAAGTAGCGCTCGGTAGGTCCGTACAGCAGGCACGTGCCGCCCACTTCGTCGGCAGCGACCCGGAAGGCGTCGACGTAGCGCTGGTACGCGGCGGCGCCCGGTTCCGCAGTGCCGTGCAGGGGATGGTCGGTCTCGTACTCGGCTGTGACCCGGAACTTCACGAGGTTCACCTGGGCGATCGGGCCGTCGTACGGATCGTCGCGGAAGGCGCGGAACTGGTCGGCGGTGGGCTGGAAGGCGGGCATCGGTCCTCGTTCGGGGTCGGTGGGTCGAAGGTGATCAACTCGTCGATCGGATGTCGTTGGGCCCGAACGTGGTAGCACACGTCCGGCACCAGAAGCCCTGCTCGAACTCGTCGCCGCAGTCGGCGTGGACGAGCACGGCGGTGCGTGTGCCGTCGCCGAACCAACGGTCGCCCCAGCGGATCAGTGCGACGAGGGCGGGGGAGAGCTCCTGGCCGGCGGGGGTGAGCACGTAGTCGTCGCGAGGTGGATGGTCCTGGTATCGCCGGCGTTCGAGGATGCCTGCCTCGACCAGCCGCTTGAGCCGACCGGCGAGCACCGGACGTGAGACGCCGAGGTCGGCGTGCAGTGCATCGAAGCGCCGGATCCCGCGGAAGACGTTGCGCACGATCAGCATCGACCAGCGGTCGCCGACGATGGATGCGACGGCCTCGATCCCGGGTTCGCGGTCGGTGGATGGCGACGGCATCAACCGAACATAGCAGTGGGTTCAGTAGTGAGTTCGTAATCAACACTCACTCGCGGTTACCGTGCGGCGATGCTGTCTCGCGACGACGCCGACCTGCTCACCACACCGCTCGACGAGCTGATGGCTGCGGCGGCGCACGTCCGTGACGAGACCACCGGGACGCGGATCACCTACTCGCCGAAGGTGTTCATCCCGCTCACGTTCCTGTGCAACGACACGTGCGGCTACTGCACGTTCGCGCAGCCACCGGGACGCGTCGCTGCGCCCTACCTCGCGCCGGACGAGGTCCGTGCCATCGCTCGCGCCGGTGCCCGGGCGGGCTGCCACGAAGCCCTGTTCACGCTCGGCGAACGTCCCGAGGATCGCTACGACGTCGCCCGTGACTGGTTGGCCGAGCACGGGTACGCGTCGACCGTCGAGTACCTCGCGGCGATGTGCGAGATGGTGGTGGAGGAGACCGGGCTGCTCCCGCACGCCAACGCCGGCGCGCTGTCGGCGGACGAACTCGCTCGGCTCCGGACGGTGTCGGTCAGCCAGGGGATGATGATCGAGTCGATCCGCGACGATCTCGACTGCCATCGCGCTGCACCCGACAAGGACCCGGCGCGCCGGCTGGCGACGTTGGAGGCCGCCGGTGAGCTCGCCATCCCCTTCACGACGGGCCTCCTGGTCGGAATCGGCGACGAGCGTCGAGACCGTCTCGACGGCCTCCGGGCGATCGCGGCGAGCCACGAACGTCACGGCCACGTGCAGGAGGTGATCATCCAGAACTTCGTGCCCAAGTTGCTCACCGGCATGCGCAACGCGCCCGCCTGTCCACCGGACGAATTTCTGTGGACCATCGCGGCCGCCCGGCTGGTGCTGCCGCCGTCCATCCACCTCCAGGCGCCGCCCAACCTCTCCGACGACTTCGGCGTCCTGCTCGACGCCGGCATCGACGACTGGGGCGGCGTGTCGCCGGTGACCGCCGACCACGTGAACCCCGAACGGCCGTGGCCCGATCTCGACCGCCTGCACAGCGTCACCGAGGCCCGCGGGTTCACGCTGGCGCCGCGCCTGACGGCCTATCCGGAGTACCTCGACGACTCGTTCGCCGGCCCCGAGAGGTGGGTCGATCCGGCCCTGCGGTTCGCCGTGCTCGACCGCAGCGACGCCGAAGCGCTGGGACGGGACGATCCCGGCAGCCAGTTCCCCGAACGCGTCCACGGCACCACCGAGACCGCCGACGGTGCGGACGTCGTGATCGTCGGTGACCGCTCGACGCAGTGGTACTCGGGCTGGAACGCCGATGCGCCGACGCTGCTCCCGGCGCCGACGGCTCCGGTGCAGGGTGCGGTCGCCGAAGTGCTCGCAGGGTTCGAGGCGGGCTCGGAACTCTGCGTCGACGAGATGGTGACGCTGTTCGGAGCACGCGGCCGCGAGGTCGCCGCCGTTGCCGAGGCCGCCGACCGGCTGCGCCGTGACACCGTGGGCGACGTGGTGACGTGGGTGCACAACCGCAACATCAACTACACGAACGTCTGCACCTTCAAGTGCAGGTTCTGCGGATTCGCGAAGGGCAAGCTCTCGCTCAATCTTCGTGGCTCTCCGTATCTCCTCACCCTCGAGGACATGCAGCAGCGCGTGCGCGAAGCGTGGGAACTCGGTGCCACGGAGGTCACCCTGCAGGGCGGCATCCATCCGAGCTTCGACGGCGACTACTACGTCGACGTCTGTCACGCCGTGAAGGACGCCGTGCCCGAGATGCACGTCCATGCATTCACCGCGCTCGAGGTGAACGAGGGGGCCAAACGGCTGGGCGAACCGCTCGAGGACTATCTGCGACGGCTGCAGGCGGCCGGGCTGCGCTCCCTGCCCGGCACGGCGGCGGAGATCCTCGACGAGGGCCCGCGTTCGATCCTGTGCCCCGACAAGGTGACGACGCAGGAGTGGCTCGAGGTGCACGAGACGGCGCACCGGGTCGGCCTGCGGTCGAACATCACGATCATGGCGGGGTCGATCGAGCGTCCGGTGCACTGGGCGCGCCACATCGAGCGCACTCGTGAGGTGCAGCGGCGCACCGGCGGGTTCACCGAATACATCCCGCTGCCGTTCGTGCACATGGCGTCCCCGATCTACCTGCAGCGCAAGGCGCGGCGTGGGCCGACGTTCCGCGAGACGGTCCTGCTCCACGCAGTCGGCCGTCTGGCGTACCGGGGGCTGATCGACAACGTGCAGGCGTCGTGGGTGAAGATCGGCGTGCCCGGCGTGCGCCAGTTGCTGCAGGCCGGCGTGAACGATCTGGGCGGCACCCTGATGGACGAGAACATCTCACGGGCTGCCGGCGCGATCCACGGCCAGAAGATGACCGAGGAGGCGTTCGGTTCGCTGGTCGCACCGCTCGGCCGACAGCTGGCCCGTCGCAGCACGCTCTACGACATCGCCGAGCCGGCGACGAACTGATCGGGGCCGCTCGGATCCTCCTTGTCCTCCCGATCGGTGATCGGCGTGTCAGGGTGGCGAGGTGACTCGCTGGCAGGTTCCGGTCGTGCTGGCCGCCGTCGCAGTGGGCACGGCATTCGGGTTGGCGTTCGATCTCGGTGACGCACCGGAACGAGCCGTCGTCCCCGCCCTGGTCGGGCTGCTGGCATTGACGTTCGCCGGGGTGAACGGACGGGCGTTCGCCGCCGGCATCCGGCCGCATCCGCAGGTGGTCGCAGCGAGCCTGGCGATCAACTTCGTGTGGACCCCGCTGTTCGCCGGACTGCTCGGTTGGCTGCTGCTGTCGGGTCAGGCCGACCTGCGGTTGGGTCTCGTGATGCTGCTCGTCACCCCGTGCACCGACTGGTATCTGGTGTTCACCGGTACCGCCCGCGGCAACGTCGCCCTCGCCACCTCGCTCCTACCCGCCAATCTCGTCCTCCAGCTGCTGCTGTTGCCCGTGTTCGTCACGTTGTTCACCGGCACCGCTGCCGACGTGCCGTTCGCCGAACTCGCCCGCAGCGTTGCGATCGTGCTCGGGGTTCCTCTGGCGATCGCAGCGTCGACCCGGCTCGTCGCCGCACGGCTCGATGCTCACGCTCGTCTCGACGCCGCACTCGCACGGGCCCAGCCGGTCGGCCTGGCTCTGCTCGCCGTGGCGATCGTCGCCATCTTCGCCACACATGCACGTGTGGTCACCGAGAATGCGGATGCCTTCGTCCGCCTCCTCGGTCCGCTCGTGGCGTTCTTCGTCGTCTCCTACATGGTCGCTTGGGGCACCGCACGGCTGCTGCGTCTCGCGTATCCCGAGCAGGTCACGCTCACCATGACCACGATGGCCCGCAATTCACCCGTGGCGTTGGCCATCGCCGCCGTGGCGTTTCCCGATCGGCCCCTCGTCGCCGTCGTCCTCGTCGTCGGCCCGCTCGTCGAACTTCCGGTCCTGGCCGTCACGGCTCATCGGCTGAACAGCCGCCGGCGGACGAACTGACCTCGTTCGGGACTGCGCACACTGGTGGGGGAGGGGCTGCTCGGGAGCGTCACATCACCTCGACGTCACACCGGATCCCCGGGGCAGCGGCCAGGCGTCCGTCGCCGGTCACCAGGATGGATCCTGCCAACTCGGCGAGTGCCACGTAGGCAGCGTCGTACGTGGTGAGGTCGTGGCGCAGCTGCCAGCAACGGGCCAGGAGCGGCCGATGATCGACTCGCTCGAGCCGCAGCGACTCGAGGTCGGCCAACGCCAGGGTCGCTCGGCGATCGTCGAGTGCACCCTTCGTGACGAGCCGGCGCCACACCGAGGTCACCTCGAGGTCGATGATGTGCGGCGCCCTCAGCCGTTCGCCACGAAGCCGTGCGCGGACGCGGTCCCCATCGGGTCCATCGTCGGCGAGACCGGTTGCCAGAATGCTGGCGTCGACGACGATCACCGTTCGGCGCGGTCGGCTCGTACCGCCGTGACGGCAGCGTCGAGCGGAACCGTGCCGCCGGCCCGTCCGCCGGCTCGGTCGAGCACTTCGTCGAGCGTCGGCGTGCTCGCATCCTCGACAAGCCGTGATCGCAGGTACTCCTGGAGCGACATTCCCGCCTGGGCGGCGCGCCGGCGCAGTGTGGCGTGGACCTCGTCGGGAACGTCCTTGACCTGGATGCTCGGCATGCCGGCAAGTGTAGCGCCATTCTGGCGCCAGCACATCCGATGTGGCGCCACTCGGCTGCGGTCCGATGTCGGTGACAACGAGCGAGACGCCGAGGGCGTCGAGCCGTAGCGACTCGCGAGCCGGGGTCAGCTCACGGGTGGCCGGTGCCCCCAGAAGCTGGGCTTGGTGAGTTGGGTGACGGTCCAGGTGTCGTCGTCGACGCGGCGTCCACCGCAGCCGATCTCGACCTGGAAGCCGGACGGGGACACGCTGTAGAACGACACCATGTGGTCGTTGGTGTGCTTGCCGAGCCCGGCGGCGATCGGCGTGCCGGTCGCCTCGTGGCGATCGAGGGTGTAGCCGACGTCGTCGAGAGTGTCCATCTCGAGCATGAAGTGGTACAGCGCCGCTCCGCCGGCGGGGACGAGCGCCAGGCTGTGGTGACGGGGGTTGCAGTGCAGGAACACGACGTCGTGCTCCGCACCGTCGGGCTTCCAGTAGTCGGAGACCCGGAAGCCGAGCACGCTCGTGTAGAAGTGCGTACTGGCCTCGATGTCGGGTGTGCCGAGAACGATGTGGCCCATGCCCTGGTCGCCGGTGGTGAACCCGCTGACCCCGGTCGGTGAGACGAAGGGCTCGTGGTCGTGCACGACGCCGTGGAAGAACTCCAGGGTGAAGCCGCCCGGGTCGGTCGTACGGATCAGCCCCCGGACCCGACGTTCGTCGCAGTCGGCCGCCGACCCCTGGTGCAGGGCGAATCCGGCCGACTCGAGTTCGGCGGCGCAGGCCTCCAGTGCGGCGGCATCGGGCAGCTCCCAGCCGGCGAACGCCAGCTCGTCCGTCGTCTCGGTGCGTCGCACGTCCACTCGGAACGGCCGGTCGTCGATCTTCATGGCGAACCCGTCACCGTGCGGGACCGGCCTGGTGCCCAACAGCTCGGCGTAGCGACGCCACTCGTCGAGATTGGCGACCCCGACGGCGATGTACCCCAGTCCCCGAATGTCCATGGTCCCTCTCCGTGTCGAATTCCGATTCGAGCCAGCGCCTCGAGCGGTTTGCGACCACGGTAATCCCTGCGCCTCGCGGTGGGAGCGGGGTGCACCGCCGGTCACGATTCGCCGCGGAGCGCAGCCCAGTCGGCGTCGATGTCGGCGAACACCTCGTCGATCGTGCGCCGTCCGTCGGCCCAGTCGACCATCCCACGGAAGAACGATCCGGGCTCCCCGTCGGCGATGAAACCGATCGACGGGGGCATCGAGCCCGAGCCGTCGAGCCGGAGCCGGTCGTCCGCGATCGCCTCGGAGATCAGCTGCGCCGCCGCCCGCCTCGGTTCGCCACCGCGACCGGCCACCGGGGCCGGCAGCGTGAAGCGGCGGTTCGCCGGCAGGAACCCGGCTCGGGGAGTGGACGCCCAGATCCGGCCCCACTCGGGGCTCGCCATGTGTTCGAGGAGCGAGCGCACCTCCGGCCGGTCGACGAGGCCCGACGCGAAGGCCCCGTTGACCACGAGCGGTGGCTCGTCGCCGGCCGTGACCGGAGGCAGCAGGAACGCGTCGAGCTCGGTGCCGATCTCGACGTTCGGCCCGACGGTGCCGAACATGAAGTACCCCTGGTGCAGGAGCCAGCAACTCGGGTCGGGTTCGCCGGTCGCCGGGTCGCGGTTGAGGAGGTAGAGCGCATCGTCGATGAAGTCCGACGAGGTGATCGACCCGACCCCGCCGCGGACGAAGCCGTCGGTGCGGAGGAGTCGGTCGGCGAGGCGTCCGGCCTCGGCAACCGCTGGGCTCGAGAATCCTGCTGCCCCGCGGACCCAGGCATCGAACGCCTCCACCCCGCCGGTGCGTACGACGAGGCTGTCGATCAGGTCGGTGCCGGGCCAGCCGTCGAACGGTCCACCGGCGAAGAAGCCGGAGCACCATGGTGTCCGTCCATCGGAGACCATCTGTCGGGAGAGCGCCATCAGGCCGGCCCAGTCGACCGGGATCTCGTAGCCGGCGGCCTCGAAGGTGTCCCGTGGATAGAACACGAGGCCCTTCACGTCGAGATCGATCGGGATGGCCGACACGGTCTCGACGCTGTCCGGCACTGCAGCGCCGGGCATCGTCGAGGGCCGGCCCAGGAGGTAGTCGCCGAAGTCGGCGCGGAGGGTCCCGATGTCGATGAACGCGTCGACCTCGAGGGCCTGTGAACGAGCCCATTCGGGAACGATCGGACCGGTCGCCGCGAACACGTCCGGCCGGGCGATCTCGCCGGCGGTGATCCGGGCCAGATCGGCCGGGGTCGTGTTCTCCGCCAGATCCACGGCGATGCCCGTCCGTCGGGTGAACACCGCCAGTTCGGCGAGCAGCCCGGGCTCGGGTTCGAGTGCGAAGCTGGCGAGCGTCACGGTGGTCCCCGCCAACGGACGGTCGGTCTCGCCGGACGGTTCGTAACCGTCGACCACCAGCTCGGTCGGTATCGCCGTTGCCGCCGGGCAGACCGACGGGCCAGTCGGTGTCCGTGCGCACTCCTCCTCGGTCAGACGGCGCTCGACCGAGGCCTCGGCGAACGCCACGAGTTCGGCGACCGGCATCACATGCACACCGGTCGGACCGGTGGGGCCGGCGCGAACTGCCACGGGCTCGCCCGGGCCGACGTCGTACTGCACGCCGAGGTCCTGCAGCGCCCAGTGGATCGCATCGACCGCATCCGGAACTGCGAAACCGAGGTCGGCGGTCTCGCGGACCCCCGCCGTCGCGTAGAGCAACGCCAGCTCCGCATCGCCCAGCGAGCGCGCCTGCTCCGACGCCGACACCCAGCCGTTGGCCCGGTTCATCCGGTCGAGGCCCCCGGCGGACTGCTCGGCAACAGCCCGGGCCCCGTCGGCGTCGCGCCACCGGGCGATGCCGAGAACCGCTGCGAGCCCGAACAACGCCGTGACGCAGACGACAGCGACGAGTTGCCGGGATCGGCGCCGCACACTGCGTTCGGCCGTGATCGTGCGATGTTCGTGGGCGACCGACGTGGCGTCGCGGACACCGGCTGACACGTCCGTGGAACGCAACGACGGGTCGTCGCACACGATCAGCCGCTCGAGCTCGACCAGTTCGCTCGACGGATCGAGCCCCAGTTCTTCGGCGAGCCGGGTCCGCAGCGCTCGATAGGTCTGCAGGGCGTCACTCTGGCGGCCACAACGGTGCTGGGCGATCATCAGCTGGCCGACCGCGCGCTGCCGGAACGGATGGCGGGTGACGACGTCGTCGAGTTCGGCGACGAGATCGTGCGATCTGCCCTGCCGCAGGTCCGCTTCGATCCGGTCCTCCAGCGCCGCCAGCCGAAGTTCGGTGAGCCGGTTGATCTCGTGCTGTGCGAACGGTTCGTACGCGAAGTCGGCCAGCGGGTCGCCGCGCCACAGTGCGAGGGCCTCCCCGAGCATCACTGCCGCTGCCGTGGGGTCGACGTCGAGGAGGGCGCGACCTTCGGCGGCGAGCGCCTCGAAGCGGGTTGCGTCGAGGTCGTCCGGGTCGATCGTCAGTACGTATCCGGGCGGTTGGGTGACGAGGATCGAGCCGTCACTCCGCTTCGGGCGATCAGGTTCGAGTGCGGCGCGCAGTCGAGAGACGACGACCCAGAGCGCGTTCTGACGGTTCGTGCCGTCGTCGCCCCAGAGTTGCTCGATGATCGCGTCCGTGGAGACGACCCGGTTGGCGTTGACGAGGAGCAGGGCCAGGAGCGACCGCTGTCTGGACCCACCGAGGTCGACGGGCGTGCCGTTGCGCTCGACGACGAGCGTCCCCAGCAGTCCGTACTCCATGGTCGACCTCCCCGGGAATCTGATCGGATACGCACCACGGCATGAACTTGTCGGAGTGATACTGACACATTCGCCAGCCGTCGCGGGCTCAGAGGTACACGCGACCCGGTTCGGCCCAGACCTCGAAGGTGGCGACGTCGCGGAAGCCGATGGATCGGTACAGCTCGCGAGCCATCGGCGTCGAGTGCAACAGACCCAACTCGTGGCCGGATGCGCGAGCCACACCCAGCGCATGCCGGGTGAGCGCTCCCGCCAGTCCTCTGCCCCGCCCACGTTCTGACGTCGCCACGCCGTAGATGCCCGCGACGCCGTCGGCGACGTGGAGGATGGCCTTCGACACCGCAACGCCGTCGACCTTCGCCAGGAACCAGCGGGCGTGGCCGATGTTGTCCTCCATGAGCTGCCTGACGAAGCTCGAATCCGCTGCGTCGAGGCCGTAGCGAACGTCGACCATCTCCATCCAGTCGGCCGAGTGCTCCGCCGTCGCCTCCATCAGTTCGACGCCCGGTGTGAGCGCGACCTCGAGGTCCAAGGCAGCCAGATCGGCCACCATTCCGAAGAGTTCCTCGGCCATCACGAGACCACGGTCGGCGAGACACTCCCGCACACCACGCGGGCTCGTCGGGTGGACGATCCACGCGAGCGTCACCGGCCGGCTCTGATAGTGCGCCAACACCTCGTCGACCTGGGTCCGTAGGTCGGACGTACCGTCATCCAGGAAGCGGAAGACGCTGTTGTACGGGGGTCGCGGTACGGGGGTCTCGACGAACAGCCGCGTCGGTGAGTCGGTGAGCTGTGCTCCCGGGCCGGTACCGAGTGGCCCCCACATCGACCAGAGGTGGCGTTCGAGCGCCCCGATCAGCGTGTCGTCGTCGAGCACCGGCGAACAGTACCCCGACCAGACCAGGCGCCGCCGCCGGCAGCCGACCACGATGTCAACCGAACTGGCATTTTCGCTGGCGGTTCCGGCGTCGGAGCGCGATAATTCCGCCGTGCGACACCGGCCGAGCTCTGTTCGTCGCCGGTGATCCAGATGCGCTGTCGATCCTGCTCCTCCGAGTGCCCCGAGCACGCCAAGTTCTGCGGGCAGTGTGGCACCGCACTGGACTGGGACTGTGGGTCGTGTTCGACGACGAACCCGACGGCCAACCGCTTCTGCCACGAGTGTGGGTCACCGCGTGACGCCACGACGCCCGAGGCGTCGACGAGTCCGCAACGTCCTGACGAGCGTCCGTTCGGTGACCGCCCGATCGGCGACGGTGAGCGGCGCTACCTGACCGTCATGTTCTGCGACCTGGTCGGCTCGACCGAACTCTCCGGCGAACTGGACCCCGAGGAACTCCGGACGATCGTTCTCGCCTACCAGGGGCTTGCGGCGGAGGCGATCGAGCGTCACGGCGGGTACATCGCGCACTACATGGGTGACGGCGTCCTCGCGTACTTCGGGTTCCCGATCGCCGACGAGCGGGCCGGGCCCCACGCAGTGCGCGCCGCCCTCGAATTGATCGACCTCGTCGAGCAGCGCCGTGCGCAGATTCCGGCGTTGTCGGTGCGCGTCGGGGTCCATGCGGGCATCACCGTGGTCTCCGACATGGGTGCCGGTGCCACCCGGCAGGTCCGCGACATCGTCGGCGAGACCCCCAACGTCGCCGCCCGCATCCAGTCGATCGCTCAACCCGACCAGGTCGTCGTCAGCGCCGACGTGGCGGCCACGTGTCGCGGCGTCGTCGAGTTCGAGAGTCTCGGACCGTACGAGCTCAAGGGTGTTCGGCGCCCGCTCGAACTCCTCCGGGCGGTGTCGGCGTCGGGGACCGACGATCGTCTCGACCGGACCGAGGCTCAACACGGTCTGACGCCGCTGGTCGGCCGTGACGAGGAGCTCGCTCGCCTGGCCGAAGCGTGGCAGCGCACGCTCGCCGGTGAACCCCAGGTCGTCTGGGTCGTCGGTGAACCCGGGCTCGGCAAGTCACGGCTCGTACGCGAGCTGATCGGGCAGGTTCGCCGTGACGGAGGCATCGAGATCGAGTTCCGCTGCTCGGCGCTGCACCAGTCGAGCAGCCTGCACTCCTCGGCCGAGCAGTTCCGCCGGTACATGCTGGCCACGACCGGGGATGTCGGCATCGAGGGCGCCGAACGGCTCGCCGACGAGAACGGCACACCGCGTGGCCTCGCCGTCCCGGTGATCGCCGACCTCCTGGGCATCCCACTCGTCGAGCCGTACCAGGCGGTACGCGGGTCCACCGACCATGTGCGACGTCACACGCTCGACGTCGTCTCACGGCTCGTCGACGATCGCGCCGACCGCCAACCGGTCCTCGTGGTCTTCGACGACCTGCAGTGGATGGACAGCACGAGCCTCGAACTGGCGACGCGATACCTCGACGAGCAGCGATCCGACCGGGTGATGACCGTCGTCACCCACCGCTCGGATCCGGCGCCCTCCGTGCCCGCCCTCGCCCACCACCACGTCCTCGACCTCGAACGGCTGGGAGAGGAGGACGTGCGCACGATCGTCGCCCACGTCACTCGTGGCACCGACGTGTCCCCCGAGCTGTTGGAGGTCGTGGCCCGGCGGACCGAGGGCGTGCCGCTCTTCGCCGAGGAGCTCGCCCACCTGATCGAGCAGCCCGGGGCCGACGATGCACCGACGATCCCGGCGACGTTGCGTGACTCGCTCATGGCTCGTGTCGACCGCCTCGGCCCCGAGGTCGAGATCGTCCGCACGCTCGCCGTGCTCGGGCGGGAGGCCACGGAGAACCTCCTGTGGGAGGTGTCGGCGATGGATCGGCGGGGATTCGACACCGGGGCCGAGCGGCTGATCGAACACGGCATGCTCATCCGTCGCGGCTCGGGTGCGCAGGCCGTCTACTCGTTCCGTCACGGTCTGCTCGAGGAGGTCGTCTACGACTCGCTGCTCAGGTCGTCCCGCCGCGCGATCCACCAACGCTCCGCGGCCGTGCTCGAGTCGCGATTCGCCGACCGGTCGGCGATCCAGCCGGAGGTGTCGGCGCGCCACCTCGAACTCTCCGGGCAGATCGACCGCGCCGTTCCCTACCTGCTGCGCGCCGGCGACCGGGCGATCGCGATCTCGGCCCACGACGAGGCCCTCACTCATCTGCACCACGCCCTGGCTCTCATCGACCAGCTGCCCGAGGGTCCCGAGCGGGACCTTCTCGAGATCGATGCCCAGGTGAAGCTCGGCGTGCCGCTGACCGCCCGCTTCGGGTATGCCGCTCCCGAGGCCGAGAGTGCCTACGCCCGCGCCGGCGAACTCTCCAACCGGTTGGGTGACGCCGCCTCGGCGTACCCGCCGATCTACGGGCTGTTCCGCACGCGGCTGCTGGCCGGCAACTACACCGAGGCCGAGGAGATCGCCGCCCAGCTGACCGACATGTCGGCCGCCCAGCCGGACCGCACGGCCTGGGTCGTCGGCGCGGCACGAGCGTCGGGCAGCATCGCGTTCTACCGGGGGGTCGACCACCGCCGGACGCTCGAGTTGCTCGGTGCAGTCCTCGACGCACCGGACGCCGACCGTGCCGGTGCGTTCCTGGGTGACCTCAATGACGTCGTCGATCCGGTCATCACGAGCCGCGCCTACGCGGCGTGGACGCAGTGGCTGCTCGGCGAGCAGAAACAGGCGCGCGAGTCGAGCGATCGGGCACTGCTCGACGCTCGCCGGCTCGGCCACCCGTTCTCGCTCGGGCTGGCGCTGTCGTTCGACTCGTGGCTGACACAGTTCGAGGGTGACGTCGACGCGACGATCGACCGCGCCGTCGAAGCACTCGACCACGCACGGGCCCACGACTTCCCGTTCTGGGTCGGCTGGGCGAAGGTCCTGCTCGCCTGGGGTGCGGGCCGCCGAGGCGACCCCGACGCTCCGGGGGACATGCGCGTCGGGATCGATCGCTGGCAGGCCCAGGGCTCCCGGCTCGGCATCTCGTACTTCCAGGCACTGGTGGCCGACACCGAGATGCACCTCGGCGACCTCGATGCCGCCCGAGCGACGCTCGACCAGGCGGTCCATCTGGCCGAGGAGATGGGCGAGTACTTCTGGATGCCCGAGATGCTGCGGTTGTGCGCCCTGATCGATCGGCGTTCCGGCCGGCCCGGTGCCGACGTGTTGCTCGACCGCGCCGCCGAGCTCGCCACCTCCCAGCACGCGGTCGCGCTGCTCGAGCGCATCGACCTCACCCGTCGAGAGGGCTGAACCTCAGGGGCTCCACAGCAGGGTGGAGCACCGCTGCAGGTTGGCCGCCACCCCGTCGAGCACCGATGTCCGAGACGGCGGCAGCGTCGTGTCGTCGGCGAGTCGGCGCGCCGAGGCGGCCGCATGGTCGAGCCGCTCTGCCATCAACCGTCGAGCGGTGTCCCGGTGTGGCGGCAGTGACGCGGTGTCGCCGATCTCGAACCCCGGTCCGGCGTGGAGACCGACGTGCTCCGGTCCGATCGGCAGGCGGGTCAACAGTTCGCCGAGCGGCCGGATGACCGTCGTCATCAGCTGCAGCGTCGCCGCTTTCACCGCCGGCGCCGCCGGATCACGGGAACCACCTGCGAAGAAGCCGAGCAGCGCGAGCACCAGCACCTCGTAGGCGTCGTTGCAGATCTCCTGCACGGCACGGGTGACCGGGTCGGTGACGAGCGTGCCGTGGGGTTCGCCTCCGCGTTCGGTGAGGACGGGGTTCGGCGCGACCGGTCGGGCCGGTTCGTCGACCTCGCCGATCTCCGAGCGGATCCGGCGGAAGATGCCCTCGTGGCAGTCGGCGTGGTCGGCGGGCGACCCTTCGCCCTCCACCATGATGAGACGGCACGCCTCGACGGCCGAGCTCCGGTCGGTCACCTCGATCAGCAGCGGGAAGTCGACCATCTCGCCGGTGATCTGATCGCCCGGGTCGCCGATGAACAGCTCGTCGTCGGGCAGGTCGAGCTGTTCGAACGCATCGGCGATCGTCGTGTACATCTGGCCGATCGACTCGCGCCACGCCGGCCCCGGACCCGATGGCAGCGCCGACTCGTATGCGACGAAGCGGTCGATCGTCGCAGCGTCGAAGCCGGTGAGGTCCCAGCCGAGATCGGGTGGGTAGTGCCCGGCCGGCTGAGGGAAGTCTGGACGGGCGAGGTGGGGGGCACCGCCGATCGAGAGCAGCAGGTTCGACGCCTGGGCGAGGTGCATCATCTCCTGGGCTGCGACGAAGAAGATGCTCGCCGCCCACGACCGGACCCTGATCAGGTCGGAGCCCTGCAGCCCGTCGGTGGGATCGCTGCGCAACGTGAATGCCGCATACAGGTACTGGAGGCTCAACCCGTGCTCCAGTTCGCAGGCCGTCGTCAACGCGTCCATCAGCTCGCGGCGGTCGGCGATCGGTTGGGGGGTCACGACTGCCGTCCGGTCAGTTCCGTGATCATGTCCTGAGCGGTGCGCAGGGCCAGGGCCACGAGGGTCAGGCTGGGGTTGGCGGTCCCGATCGTCGGGAACGACCCGCATCCGACGAGGCGCAGGTTGTGGTGGTCGTGGCATCGCCCGAACGAGTCGGTGACGGATGTCGAGGGGTCGTGCCCCATCCGGTGCGTGCCGAGCAGATGGCCAGCACCGTCGTAGGTGGCGGTCGCCGCGACGTTTTCCGGGTCGGCGCCCATCGCCGTCAGGATCGAGCGGGCGAGGCCGAAGGCGAAGTCGCCGCCGGCGTGGGTGTAGCCGTCGATCGAGTAGACGAGTTTCGGGCGCGGCAGCCCGATCGGATCACGGTCGTCGGACAGCAGCACCTGGTTCGAAGGATCGGGGAGCTGTTCGAGCAACGAATCGATCGTGACCTCGCGCCGGAGGTCGTCGGCGATGCGTTCGGTGATCGCTCGTCCGATGAGGCCCTGTCCGAGCATGTCGTCGATCGCCGCCGACACGGTGGTGCCCGGTGAGAACGTCGACCACGACCAGCCGGTGTTCTGGAACTCGGGACGGATGGCGGCTCGTTCGCGGAGCTCCGGCCCGTGGCGGAAGGTCTCGATCGTCCCGGTGACGAGTGGCCCCCTCCACGGGTGGACGGGACCGGTGCGGGCGTAGGTCATCTGGCAGGGGTGGTCCATCAGGTTCCGTCCCACCTGCCCGCTGCGGTTGGCGACGCCGTTCGAGGACAGCAGCACCTTCGCGCTCTCCACCGCGTGCATCGCGAGCACGTAGGTGCGGGCCCGGATCGACCGCCTCGTCAGCCCGCCGTTCACGTCGATGTACTCGAGGCGCTCGATGCGCT
>Ga0102937_1000383_pt1 | contig 19674 bp, 23 predicted proteins | sample SalPonR2_B_D1_MG_FD_78213 | JGI IMG/M metagenome (GOLD analysis project Ga0102937, IMG submission 78213) | Salt pond soil microbial communities from South San Francisco under conditions of wetland restoration - Salt Pond MetaG R2_B_D1_MG | ecosystem: Environmental > Aquatic > Marine > Intertidal... | reverse complement strand
TATCTTCAAAAACCTTGTTATATTTTCTAACTTTTAAGTTCTCATCGAGAACCACTATGAATATATCAACAATATCCCCTATCAGTTTATTCACTGCAGAGTGGCAAAAATCTATAAGTCCACTCTCCCCATCTTGATTTTTATTAAAGAAATTTCTTGTTTTCACCACCCCCATAACTTGTTTTAATCTTTTCAGCTAAATCACACTCTATTTATAAGGGCTCACGGCCCTTAAGTACTTTTTTCATCTTCACAAGAACTGCTGCTATTCCTATAAATTTAATATACTAGATTTATTTACAAATTCGATTTCTGATTTTTAGCGCAACCACCACAATTGAAATATAGGGTATTTTTACCCTAAATCTCAACTAAAGAATGATCATAAAATCTCTTATCAACAATTTAAATCTTTTGTTAAAAAGAAACTTGTTGATTATTACCACAAACCTAACTTTTCTGACCACATCAGATCTAAGTCTAATATTATCCACAAAGTCTACCTTACTGATCTAACTGCTGTAAGAACTCTGCTTTTAGATACCTTTCAACCTCGGAGGGCAAAAACATGGGACCCTATCTGCCTTTTTTGAACTTATTGGATGATTTGTTAATCTATCTCTCAATGAGCAAAACTCTTAAAAACCTTTTCTGACTATCCTATCAGGTTTTACTCCAGTCGATATTTCAGAAGGAGGCATAGTTAAAAGTATGGTCAATTACAGCCTAAAAACGGAAAATAAACTGATAATGCTTTACAGCTGATCTTTAAGAATTGTTCTGTCCTGGTCTCCTATCAAAAAGGGTTCTTAGGTAATAAATCCAGCTTCCCTATCTCTGGGATGGTCTTTAACACTGAAGTAACCCACTATGGTATTAAAGGCGGACAAATGATCTTTTTTACAATATTTATAAAATATTTGTTACAAAAAATTACATATTTATTTCTTAAAACTTAATTTTAAAAGACATCTTCAATAACAATATTTAAGTTTTGTAAGAGATCTAAGTCTTTTATTAACTCATTACCCTCTGTATCTTCTATAACCCTTAAAACAGGGCGGGTCGGGTAATTACTGTTTTGTTCTTTAACAATTGCTTTTTGGCCATTACTTAATCTAACCATAGTACCATTCGGATAAATGGCTAAATTTCTAATAAACTTATCTACATAGTAATTATCGAACTTTTCGTCAGAATTACTCATGATATAACTTATAGCTTCATGTACAGGCCATCTTTTACGGTAAGTTCTATCACTAGTTAAGGCATCATAAACATCTGTAATTGCTACAATTTTTGCATACTCATGAATATCGTCTCCTTCTTTTTTGCGGGGATAGCCTGAGCCATCTAGTCTTTCATGATGAGATAATATAGCAGCTTTAGATACCTGGCTAACTTCATGAGCTTCTTTTATATAGTTATATCCTAATTCGGAATGTTCCTTGATAATTTCATATTCTTCTGCGGTTAACCTATCTTCTTTAAACAAGATTTCAGGTGGAACTAATATTTTACCAATATCGTGTAAAATTGCTCCTATACCCAACTTGTTTAAGTCTCTGATATTAAAATTAAGGGACTTACCTAATATAATGGAATAAACCGCCACATTAACTGAATGTTCAAAAGTGTAATCATCGAAGTTTTTAATATCAAGCATATTAACAATAATATTGTCACTATTATTTAAAATATCCTCAACAATATCTGAAACAGTATTTTTAATCTTATTAACATTAATAGAATTATTAAACTTAATGTCTTCCATAAATGACCTTATTCTTTTTTGACCTTTTTCTCTTAGTTCATCTTTTATTACATAATCTACATCAATGTCCGCAGAATATTTATCCTCTATATAGACATAGTTTATCCCTATACTTTTTAACTTTGCTTTATACCTATGAAGTTCTTTAACTCCTGTATTTAGTAGTATATTGTTTTTGTGATAAATTGACTTAGCAAGTTTCATATCAGGTTTAATGTCCTCTACCGGTACTAATCTCATTTTTTATCACCTTTTCTAATTAATATTATTTCTTTAAGTAAGCTTGCTTATACTTTTTGATTTCTAAACTATAAAATGTATTTACCATGTTAAATTATTTTAATTATTTTTTTGATTATACTTGAAAAGTTATTTAAATATATAATTATCTAATATTTAGCTTTGTTTTGTAATTATGATTTAATACTACCTAAAGGATGCTAATTATTAAAATATTTTAAACTTAAGTCAATATTAACCATATTATATAATAATATTATAAATATTAAAAGAGCATAATTAATATTAATTATGCTCTGTGACTTCCTCTTTTAAGATTTCGATGCCGTGGGGAAGTATATCTTTGATAGCTTCTAAACATTCTTTAACTGCTTTAGGGCTCCCCGGTAAATTAACAATTAAGGTATCATTTCTTATTACAGAAACCGCTCGGGATAAGGCGGCTTTTCTGGTAATATTAATTGTCTCCATACGCATTAAATCAGCTATACCCGGTACATCTTTATCCATGACAGCCTGGGTAGCCTCTGGAGTTACATCACGGGGAGCAAAGCCAGTTCCTCCCGTAGTTAAAATTAAATCAATATCCTCTTGTTCAGATAACTTAATAAGTTCATCTTTAATCTCATCTATCTCATCTGGAATAATATTATAGTATTTTTTTGTAGCCTTAAATTCAGCAAGCATTTCTATAATTACCGGTCCACTTTTATCCTCACGTTTACCCTGTGAACTTTTGTCACTTATTGTAACTACCGCTGTATTTATCATTTTATCACCCTTTTTACTCTATAAAATGAATATTTCCACTTTCTTTTGTATTATAACCGCCTAACATTTTAACTTTTTCTTTAAATTGGTCAGACTTTATAATCTTAATGATCTTATCTATTCTATCGTCATTTAGCTCACTTTTCTTTAATATTATATCATACTTTTCTTCTTTTATCGGTACAAAATCAATCCCGACTGCTGCCGCTGCAGCTTTGATACCTAAGGCGGTATCTGCGTTGCCTTCTGCCACCTGTACTGCTACTCCCATATGGGTTAGTTCTTCTTTATCATAACCTTTAATCTTGTTTTTATCAATATTTTCGTTTTTCAATAGGTAATCCAATAATACCCGTGTACCTGAACCCCGTTGTCGGTTAATAAATTTCAGATTGTCATTAGTTAAGTCTTTTATATCTTTAATACCTTTGGGATTGCCTTTTTTCACCATCAGACCCTGTTCTCTCTGAACAAGATTAATTACAGCTATTTCTTCTTGTAAAAGATCCTTTATATAAGAAGTATTATACTCACCGCTCTCACTATCAAGCAGATGGGCCCCTGCTAGATGAGACTCACCTCGTTTTAAAGAAACTAGGCCAGAAAGGCTGCCTACAGACTGAATATTTAAAGCAAAGTCATATTTATTTTTTCTAATTAGATCTCTAATAATATCGATTGTTAGATCATGACTACCGATCATCATTAAATTATTCTTTATGACTTCTTTCGATTTCAATAAATAAACATCTACCTCTTCTTCAGCTAAAATCCCCTCTTTACTTTCTGGAATCGGTAAGATTCCATCTGCATTAACTAGAGAGTGCATTGAAGCAGAACCTCTTTTTTGCGGTAAAGCTAAGAGTTCTCCCTCAATTTCAGCGAGATTAACTCTGATAAACTCTTTTAAACCCGCTGTGGAAGGTACCTTTTTTTTCACTTTAGCTCTCAACTTGTTCGGTAATACATATTTAAGACCCAAGATATTTTTGACTAAAGGTTTAACAAAAAGATGCAAGTCTAACAAAGCTGAAAGTGGATAACCGGGAATACCGAATACAGCTTTCCCCTTCACCTTTGCAATAATTAAAGGTTTCCCGGGCATTACATCAACCCCATGTACATAGACTTCCCCTAAGGACTGTAATATATCTAAAGTATAATCTTCGCGGCCTGCTGAAGAACCCGCATTAACAATGATTATATCAGAACTATCAACTGCTTTTAAGATATTACTTTTAATTTCTTCATAATTATCTTTTACAATAGCAAAATCATTAACACTTAAACCCCAATTTTGAGCTGTCAATTTTAACATAGTAGAATTAAAATCAACCAGTTGGCCTTTTTCTTTTTTTTCATCAGGCTTGACCAGTTCACTACCGGTGGGGATGATGCTCAACTCTGGTTTTTTAAATACTTCTAATTCTGTTACACCTGCTTCTAACATAGAACCGATCTCAAATACATTAACTTCTGTATGTGATGGTATTATCATCTGCTGTTTGATAACACTTTCCCCAATACTTCTGATATGGTTCCAGACCGGTACACTTTGAATAATCTCTACCCGCTTATCTTCTAACTTTTCAACATCTTCTATTTTAATCACAGCATTAAATGGTTCTGGTACTAAGTCACCGGTATCTACATAGACAAAATCTTGGCCTTTAGTTAGGATAACGGGTTCTCTTTCACTAGCATAGTTAGTACTAAATGCTTTTACAGCTATACCGTCCATCGCAGAAGCATAGTAATCCGGGGCTGATCTTTGTGCATAAACAGCCTCTGCCGTAACTCTCCCCTGAGCTTGTTCAGTTTTGATATTTTCTGTTTGCAGCTTATAATTTCCAAATTTCTTTAACAGGATTTCTTGTGCTCTTTTTAAAGAAGTTTTCTTTAGATAGGCTTTCCTTTTCATGTCTAAAACCTCTTTTCCCTTTAAAATAGGTAAACATTAACTTTTTGACCTTTTTCAATACCTTCCTTAGCTACTTCTATCTCTAGATAACCATCTGATTCAATAAATATTCTCATAAAACTCGATTTGCCTAAAAGCGGTTTTGCAAACTTCTCGCCTTCTTTTTCTTCGATAAGTACGGGAATAATTTCTTCTCTTCCTTTATCAGAAGAAATATTCCTACTTAAAATCGCCGGTTGAATAATGTCCTCTTTATTTATATTTTTTCTTACATTATTTACATCATATTGACCGCTTAATAATTTAACAAGCGGCAAAACAAACTTATTCGCAATAATCCAGGCTGAACCGGGATGGCCGGGCAAACCCATAATCGGAGTGTTATTAATCTTACCCAGAATGGTAGGTTTACCGGGCTTTACTTTCAAGCCGTGAACTAATACTCCGGGCTCTCCTAATTCATTGATGACATCAACAGTCACATCCTTTAATCCGGCCGAACTACCACCTGAAACCAGTATTAAGTCATAATCTAAATATTTTTCGATCGAGCTTCTTAATTTTTCATAGGTATCTTCAATTATACCAACTTGGGTAACTTCGGCATTAATTTCTGAAAGTAGATAACTTATCGTATAGGTGTTAATATCTCTAATTTCTCCAAATTTCATTTTCTCTTCAGGTTCAACTAATTCATCACCAGTTGAGATGATAGCCACACTTGATTTTTTATATACAGCAAATTCTGTAATACCAAGTCCAGCAAATATGCCCATATCACGCGGTCTAATCCGGTGGCCTTTTTTTAAGATAACTTCGCCTTTTTTTATCTCTTCACCTTTTTTTATAATATTTTCACCAACACCAGCAGTTTGATATATTTCAACCATATGATCTGAAATGTTTTCAGTCTGTTCAACCATTACCACACAATCTGCCCCTTTAGGCAGCATAGCTCCAGTGGGGATATAGGCTGCTTGGCCATCTTCAATTTCTAAATCTGCTTTTTCCCCCATTTTGATACTTCCAATCAGGTTTAAATAAGTCGGCAGAGACTGAGATACTCCCTGTATATCCTGTGACTTTACAGCATAACCATCTACTGTAGAACGGTCAAAAGCTGGAAGGTTTTCAGTAGCTTTAATATCTTGTGCTAATATGCTGTTTATACTTTCTTTGAAGTTTATCATTTCTTTTTTATTTGGTTTTATCCCTAATTTTTTCTCTACTATCTTCCAGAATTGCTCTATACTTTTTAAGTCTAAAAATTTTTGAAACATATTTGCCTCCCATCTTTAATAGTCAAGCTCAATATCTGATCCACTTTTGACAACTTTACCATCATTTAGAATTGTTATATACTCAGCAAAGTTATTTATCTGGTATAGGTCATGAGTAATGAGTAAAATAGTAGTACCCTCACTTGTTAATCTTAAAAATAGGTCATTAAAGTACTGTGTACTTTGGTAATCAAGGCTGATATTAGGTTCATCTATAAATAATATTTCGGGGTTAGTTATTAAAGATCTTGCTATCGATGTTTTTTGTCTTTCTCCCCCAGACAGTTCATCACTTTTTTTATTTAAAAGATTAGTTATCTCTAACTTTTTTGCAATATTTTCTACCCTACTTGCAATTTCGTCTTCCTTAACATTTCTTAATTTAAGAGGTAATGCAATATTAGAGGCCACTGATCCTTTAAATAAATAGGGGTTCTGCCAGATCACTGAAAAGTTACGCCTTAAATCTAAAAGATCAAAGTTAACCTTTTTGACCGGCTGCCCTTTATATATTACTTCCCCTTTAAAATCTGTATCAACTAAACTTAGTATGTTTAATAATGTGGTTTTACCACTGCCGTTTGGACCAATTAAAAAATTAAAAGCAGACTCAAAAATCTTTATATTATCTAAGTCTAATACAGCTTCTTTATCATACCTTTTTTTAATGTTATTTGCTTCTAAAATTATATTTTTCATTTGAATTCACCTGACTGGAAATAATATATTATATAGTTAATAATAAATGAAATTGATAAAAGGATTATACCTAAGGCCAAACCAAAACTAAACCTACCCTTATTAGTCTCCATCGCAATAGCAGTTGTGATAGTTCTCGTATAGCCTTTAATATTACCACCTAACATCATAGATACTCCTACTTCTCCTACCACTCGTCCAAAACCAGTAATTAAAGCACCAATAATACCATACCTGGCTTCAGATAAAAGCAACCGGAACTGCTGGGTTCCGGTTGCCCCCAATGATACAGCCGTCTTATACATCTTTTCATCAACATCATGAATCGCATTACGAACTAATGCTATAATAATAGGAAGTATTAATAGTACTTGCCCGATAATAATACCACGCATTGTAAATAACAAGCCCCACTCACCAAAAACTCCTCTACGTGAAATGAAGGAAAAGACTAATAATCCTAATACTACAGTAGGTAAACTAAGTAGTGTATTTAAAATTGTATTTAAAAAATGTTTACCTGTAAAATCAAATTTGGTAATCATGATACCCAAAGGAGTTCCTATAATGGCAGCAAGTACAGTAGAAGTTAAAGAAAGTTGTAAAGAAGTACTAACTACTGTACTAACTTCCGGGTCAAGTGTAAATATTAAATTTATTGCCCCCTTAAGGGCTTGTATAATATATTCCATTAGCATTACTTCCTCACTAAATTATTTATTCTATATTTTCTGGTTTTATTGCAGAGGGGTTAAAAAGAACTTCTCCATAAGCTGTATATTCACTGATGATTTTTTGCCCCTGCTGTGAAGTTATATAACCAACAAAAGCCATTGCCATTTGATAGTTAACATGGTTATGTACGGCAGGATTGACTGGTATTATACCATAAGGATTAAATAGTTCCGGGTCTCCCTCTACTAAAATTTCTAAATCTAAATCAGCTTTATATGCTAAAAAGGTGCCTCGGTCTGCTAATATATAGGCTTGCTTTTCATTAGCAACATTTAAACTTGCACCCATTCCCTGGCCGGTTTCAATATACCAGTTGCCCGAAGATTCAATGCCCACTCCACTCCAGATTGAAAGTTCTTTTTTATTTGTACCAGAATCATCACCTCTAGATACAAAAGGGCTGGATGTTTCCGAAATTTTCTTAAAAGCACTCCCAGCATCCTCCATACCGCTAATACCAGCTGGGTCAGAGGCAGGACCTAAGATGATAAAGTCATTGTACATTACATCTCTTCTATTAACACCATAACCGGCTTCTACAAAGGCCTCTTCTGCGGCCCGGGCATGTACTAAGATAATATCGGCATCTCCATTTTCGGCTAAACTAATTGCTTTTCCAGTACCAACTGAAACTACATCTACTCTGGTATTAAACTTTTCTTCAAAAGGAGGGATCAAAACATCTAATAGACCTGAGTTCTCTGTACTAGTTGTTGTTGCCAAAATTAATCTGTCCTGAGCTATGACAGAACTATTAGTAAATACAAATGAAACTACTAAAGTAAACAAGACTGTTAATATAATTAATTTTTTACTATTATTCATTTTTATTATTTACACCTCTTTAGTTATTTTTATCTTACATGATTTTTAAAAATATATGCAATTAAGTGCTTTACAATACCCCTCCTTTCCTAACTATTTTATCAATCCTTAAAGGATTGATATTATATTCTTGAAAAGGAGTAATAATTGCTTATTAAATATAAAATAACTAAAAGAAATATCTAATAAGTTAAATAATAGTTTAAAAGCAAAAAACCGCTGTCCTGAAAAGACACCGGTCAATTTGGGTCTCCTTTCCATAATGGGAGGCTTAAAACTTTCATCTTAAACCCTATCGGCCTTAAAACCCTAGATTTTAAACCTTAGGTTTTTAAAGCTCGAAGAACACAAAAATATTTTTTTATACTTAATAATTATTGTTCAAGATAAAAAGGCATTTACCTGCTCACTTTATAATTAATCTTGATTAATTATCTCGATTTTTCTTGCTTTCTTAAATTGTTTAATCTCATACTCTCTTTGCATCGCTTTACTTTGGGTTTCAAATTGTTCGGAATGTACTAACTTAACCGGTCGCCTGCCCTTTGTATATTTGGCTCCTTCCCCCTCATTATGTTGTTTAATTCTCCGCTTTAAATTATTAGTATAACCTGTATAGTAGGTCCCATCTGCACATTTTACAATATATACATAATGCATCTCTTACCTTCAACTCCTATAATCAATCAATTATTTCCCAGCCTTCACTTTCAGCAACAATCCGCAGGCTGTCTTCTGGGTCTACGGCTACTGCATGACCTACCGCCTGTAGCAAACTTAAATCATCTATACTGTCTGCAAAAGCATAGGACTGTTCCCAGTTTATATTATTAGAACTATACTCTCTTTTAAGAGCTTTTAATTTAATTGAACCACTCAATACAGAAAACTCATCAATTTTTTCTTTTCTATCTTCTAAAATAGTGCTGCCTAATATATTATCTGTACCTAATCTATCTGAAATAGGTTGCAGTAGTTCATAAAAGGTGCCTGATAAAAGGACTACCTCATAATCTTTTTGTTTAAAATCTTCTAGGCGTTCTATCACTTTTGGATTGTAATATTGGTGAGCTTCTTTTTCAACTTTTTTAAAATAATCTTCAATTTCTTCTTTTTTCATACCTTTAAAAATTTTAATGAACCTATACATAAACTCAACTTTCATTTCTTCTATACTCATTTTGGTTAAAAATGGATATTTGTATTTTAATATTAATGGTGCTAACATAATATATAGTTTATATAGATTAAGTTTAGAGTAGCCAAACTTTTTCCAGCAGGAAATTAAAAATGGTATGGTTTCTTTGGGAAACAAGGTCCCATTAAAATCAAATACTGCTAGTTTCAATTCCATCACAACCTCTAATTTAATTTATCGTTCTATTCCATTACGTGCTTTTACACCTTTTTCATAGTAATGCTTGATTTCTTTCATCTCCGTCACTAAGTCAGCTTTCTCAATGATCATATCAGGTGCATAACGACCTGTAAGGATTACTTCTACATTGTCTTTTCTCTTTTCTATTACTTCTATCACCTTGGTAGGTGATAAGAGATTATAGTGTAAAGCAATATTAATTTCATCTAAAATAACTACATCATATTCATCACTTGTTAAAACCTCTTCAATAATGGCAAGGCCTTTTTCAGCTGCATCAATATCTTTTTGAGAGGGCTCTCTATCAAAAAAACAACCTGCCCCAAACTGTTCTATTTTAAAGCCTGGTAGATACTTGCCAGCTGAAGCTTCATTATATTTCATATTTTTAACAAACTGACCCATATACACTTTTTTACCACCACAGACTGCTCTCAAAGCTAATCCTAAAGATGCAGTTGTCTTGCCCTTGCCATTACCAGTATAGACCTGCACATATCCTTTATTCATTAATATTCACCCTCTATTAGCTTAGTTATTTAAATTATTATAGTCGCGTTCTGCTCTCTTTTTTATGCCTTTCAGCATCTCCCACTGCTGAATACCGGCTCCACCCGGCTCAGTAATTACATAATTCATTAAATCAAATAAAAATCCTTCCCCAATATCACTTTGCCAGCGGACCATAAGTCTAGTCATATCATCCTGTAATATCCTTAGATCGTAAGCCCAGGTAACTACATAATCCTCACCTTCTTTAGCGGTGAGTAATAAATGATTATTTTTTTTTAGTTTTTCAACCTTAAAAGCTATCTCAGGTAGTATACTTATATTATCGCCTTCTTTTAAACTTTGCAACTCAAGTATAATGTTATTGGCAGAAGAATTGCCTTTATAAAAGTAATTATCAGCTGCCCAGCGGTTGATAAAGTCCCAATTATACCAGCCGGCTCTCTGATAACCTACCTGTATTAGATAGGCCCAGACCACATCAGCTGGTGCATTAATTGTAATTGCCTGCTGATAAACTGTATCTGGATTTTCTACATAGTTATCACCGGGTAGTTCCATCCTTCTTTCAGTTTTTGTGATCCCTTTATTAACCCACAAATCTCTTAAAAATAGGGAATAAAGGCTGGCAAAAATAATGAATAATAAAAGACCATAAACTATTAATTTAATAAAAAATCGCTTGATGTTCATTTGAAAATACCTCACTTTTTAAAAATATATTAAGACCAAAATCACATTCATCACACTAGCTGAAATTAAACTCGCCCAGATTGAATCCGTTTTGGCAGCTGTATAGCTACCTACACACCCTACAGCTAAAAATGCATAGACAAAGATGTATATAATACTATTAATGGACGGCATGAAAAAGGCAATTATCGAATTAGGCAATGCAAATAATGCCGTCTGAATTATTACTGCCCAAATTAGACCTGCTTTACTTTTAAGTTTTTTAAATAATAGTCCTCTAAAAAAGAGTTCTTCTCCAAAAATAGTAATGAAAAAAGTTATTAAAAAGATTAGAGAAACAATTAGCCAAATATATGTAAAAATTAGAAATGATGTGTTCATTGTAAAAACAATTGCTGTTAAAATTATTATACTTAATATAATCCAAATCGATATAATTTTTTTTATTTTCTAACAATCCAAAATTGACAATCACCTGAAAACTCTTTTACTTGTTTTGATTCATTAAATTTGTCTGATCTAAAAAAATCTTCTATGAGATTAAATCCAGCTTCTTTAATAAGATTAACTACTTCTTTATGGTTAGGCAAATGTATAAATAGTTCTTGATTATTATTTTTAGAGGTAGTGATACGGTCTCCATATTCATATAATCTTTTATCCTGAATGCCCTTTTCCCATTTTTCTTGTTCATTTTTCCAAAACTCTTTAAATTCTTCTCCTCTATCTCTATCATGGGTAGTAAAGATAAAAATACCTTTTGGTTTTAAAACTCTTTTAATTTCTTTTAATGCTTTTAATCTATTCTCTTTTTTGGGAATCTGCATTAATCCGTTAAAAGAAAAAAGTGCACTATCAAAATTTTTATCTTTAAAATTCATATTTAAAGCATTGCCTTCTTTAAATTCTATAATAAATTTTAATTTTTTATTAATTTCACGAGCTTTTTTTAACATATCTTTAGATAAATCTAAACCAACAATATTATTATAGCCTCTTGTATAAAGTTCAAAGGTAGTCCGCCCGGTTCCACAGCCAATATCTATAATTTTATCATCTTTATTAAAGTATTTATTAATCACATATTCCTCTGATTTCCAAAGCCCAACCTGATGAGTTGCTTTTTCATATTTGTCAATAGCACTTTTATATGTATCTTTAATATATTTTTTCATATCTTTTTCCATTTAAATCATCCTCAATAATTTAATTATTCTTTAAATAATCAAATAAGGTATTATAAAATTCTTCTTTTGCATATTTTTCTCGCCAGGGAGTATGTCCACATTTTTTTAATAAGGTCACCTTATAATCTTTTTTCAGTTTTTCTATTGGATCAATAACACCCTGATAGGGATGGGGATCATAGTCACCATGTATTATTTTTATTGGACATTCGATCTTTTCTAAAGATTTTAATAAAAAGTTTTCTTTCCTTAACATGGCGGCTTCCGCCCATATCTTTTTATATAAATTTATCTGGAAATTAGTACTACTACCATTATTACCAATAAAATTATAAGCATCAACTTTATGCATTAACTCCACAAATTGATTTAATAATTTTATTCTTACATTTTTACCTTCTTTAAATTTATCCTGAACTTTATAAAAAAGATCTTTTTCTTTGGGACTCATTCTTTTGATTCTATTTTGGTGAATAGAATGACTGTATTTTGCATCAAAAGGACCACTGCTGATAAGTATTATACTTTTAACTAATTCGGGGTAATCTGCTGTAAAAAATATTGTTAGCCAGGCTCCCCAGGAAAAACCAACTATTTTTACAGGTGGTTTCATCTTATTATCTATAATTTCTTTGATTTCTACCTTTAATTCTTTAATACTGGGCTGCTTTTGAAGATATTCTATTACCCCAAACTCTGTGCCTAATTTTTCTGATACATCTTTTAGTTCACCTATTGCACCAGGGCCTCCATGTAAAGTTAAAATATTATATGGTTTAATCCCATATGTTCGAAAATTTCCCATTATATCACCCGTTCAAATAATTATATAATTTATTAAATAATTCTTTTTCTTTATAATAAATCATTTCTAATTCTTTAGATATATTTTCTAATAAAGAATCATCTTCTTTTTCATAGATATCATAGAATTGATAACCAACTTCATCCCAATCTTCTCCTATATCCTTTAAATTATGTCCAAATAATTTTAATTTTTCATCTTTACAAATAGCGGCTGATTCTATCAAGAAATCTCCATACATCTTGCGGAAGATACCGCCTCCTGTTCCACCCACCTGATTGATAAAAATAAAGGTATTAAAAGCTGCTTCTTTTAACTTTTCAATTGAAAAGTCCGACCAATCTTTAACAACTAATTCAAAAAATTTCTTTATACCTTTCACTCCTAAGTTTCTAATAGGGGGATCAATCATTGCATTGACATTATTTTTAATTGCAGTTTTAATTATAGTTTCGTCTACATCTTTAATCTTCTCAAAGTTAAATTCTAACCAGCGGTTTTTAGGCGGATAGGGCTTTTCTTTAGAATTTCTGGCGTTTTTAAGAGCTTCAATTGAAAGGATATGATAATCATTCGGCTTTTCTTCCTCGCGCATAGTAACCTTAAAACCTTTTTGATCTCGATCTGAGATGTATACTTCTTCTTTTGATTCTAACAATCCATAAACAACTATACTATGGCCGCCAAAATGATAGCCTTCAGGTAGATAAAGATAATCTAATTCACCCATATCCACATAAACCATTAAAGGATTATTATTTTCTATATTTTCTTTTAAACTTCGATAAGCTTTTTTAATACTGGTGGTCTTATGTATTTGAAGACCTATTCCTAAATTAGTGGCTAAATTGTCTTCAAATTCAAATAATTTAGACCTTCCACCAGTCATAGGATAGTCAAAGTTCTTATAATCAAAATAAAAAAAGTTTAAACCTTCTGATAAGCCGAAAATCATTTCTTCACTTAAATCAATATTATTATAATTAAATATTTGTCGTATAGAATTTGTCACACAATGTTTACCCGCTAAAGGTTTAAAGTCTTCAACTATATTATCCATTTAAATTCTCCTTATTTTATTGTATTTTATTTTCAACCCTCTAAGGGTATGATTACAAACATAGCCAACAGGCTGGCTATAAATGAATAAATTAAAATCTTTAAACTATTTGATTTTGAATATTTCTCAAAAATAATTTTAACTGCCTGATATAAGATTAATGAAAATACTATTAAGATAAGAAGGCAAAGTAATAGCGGGGCTATGTTCAAATAATCAGCAATGAATTTTTCATCAGCTGGCAAATAACCGCGCGGTAATTTCAAAAGATAGATAAAAATTCTTGCAAACCAGGTATGAGCAAATACTACTGAAAACAAGAGTATATTTTTATATTTTCTAAATAACAAAAGAAAAATTAATGCAAATATTAAGTTTGTTAAAAATCCTCCCATACTACCTAATAAAGTTAGTTCTCCTGAAACAGGATTGGCCTGAGTTAAATTAAAATCAATATTAAAGCCCTGTATTTTATAGATAATAGCATGGCCTAATTCATGAAAAATCACTGACAAAAGACACATCAAGAAAGTGATTAATAAAAATAATAAGTATTTTTTGTTTTTTAACATTTTAATCTCCCTGTATATGTAATTATTTCAATTTATTACATATACAGTATATAAGCTTTAAATTAAACAACTATTATTTAATTATTAAGAATTTATTAATTTAACTGGTTGAAACCAGTAATTTTCATGCTTAAGCTGGGCTTTCTTTTTTAATTGTATTCTCTCATTAAAAATGGGACCATTAATAACTACTGTATGGTATTCTCCATTTTCTCCACTGGGGTCTATCCCAATATCTTTAAATTCTTTTATTAATTTTTTATCAATGATTTTTCCCAAATACTTTTTATCTAAATAGTCTTCATTAACTACAATAATCATTGTTTTAAAACCTAACTCAATAAATTCATTTAAAAGATCTTCTCTTGCTTGCTCCCATAAGGGAAGACGAGCAGTTAAGCCTGCTTTTGAACAAACCTTTTCTTCCCATTCTCTATGTTCCTTTAAATCTATATCACCAAAAACCCCCTGGTCTATACCCTCTTTTTTAAACTCTTTGATCGTTTCTATAAATTTCTCTTCATAGTCATCCCAACTGGTTCTTTTCGTAGTGAGAGGAATATCTAAAGACTTGGCTTGTGCCTTTAATACGGAGAAAGGGAGGTTATGGGAATGAGAATTATCACCTTCTTCATTTAACATATTCAGTAATCTTTTCGGTTTTAAGTTAGCCTCTATTGCTTTATATAAGGCAAGGCATGAATCTTTGCCACCACTCCAAGAACAAAAGAAATTATTATTCATTATTATAACTCCTCGTTAATATATTTTTTGTCTCAATCTGCATCTCATACTCATCACTATCTTCCGCAATTATTTTAAAACCTGCCTTTTTGTATACTGATAAAGCAGGTTTATTCTCTTTGTTAACATATAGTTTTATATAATCTTTTTTATAATTAAAATGTTCAATGCCAAACTGCAAACCATTAATTAAATAATCAAAAGCCAATTTCTTACCTACATAATCAGGATTTAAGGCCAAGCCTATTTCCATTAAATCTGAGTGGAAATAGTATTCAAATAAGCCAAACAAATCATTATCCTTATATACTGCAAAACCTTTACAATCATTTGGACCTCTTAAAATATCGTCACCATTTTTATAACTTTCAAAATAGGGGTCCATATAGATCTCTTTAACAAAGCCATTATACTGCCAGTTCTTAATCTTTTTAGCATCTTCAATCCGCATTGGTTTAAAATTATGTTCCATTACTTTTATTCCTTTCTTTATCGAATATGAGGTGAGAAATCTTTTGAGCTCTATATACTAAAAACAAACCTAGCAAAACTTCGGCAATTTTAGACATAAAGCGTGGGGTTTCTTTAAACATTGAAATATGAGCGACAGATAATATCTCAAATATGTATCTTATCAAATCTGGTAGTGAAATTGTTATAATAATGACTCCCGCTAAAGTCAACAGCGTTTGAAATAATAAATCATATTCTACTTCTTTAGCAGCTTTATTTTCAATATCCATGTGTCTTGTAATCATTTTAGCAATTGCTTCTGCTTTAAACCAGAGCAAATAGATTATTATCAAAAATAATAGTTCAGAAATAATGAAACCTATTTTTGACAGTAATGGCATCTGGTCTGTAAATAACATATAAAGGCCGGAAAGCATACTTCTCCTGATAAAAGTTACTAAAAAATAGATAGCTAAAATTTTTAAAGAAACTATACTCAAGTTTTTCAATAAAGTTCTCCCCTTCAAATTAAGATTTATATTATATTAACTACCAGATATAAGGGATTAATTTATAAGTCTCTTTTTGATACTTTGGATATTCTTTTAATTCCTTTAGTAAGAAGTTTTCTTCTATTTCAATTCTTTTTAAGAATAAGTAAACAGTTATGGCTGATAAGCTTAAGGAATAATATGAATTTAAAATAAGTGGGAAACCGATAATCTGTAAGATATTACCTAAATAAGCGGGATGTCTAATATACTTATATAAACCATCTTTAACTAAGATATGATTATCCCAGGTTTCAACATCTTTTGAAAAATACTCACCTAAATATTTGATACTTAAACCTCTAATTATTATGCCTATAAATACAATTATAATACCAACTATAGATATTATTTTATTACTGCGAATAAAATAAGAATATTCTAAAATGGGTATAATTAAAGCTGTAAACCAACTAATAGATAACAATGTGCTTAACATTTTATCCTGCTTTTTATTTTCACTAGACTGGCCCTTAAAGAAAAATTTATCAACTATTAAACTTAAGATGACCATAATCAGATAAAAATATACTAAATTTTGGTTAAGTCTTAGGCCAGCCTGTTCTAAATTCTGCCAATAGAAATAAAATAATAATAATATTAATATTTTTGCTGCTAGATTAATTATCAAACTCAAACTATATCATCCTTTGTCTACAGTATTTTTTCATAGCAGTGATACTCGCGAAAACCAGCTGGTTTAAAATCAAAATATAGTTCTCCTATCTTTTTATAACCTTGTTTTTGATAAAGATTTATGGCCGCTTTATTTTGACTAAGTACATCTAGATGTAAACTACTGTAATTATTATTTTTAGCATAGTTTTCACAAAATTTAATTACTTTCAAACCATACCCCCTCCCTTGATAGTCAGGGTGTACAGCCAAAAGATGCAGTCCTAAAAAGTTATCATCCTGCCAAGCTACTTCTTTCCATAAATCGTCTAAATAATCACTTAAATCAAAAGAACAGATTATCTTCTGGTTCTTTTCAATCACAAATAGATGACCTGCTTTAATTTCTTTTTCAATTAATTCGATTGTAGGATAATCTTCATCCCACATATAAATACCTTTATTTATTAGATCTTGACTACATATTTCAAATAATTGATATATGTCTTTAAGTTCTTCTATCTTTGCTTTCCTAATCATTATTATCACCAGTCTTTTTAATATTTTATACTTAAAACATCTTCATATAATTTTAAATTTATAGATACTTTATAAAGTCTGTAAAATTTTATAAAGATCTTCAAGACTATATTTTAAGGCTATCTCATTTAAAAAAGAAGCCCCTTTTACCCTGAGCAACTATAAATCATCTCGAATAATCAAAATTGTGATGACTAATATGATTAAAATGATTCTTTTATACGGCTTACATTTTTAAAAAGCCTAAATTACAGTTTGATAAACAATTACTTTTCAAAAGGAACTTCTTCCTTATATATTTTGTTTACATAATTTTTAACATCATCTTCAAGAGTTTGGGGATAATCAAAGCGAAGTCTATAGGCTATCTTTTTGGCTATTTTGCTAAATAAATCCATCATTTTAAAAGTACTTTGCCAGTTTTGATTAAGATCTCCACCCGAAAAGGTGGATTTTAACTCCTGCCAAAGTTTTTTATCAAGGTACTTTTTAAAATTACTACCCTGTTTACCGGGGTTTACCTGCCAATCATAATCAACGCCAATTAGCCATTCCACCATTGTTTTGAGTAAATTAAATTTGATAAAGTAATCCATGTATTTAGCAAAGTAAAATTGATCACGCCATAAATATTTTGCTATATAGGTTATATTCCACCAAAAGTTATTTACAACTCGATCATATTCTTCTTGACTGGGCTTTTGGGTCTGATATGCCTGATATGTTGGTTTTTCTAAATTAACTGTTAAATTATTTTTATCATATAATACTTCATAGCCAATATCTAAAAATGCTGGTAACCTATCATATTTTCCTATTTTTTCAATTAGTTTGGTCGGCCAAATACTAAAATCTATTCTTATATAATCTTGATATAGATTTAAAGAAGTATAGGTAGTAATATCTTCTAATTTAAAATTATCATTAAAGGAAACCATTACTTCCCCAAATTGTTTACACCAACTTCTATCATCTAAAAATTTGTTGGGGTTAGCTGTAACTAAAACCACATCTAAATCAGAAAAAACATCTGTTTTAGCTTTTGGATTAGCCATTGAACTAGTAATTAAAAGAGCTTTAATATCTTCCTCTTCTTTTGCAAATTCAATAACTTCATTTAGTACTTCTTTTTTATCTCTCAATTGAATTATACTCCTTTTTCTAATTTTTTGTTGTAATATTTTAAGACCCTTATCGCTCTTAGGGTATTAATTTTACTTTCTTTAGTATTACCTTCTAATTCAAAGAATTCTTTTCCCTGGTATTTAGCCTGTAGAGGCCATTTACAGTTTTTATTTTTCTTTTTTAAAAGTAATTGCAGGGCATCCTCCATACGCTCATCATATTTTTTGCCATAAAAATAAAAATATTCTAAAACTCTTAATATATCATAGTGCCAGCGGGGTGGGAAAGAAAGATAAGTAAATTGTCTATCAATTACTTCACCTGTTTTATCAGATTTAAATAATTTATGCTGTAATAAGAATTGATGGGCTTCTTTTTCCATCTCGATGATTTCTTTATTTCTATAATTGGAAACATTTTTAAAATCTAAAAACCCTTCTAATACATTGATAGTAGTGTGCATTGAGCTATGAACTGCACCCTTATCCCTTTGGCAGTTCCAACCTCCATCTACCATTTGTTCATCTATTAGATAATCAATTAAATTATTTACCCTTTTATCTTTTATATTAAAATATGATAATAATGATAAAACCATTCCAGTAATACAAGTTTCACTACTTTTAATTGTCTTGGAAAAATTAATACCACCATCTTTATACAGACCTTTATCTAATAAAATATAAGCTCCTCTTCTAGCCTGTTCATTATCACTGGGAATACTCAATCTTTTCAAAAGCAAAAGAGTATAAGTAGATGAAATCCATTTTGGAGAATAGAGTCCTCCACCCCAGATGCCATTATCAGATTGTTCATCAAATAATCTTTTTACCCAACCTCTTTTTATCATTTCATCTCTTAGTAATTCTAATCGCTTGGGCTCAGTATCTAAAATATCCCGATGTACTTGATATCTTATAGCTGGATCACCTTCTAAAAGCCAATATGCTATTTTTTGTTCTTTCATTTTCATTCTACCCTTCTAATTAAATTAGGAATTCTTTTTGCCTTTTATATCAATTATCTCTATTTCTATTATCTTTGTTTTATCTAAAGCTTTTTTTATATAAGCAAAACCTTCTTCTTTATAATCAGGTGAATACTTTAATATAAACTGCTGTAAAGCCTTTTCTTTTAGATCACCTTTAACTGATTTAGCCTTACCAAAAACTACTATACTTTCATAATTTGAGGTA
>Ga0102937_1000371_pt1 | contig 19836 bp, 17 predicted proteins | sample SalPonR2_B_D1_MG_FD_78213 | JGI IMG/M metagenome (GOLD analysis project Ga0102937, IMG submission 78213) | Salt pond soil microbial communities from South San Francisco under conditions of wetland restoration - Salt Pond MetaG R2_B_D1_MG | ecosystem: Environmental > Aquatic > Marine > Intertidal... | reverse complement strand
CGCGACCTGCGACGATCCGCGATCGACGCCCAGGACCTCCGGCCGGATCAGCTTGATCGCCGCCGGCCGGGCGAGCATGCGGTGCTCGGCCCGCCACACCTCGCCCATGCCCCCGGTTCCGATCTTCTCGACCAACTGGTAGTTGCCCATGCGGCGCGCCTTGGAGAGGTCGCGCGCGAGGGAGTACACCACACGTGATCCGAAGATCGCGATGCCAGCGCAGATGAAGGTGGGCACCGTGGCGTCGACGACGTAGGGCCAGGCCCAGGGTTCGATCGCCTCGGGAACGCCCTGGATCCACATGGCGGCGATCAAGACGACGGGAACCATCGACGCCGTGGCGAGCGTGGCCACGACGGTGCGCACCATGGGCATGGGCACCATGAGCGGGAAGACCAGCAACCACACCCCGACCCAGGTCACGCCGTCGGTGTAGAGCAGCCGCAGGCCGACCTCGTTGATCGGCGCGACGACCAGCTCACCGGCCTGGGCGGGGTCGACGCCCATGGCTTCGGCCACGCGCTGCACGAAGCGCGTTCCGTGATCCAACCAGAGGAAGACCGTGGAGAAGATGCCCAGTCCACCGAGGATCTGGAAACCCACGGCGAAGTCCGGGAAGACGCGGGCCGGCACGACGCGGCGGCGGCAGACGTACCACACGGCGAGACCGGCGACGATGCACGCCACCGTGACCGCGTCCATCACGGATTGGTAGACGGGAAGCGTCTTCCCCAGGTGGACGGCGCGGTGGAAGAGGAAGTTCGCCGCCCACCCGCCGGCGTAGACCAGGCCCATGCCACCGAGACGGCGGTACATCTGGTCCTGGATCTCGGGCGCCAGGCCGGCGAAGCCGGAGGTGCTGCCCGCGCCGAGCGCGACGGCCTCGACACCGGCGTGGGGGGTGCTCTCGCGAGCCATGGTGCGCGCGGCTCCGGAGAAGGGAACGGGACGGTGAGGGGGGAGTGTATCGACGCGGTGGGAACGGCACAAGGCGGCGTCGCGGTTGTCATTCGCGCCGTGGCCCTCGATGATGAGGGTCCGGTCGTCTCTCGACTTCCGCCGCGAAAGTGGGCCCGATGTGTTCCGTACCGTCACGACCCTTCTCCTCGTCCTGTCCGTTCCGGCCATGAGCGCGACGCCTTCGTTCGACGCCGCCTCGGTCGAGCGTTTCGTCGCGCTGGCCCTGGACTGCGTGCACCAGGAATACCCGAACAAGATCGCCCACGTGATGAACGGCCCCGACGACGTTGGCGAGCCGCACGAGCTCACGCCCGCCTTCTACGGCTGCTACGACTGGCACAGTTCGGTGCACGGGCACTGGCTGCTGGCACGGGCGGCGCATCGGTATCCCGACGCCGACTTCGCCGCGCCCGCCCGTTCGGCGCTGGAGCGGAGCCTGACCCCGTCGAACATCGAGGCCGAAGTCGCCTATCTGCGCGGAGAAGGACGCGCCAGCTTCGAACGTCCCTACGGTCTGGCGTGGCTGCTGCAGTTGGCGAACGAACTGCGTGCGTGGGACGACGCCGACGCGCAACGCTGGGCGCGGATCCTGGAGCCACTCGAGCAGGAAGCGGCGCAACGGTTCCGCGACTGGTTGCCGAAGCTGACCTATGCCATCCGTACCGGTGAGCACAGCCAGACCGCCTTCGCACTCGGACTGGTGCACGACTGGGCCGTGGAAGCCAGCGACGACGATCTTCGCGAGTTGGTGCGCAGGAAGGCACTCGCCTTCCACGCCGACGACACCGTGTGCAACCTGGCCTACGAGCCGTCGGGTCAGGACTTCCTGTCGCCGTGTCTGGCCGAGGCCGACCTGATGCGTCGCGTGCTCGATCCGTGGGCCTTCGCGGCGTGGCTCGATGCCTTCCTTCCGGGCATTCCGGCCGACGGGGTCGATGCGGCCTGGCTGCCCGTCGCGATCGTGAGCGACCGGTCCGACGGTAAGCTCGCGCATCTCGACGGACTGAACCTGAGCCGCGCGTGGATGCTCGAGGGGATCGTGGCGGGGCTGCCGGACGACGATCCACGGCGGTCGACGTTGCGGGACGCGGCCGGTCGGCACCGAGAGGCCGGGCTGGCCGCGGTGACGGGTGAGCACTACGAGGGTGGTCATTGGCTGGGGAGCTTCGCGATGTATCTGGGGACGGGGGTGGGGCGGTGACATCGACCGGTACGGGTCTCGACAGACGGTGCGTGAAGTCCGCACATCGATCGTCGCGCTGCGCGTCTCGGTAGGCGTCGTCGTTCAGAGCGCGTAGACGCGACTCGCCCTCGGAGGTCCCGACCCGGACCGATCGCCGGGCAAGTCCCCGGTTGGATTTCCGACCGCCGCCGCGCTATCCTCCACGTGGTACCATGGATCGGGTGCCCCGCGAGCCTCCCCTCGCACGTTCACGATCGCCGTCTTCCCGAAGGCGAGCCCCACGGAGTCCGAACGACGCAGACTGGTAATGGATTCGGCGGGCCATACGCATGGCCACCCCATATCGACGACGCCGCCGCGGTCCGTGGCCGGAGACGTACCGGCGCCGCGCATTCTTGCCCGGATGTGCACCGTGGCCGTCTCGAATCGATGGAATGTCGATTGCAGCTACCGAGCCGCAGTCCAACAGTCACCAGGGACAGGCGGAGTTCTCAGGGACGTTCCACCTTTCCCGGACACGGAGCGCAACTATGCGAGCAGTCTTCGACTTGGTCCCGGCGTCGGTCCCGCGGGCTTTCGCCCAGCGACTGCGCACATTGACGCTGCTTCTCGGAGTGATCCTGCTGGGGACGGGATGCGGTGCGTCGGCGCGATCGGACTTCGATCTGAACCGTGGGCAGTCCACCGGCCCCAACGCCGACGAAGCGGAACAGGTCTTCGCCGGCGGAACCACGGAGTTGGGTTCGGACGAGGAATGGCGTTACCGCATCCAGGGTGGCGACCAGCTCGAGGTGGTCTTCTTCACCCACCCCGAGCAGAACCGTTTCGTGAAGGTGCGCCCCGACGGATTCGTGAGTCTTCCCTATCTGGGCGACGTCCGGGCCGAGGGCAAGTCGCCCGAGGAACTCGCCGGTGAGGTGCAGGGCGCCTACGCCGAGGTCCTCGTCTCGCCCCGCGTGGACGTGATCGTGCAGGAGACCGGGGCACGTTTCTACGTGCTGGGTGAAGTGACCCGCCCGGGAGAGTACCAGTACGAGCGGCGCATCGACATCATGCAGGCGCTGGCCCAGGCGGGGGGCTACCGTGACTCTGCGCGTCTCAGCAACATCATCCTTCTGCGCAAGGGCCAGGGCGACGAGAAGTCCTTCGCCGCCCTGCTGAACATGCGGGAGTACATGGCCGACGACGATCGCGACGCTTCGCTTCAACTCCGGCCCTACGACATCGTCTGGGTCCCGAGGAGCAACATTTCCAGATGGGACAACGCCACGGAGCAGGCGTTGCGCGGTATCCTTCTGGCCGAGGACGTGGCCATCTCGGGTTGGAGTCTCGTCAACTTCGAGGACGTCTTCGAGAATCGGCGATTCTGAGCCGGAGCTCAAGCAGGAGAACGAACATGAGCGGTATCTATTCCCAGGGACCGGGCCCGACCGAACGCGACACCACGCTGCGTGATCTGTTGGCGGTGGTCTTCAAGCGCAAGTGGATCATCCTCGGAATCTTCTTGGTCACGTCGCTCATCATCGGTCTGAAGACGGTGACGACGCCCACGACGTACACGGCCGATGCCACACTGCTCCTGAATCGACAGGGAGCTCGGTCGAGCGTACTGGAGCGCATCAGCCGGGCGCTTCCCTGGGTCGAGGTCGTCGAGTCGGAGATCGAGGTCCTGCAGAGCATGCCCGTGCTGCAGAAGGCGCGAGCGAAACTGCAGGATCCCGCGGAGGGGGATCCCGTGGACATCTCCCTCGGCAAGCTGTCGAAGTCGATCGCCACCGGGGTCGTGGGGGAGTCGAACGTACTCTTCGTCTCGGGAACCCACCTCGACCCACAGATCGCTCAACGGATCACGAACGCTGTTGCCGAGAGCTATGTCGAGTACCACGATCAGATCTACGAATTGCCCAATGCAATGGGGATCATCGGTGCGCGCGCCGACACAGTGTTCGCTCGGTTGGAGACCCTGGAGGCGGAGCGGTCTGCGATCCTACGCCAACTCGGAACGGGCAACATCGATCACCAGAACCAAAGGCTGACCGATCGCCGAGAACAGTTGCGGCTCCGTCTCTCGGGCAACGAGCGCGACATCGCGCGCCTGCGAACGCAGATCGAAGACGCGAAGAGATTCCTGGCCAACGAAGCAGGGACTCTCCCCTTCACCGAGAACACGGGGTCGGTCCAGGGTGGATCGATGGTCGAGCGGGTTCGCCGGCTCAACCGTGAGCGGGACACCCTCCGCGAGCTCCAGGACAAGTACACCGAGAAACATCCGCAGGTGGTCGAGGCGCGTCGGGCGGTGGCGAGTCTGGAGGCTTCGGTCGAGGAGCACACCCAGCAGATGATCGCGATGCGGGAACACGAGCTCCGGGTCGCCCAGAGTGTCAACGACGCGTTGGTCCGGCAGCTCGACGAGCTCGAGACCGAGATCGGGCGTATTCTCGACAACAGCAGTCGTCTGCAGACGCTGGAGTCGCAGATCAGTTCGCTGCAGAGTCAGTACGCAGAGCTCTCGGAGCAGTCCGTGGATTCGGAGATCAATCGCCAGAGCTTCCGGGACTACAGCGTCGCGGTTCTCAGTCCTGCGGTCGGCGCCAGGGCGAACGCGAAGGCCGACATGGTGCGCCTGGCTCTGGGTCCGATCCTGGCGCTGATGGCGGGCATCGGGCTCGCATTCTATCTGGAGAATCTGGATCACTCCCTCGGCAACCGCGACGACGTCGAGCAGCACCTGGAGATCCCGGTCCTGGCCAGCTTCCCCGACAGTGACGACGCGCTCCAGGAGCCCCCTGCGCCCGAGGAGTCCATACCCTTTCGGAGGAAAGGGAACGAGGTGAGAACCTGAGAGCGCGTCCGTTCCCGAAGTTCGGAGCGGATCTTCCCCCGAACGTCCCCGGCCCACCGCACGGTGGCCGAGTTCCGATCGTGCGACCGTGAAGCCCCGCGACCGCCGTACGAGCAGGGCCGACGACGCGGTCCTGTCACGTGAGGTCGCTCGTTCTCGTACCCGAGCGACCAGCAGTCCCCCATCACCGCTCCCCCTGGATCCGAAGCCCTGATGACTCTCCGCACTCGACGCCCGGTCGTTTCGCCGGGCCCGCTCCTCGCCCTCGTGGCCGGCGCCGTCCTCGTTTCCGCAATCGCGAGTGAGCGGGCGTCCGCCCAACTCCCTGACGCTGCGTCCGAAGTCCGTCCTCTCCTGGTCGGATCCGAAGCCCCGGACGTTCCGCTCACCACGGCCGACGGTACCCCGACCACCCTGCACGCCGTCCTCGGCGACGCCCCGGCGATCGTGGTGTTCTACCGTGGTGGGTGGTGACCCTTCTGCGTCGCGCAACTCGGTGAGTTGCAGAGCGTGGTCGAAGACCTGGCCGAGCGGGACTACCAGCTGATCGCCGTGTCTCCCGACAAACCATCGAAGGTCGCCGAAAGCGTGAAGAAGCTCGGGCTCGAATTCCCCGTGCTCTCCGACGCGCCGGCGGAGGCGATCGAGGCCTTCGGACTGGCCTACGTGCAGACCGACGAGCGCTACGCGAAGCTGCTCGAGGAGTCGTCGGGCCTCGACCACCACGTGCTGCCGGTGCCGGCAGTGGCGGTGATCGACGAGGAGAAGGTCATCCGCTTCCTGCACGCGGATCCGGTGTACCAGCGGCGGTTGCCGGCTGGGGTTCTCGTGGAGTTGGTGGGAGCCTGGGCCGGGGAGGAGTGAGGCAGCGGGACCACGGGTCATCGCACGGCACCGGTCTCGCGGATGTGCTGACCGCTGCGACGGCCTCCGAAATTCGGAGCGTCCCTGAAGACCCTGAACACGAAGCACTTCCCGATGGTTCGTGGACTGCTTCCGGCGTACCGGAAGTCCTGACGTCGCCGACCGCATCCCCGTCCCACGCGGAAGATCCCACCCCGCCCCGACCGACACTGGCATCCCCTGCCGCCCTTCCTACCCTGGACGCATCCATTCCCCCCGGCGACACCATGCTCCACCGCATCCTCTTCACCCTGCTCGTGCTCCTCGTCGGCGCCCCGGGCGCCGCGGCGCAGGACGACGCCCCGCACGCCGTGATCGTGCTGACCAACCACGGCACGCTCGGCGCCACGGGCGAGGCCACCGGGTACTACCTGGGCGAGGCCGCGCATCCGTGGCACGTGTTCACCGAGGCGGGCTTCCGTGTGACCTTCGCCAGTCCGCGGGGCGGACCGGCACCGCTCGATCCGTCGAGCACGGATCGCGACGATCCGGTCATGGCCGCCTTCCTCGACGATCCGCAGGTGCGGCGGGCGGTCGATCACACGGTGCCGCTCGACGAGATCGCGGCCGAGGACGTCGACGCGCTGGTGTTCGCCGGCGGCCACGGCACGATGTGGGACCTGCCCAGCAACCCGGTCGTGGCGCGTTCGATCCTCGACGTGTACGGCCGCGGTGGGGTGGTCGGCGCGGTCTGCCACGGGCCGGCGTGCTTCGTGGGCGTGATCGACGACGACGGTCGATCCTTCGTCGCGGGCCGGCGCCTGGCCGCGTTCACGGACTCCGAGGAGCACGCCGCGCAGAAGGAGGCCGTGGTCCCCTTCCTCCTCGAGTCGCGCCTGCGTGAACTCGGGGCCGAGGTCGTCACCGCCCCCGACTTCACCGAGCAGGTGATCGTCGACGGTCGTGTGGTCACCGGACAGAATCCGGCCTCGGCCACGAAGATGGCCCAGGAGATCGTGAAGATCGTCACACGTTGATTCCGGCCGCGGGCGGGATCCGATCGTGTAGACTCCACGATCATGGAGGATCGCCCTCCCGAACCGGACGACGGCGGGACGGAACTCGGTCCGACCGCCCCCCAGATGCCCGCGGCCCGGATCGGTGCGTCGTTGGGACCCTACGTCCTCCTCGAGCGCATCGGCCGGGGTGGAATGGGCGAGGTCTGGAAGGCCGAACAGACCGGCCCGCTCCAGCGCACGGTCGGACGGCTGGCCATCATTCGACATGGAGTACGTGCCGGATGTGCCCATCACCGGGCCCTGCGATCAGCGGCGCCCGAGCATCGACGAGCGGCTGGAGTCGTTCCGTCGGGTGTGCGACGGCGTGGGCCACGCGCACCAGAAGGCGACCATCCACCACGGCCTCGAGTTCTCGAACCTCCCGGTCGTCGACACCAGACGATGACGTCCGCATCGCGGTGCGGCGTGCCGTCCAGGACGTCCGTCGAACGCGCGCATCGGTGACACCTGGGGACTTTCCACGCCGGAACGAGACACTTCCGCCGCGGAAGCGGCCGCCTTCCATGGGCGCAGGCCCACGGTGGGAGTGAAGGCGACCGCTCCCCGAGCGCGGCTAGACCGATGTCTCGTCGCGTTCAGACTGCGACAACGCGGCGTCGCGTGCGTCGAAGACACGGTCGGCGTCGAGGACGATCACGAAGTCGTCGTCCCGCTTGCCCATTCCCCGGACGTAGCTCGTGTCGAGGTTCAGGCCCATGCGCGGCGGGGGTTCGATCCGGTCGTCCTCGAGTTCGAAGACCTCGTCCACGGCGTCGACGAGGGCGCCGATGTGTGCAACCGTGCCGTCGATCTCGACTTCGGTGATCACGATGCAGGTGTCGACGGTCGTCTCGGTCTCTCGATTTCCGAAGCGGAGGTTGAGGTCGACGACCGGCACCACGTGTCCGCGCAGGTTGATCACTCCGCGCACCGTCGCGGGTGTCTGCGGTAGCTTGGTCAGGGTTCGGTGCTCGAGGACCTCGCGGACCTTGGCGATGGCCAGGGCGAAGGTCTCGCCGGCCAGACGGAAGGTCAGGTACTGCTGCGAGGTGGTGGCGAGGTCGGTGCTCACGACTGCCCACTCCCCTCGTCGACGCGGAAGAAGGCCACGCCCTGCTGCAGGTGCTCGGCCTGACCGGTCAGCTCCTCGCTGGTCGCCGACATCTCCTCGCTGGCCGAAGCGTTCTGCTGGATCACCTGGTCGAGTTGCTCGATGGCGCCGTTGATCTGCTGCGCGCCGCTGTCCTGCTCACGGCTGGCCGCGCTGATCTCCTGGACCAGGTCCGAGGTCCGCTGGATGTCGGGCACGATCTCCTGGAGGAGCTGACCGGCCCGGGTGGCGACCTCGACGCTCGAACTGGACAGCTCGCCGATCTCGGCCGCGGCCTTCTGGCTGCGCTCGGCGAGCTTGCGCACCTCACTCGCCACGACGGCGAAGCCCTTGCCGTGACTGCCCGCCCGGGCGGCCTCGATCGCGGCGTTCAGGGCCAGCAGATTGGTCTGCCGGGCGATCTCGCCCACGATCCCGATGCGCTCGGCGATCTCGTTCATCGCGGTGACGGTCTCCTCGACGGCGCGTCCGCCCTCGGTGGCCCGTTCGGACACACTGACCGAGACCTTTTCGGTCTGCGACGAATTGTCGGCGTTCTGACGGATGTTGCTCGCCATCTGCTCCATGCTCGAGCTGACTTCTTCGATGGAGGAGGCCTGCTCGGTCGAGCCCTCCGACAGCTTCTGCGCGGCTCCGCTCAGTTCCTGGGCGCCGGCGGTGACGTTGTCGGCCGAGGTCTTCACGTTGCCGACGACCTCGCCCACGCGGTCGACCATCTGATTCAACGCCTCGGCGAGCATGCCGACCTCGTCGCGTTGGTCGAGGTCGACACTCTGGGTGAGATCGCCGTCGGACACCGAGCGGGCGAAGCGCACGCCCACACCCAACGGGCGGGTGATCGCGCGGGTGATGAACACGGCGAAGACGATGGCGAGCAGGCAACTGATACCGAGTCCCACCACGAGCACCGTCGAAGCCTGTTCCACCGTGGATTCGGCGTCGCCCGCGATCGCGTCGGCCTCGTCGATCCCCCGGGAACTGACGTCGGTGGCCAGCGCGAGCAGGGTCTCGCCGACCTCGTCGCGCTGCTGGGCCAGGGCGTCGAGTCGGGACCAGGCATCGGAGAGCTCGCGCATGCCGCGGCGATAGTCATCGCCGGCGGAAGCGATGGTCTCGAGGCGCTCCAGGTCGTCCTGTCGTGTGGTGGTCTCACGGATCCTCTGCAGGATGACGTCCACGGACTCGAAGTCGGCGAATGCCGCCTCGAGCATCGAACGATCGCGTTGGGCCCGGGCCTGCCAGGTGGCCACACGCGTAGCATTGCCCACGTCGATCACGTCGTTGACCCACTCCATACGGTGGCGGTAGCTCTTCAGCTCCGAGGGCGGCTCGCCGGAATCGATGCCGCGATCGAAGCGTGCAGCCAGATCGTCGAGGACGGCACCCGAGGTGCGCAGATAGGACTCGGAAGCGGAATCGAGAGTGTCGTAGGCCGCGTTCATCTCGGTGTTCGCCAGCTCGGTGCGATCCTTGAGGTCGACGTAGGAGTCGATCTCGGCTCGCACGGCGTCGATGTTCCCGGCCAGCATCTCGAGCTGCGTGGATTCCTCGGAGAGAGTCCGAGCGTCGGCCGCGGCTTCGGAGACCGTCTGCAGCTCCGCCTCGGCCTCGGCCAGGAGGTCCCGGTCGCCGGTCAGCCCGTAGCCCCGCATGGCGTACATGGTGAGCAGGCTGCTGCGCTCGATCTGGCTCGCGAGCCGGACCTCTGGCAGGTACTCGTCCGCCAACCAGCTCGAGCGAGTACCGATCTCGTTCATCGACGAGATGGCCAGCGCGCCCAGTCCCAGCGTCAGGGCGATGACCAGTCCGAATCCGACGCCGAGCTTGGCACCGATCCTGAGGTTCTTGATCACGGTGTCTCCACTTTTCTTTGCCGTAGCTGCGGTCGTGTGGTGGATCGTCAGGGTGTCCCCGGAACACGCTTCTCTCCGGGGCCGAAGCCCGTGGGAGGCAACAGAAGGGCCAAGCACGAGCCGGTGCGGGGCGAGCCCCGCCCGTCGACGCGATGAGTGGGTCCAGGGCGTTGCGCCGCAGTGGCTTGCGCCGCTGGTGAGAGTCGGCCTGTTCCTGTGGTAGGACGCGCCCCTACGTTCGTTGCGAGTCGTGTGGGTCCTTCCGGGAGCGCGTGGGTCCGTACCGAAGGCTCGATCCAGCGCCGCCCCGGTGAACGATTCCCGTGCGCTCGGACGGATGTTCACCGCCGACGCGCTCACCGCGACCATGGCGCGCGGGACACGGCGGACTTCGACTCGGCCCCCGGCCTCGGCTACCATGCCGGCCGACCACCGCTGACGATCCCCGCACCCGGTCGAGTCCTCCATGATCCGATTCCTCTCCGTCCTGCTCTTCCTCGCCGTCCCGGCCTCGGCCTCCCTGGTCGATCACGTCGACCCCTTCATCGGCACCGGTGGCCACGGGCACACGTATCCGGGCCCGACCCTGCCCTTCGGTATGGTGCAGCTCTCGCCCGACACCCGCCTCACGGGGTGGGACGGCTGCTCGGGCTACCACTTCACCGACACGATCGTCTTCGGCTTCTCCCACACCCACCTCTCGGGAACCGGCGTGAGCGACTACGCCGACGTGTTGTTGATGCCGATGACCGGCGAGCCCGTGCTGCGGAACGGTTATCCCGACGATCCCGACGGCGGTTACGGGAGCCGCTTCGACAAGGCCACGGAGCGGGCGGGCGCCGGCTGGTACGAGGTCGAACTCGCCGACTACGGGGTGAAGGTCGAGCTCACCGCCTCCGAACGAGCAGGCGTGCACCGCTACACCTTCCCGGCCGGCGAGCCGGCGCACGTGATCCTCGACCTGGCGCACCGCGACGCGCTGCTCGACAACGCGCTCGAGGTGATCGACGGGCGCACCCTGGTCGGCATGCGGCGTTCGACGGCCTGGGCACGCGACCAGCACGTGTACTTCGCCCTGCGTGCCGACCGGGACTTCGACGTCGACATCACACGTGAAGTGGAGCACGACGGCGTGTCGTACGAGGAGCAGGGGCACGCGGTGCCGCCGATCAAGGCGGTGCTCTCGTTCGGATCCGCGGGCGGTCCCGTGGAGATCGCCGTCGGCATCAGTGCGGTGGACGTCGACGGCGCGCTGCGCAACCTCGAATCGAGCGTCGGGGGACGTGACTTCGACGCGGTGAAGGCCGCGGCGATCGACGCCTGGCGCGAGCAGATCGACAAGGTCGCGATCGAGGGCGCCACCGACGCCCAGAAGACGGTGTTCGCCACCGCGCTCTACCACGGCTTCCTCGCGCCGAACCTGTTCAGCGACGTCGACGGCCGCTACCGCGGCATGGACCAGCGGATCCATCGGACCGAGGGGCGCCGGCACTACACCGTGTTCTCGCTGTGGGACACCTACCGCGCCACGCACCCGCTGTTCACGATCCTCGAGCGGGAACGCACGCGCGAGTTCGTGCAGACCATGCTGGCGCAGTACGAACAGGGTGGCCTGCTGCCGGTGTGGGAGCTGGCCGCCAACGAGACCTTCACCATGATCGGCTACCACGCGGTGAGCGTGATCGCCGACGCCTACGTCAAGGGCATCCGCGGCTTCGACGCCGAGCACGCCCTCGAGGCCATGCGGCACAGCGCCACCCGCGACCACTACGGATTGGAGGCCTACCGGCGCGACGGCTACATCGCGCTCGACCACGAGTCGGAGTCGGTGAGCAAGACCCTGGAGTACGCCTACGACGACTGGGCGATCGCGCGCATGGCCGAGGCCATGGGACGCGACGACGTCGCGCGCATCTACGCCGTACGGAGCCAGGCCTGGCGCCACCTGCTGGATCCCCGGACCGGCTTCATGCGGGCACGGGAGAACGGCGGCTGGCTCACACCCTTCGATCCGCGGCGCGTGGACTTCCACCACACCGAGGCCAACGGCTGGCAGTACCGCTTCATGGTGCCCCACGACGTCGAGTCCTTCGTCGAGGCGCTGGGCGGCGAGGACCGTTTCGTCGCCGCGCTCGACTCGCTCTTCGAGGTCGACAGCGCGACCACCGGCCGCGACCAGCCCGACATCACGGGCCGGATCGGCCAGTACGCCCACGGCAACGAGCCGAGCCATCACGTGGCGTGGCTCTACCACTTCGCGGGCCGTCCCGACCGCAGCGCCGAGCGGATCCGCCCGATCCTCGACGACTTCTACACGCCGGAGCCCGACGGGCTGATCGGCAACGAGGACTGCGGGCAGATGTCGAGCTGGTACGTGCTGTCGGCGCTGGGCATGTACCCCGTGGCGCCGGGATCGCCCGACTACGTGCTCGGACCTCCGCTCTTCGAGCGGGCCGAGCTGCGGCTCGAGAACGGCCGCCGCTTCACGATCGCGACGCGCGGCCCGCGTGACGGCACGGTGTACGTGCGGTCGGCGACGTTGAACGGCGAACTGCTGGAGCGCAGCTTCCTGCGGCACGACGAGATCCTCGCCGGCGGCACGCTGGCCGTCGAGACCGGCCGCACCCCGAGCGACTGGGGACGCGCGCCGGAGCACCGTCCGCGGTCACGGGTCGCCGGCGAGCCCGTGCTGGCCGCACCCTGGTCGCGCGCGGAGTCGGCGACTTTCCGGGGGACGCTCATCGTGGAGCTCGCCACCGCCGATCCCGGGGCCACCATCCGCTACACCACCGATGGCGCCGATCCCCACACCGGCGCGCGCTACGACGGGCCGCTCAGCCTCGACGAGACCACCCATCTACGCTTCGTCGCCGTCGACGGCGATCGATCGAGCCCCGTGGTGAGCAGTCGCTTCCATCGCATCCCGCACGACTGGAGCGTGCAGGTGCGGAGCGTGCCGAATCCGCAGTACACCGCGGGCGGTCCCGACGCGCTGATCGACGGCCGCTTCGGTCCCGAGGACTGGCGCACGGGCAAGTGGCAGGGCTACCAGGACCAGGACTTCGTGGCGACCGTCGATCTCGGCGGGGTCGTGGAACTCGAAGCCCTCGGTGCGAGCTTCCTGCAGGACATGCGGTCGTGGATCTGGATGCCCGCCCGCGTGCGCTTCTTCGTCAGCGACGACGGCGAGGACTTCGTCGAAGTGGGCAGCGTGGGCCACACTGTTCCCGACGACGTCGACGCCGTCTTCCGGGAGCGCCTGCTGCTCGACGTCGACACCCGCGCCCGCTACGTGCGCGTACACGCCGAGAACTACGGAACGATCCCCGCGTGGCACCCCGGGGCGGGCGGCGAGGCGTTCATCTTCGTCGACGAGATCCTGATCGGGCCGGTTCAGTGACTTCCCATGACGTCGACGTCCTCGCCGAGGGCCGACTCGACGTAGAGCATCTGCACGAGGATCACGACCACCACGAGGAAGGGCGTCGACAGGAAAATCCCACCGATTCCCAGGAGAGCGCCCATGACGAACTGCGTCGCCACGAGCAGCGCGGCGGGTAGACGCAGTGCACGCTGTTGGATGATGGGCGTGATCGCATTGCCCTCGACGACCTGGATTCCGGCGTAGAGCGCGGCTACGACGAGGGCCTTGGTCGGATCGTCGGTCAGGGCGATCAACATGGCCGGCAGGGCCGAGAGGATCGGTCCCAGGTACGGCACGAACGACAGCACCGTGGCGATCAACGCCAGGGTCAGGGCCAGGGGGACGTCCACGATCAGGAGCCCGACGTAGGTCATCACACCGACCACGAGCATCGAGGCCACGCGTCCCACCAACCACCACCGCAGCCCTTGGCCGAGCTGGTCGAAGACCTCGTGCGCGCGAGGACGGTTCGTCGGCGGCACGAGTCGGAGCGCCGCGTTCAGGTAGGTGAAGGGCACGTAGGCGACGAACACCGCGACCACCAGGGCGATCGCGATGCTCGACCAGGCACCGAAGGCCGTGGAGAAGATGCCCGTCACCCGACGGAAGACGTCGGAGTCCCACGCGGCGAACGACCCGTCGGCGCCGTTCAGCAGATCGCGCGACCAGGCGTGGCGGTCGACGAAGTCCCGGGCCGACTGCAGCGCGGCGGGAATCTGATCCGCGAGCTCCGCGGTCTGCGCGACGATCGACGGGCCCGTGGCCGCGAAGAAGCCCCCGAACGCGAGCAGCATGACCACCAGCACGATGGTCAGGGCCGTGCGCCGGCCCAGCCGCAGCCAGTGACCGATCCACCGCGCGCAGGCGTCGAGGAACACCGCGAAGAGCAGTGCCCCGAACAGGGTGAGCAGCGCGGCCACGATCTCGCGCAGCAGCGCCCAGACGATCCCCAGCGCGAGCGCGGCGAACCATACGATCGCGACGCGGTGCAGGAACTCGTGCCGATCGTTCGAGCCTCCGGGCATCCCGCTTCCTTCGACGTGGAGGGCGGGACCGAAGCTGCGCGCGAAGGGTCCGGGTGGCCATCGGGAGCCGCCCGGAGGGTCGTTCGGGGAGGTCCGGGGATCAGGTGGACGCGGTGGTGTCCACCGTTCGCGTCCAGGTCAGGATCGCCTCGACGGCCGCGGGCACCGCCGCGCGCACCGGCTTGCCGAGCTCCTCGCCGTAGTCGAAGTCCGCGGCGCCGATCCCGACCACCAGGGCGGCCGGACGAGATGTGTCGTCCAGGAGTCCCAGTACGGTCTCCGGGCGCAACTGGTGCCCCCAGCGCCACGGTTCGGCATCGGCCTCGACCGCGCGCGTCCCGATCTCCCCGGCCGGTCGCTCGACCGTCGCGTCGACGAACACCACCCCGCGTCGCCCCTCGAGCGACACCACGCACTCGGGCAGCAACTGGTGGCAGGTTGAGAGTTCGATTTCGGCCGGGTCCGCGTGTTCACGGAGCACCTCGACCACCGCGTGGCCGACCCCGTCGTCGCGCCGCAGCGTGTTGCCGATGCCGATCACCACGAAGGGAGCGGTCACGAGCGGACCTTCCGATCGACCACGTTCCCCTGGGCGTCGCGCACCACGACGTCCATCGGCATCTCGCCCAGGGCGTGGGTCGAGCAGCTCAGGCACGGATCGAAGGCGCGGATCACCGCTTCCACGCGGTTGAGGGCGCCGTCGTCCACCTGACCATCGTTGATGTAGTGCTTGGCCACCTGCAGCACCCCGCGGTTCATGGCCAGGTTGTTGTGGCCGGTGGCGATGATCAGATTGGCCTTCTTCATCAGGCCGTTCTCGTCGATCTCGTAGTGGTGGAACAGGGTTCCCCGCGGCGCCTCCGACGCGCCCACGCCCACGCGGGCGTTGGGCTCGGCGTGCGCGCGCACGTGCGGATCGAGGATCCCGGGATCCTCGAGCAGTTCGCGGATGCGCTCGAGGCAGTACAGGATCTCGATCAGCCGGGCGTAGTGGTAGTGGAAGGAACTCAGCACCGATCCGCGGGACAGCTGCTGGAATTCCGCCCATTCCTGATCGGCCGCCGACGTGCCGAGCGACTCCACCACGTTCATCCGGGCCAGCGGTCCCACGCGGTACATGCCGTCGGGGTAGCCCATCGGACGGTAGTAGGGAGACTTCAGGTACGAGTCGGACTCGTTTCGCTCGGCGATCACCCGCGCGTAGTCGGCCGGGTCGACGTCGTCGCCGACGGCATTGCCGGCCGCATTCACGAAGCGCAGCTTGCCGTCGTAGAAGTCCAGCCGGCCCTTCTCGTCGACCAGGGCCATGAACAGGCTCGGGAAGTTCGCGAAGCTCCGGATCTCCTCCTGGAAGCCGTCCATGTGTCCCTTGAACCAGTCGAGGTTGCGCTCGACGATCACCATCATCTCGGGCAGTTCGGCCAGGACGCGGTCGCGGGCTTCTTCTTCGAGCGGATGGCTCACGCCACCGGGGACCACCCATCCGGGGTGGACGCGCTTGCCGCCGAGCGTGCGGATCAGCTCCTGACCGAAGGCGCGCAGGCGGATGCCCTCCTTCGTCTGCTTGGGATGCTGGGCGAGCACGCCGAACACGTTGCGCTTCTCGGGATCGGAGTCCATGCCCAGGAGCAGGTCGGGCGACGACAGGTGGAAGAAGTTCAGCGCGTGCGACTGGACGATCTGCGCCAGGTTGATCAGGCGGCGCAGGCGCGCGCCGTTGGGCGGGATGCTCACGGCCATGAGCGCGTCGCAGGCCTTGCTCGAGGCCACGAGGTGGCTCACCGGGCAGATCCCGCAGATCCGCGCCATGAGCGAGGGCATCTCGGCGAAGGGCCGGCCCTCGCAGAACATCTCGAAGCCGCGGAGCTGGGTCACGTGGAAGCGCGCGTCGGACACGAAGCCTTCGTCGTCGAGGTCGATCGTGATGTGCGCGTGACCCTCGATGCGGGTGACGGGGTCGATGGTGACGGTGCGGGCCATGGCGAACCTCGATCCGGGGTCAGGCGCCGAAGCGCGTGTGTTCGCTGAGGTCGGGAATGCGACCCTGCAGGAGCTCGGTGACGGCGAACTGGATCGTCTGGGCCGACGGAGGGCATCCCGGGATCCAGAGGTCGACGGTCACGTGGGCGTGCAACGGCTTCGACCAGACCTCGAGACGGGGGACGTCGGTCTGTGGGCCCTCTCCGTCGTCGGCGTTCTCGTGGTAGGCGCGCTCGATCACGCGGTCCACGGGGAACTGGTTGCGCAGGCCGCTGACGTTCGCGGTGACCGCGCAGTCACCGAGTGCTGCGAGGACCTTCGTGCGGCTGCGAACCGTCTTGATCTTCTCGAGGTCCTCCTCGCTGCTCACACCGCCCTCGACCAGCGTGACGTCGACGTCGGCCGGGAACTCCTTGGTGTCGACCAGCGGTCCGTAGACCACGTCGGCCATCGCGGCGACGTCGACCAGGGCCTCGTCCATGTCGAGGAAGGACATGTGGCAACCCGAGCAGCCGTCGAGCCAGATCGTGGCCAGGCGCTTGCGTCCGTCCGTGGTGCTCATCGTCGCTCCCTCATGATCGTGAGGTAGGGGAGGAACTGGCGCTCCTTGTGCATCTCGGCCACCGAGTGACCCTTTTCGACCAGGGCGCCGGTGGGGCACACGTGCACGCACTTGCCGCACGAGGTGCAGGTCTCCGATACGCCCCAGGGCGTGCCCATGTCGGTGATCACCCGGGCTTCGACACCGCGGCCCATGACGTCCCAGGTGTGCGCGCCCTCGATCTCGTCGCACACGCGCACGCAGCGGGTGCACAGCACGCAGCGGTTGTGGTCGAGGCTGAAGCGCGGATGCGAGGCGTCGACGTCGAGGTCGGGGTGCAGATAGGGGATGCTCACGTAGGTGATGCCCATGTCCTGCGCCAGGTTCTGCAGCTCGCAGTGGCCGTTCGAGACGCAGACCGCGCACACGTGGTTGCGCTCGGCGAACAGCATCTCGACGATCGAGCGCCGGTGGGCCTGCACGCGCTTCGTGTCCGTGTGGATGACCTGGCCCTCCTCGACCTTGGTCACGCAGGCCGGGTGCAGGCGGGAGTCGCCCTCGATCTCGATCATGCACAGCCGGCAGGCGCCGATGGGTCCGAGGCCGTCGAGGTGGCACAGGGTGGGAATGTCGATCCCGTTCTCGCGCGCGACTTCGAGCACCGACTGCTCGCCGTGGGCACCGATCGGTTGGTCGTCGATGGTCAGGGTGACGACGTTCTCGTGCTCGTTCATCGTGCCTCCTCCGTGGCGCCGAGCAGCTCGTCGTACTCGTGGCCGAAGAACTGCAACGTGCTCAACACGGGATTCGACGCCGACTGACCCAGGCCGCACAGGCTGGCCTCGCGCAGCAGGTGCGCGTAGCGGTGCAGTTGCTGTCGCGCGTCGGGTGGGGCGGTGCCGTCGAGGATGCGTTGCAACAGGTCGTGCACCTGGACGGTGCCCACGCGGCAGGGAACGCACTTGCCGCACGACTCGGTCTTGCTGAACTCCATGAAGTAGCGGGCGACCTCGACCATCGACGACGAGTCGTCCATGACGATCATCCCGCCCGAGCCCATGATCGAGCCCAGCGCCTGCAGCGACTCGTAGTCGACCGGCGTGTCGAGGTGGTCAGCGGGGATGCAGCCGCCGCTCGGGCCGCCCGTCTGCACGGCCTTGAACTCGCGGCCGTCGGGGATGCCGCCGCCGATGTCGAAGATGATGTCGCGCAGGGTGGTGCCCATGGGCACCTCGATCAGCCCCGTGTTGCGCACACGGCCCGCGAGGGCGAAGACCTTCGTCCCCTTGCTCTTGGCGGTGCCGATCTGCGAGAACCAGTCGCTGCCGCGGCGCAGGATCGCGGGCACGTTGGCGAAGCTCTCGACGTTGTTCACCAGGGTGGGCCGGCCCCAGAGCCCGGCCTGCGCCGGATAGGGCGGGCGCGGACGCGGGTTGCCGCGACGGCCCTCGATCGAGGCCATCAGCGCGGTCTCCTCGCCGCAGACGAAGGCGCCGGCGCCGAGGCGGATCTCGACGTGGAAGGCGAATTCCGTTCCGCACACGCGGTGACCCAGGAAGTTCGCGCGTCGGGCCAGCTTGATCGCCTTCTGCAGGCGCTCGACGGCCAGCGGGTACTCCACGCGCACGTAGATGTAGCCCTGCGAGGCGCCGACCGCGTAGCCGGCCAGGGCCATGCCCTCGAGCACGCGGTGCGGGTCGCCCTCGAGCACGCTGCGGTCCATGAAGGCGCCGGGATCGCCCTCGTCGGCGTTGCACACCACGCACTTCTCACGGCCCTTGGCCTTGGCCACCGTGGTCCACTTCAGGCCGGTGGGGTAGCCCGCGCCGCCGCGGCCGCGCAGGCCGCTGTGGTTGATCTCGTCGAGCACCTCGGCCGGCGTGCGTTCGTGCACCGCGCTCCACAGCGCCTGGTAGCCGTCGCGCGCGAGGTAGTCCTCCAGGCGTTCCGGATCGACCGTGCCGCAGTTCTCCAGCACGATCGGCATCTGGCGCGCGAAGAAGGGGTCGTCGGGATCGATCCGCAGGTCCGACAGCGGGTCGCCGCCGAGGGAGTCGACGATCGGCGCCGCGTGCTCGGCCGTGACGTCGCGATACACGACGTCGTCGTCGACCTTCACGAGCGGTCCGCCCGCGCACAGGCCCATGCAGCCGGCGCCCGAGACCCGGCAGCGGTGCTCACCTTCGCCGCGCTTCCCGACCTCGGTCTCGAGGGCGTCCTTGACCGCCCCGCTGCCCGAGCTCAGGCAGCCCGCCGCGGTGCAGACGCGGATCGTGTGGTCGTAACCTTCGACGTCGGCACGGGCCTCGTCGGCCAGTTCCACGAGTTCTTCATAGTTCATCGTCGACCATCCCGTGGATGCGAGCGAGGGTCTCGTCCCCGGACAGCTTGCCGGCGACGTCGCCGTCGAAGGTCGCGACCGGGGCCAGACCGCAGGCGCCGATGCAGCGCGCCTCGAGCACGGAGATCTTCCCGTCCTCGCGCGTTTCGCCGGCGGCGACGCCGAACTCCTGCTCGATCTTCTCGAGCAGCTCGCCCGCGCCCTTGATGTGGCAGGCCGTGCCGGTGCAGACCACGCAGGTGTGGTCGCCCGGCGGCTTCATCGAGAAGTGGTGGTAGAAGGTCGCCACGCCGAAGACCGTGCTGTAGGGCACCCGCAGCGACACCGCGACGAACTTCAGCGCGTCGGGATCGAGGTATCCGAAGGTGTCCTGGACGGTGTGCAGCGTCTCGATCAGGGCGCGCGCGTCCCCCCCGCAGCGCCGCATCGTCGCGCTCACCAGCTTCCAGCGTTTGTCGTCGGTCGGGGGTTCGGGCTTGTGGAGGTCGTACTGCATGCCGGCTCCCGCGTCAGGGGGTGGTCGACGGAGCCCGTGGTGCCGTCGAGCATCGCGAACGCTAGGGCGGGAACCGGGGCCGGGCGAGCGTGGGAACGTGATGCTGTGAGACGGATCACAGCTTTGGGTGGTGGGGTGGCACGGTGGGTGTCGGGTTCGTGGGTGACGGGTGGGCAGGG